>SDBU01002609.1_pt1 | contig 23746 bp, 18 predicted proteins | sample 2277071 | NCBI WGS metagenome assembly SDBU01 (sample SAMN10397929, study PRJNA504765) | marine sediment metagenome | isolation source: marine sediment core GS08_GC12, 126 cmbsf | place: Arctic Ocean: Gakkel Ridge, Loki's castle | collected 2008 | reverse complement strand
CGAGCTATCATCCGTGCCAGCGTCCTGAGAGCTTCTTCGCCGATGTAGGGCTGCTGGCCGGCCGGCTGCTTGGATTGTCGCTGTTCGGGATTGGTGTCCATACTCTTAGTCTAGAGCAGAAATGTCTAGCTGTCCAAACAACATACTTCATATTTATGAGTTGACATCTGCTATAAAATACAGTAAAATACATTAAGATACTAATAACTAGCACGACAAATCAATGATGGAGGCTCGATATGCCAAAAACTTTCCCAAATTCACGGAAGGAACTTTGGTTAAGCCAACATGAGCAAGGTAAGACCATTAAACAGATTGCGACTAAAGCTAAATGCGATATGCGCACGGTTAAAAGGGCTATTGAAGAGATGCGAGGCAGACACGCCGCACAGGAGGTGATGACGCAGCTCTATCGGGAAGCATTTCGCGGCCATATTGACCGGCTCAACTCGGCTCTTGATTTGATTATCGAGGGTCTGCTGCTACCGGACCCCTATTTCACGGCACTTGGGTGGGCAAATATCGCCTTGTCCGGGTCAGCATCGCAAGAGAGTGGAGAAGTTGGGGAAGAGGGGAGTAACGATAGCGAGCAAGGCGATGACGTCTTATCAGATAAGGCTTTGATCGCAGAGCATCTGAAGAATAGCAAGGCTTGGAGAGCACTGGGCGACTGGACCAGAAGCCTCAGGAGACATCGTACAGCCTGTGGTAAACTTCAGATGCGATCGTTTGAGGTATTGATGCAATTAACCGGTCTTAATACGTATGAAGAACGTAATGCTGACTCGGGGCCGTTGCTTCATGCGGAGAACACCGGCGACCTGCTGTGCAGGACGATAGTGAAAGACTTATCTGGAGACACCGATATTGAGATGGTCGCCAAAGAGATCGTGATTGATAATGAACGTGGCATCGTACTGTTCCGCGGTACGGTGCTGGCCGAGGGTATCAAGGAATCAAAAGAACTTGCCGAGTGCCGGGATAGCATTGTGGAAGCACTTAAGGTACTAAAAGAGGGTTCTGAAGCATTTCAGGTGGTAAACACCTTTCAGCAACTGGAAAAGGTCCTGCCCAAAGTTAGGAATGAATTGCGTGCGGTGCGGTTAATGGGTGTGTTGCCCGGTCAGTGTCGTATCTGCCGCCAGTTTGGACTATAGAAAGGAGGAAAACACATGAAAGTAGGGTTATATGCTAGAGTCAGTAGCGAAGCTCAGGATGTCAGCCTCTCCATTTCGGCACAGTTAAAGGCGCTCCGGGAGTATGCGGAACGGAACGGCTATCTGGTTGTTCGGGAGTTCGTCGATGAAGCTGAGACGGGGCGCAGCATTTTGAAGCGGCCAGCCTTTCGTGAGATGGTGTCCGTTGCCAGAAGCCCGAAGAAGCCCATTGATGCTATCCTTATATGGAAGTTCTCTCGGTTCGCTCGCAACCGTGCCGATTCCATCGTCTACAAGACCCTCCTTAGAAAACATGGCGTGCAGGTGATTTCCATCACCGAGCCGGCGGAGAACAGCCCGACCGGCAGGCTGATGGAGGCGATAATTGAAAGCATGGATGAGTATTACTCCGATAATCTTGGGGAAGAGGTCACACGGGGCATGCGTGAAAGCGTTTCGAGAGGATTTTACCTGTCCAGCAAACCACCCTACGGATATCGGAAGATTCGGGTCATGGACGGTGCGAAGGAACGGACCAAGCTTGAGATTGACCCTGTGCAATCCCTGGTGGTGATTTCAATCTTTAACGATATGCTCTCAGGCAAGGGTTTAACCGATATTGTGCAAGGGTTAAACCAGAGAGGCATTGCCAGCCCGAAAGGCAAGGGTTGGAATAAAACAGGTCTCTACGCCATCGTTATCAATGAGATATATACCGGGACCTTCGTCTGGGGACGTCGCAGCAAGCGGGGGAATCCACCGGTTCGAGCCGAGAATGCTTTTCCTGTAATCATTTGCAAGGAAGTTTTCGCAAAGGTTCAGGAACTCATGGGAAGCCGGGCACCGGTAAAACAGCATCCGAGACGAACCGTCAGTCGTTTCCTGTTGAGCGGTCTGGGTGTGTGTGGAAAATGCGGCAAAGCGCTGGTAGGACAAGATGCCAAGAGCGGAAAATTCTCTTACTATGTCTGTGGTTCGCTGACTAAGAAGGGCGCTGGTGCCTGTACGACTCCATATCTCAACAGTGGCAAGTTTGAGCAATTGGTGACCTCGAAAATCAAAGAGCATATCCTCACTGTAGGGAATCTGACCAGGCTGGTGGAATTAGTAAATGAAGAGATGGATGAAGCGGCTAGTTCGTATCGAGATGAAATGGACACTTTGTTCAACGAGATTGGTAGTGTCGACCGACAGTTGGACAATCTATATGGTGCTATCGAGAACGGTAATATTGATTATGAACTGTTGAAGCCGAGAATAAAGGAACGGAAGACTCAACATGACAAGTTGCTGGCACGAAAGGCTGAACTTGAGATAATGGTGTCTCAGAGGAAGGTTGAATTGGCCAGCCCTGAGGTGGTCAGAAAATATGTTCAGGACTTGCGCCAGTTTCTCGATAGCAGCGACCTTCCGGAAAGAAGGGCGTTCATTAAGAGCTTTGTCAAGGAGGTCAGGGTTACAGGAATTGATGGAAAGATACGCTATACCTTCCCGATACCTCCTGACAATCTTGAGGAAGAGAACCTGGGAGTTCTGCCTACTGTACGGTATGGTGGGCGGTAGAGGACTTGAACCAGTGACCTCTTGCGTGTGAAGCAAGCCATCAATGTCCATTCGAGTACTATACTCTCACACCTAGACCTTCTCCAATGTCCATTCCTCACTCAGTCACATTAAATCTCCCATTTACTCCCTAACCCTCACTCTTTTAACAATGGGGAGTAGAGGACTCGAACCTCTGACCCCCGGCATGTGAAGCCGATGCTCTACCAACTGAGCTAACTCCCCACAACTCTACATTATACTATCACCTAGAAAACTTAGTCTAATCAACTAATCGTCAAATCCTAATTTAGCAAAGTATCTACCCAGGATTCTACCCTGTACCTCCTTTACTTATTTAATAGCCTTTTGGCTTTTCTTATACACTAAATAACACACTTTTTGGCGTTTTTGATATTCTTAATCAAGTGAAGGCTGATAATCATTTCAACAGATTACTCTTTAACAATCTCTTAAAGAAAGACCTTATTACTTCCTTATCATCCAACATCTATCATAATCATCAATCAAGTTAACGTTTTAACAGATATAATACTATATATTATATGTATACATTAATGCACCAGTATTATTCTGATAGTTAGTCAAGTGAGTATATATAATATAAAATAATATTGATACGCTAATCGCGACCACCAGTAAGCCTTATCTTAAATTCCTCCATTCGCATCTTTTTTTCTACAAGTTCATAAATATGCTGATCCACCTTAACTTCTTCCTCTCCATTCTTCGAAGCTATCTCATCAATAAAGTCCTTCACCTTCGTAGGTAGTTTATTAACTTTTTCTGCCCATATTATGAAACTACCTTTGTCTGATTTCTTAGAGTAAAATTCAGCTAACGGCTCACTTAATGAAAGGAGTAGTAAGCAGAACATAGTGATAAAGCCTTGCTTGATACATTGTATTGTTTCCGGATTCCTCGAACTACCAAAGTGGTAGACAGTACGCATACCTTCCTGTACTTCTTCTTCTTGGACATTTGAAATGGATGCAAGCAGGTTAGCATGCCCCCCATGACTAAGCCGACCATAGAAAGCATATTCTCTAGCATGAATGTTCATTTCTGACAATGTAGTATTGACATACCCAAGTTGATATTCTTTCGAATCCATCAACCATCTCTTCGCCAATTCTGAATTCCTTATGAATAAACGGAATAACATGGTGCACTCAATAATATCCCGAATAACTATATGTGCTTGACTCGGTAGTCCCATTAAAAATAGATGCTTTGCTCCTTCAGCATCATTGAATAATCTAGAAGCTAAAACCGTTAGTGACATTTCATCGTAGACTGTATCCTTACTGTACCCCTCTAGAGGCTTAACAGATTCCAATAACAGTTCTATCATTTCACCACATAAAAGTCGTTCCTTCAGTAACATCCCTTTATACCATTCATAGCATTGAGATCCGAATTTTTCTATTCCCTCATACATATTACCCATATATAATCCTCCTAATGAGTTAGTTATCATTATATACGTGTAATCTTACAAACAACAAAAGTGGCGGGGCTTACGCCAGCACCGAGGGCCACAGCCAATAGCATCGGTAACGAAATCCTGAGTAACACCAGCGGTACGGAGTATGCCATATTGACAGTGCAATTGCCATCTGGCATAATCGAATACCCATATTGACAATTGTCCTCGAAATAGTTTATGATTTCAAGTGCCTTGCTAGACAGAACTTCATTTAATACAGCTTTTGAGGTGTAATGGAACAGTTTAAAGAAAAGGTAAAGGCACTGTGAAGGAGAAGCTGTCACTGCCAAAACAGGGACTCATGCCTAATCAATGTGTTGACCCTAGATAACCACACACCGAAGGAGTACAGTGGCCCTTGAGTTCCTTTGGCTAGAAGATGAGTCTAACAAGTGAACATTGCTATAATTCTGGGTACCTGCCCCCAAAATAATCAAGATGCCACCTATCATCACGGAGTTAGAGAAACGGCAGAAAAGCTACTGTATCCCTCATGTCGGTCAGCACCACCCCTATAATTCGGAAAGGTATTCTGTGAGCAGTTAAGAATCCAGCCTGTTAGATACGATCTCGAGGCTGGTTCACGTTCTAACACTGAGCAGACAGGTAAAATATTCATTAGCGCGACTTGATTTCACAACACGCAAGACCTATCATTTATGTCAAAGCAAGGCTACAGAAGTTGAAGACGGTCGGGCTAATATTAACAAAGCCAGGAAGCTGCTCGGATACAGTCCGAAAGCAAACCTTGAGGAAGGTTTACTCTTAACTTGGAAAGAAGTGATGAACAAATAAGGTTGTAAAGGAGAAAAAGAATGAAGCAATATCTAAACGAATATAAGGGTAAAAACATTCTCATTACCGGGGGTGCTGGCTGTGTTGGTTCTAACCTTACCAGAACTTTAATCAAGGCTGAGGCAGCTAAAATTATTATTCTTGACGACCTCTCCGCTGCTGAGAAGTGGAATATCCCCACTGCCCCCAATGTGGTCTTTATCCAGGGAAGCATACTGGATGAGGAGGTCTTAAAGAGGGCGTTCTCCGAGAGGCTTAACTTTGTCTTCCATCTGGCCGCCCACTTTGCCAACCAGAATTCAGTGGATAATCCGGAGACTGACCTCATGGTCAACGGGCTCGGCACACAAAAAGTCTTACAATACTCTCATTTAACCAGAGTGGGGAAGTTTATCTTTGCCTCCTCTGGCTGCTCGGTCTATGGCAGTCAAGCTCCTCTTCCCCTCAAAGAGGATTTCGTATCCCTGCATCTGGATACCCCCTATCAAATCACCAAGCTCCTTGGAGAGCTCTATTGCAATTTCTTTTATAACCATTATGGCTTGCCAATAGCAATCGCCCGCTACTTTAATGTGTATGGTCCCGGCGAGATTCCCGGCGCCTATCGCAATGTGATTCCCAACTTCATGTACCGAGCGCTTCACAAACAAAAGCTCACCATCACCGGGACTGGCGAGGAGACCAGAGACTTTACCTTTGTTGAGAATATAGTTGACGGCACATTACTACTGGGCGTAGTCCCTGAGGCGGTTGGTGATGCTTTCAACCTTGCCTCCGAGACAGAAACTAAAATTATAGACGTAGCCAATAGGGTAAATGAAATCGCCGGCAACCAAAGTGGGGTAGAGTTTGTCCCTAAAAGAGACTGGGATAAAATCACCCGCCGGCGAGCCTCTATCGCCAAGGCAAAAAAGGTCCTGGGCTATGAACCCAAAACGAAAATGGAAGAAGGAATAAAGAGAACCTACGACTGGTTTACAGAAAATAGTGATAGAATAGAAGCCAGTGCCAGGTTCTGATGGGGAATAGGTTCTTCTTATGAAACAAAATTTTAAGGTCTTGCTGATAAATCCACCTTGGTTGAGACTGTTTGGGCAGGTACTTGATTCCTGTCCAATAGGACTTTCTTATCTGGCGGCAATGCTGGAAAAGCAGGGCTTCGATGTATCAATATATAATGCCGATTACAATTATGAAAAAATAGGCTTAATTTTTGGCAGCATAAGAAACATGACGGGGGCATATCAAGAATATTTGCGTATTTTGCAAGACCTTGATGACCCCTTATGGCAAGAAGTGAAAGGAGTGATTTTAAGCCAAGCACCGAGCATGGTAGGAATATCCTGCGTCACTGGTAATTATGGCTCAGCTATCAGCGTTGCAAAACTGGTCAAAAAAATCGACACCAATATACCTGTAGTGATGGGTGGATTTCATCCCACAATAGTAACTGAAGAAGTGTTAGGTAACAGGGATATCGACGTTGTTGTCAGGGGTGAGGGAGAACATACCCTTACCCATCTTGCAACAACCATGCGGTCTCAAGAATCACTGGATAATATCCCTGGCATCTCATATAAGGTAAACGGTAAAATTGTTCACAATCCAGACAGGCCCCAAGTTGTAAATATAGATGATTTACCCTTCCCGGTAAAACACCTGCTACTGGAAAAGGAGACCTATCCCTCCCGTGCCTTTGGCAGATTATTTACGGCTAGGGGTTGTCCCTATCACTGTATTTATTGTGCTGCACACGCATTATGGACGAGAAAAGTCCGATTCAGATCCCCGGAAAATGTCGTTCAAGAGATCGAGCAGGTAAAGAAAAATTTTGGAACCCATCACTTCTACTTCGATGACGACACTTTTACTTTAAACGAGCGACGTGTAGTGAAAATCTGCGATCTGATCATAGAGAAAGGCCTGAGAATCTCCTGGGGCTGTGAAACAAGAGTAGACCGTGTAAGCCCCGACTTAGCCAGAAAAATGAGGGAGGCTGGATGTGAATATGCCAATATTGGGGTCGAATCGGGTGATGAGGAAACCCTGAAAAAAATGAGAAAGGGGGTCACTATCGACCAGGTCAGGAACACTCGAAAGATCCTGAAGGATGCAGGTGTGGCTTTCAATGCCTATTTCATGATTGGGTTTCCTTGGGAGACTGCGGTGGAAATAAAAAGAACGGTAGCACTGATGAAAGAGCTTAACCCGGAGCGAGCCTTCTATAGTATAGTTACTCCCTATCCAAAGACAGAGTTGCACGAGATATGTAGCTCTGAAGGGATAATACCTCAGAACCTTGATTGGAGCACCTTTTTCCATCAGAGTCCCAGCATGTATTTGACCAAGCATCTTACTAGACAGGAGATTACTCAACTAATTGAGTATACAGAGGGGATATTTGATAAGCACAATAAGCAGCAGATAATTAAGTTAATACTGAGACATCCATTGCGAACTTTTAAACTAATCTTAGAATGGGGATATGCTAAGCCACGCTTTGTAAAGGCTCTGGTACGAACCTTGTTTCATTGAAAAAGGACTTCAAACCTAATGCTTCACAGTGATGCTTTAGCCAAGCTAGTGATGGGTTCACCCTTAACTTACCTAATCTCAGAGGAGAAAAACCCGGCTAGTCAAACGGGAAAACAGCGGATATTGATACAGGACGAAAAATGAACTTTAATATACATAACCTTTTATATCTTAAGATAGAGGGAATGAATAAGAGATATCTAGATTACCTCGGTAGCGAATACTCATTTTTTAAAACTGAGGATGAGGTAGACCCTGACGTAGAGGTCATAATAGCAGATAACATATATCCAGATAGTAATTGCCGCTTGGTAGATAATAAGTATTTTGTTAAAGATGGATACCTATACTGCAGAGATAGCTATAAAGTGGCAAGATGGAGTCTCTCTATAGACGGTCTGGAAGGCAAGACAGTAGTTCACTTCAATGGAGGTATCTGGGGAAGGCATGTCTTAAAGGAATTTATCATTGAACCCTTAATCAGTTTCAAGTTAGCTAGCCAAGGCTTTAGCATACTACATGCCTCCGCAATGGCTATTAATGATGGAGGTTTCATATTCGCTGGAGGACCAGAAGCGGGAAAAACAGCGTCAATCCTCAGTCTGAGTGTCCATGACAATGTTTTTCTCTCTGATGAGATTACTCTCCTTTCTAAAGATGGGGTAGTCTATAGCTTCCCCTCGCCGCTCCGTATCTGTCTTTATAGATTGAAGGGTATGAACTCTGTCTACCACAAGATGACACCTCAGCAAAAATTAGAGACGAAAATAAAGCATTTTGCCCATATCCTATCTTTAGGATATGCCGCCCTTCCCTCGGATATTAGTGCCGAAAAACTCTTCCAAAGAATAGGAGGAACGTATCCTCTACATTGCCTGGTGCTCCTTACCCGAACCAAAGACAAAGATGTAGCTATAACCGAAATCACTGATAAAAGGGCATTGGTTGAGCGGCTGGTTCTTATGAATGAGCAGCAATTTCCCTACTGGTTCAAATATGTACGAGCGTATTCATCTGTCTATCCATCAAGTCAAGTGGCCTCACACTCACAGGTGATAAGGGGCAATTTGTCTGAGGCTCTAGACAAGGTAGCCTGTTATGAGATAAAAACACCACACAAGTTCTCTGAAAACCACTGCGACAAATTTCAGCAGGTGATTCAAAACTTAGGAAGGGTCGTTTAGCAGATTGACTAAAATTAAAAGCCACCAGGAAATAAAGGCGAAATGCATTAGTTATTACCGGCAGGAAGCGCAAGACTATGATAGTGCTAGATTTTCCTGCGAATGTAACATGCTTTATGACCGGATGGCGAGGGGGATTATCTACAGTTTTTTGAAGAATTGTAAATATGTTCTTGATGCTGGGACAGGCACCGGCAGATTTGCTATTTACCTTGCCCAGCAGGGTATAAATGTAGTAGCTGTAGATAGCTCAAAAGAAATGGTGGCGATTGCTCAAAAGAAGGCACGACGGGCAGGGTGCCAGCACCACATTCAGTTCATTGTGTCCGATATTGAAAACCTCCCGTTTAAAGATGAGTCCTTTGACGGAGTCTGTAGTATTATTGTCCTGATACACCTTGCCTATCGCGACTATGCCGTCTCTGAGCTATCACGGGTTCTCAAGCCCGGTGGTATTATGGTACTAGATGTCCCTAGTAAGCTACTCTCCAGAGCATATCGGCCATTTCTGAGCTTGGTCAGAAAAACTACTTTTCAAGACTATCACTACAACCTTAGGGAGATTAAAAAGCTGCTCTCGGATAATTCGGTAGAATTGGTTGAGCAGAGAGCCTTTGGTAAGCTGCCAAGGTTAGTCATTCATCTTTTCCTGTGCATACTGAACTTAAGGTTTCTGCGGGGAGTGATTGAACGGTTTGAGAAGCTCAACTTTGGGGGAACCAGTATTACTAAGGGATTAAAAGGCGAATGAGAATTCTCCAGATAACGCCCACGTTTATCCCCAGCCGTCTTGGTGGAGTAAGTCTGTTCTATAACCTTTCAAAAAATCTGGTGAAGAGAGGTCATGAAGTAGTTGTATATACAACTGATATAAAAGATAGATACTCCAGGCTGTCTAATATTCAAGGTGGGAGGGATATAGATGGGATAAAAGTATATTATTTTAGAAACATCAGTAATTCACTGGCAACAAAACACCGTCTAGCTGTACCGTGGGGAATATCTGGGGCAATGAGAAGGGAGATAAGTAATTTTGACATAATACATTTACATAACGTTAGAACATTCCAGAATATAATTGTTCACCGCTATGCCAGGAAATATAATATCCCATACGTTCTGCAAGCACATGGCTCGTTAACAACCTTCTTTCAGAAAGGATGGCTGAAGAGAACATTTGATGCGGTTTGGGGTTATAGAATTCTAAAAGACGCCTCAAGGGTGATCGCCGTTACTAAGGCAGAAGTCGAACAATACAAAAGCATAGGAGTAGATGAAGACAAAATTGAAATCATTCCCAATGGGATTGACTTGCCTGAATTTGAGAACCTGGCGGAGAGGGGAGGATTCAGGAGAAAGCATGGCTTAAGCGACGACCAGAGAATAATCCTCTATTTGGGTAGAATACACAAAATCAAGGGGCTTGACCTTCTGGCCAGAGCATTTGCTGACTTTTCTAAGGCCTTAAATAGTATTAAACTGGTAATTGTTGGTCCTGATGATGGGTATTTACCTTCTCTAAAGAAACTAATAGCCGATTTGGGAATCAACGATAAGGTTTTATTTACCGGCCCACTTTATGGACGGGAGAAATTAGAGGCCTATGTTGACGCTGATGTATATGTTTTGCCTTCATTATATGAGATTTTTGGCATAACAGTTCTTGAAGCCTGCGCCTGTGGCACACCGGTAATAGTAACCGACCGCTGTGGTCTAGCCGATGTAATTGAAGGACAAGCTGGGCTTGTTGTTCCCTATGACAAAGACCAATTGCAAAATGCTCTTCTGCACTTGTTGAATGATGACAAAATGAGGGATGGGTTTAGTAAAAGGGGTAAATCATTAGTGCGTGAGAAATTCAACTGGCAGAAAATAGCCGGGCAAGTGGAGAGGGTGTATAAGGACATTCTGCAATACTTAGGGTCATGTCCCAAAGGTGGCGAGTTTTTCAAACGGGCAGAGCGAAATCTAAAGGGGAACAGCAAAATTATGAACAAAAGCACTTCTAATAGTAATCATTTGAGAAGGAGTAACATGGGCTTAAGTATGCCTGAAAATGATATGGGGAAAGACTGGGATGCGCGTGCTCGGGAAGATGCCAAGCGCTATATTGTTCCCTCTAAGATGCCTTGGAATGAGGACGAATTCTTTGATAAAGGTACAAGGCTCGCTTATCGGCTCTGTAGCAGCTTCTTCCAGAGGGAAGGGTTTCAACCTAAGGGGAAGTGCATGCTGGACATTGGCTGTGGTATTGGACGCTTGGAGAGAGGATTCTCACAGATGTTTGGTGAAGTGTGGGGCCTTGATGTCTCCGGCGAGATGATATCTCAAGCAATTAAACTAAATCAGACTTTTGAAAATGTCAAATTTGTAAAGGGCAATGGCCAAGATTTGAGTGTGTTCCCAGACGAGTTCTTCGATTTTATTTTTTCCGCCGCAACCTTGCTGCATGTCCCTGAGAAGCGAATAATCCTTAATTATTTTTCAGAAATCCATAGAGTCCTCAAGCCGGATGGCTTGTTTAAGTTTGAGGTACGAGAGCCATGGAGTGGAGTTACTTTCGTCTTTGGCTTTATTCCTATTCCTCGCTTTATCTTTCCCCACGTGCCCCAAGCAATATGGACGATGTATGAGCACTTAACGTTGAGAGGGAAAAAGAAGCTATACCGAGGTAAGGCTTGGCGGGGTAGCGGTATGCATGAAAGTGAAGCAAGGCAAGCGCTGCTCCGTTTACAATTTAAGGTGGTTGAAATCGAAGGAGACCTGTCTAAAGTTACCTTCTGGTGTTACGGCAGGAAATAATGATAAAGGGAATAAGTTAGGTCGGCACTTCATATACTTCGTCAAATAGTTATGGGATGTAGCTATACTTAAGGTCGTTCATTAAAGAGGCGAGATTGTTAAACAATCTGGAAATTAAAAAATTCTTGTGGGTAATCTTAACTATTCAATTAGCTATACTAGGGCTGGTAGGGCTGGCCGCCTTGGGCTTGGATATTCCTTTTCTCAGGCAAATCGTTGGCTTTATATATCTTGCATTCATTCCCGGGCTTCTCATTCTTCGCATCCTCAAACTGCGTGGGCTAGGCATTGTTGAGACGCTTTTATATTCAGTGGGGCTGAGCATCGCCTTCGTAATGGCTACCGGATTCTTTATGAGCTTTGTTTTCCCCTATCTTGGCATTTCCAGGCCAATTTCTATCCTTCCGGTGATTCTGACTATAGCTTCCCTTATTCTGATATTTTCTTTTATTGTCTACAAGCAAAAGAGCGTTAGAACGCCTTCGCCGGCTCGCTCTATTGACTGGTCTAAATTATTTTCCCCACCAGTTCTATTATTGTTATTGCTCCCCATTCTTAGCGCTCTGGGAGCTTTTTGGGTTTACCTCCATGGCGGTAATGTGCTGCTACTTATTCTCCTTTCCCTTATCGTATTCATTGTAATCTTGGTTGCCTTCGGCAAGTTTGTCCCAGCAAGATTATATCCCGTAGCAATATTAGCAATAGCTATTGCCTTGCTATGGCACCGCTCACTGATATCTCCGTATCTGGTGGGCGGCGATGTCTACCACGGACTTCCCTATCTAAAGCTGGTCTTAAATAATTCCATTTGGAGTAGCAATCTACCTTCCAACGCCAATGCCATGCTAAGTATAGTAATGTTAACACCAATATATTCTCTGGTGCTTAAACTGGATATAGTATGGATTTTGAAAATCGTCTATCCCTTATTTTTCTCGTTAGTGCCCCTGGCATTATTTCAAGCGTATAGAAAGCAAACAGGCGACAAGATTGCCTTTCTAGGCGCCTTTCTCTTCATGTCCTGGCCTCCTTTCTTTACCAGTTTGGTAGGAACCATGAGGATGCCGATTGCTGAATTATTCCTTGCCACATCCATACTACTATTTGTAAGCAAAGAAATGACCCCCTTCAAAAGAGCGACCTTGCTTATTATTTTCGGTCTTTCTATAGTAGTATCGCACTATGGCACATCCTATATCTATATGTTGTATTTGCTAATAGGCTTGTCTTTGCTACTTTTGTGGAGAAGCAGTACTGCCAAGGATTTGTTGGAGAGAATAGCGGTAAGATTCAGCAAATTCAGACATGCCCTAAATATCATTCCTCAATCACCGAAACTTGCCGATAGCTCACTATCAGGTAGCACACTTACGGTAAACTATGTGGTCTTGTTTATAGTCTTTGGCTTAGCCTGGTACATGTATGTTTCCTCAGGCTCCCCCCTAAATTCTATAGTCGGAGTTGGTGAACATATCTATTCTAGCCTGCGCACTGAATTTTTCTCTTTGTCGGGAAGGGATGCTCATGTTGTGCAAGCCTTGGGGCTGGCTCCAATGCGGGGACGAGAGGTAGCGTGGGAAATCGCTAGAATATTTCAATATATTACCCAGCTCTTTATTGTGATCGGCATTCTGGGACTAATTACAAATTTGCATAAAACCAGATTTCATCTTGAATATGCGGCAATGAGCCTGGTGAGCATGGTAATAATAGGTTTTTCTATTATTCTCCCCTACTTTGCTTTAGCTCTCAACATGAGCAGGATTTATCATATAGCATTGTTCTTTCTGGCCCCATTTTGTGTTCTGGGTGGAATAGCTACTTTCCGCTGGTTATTCCGGGTTCTCCGATTACACCGACCTCGAGGCGACAATATTTTCCTCAAGCTGGTGGTCATCTCAGTATTAGTGCCCTATTTTCTGTTTACTACAGGGTTCATTTTCCAGATTACTGGGGCTACGCCAATATCTGTACCATTATCTTTGTATAAGGCGGATTGGCCCTACTATTCTGAAAGCGAAATGCACGCTTCTATCTGGCTTTCAAAAACACCGGAGGATAGAAAAGTATATGGCGACGACTATTGCAGAGCGCTACTACGCTACGGTGGGGTAAGCGGAGTTAGAAAGGGATTTCCTCCGGATATTGAAGTGGACGAAGATTCCTATATTTTCTTAAGAAGGTGGAATGTGATTCATGGTGAGGTATTAGTATCCACCAGGGGGCAGGGTAGAGCTTTTACTTATGAAAACTTAGATGAAATAGAGCTTTTAAAGAGTCCCAGAGTAGATAAAGTCTATGACAGTAAAGAAGCTCAAGTACTATGGTATAGCAAGTGAGAGGCATTAAAACCCTGCGAGTTTGTGTAGTTACATTCCCAATAAGTGAGGCGGGAACCATTCCGCTATCGCAACTGATAGATATCTTGCATGCTGTCTCGAAAAAGGTTTACCTCATCACAGGAGATGCAGCGTATGTGCTTTTTAGAGAGGATGAAAGAATTCATACCTATGGGATAAGGCATGAAACTAGGGGAAGTCTACTACCGAGGATTATAAGCTATATCTCCACACAGTTAAGGATTTCATATAGGTTACTGAAAATAATAGCCGATGTAGATATATGTATCTTCTACATGGGAGGAGAGGGACTATTACTGCCCCTGTTAACGGCACGTTTACTTAGAAAAAAGGTCGTATTATCCCTGGCTGGTTTTCCAGCAAAGTCCAGTCAAGCCCGAAGAGACCCACTCGCCAAAGCGACAGGTTTCTTATCTGAAATTAACCTTGCCCTCTCCAACAAAGTTATTGCCTATTCAGAAAAGATTATTGAGGAACGAGGGCTTAACAAATATAAGGAAAAAGTTTCGATAGCTCACGAGCATTTCATAGATTTTGATAAGTTTGGAATGCAAAAACCTCTTAGCGAAAGGGATAATCTGGTTGGCTACATAGGGCGACTCAGCGGAGAGAAAGGTATTTTAAACTTCATTCAGGCACTTCCGGTAATATCGAGTAAAAGAGATGGTATCAGTTTTAGGATAGGCGGTGACGGAGCACTTCGAGGTAAGGTTGAAGAACATTTGGATAAGACAAATCTAAATCGTAAGGTCAATTTTGTCGGCTGGATTCCACATAATGAGCTTCCGAAGCATCTGAATGATTTGAAGTTGCTTGTCCTGCCGTCCTATACGGAGGGGTTACCTAACATCATGCTGGAGGCTGTGGCCTGCGGCACGCCAGTGTTAGCCACCGCGGTCGGGGCAATACCTGATGTAATAAAGGATGGTGAAACCGGCTTCATCATGGAGGATAATTCGCCTGAGTGCATTGCCAGAAATGTTATCAGGACTTTGAGTCACCCAAACCTTGAGCAAATTGCCGAGAATGCCCATGCCCTTGTTGAGAAGGAATACAACTTTGAAGCAGCGGTGAAGGGTTATGAAAACGTCTTAGCTAGTTTAAAATAGCTTCACTGAGTATTTGTCTACGCTCTGGCTACTAGCCAAGTCTTGATTTCTTCGGTAGTTAATCTTGGTGAATATTGCGAACGATTGCTATCTAAAGAAGAGATAGCCTTGAATTGCCTATTGAGTGTTTGGGTTATGCAAGCTAAAATGTTAGCACAAAACTAGGTAACAAGTTTGAAGGCTACCACTCGTTTCTGTTTTCTTTGAGCTACAGTGGTAGAGGAAGAAATACAGTGTACGCTTATAAAGCTTTACGCAAAACTTCCTTCACAGCGAACCTGTTATACGCTACATGCCCCAATTGAAAATACTTAAAAGGTGCTGTCAGACATGAAAAGTAAAAATATAAATGAATACGTAAAGAATCTTTATCTAACAGATGAATATATCATTAAAAACCCTTCACTTCATGAAGAAGACTCGCCTTGGAAAGTCAGCAAGATTATCCCTCTTGTTGATAGACTTATTGGCTATATTAATAAAGGTGAGATCAATCTGTTGGACGTCGGAGGCGGTGCCGGATTAGTCCTGAATGCAGTATCCATTTATATTGAGGAAAGTTATGGTATAAAAGTTAATAAATTCGCATTAGACTTGAGCCCAGGGATGCTTGAGATTCAAAAGAGGAGGAACACCGACTTAAAAAGGGCTTTAAATGAGGACATTCGCAAAACTTCCTTAGGCAACAAAGAAATAGACCTCACCTTAATGATTGATTTGTTAGAACATGTACCTGATCCAAAAGAAGCCCTTGAAGAAGTAAAGAGAATTTCCGACTTTGTTATATTCAAAGTCCCTTTAGAAGATAACCTTCTTCTTAGAACATGGAATTTCGTAAAGAGGGGCGAACCAAGACAACGTGCAATTGAAACTGTCGGTCACATTAACGTTTATAACTTTAGTAAACTTAAACATCAAATAGAAAAACATACGGGTCAGGTTTTAGATTTCTATTTTACAAATGTATTTGATTATTGTCACAACTCGGAACATTACAAAGACAAGATGACAGCAAGAAGTAAATTAATAAACTTCGTTTCTAGATATGTGTTTATGGTATCGCCCAAATTATGCTCTCTTATATTTAGTGATTTTGTCATCATTTTGGTTAAATGCTCGCCTGAGCGTTTACATCTCGATAGTTAGATAGGGGTAAAATTGGGGTAAAGCTAAGGCTTAGCTTTACCCTTTGAATTTAGCAAAGTTTCGCGCATCCCTACTCCCTTTTGCTTCTCAACTTTCTTCAATACGATGCTCTAACCCTACCCTTCTTAATGGAGGCTACGCTCTGGCTATTAGCCAATATTTTATGAAGTTTATAAATTGCTTCACCGTTTTCCTGTTTTTGTGCCGGTAGACACTGAGCACTGCTGACGGGCAAAGTCTAAGCCCCTTTCTTAACCTGATTAGACGCCCCAATTCTTTCCTTAAATTTGGGTTTCTATCCAGCCAGTATTCTATTATTTGAAGGGCTTCCTGATGCGAGAGAATGGTGTTTTTTTGATAGCTACTCTCACCATGAACCCTAAATTTAGCTAGGGGTTGCTCTATAAAATCAATGGGATAACATTCAGCTATTCTCAGCCATAAATCATACTCCTCAGCTATTTCATACTTTGGATTGAATGCCCCAACCTTATTAAGCACTTCCCGCCTAATGATAACGGTTAACATAGGGATAAAATTGAACTGAAACAATTCATTAAAGGCATTTCCTCTGGCAGGCTTCTTACCATAGAAACAGGTATTCTCCCTTAAATCACCATCACTGTCAATCACATAGCTGTCAGAATATACTAATCCCAATCTTTTATTTGACTCCAGAAGTTTAGCCTGCTTCTCCAACTTTTCCGGAAGCCATATATCATCACAGTCAAGGAAGGCAATGTATTTGCCTTTAGCTTTCTCGATGGCGGCATTGCGGGCGGCGCCTAGAGGTAAAAACTCCTTTCCCTGAAAGTACCTGAGGGGTTCCCCATAACTAAGGGCGATTTCGCCGCTGTTATCACTAGACTTATTGTCCCAGAAGATAATTTCATAATCCTTAAGTGTCTGCTGATAGACGCTGTCCAGCGCCGGTGACAAATACTTACCGCCGTTGTGACAGTTCATAATGATACTTACCAAGGGCATTAGTACGCTTCCTTACGAGGATTCAGGATTAAAGGATTAAGCAATATAAGGTTTCTTCTTCAAACTTTCAATCCTTACCCCTTTAATCCTTTAGCTCTTCAATCCTTATTTCTTAGCCGTGCTTTAACCCCCAATCGTAAGGAATATCACTGGTAGACGGGTCAAGCCGCTCAATTTCGTCAGAGCGATGTGGCAGAGTAGCACAATTGGCTACAATTGCCGGTTTGGTACCTATCCCCTTGAAACCATTGTAGATTCCGGGGGGAATTTTTACTAAAACGTAGTTATCCTCCCCAGCAAATAACTCTTGAATCTCTCCCTTTGTTGGCGAATCCTCTCTTGGGTCATAGAGAACGAGCTTGACCATCCCCAAAATTACGGCGTAATTAAGGGTCATCTCTTTGTGAAGATGCCACCCCTTAACCACCCCAGGATACACAACCGAAAAGTAGATTTCCCCGAACTGTTCAAAGTGAGGCTCATCTGCCCTGAGCATGTGCATGATTTTACCCCGCTCGTCGGTAATCTGTGGCAACAGTTTAACCAATACCCCTTTTATCATCTTCAAAAAACTCCCTATACCAATTTATGGTCTCTTTAAGTCCCTCATCAAGAGAGTATTTGACTCTCCATCTCAATATTTTTCTGGCTTTTTCGGCTGAGAGGTATTGATGTTTTATTTCACTCTTGGTTTCATTTAACACAATCGGCTCTAGGTCTTCTCTACCCATGAGTTCTAGAATTTTCTTGGTTATATCCAGAACAGTTAATTGGATTTCATTGCTGAAGTTAAACGCTTCGCCATGAATCGGCAGTTCATCCATCTTCTCAGCTAGGAAAAGATAAGCTTCCACAGCGTCAAGGATATAGATATAGTCTCTGACCAGGGTGCCGTCACTTCTGATTACCGGTGGTTCATTAAAAATCGCCGAACGGATAGTTCCCGGAACTATCCGATTAAAATTCAGGTCGCCGCCGCCATAAAAATTCCCACACCTTGTCACGCAGACGGGCAACTCAAAAGTATTGTAATAGGCAAGGGCAATTAAATCGGCACAACTCTTGGAAACATCATAGGGGTGAGAACCTTTAAGGGGAGCCTCTTCTCTATATGGTAAGACCTTATGTTCACCGTAAGCCTTATCGCTGGAAGCTACGATAATTCTTTTTACGATTGGATTTCTACGGCACGCCTCCAGGAGATTCCAGGTACCCTTAATGTTAGTCTCAAATGTAGCTATTGGATTTCTGTTGGCGATGGTAACTATGGTTTGTGCCGCCAGGTGAAAAACCGTGTCTATCTCATATTCATTAATAATCCTTTCTAAAAGGAAGTAATCTTCTACTTCGCCCCGTACCGTGTTAATATACTTGTCCAGGCCCGACCGGCAGAAATTAGCTCTGGGCACATTATCCCTTACCAGGCCCACCACATTTGCTCCCCTGTCTACCAGAGCCTTGGTTAACCAGGCACCCAAAAGACCGGTGCATCCGGTAACAAACACATTCTTCTTGCGCCAGGAAATATTACTCTTCATAGCTAGTCCCATACCCTCCAGAAAGCCTGGTTGTTTTGCCATAGCCTATTTAGATATTCTACATCCCGGTATGTATCCATACACGTCCAAGGTCCATCGTGGGTATAAACCATCAGTTCTCCCTCAGCCGCAATCTTTTCCAGAGGACCTCTCTCAAAGTCACAATTATTATCATTCGTCAGGTAATCAAATAACTTACGGTTAAATACGAAAAAGCCCCCACTTATGAGTCCTGTCGAAGTCTGGGGCTTTTCCGAAAATAGTAAAGCCTTGTTATCCTTAACCATCAGTTCACCAAATAAAGAGGGCGGTCTGACGCCGGTCACCGTAGCTATTTTGCCGTGCTGGTTATGGAAATCGAGCAACTTTTTTATATCAATGTTACTCACTCCGTCCCCGTAGGTTACCATAAATACATCATCCGTTATATATTTTTCGATTCTCTTCAGACGGGCTCCCTTTAGAGCATTATCTCCGGTAGAGGCTAAGGTGACGCTCCAATCGCTTTCTTCTAAGGTATTGCATATAGTTATCATCTTTTTCTGGCCAAGCTTAATAGTAAAATCACTATTCAAAACATCATAGTTAAAAAAATACTCCTTAATGTGTTCCCCTTTATACCCCAAACATAGCACAAAATCCTTAAAGCCATAATGGGCATAAATCTTCATAATATGCCACAAAATCGGCTTATCGCCTATCTTTACCATAGGCTTGGGCTTAACTTCGGTTTCCTCCCTTAGGCTTGTTCCCCGCCCCCCACCAAGGATTACCACCTTAAGTTCCATTATTTTTTCCTTTCTATCCAGAATAAACCATAAGGGAGCTCTCTTTTAATCCTTCAATTACCCCTTGGATAACCCTAGCTACATCGTCATCGGACAATCCACAATGCAGCGGTAAAGTCAGAATCTCTTGATAGGCTTTTTCTGTTTCCGGCAAACTTACCGCCTTATTGGCATAAAAAGGATGAAGGTGATTTGGGATATAGTTAATCCCGGTCTCTATATCTAAAGTCTTCAAATACTCCATTAAGTGGTCTCGGTGTCCACCTTTTACCCGAATTACATAAATATGGGATGCCACCTCATCATAGTTAATTTGCAGACAGCTTATAGCTGGGATTCCCTTAAATACGCTGTCATATCTTCGGCATATCTCCCTTCTTCGGGAGATAAATGAGTCAATTTTCTTTAATTGTGCCAGGCCGATGGCGGCATTAATATTACTCATGTGATAGCGAAAACCCTGAGTCTTAACTTCATAAAACCAGCTACGTTCCTTCCAGGAGGCGGTGTGTGATTTACGGTCGATACCCACCAGGCTCTTTTGCCTGAGTATATCAGCCAGCTCAGCGCTCCGACAAACGATTGCTCCTCCGTCTCCGCAGGTTATATTTTTTATTGAATCGAAACTAAAACAGGTAATATCGCCAAAACTACCTATCTTCCTACCCTTATAGGAAGAACCAAAGGCATGGGCAGCATCCTCAACAATCCTTACATTATATTCTTCAGCTATTTTGATTAAGGCATCCATATGGCACGGGTTACCGGTATAGTGAATGGGCATAATAGCCTTAGTTCTTTTCGTAATCTTGCTTCGAGCATCATCAATGTCCATTAATAGCGTATCCGGGTAGATATCGCCGGGAACCGGTGTTGCCCCGGTTGCCGAGATAGCCTGAAATGAACCAATAAAGGTTAGCGAGGGGACAATGACTTCGTCTCCTTTCCCTATTCCCAGGGCATCTAGTACCAGGTGAAGGGCTGAGGTACAGGTGTTAGTTGTCGTCACATACTCAGCACCCAGATACTTCCTTAGCTCCTCTTCAAATTCCAGGACCTTGTAAGCCAGACCAAAGTAGCCATAGTCAAAGGCTTCCTTAACTGCGGCTAACTCTTCCTCTCCCAGGCACCCTCTGGAAACTTTAATCATCTTAACTCCCGGTTAGTGGCAAAGTTAAATGAGTCTCTAATGAAGCTTACCGGGTGGGTGAAAAGCCCCTTAAAAACTGTTTGAAGAAATTTTAAGGGATGCTTCTTCCAACCGGATATACGAAGAAATCTTTGACCTTGCCTGAATATTTCTTTGACTTCTTCCCCAGTCCAATCCTCGGTTGAAATGCTAAAACTCCTTATGAATAAATCATCCAAAGAAAAATCATCAGGAATATATTTATTCTTTCGACAAATGTCATACAGTTCAGAGCCAGGATATGGTGTCGCTATAGAAATAAAGGGTTTATAAATTCCTAGTTCTTTGGCTAGATGAAAACTGTCCCATATCTGTTCCTTGGTTTCACCCGGCATTCCCATAATAAAGTAAATCTTGACATCAAGTCCAATGCTTTGGGCATACTTTACTAACTGCTTGGCTCTTTCCAGTTTCAACGGTTTCTTTATAATATTATCCAGCACATATTGGTTTCCAGATTCAAGTGCCAAATTTAAACTATAACACCCGCTCTCTTTAATCTTATTGATAAGATTCTCATTTAGAGCAAAGGCGGCCACGCCATTTGGAGTATCCCAGACAAAATTAAGCTTTTCCTCAATCATCAAGTCAAATAGCTTACCCGCCCTTTTTATATTAAGAGTAGTATTATCATCCTCAAACATAATCTCTTCAATTCCATACTTTTGCTTAATGTGCTTCATTTCGGCTATTATGTTTTCCGGTGAACGCTGCCTAAATTTCCTTCCCCATACTCTATACGCTGAACAAAATGTACACTTTGCTGGGCACCCCCGGGAAGTAATAATAGGTGAAAACCGCTTTTTTCTTCTTGCTCCATGGGATGCCTTTAGACCAAAATATTTTTCCATGTTTAACAAATGTCTTGCCGGGAAAGGCAATTTATCCAAATCGGCAATGAATTTGGTTTTAGGTATTATTTTTATCTGTCCATTTTCCTTGTAACCGATGCCGTCCAAGGCAGATATGTCGCTTCTCCCTTCGATAACATTGACTAAACCAATAATGGTATCATCACCTTCGCCAAGCACCACAAAATCAACATTTTCGTCAGCCAAAACAAGCTCCGGCATAACTGTAGGATGTGCTCCTCCACCCACAGTAATAATGCCTTTATCTACTCTCTTGGCTAAATCATATACCTTGTGGGCATTTCCATGCTGTTTAGTAAACAGATTATTAACACCTACTATATCAGGACCATAACCTCTGATAATGTCCTCAATCTGGTCAAAAGATGAGCCAACCCTAATAATATTCTCCGCCACCTCAACCCTATTACTCCAACCCTCCAGCAAACAATCAACAATCCTCACTTCAATACCAGCATTCTCTAAAACGGCACCAAGGTAACCTAAGCCAAGCGGTGGTAGCGGATTTACATCTAAGCTATCCTTAAAAGTAAATGCCGGTGGCATAAATAAAAGTACTTTCTTTATCTTTCTACCCATTTAGCTCTCTCACCGCCTTACAATCTGTCGCCACACGCCCTCATTAACTGGAGAAAAAAGACCGTTAAGCTTGGCAGGATTCAAGATAGGTTCCTGACCCCTACCCCCACTACTTAGAGCTGATAAAACGGCCTGCTTTAGGTTGCTATTAGAGCAATTTCTAACTAGCTGCCCGTTAAACCCATCTAAAGGGTCAAGATCAAGTACATGTTCAGAGTAATACTTAATAACGGGAACACCACTCATCGCTGCTTCTACACCTACAGTTGACGATGAGTAAACAACCAAATCAACCCTTTCCAAAATTTCGGATATTGATTCCGAGGTCCTTTGGAAATGTGATGGCCAGGCGGGCAATCGAGTTTTTAGACTTTCCAAAGGGGTATCTGGGTGGAATTTTACGATAAATTTAATCTTTTCCTCCGTTGAATCCTTAAAGGCGGTAAATACAGATATTAACAATTCTTCGGTTAGAATACGCGAGGAATCTAATGTAATTAAAACAGTTGTACTGGTATCACTTTTTACGATTAAATGCCTATTCCTTTTTAAGAGATATTCGTATCTAAGGGCACCCCCATTTACAAGTTCTGTCTCTCCGTACCCTGCGTTTTTAAGCAAATTCAGTGCATACTCCCCATTGGCTACAATAACATGGGGAAGAGGCATATCCTTTGATTCACCGGCACCAGGAAAACAGTTTAACAATAGTAAAGGGAGCATAAAATGCTGGTAGCCTACTAATTTAATATTTTCGCCTAGTTCACTTGCTGCTAGGCAGAGCATCTTCTCCCAGGGTTGATTTTCGAAAGGGTAAATGACAACCATTTCTCTTTGTTTTACCTCTTTCAGCCACTCCTTAAAAGCGAAATAGTACAAGATGTTACTGGGGAATGATGAAAATTCATGCACTATTTCACGCTGCAACAATATCTTTGAAGATGGCAACCGGCTATTCAATTCTTCAGGAAAAGAAATCCTGAGAATGGAGAGGAAACTCTTTAGTGTGCTCCCAAGGTTGATATATTGGTCTAAAAAAACGAACTTGCACTTACCGTAACCCAGGCATTTCCTCTTTAAATCAGGCTCAAGAAATGGCGGAGTAATATAAGTAACATTTAGGCCGCAATCGTTCACAATTTCTTGCAGTCTTCCAAAGTAAGCATTCTCAAACTCCCCATCCTTTTTGAAAAACCGCTCCTCTATCCAGGAATAAATGTAAATCTCCTTTTCATTTCCTATCAAATCAGAGATTTTGCTTTGACCGGCAATATTCCTTGATTTCCAAATTTGACGTCCAGTTTTTAAAAGGGAATATCCCCTACTAATAATGGCTCTAAGTGTCGACTTTAATATTTCCGGAAGTACAGATTTTCTACTCAAAAAGCGCAAACCACGTGCCTCTCTCTTATAACGCTGCCATAAATACCTGTATAGCCAACGGTCTTCAACCAGAACAATGAGGTTTTCTTCCTTGCGGCGTCTGTTATCAGAGCAAACTTTTTCAAGAATGGCGGCATAGCATTGGAGGAGGAAAAAATCGCTGGTGAGTGGGCATTTATAGGCGATATTAGACGCCCACCAGTGGCGCTTATCTTTTTGGTAACGACCTAGCTCTGCCACAAAATCAAGAAAAGGCTGTTTAAGTTGATG
>SDBU01002608.1_pt1 | contig 23748 bp, 21 predicted proteins | sample 2277071 | NCBI WGS metagenome assembly SDBU01 (sample SAMN10397929, study PRJNA504765) | marine sediment metagenome | isolation source: marine sediment core GS08_GC12, 126 cmbsf | place: Arctic Ocean: Gakkel Ridge, Loki's castle | collected 2008 | reverse complement strand
TACCGCGCAATGTTGACCCATCTGTCAAAGAGATTATTGGACTCGCACCAATCCTTCTCAATGCAACATTAACTACATCAACAACGCCTGCCATTATGCGGCCGCAACCGCTTGTGCTTTAGTCTTATCTGAGTTCTCGTAAATAACCTCATTACCCTTTAACACTTGATGTACTTTTTTACCGGGATTCCATTTCACTTTAGGTGAATTATCATTCACTTTAGATGAATTATCAATGACAATACAACCAGCGGATTTAGCTTTAGGTGCATTCTCTGTTGGCCATCCACCACCTCAAGTCGTTGGACAGACAGTGCATCGTCGGATTGATTGATGCAGATAATGGATCCGAGAAAATAGCCAGGGTTGTTCTCATGCACATCATCAAAGAGGCTTTCCCACTCCCTTTTGCCCCAGGTATATTCACGCTGATAGCGGGGAACGGCATACACCACGTCCGCTTCGATATCGAATAGCTGGGAAACAGGATAGTTATTTACCGACTTGATCATTTTGCGGCCTCCCGTGCATTTCTCTTTTCATCAAGGTTTAAGTGATGCTCATTGATTCGGTCGGCTTCTTTGCCGCCGTATTCCGGGCCAAGGTGGTACCACGGGGCAGATGCCACGTCTTTGCCCCGGTCTTTGCTCCAATGGATATTTGGTTTGTCACGCAGGACACCTGCGCCTTTTTTCCTTACATCTGCCACAGACATAAACGGGCGGATGTTGAGGCGCACGCCGTCGTTGAGGTCTGGCTCCCAGCCTATGGGTTGTTTCTCAAGAGGTTTCCAGCGGACGAAGATGTCGTAAGGTTCCTGGCCCTGGAGGATCAGCTCCAGTTGTCTTTTCAGGTACTCAGCGGCGGCCAGACGCTCCTCCGCTCCGTCCACGTCAGACGAGATGTCATCTTTCTGCCGCAGAATCCAGTCTCCCAGGTAGGTGTATATCAGCGTCTCCAGGTTCTTCCTGTCCAGCTTATGATAATTCACCAGGGCCGCGAACCCGTCGCGCAGACCATCCCAGATGTGCCAGATAAATGGGCGATGATGGAAGAGCTTGCAGTGCTGGATGAAAAACTTGTCCCGCAGCCAGGAATCCAGCGTCTTGCCCGCATGATCGGCATTCTTGAGGAGTTCCGAGAGCTTGTCCGTGTTCCAGGTATCACCGTATGCGGTCGCAAGCAGATTCAGTAGCCGGTCGGCTGCCGCAGCTTCGCCGCGCACCGGCGGAATGCAGACAATGCCGTCCTTGTCGGTAAAATTGAGAAGTTCATCACACTTCCTGACCAGCACCCGGGCATCGTGGGAGAGTTCCATTTCCACATCCAGTTCCGCGGGCCAGCGATAACCAAGCAGTCGAGCAACAGCCACCTGGAGAGGCCCATTGCTTTGCGCCAGATGACCGTGGAAAATCCATTGGGTGGGATCGTCGGAATAGGGATCTGGGAGACCATTGGGATATTTTTCTTCAGCAACTTTAGTCCAGTGATCGAGGTTGAAGGGTACCTTAACTAAGGTTCCGCTAGTAACATTCAATTTCTGGTCGATTTTTCGAATTTCACTAACATATTCTTCAGATGAACAGAAACAAACAATTGGCAACAAGTTGGCCGCGTCTTTGGGTGTGATTACAGAAGCATTCTCATCGAAGGCACTCCCTAAGTAAAGGGTTGCTGGCATAGCCCGCATTTGATTCACCAACATGCCCTTCCGCCCAAACAGAGCAGTTCCTGCCATCCACTTTCCGCTTGTATACCCATAGCGTTTCTTAGCCTCCATCATTGCCCACAAATCCCCACGGCCATTTTCCCAGCGAAACGCATATTGACATCCATCGTAAAGGCAAGTCTCTCTCGCAGAAGACTGCTGTCTTATCCACCCATCTCCAAAGCCTATTATCTCCCAGTACCTAAAAGTAAATCTGGGACTATCAAAGCTTCCTTGTCCGTGTGAAGACTCGGCATAATCGCGAAGAGGTGGAAAATCTGAACTCTCAGATAAGAGAATTCTTGAATCGAGGTTGGCCAACTGCTTCGCCTGCTCGACCTGTTTGATTTCAGATATAACAAGCTGTTCTGCCTTTTCTTTCGCGGTGCGCGGAGCAGAGACATCAATTCCAGTAATCAAGTTGCCACTGCTCTGGTCGCGTTGCTCAAACAAGACAGGAAGGCTTGTCTGGTCACGGCCGAGGACAAGAAGAATAGTAAACGCGCCCGCCGCAGCAGAAGAATCAAAACCGCCTTCGCCCAATCGTGCGATCAAGTACCAAGTATCGTTTTTCAGCAGCTTTTCCCGGAACTTGCGGTATGAGGTCAGAAAGAGCCAGTTCTGCGGCAGGACAATGCTGCATGTTCCACCTGACACGCAGAATTCCAGACAGCGATCCAGGAAGACAGTAGCCAGGTCGTTCTTGGCTGCGCTGTGATGCCGCTCACAAAACTCTTTGAGCCGGTCACTTTGTTTTCCCCGTTTCAAATAAGGCACATTGGTGATGATCCAGTTGTACTGCCCGGCCAACAGACTCGCAGCCCTCGCCAGCCCATGCGCCACCACGGCGGCTTCGTGTTCTTCGTTGGTTCGCTCCTTCGCCAGGGCTTTGTCCAGCGATCCGGCAAGATCATTCCAGTCCACCAGTTTCGCCGCATCGCTCATACTGGGATTGAGAAGACTGCCCAGCACCGGCGCGTATCTAAACTCATCATGCAGAATCCCAAGCGCAATTCGCAGGCTGCGGTTGTCGTCCGCCAGCTTCTGCCATTCCGATCTTGCCACACCTACCGCAAGCCCGGAGCAGGCCAGATTCAATTCGTGGAGTTTACGGTATCCCCCGGCATCCGGGTAGCGCCAGGCAGTGAGAGCCAGGGCAAAGGCAGCCAATTCCACGCATCGCTGGTCAAGCTCAAGACCGTGGATATTCTCCCGCAGCACAGCATCCACAGCATCGCCCGCTGAGAGCCTCTCCATCTCCATACGCATAGGTACTAGCATCAGGAGGCACGCTACCAGGAAATGCCCCGATCCGCAGCAGGGATCCAGCGTTTTGAGGTCAGCCAGCTTCTCCGGCCAGTCGTCAAAGGTTCCGGCGGCAGGAGTCCACTTGCCATCCTCGCCCTTGACGAAGCGCAGGTATTCCAACGATACGCCAGGCAGGGACGCTTTGGCCCGCAACTCTTCCTCGCTCCCGGCGTTCCGAAGATCGTCCTCAGTCAACCGCCGCGCCGCCCACCATGCCCCCAGGGAGTTGTCCAGCAGGAAGCTCACCATATACGGCTCAGTAAAGAGCTGCGTCACAGCCGGTAGCTCCCGCGCGCCGATCTTCACTTCTGATGCGTTGACCTCTTTCTTTTTCTTGGCCTGCCAGAACTGATAGACCCAGCCCAGGGAGTCAGAAGCCAGGAACACCTCCGCGGGCAATTCGCTCAGAAGACGCTCCAATCTCTGCTGATGCTCCGGCGGCAGTTCAAGCTGGAAAACCGGCGAATCGGTGCGGAATATCTGCGGCAGCATACGGGCGGCATAACGGGCTGCCAGTTCCCAACCGTTCTTCGCTCCTTCTTCGGCCGCCAGGTCATCACACTCCTCCAGGCTCACAGGCACCGGGTAGTCTGGATCGGGATACATCAGCAGATCATTCTCCGCCAGGAAGCGAGCGAAGATCATGCGGTGCCAGTGCTCATAAGCGATCTCCTCCACAAGCAGGTCGATCTCCTGTCTCTGGTTTGCCCTATGAAGCAAATCCCCAAGCTGACGGCCGTGGACACGCAGTTTCCGGCGCAGTTCTCTCTCTTCCTCACCCAGGTATCCGTATGGAGCGGACTCTCCCACACCCAGTTGCTCAACAGCAGCCCGCGCCGCAGCCTCGGCCATATCCCGCGCTTCTACGACGGTACGCTCCAGCTTTCTTCTCAGTGTCTTATCCAGTGCCTGCATCAGGGCGTTCCTCCTGTTATATCCGGGATACCGGCCATGCGCTAAACTTACTGTTCCAACGTTCCAGGTTGAGAACCACACAGACCTCCGCTATTGCTCTTTGCCAGCGTGACGACACTGGTATGCCTTGTGGCAACTGCTTTTTCATTTCCTCGTTCATCCGCGATATCAGACCATCTTCAAGAGTAAGCAAACAAAGATAGCGTATCGGCTTGTCAACCTTATTCTCCGCCCAGCGATACAACCAGGAATCTCTGTATTTCCCTTTCAGCGTTTCCCGCAGATGGTTGAAATGATCGTCCCCCTGATAGTCCTCAGGTGAATGAAAATCCTTCACTTCAACGAAAAGATAAGCATTCTCCAATTCCACTACCAAATCAACGGCTTTCATGGCATGTGATAGACCGTGATACCTGGGTTTAGTCCTATCCGCTTCATCGAAGACAAATACATCAATTGCGTCTGTAAAATCAAAGTCAAAGCCGTCTACTTCTATCCTCATGTTCCCAGGCCCCCCATAGACCGCTCAATTTCCCGATCAATCAGGCCGGCAAATGCATCGTCAATGGCGTTTGGATGGATTTCCAGATAATCCGATGTGCTTTGTATGGCGATTTCCGCTGTTTCCTTATCTCGATAGAGGGCATGAAATTCGACCTGGTCAGTCTCTCTCATCTGCAGATCAAACTCTTTAAGCAAAACATAATCGTGAGTGGCCAGGAATATTTGTACGCCCATACGATGGAGTTCCAGAAGGATTTCAACGATGGTCTTCATTAAATTCGGGTTCAGATTGGCCTCTGGCTCATCCCAGCAAAGAACAGAACCACCAAGCAATGTTCCATTCTGGACCAGCACCCACAGCAGGCCAAGTTTACGCAATCCCTCGGCAAGGAGCGTGAACTCCAGCTTGCCTTGCTTATTGCGCAGGAAAAACTCCTCATTGTCGATCGTGACCGTTCCGTCCATTGAAGCCCGAAGGATTTTCAGAATTCGGGAACGCGCCCGACCAGCAGGGCCTCTCAGAAGAGGAAGCAAAGCCCTTTCTACGATATCATCGTAGATTTCCTCAAAGGCAATCTGACGGCTTGAGTAAAGAGAACGGAATCCTGGCGCATTGGAGAGCATTTCCTTTACCGGGATATACACAGATTTAATCTCGTTCTCCAACCAGCGTTTTGTAGAACCTGACACTTTGGCCTTATCCGGTGTCTTTGTTTGGTTCGACATGGATATCCGAATCCTGATGGCTTCGCCAGATTCGGGAAGCTCTCTTCCTACTTCACAGAATCCAGATGCGCGGCCTCTTGAGCGCTTGACCAAACGACCAATTCCTTCCTTTGAAGGAAGGAAGACCTTGTTGATTTTCTCGGCAAATCCCTTTTTGCTCGTCGTAATGTCGCAGGCCGCATAGATAGTCTTTAGTACATGCGTTTTCCCCGTCGCGTTTGCGCCGATGAACACATTCACACCAGGAGAGCAAGCTATTTTCAGGCGTTCAAAAGCCGTGAACTTCTCAAACCTTACTTTCGTTATCATTCCGTACCTCCGCTTGCATCAAGGCGTTCCTCGTTCATCCGCGACGCCAGAGCGTTCTCAAATACCCGGCGTGAGCTATGGAGCTGAAAAAATCGTTCACATTTTACCGCCGTCATCTCGATCTGATCTATAGAGACCTATAGACCTATTGACTTATAGACTCATTGACCTATAAACCCATAAGCCCATTTACTGACAAAATGACAATTGAATACAAAATTACACCATTTCTACACTGTTTCTACACCGTTCCAGCAAAAAAGCTGCATCTGGTGCCTGTTTTTCGAGCTTTCAACATCTATTTGTTCTTTCTAAAACCGCATGAACACTATATATTCAGGCATTTAACTCGTTCCAGCAGGCTGTCAAGATACTCGTTTTTCTGGTGTAGAAATGGTGTAGAAACAGTGTAGAAACAGTGCAACAATGGTGCAGAAAAGGTGCATTCTTGGTGCACAAACGATGCAAATCCGGTACTAATGTGGCGCGGAAGATAGTAACAAAAGATGGGAAGCTAATCTACACCAGAATCCCGCCCTTTTGTTAGAAATCGTGCCAAAATAACAGAATCATTCCAGACCTTCGTCAGCGGATCACCACAGGGCCTTTCGCCACGGCTTCCCTCAAGTCTTTGTGGACATTCTCGACCCAGACGTTCACGTCTTCGATGGATTTCAATGTGCGGCGCGGGATATCTACAGTCTGAGTCTTCGGCTCCAGAGACCGGGCAGCCAATTCCCGGGCACGGTCGAAGCGGTTCGGAAGCGCATCAATGCGGTCTCGCCACACAATGAGCGGGTGCTTCTCCAGAGCGGCCATCAATTCCTGAAGAGTGCCAAGTGTCAATATGGGCACATCTGCAATATCCACCTTACTGCAAATGCTAGCACGTTCGTCTTCGGCCAGTTGCCGCCAGGAATCATCAGCTTCCAACTCCTTGTTATTCTTCTCCAGCTCGTCTGCGTACTGTTTACAATGGCTAGTTAACTCTTTGCGCAGCGCGCCTTCCAGTGATTTCAGAAGCGGCAGAATCGGGTCAGGCTCGGCCAGAAGCAATCGCTGTTTTTCGATGGCCTCTACCTGCAGAAGCGCTTCCTGAGCCGCTTTCAGGTCATCGGCATACTTAAGCAGGCTCTGAAGGTTCTCCCACGTTGGCCAGCGTACCTCAATACGCTTTGCCCGGTCCTCCCACTCTTCGATGTCCGTCTTCAGGTCCTCTCGTCGGTTGTACACTACCAGCAGTTGTTCATTTCCAGAGGCAAGATTTATCTCATCAAGAGACGTGGTATCCGGAGGTTCGGGTTTTGGTGCATCACCGCCAGCATGTGCTGCCAGTTCCGTTGTGAGCTTGAGAAATTCCGGAATGGCGGCTGATTCCTCACTTTGCGTGGCCTTCACCCCCATACGCTGAAGCACCTTCCTGATTTCAATCAACTGCTTCACGGTAAGGACGATAGACTCGATCTTGAAAGTAGTTTTCCCAATGGCCTTACGCTCCAGTTCCCTGGGATCCACCCCTCGACCACGCTCATCCTGCGCTCGAATGGCGCCAGCAACCAGAAGTACCTGTAGTCCGCCGTCAACAGCGTCACGAGACCAGCCGTAGGGCGGATCCTCAAAATGCGTCCGGGTTTCAGCGCCTTTTCTGCTGCCTCCAATGAAGGCAAGAATGGCTTTACAGACAGGATTATTCACAGGTTCACCATCATCACCCACCGCTTTCAACGCATCAGGCGCCCCCTGTTTGGCCTTGACGTAAGCCCTGTCCCACCCAGCATGGTCAGCCAGGTGGAATTGAGGATAGAGGCGCTGTAAGGCGTTTCCCGCACCTTCCAGCACCATGTCCTGTAGGCTATTACCAGGAATCTCGTTGCCACCTCCCTGGAATACACGCGCTCCGGAAAAGGCCTCCGTCAGCAGTTCCCTTATTTTGCCTTCGGCGTTCTGCCTGGTGGTCTCCATGGCTGCACGAGCTTCAGTACCTTCCGGGCTATTGGGCACGCCACGCTTTTCCAGCGTAGCAGTTGCAGCCTTGAGATCGATCAGATGGCGGCGAAGATCATCGGCAGAACGCTTTGGGATAAAGACGAAGACCGTCGGCGATTGGTTTCCGGCCTGACCAGCGTCCACGCGCACGGAGTTCTCATCAATGGACCATCCATCACGCACCCATACACATACCTTCTTATCGCTATCTGATGGCAATTGGGAATCGAACACAGAGAAAAGCTCGCGAGTGACCTTGCTGTTCCCCTGAGTGAGCGAAAGCCTCTTCACCAACTCTGCGAACATTCCGCGGATTCGGTCATTACGTTCGGCCTCTACTCGGTGCGCTGCGTTAGCAAGTTGACTACGTTGGCTCAGGAATTCATCGCTCCATGCCGCGCTTTCCGCGGTTTGGATACGGTACTCGTCATCAACTTTTATGAGGATGTCGCAGTTGTCCAGTAAGTTTGGGAGTTTATTGCGAAGGGAACTGCTTCCTTCTGCCAGGTCCTCGACCATAAGATCGGCAATCGTGTCCAGGGATGCATGTATGCCAATCTCGTTATTGCTTCCGGCTAGTTTGTTGATGAGGAACACCAGTCCGCAGGCCCGCGCGACGAGCTGCTCGTCGGGAGAGCCCTCGATCCAACTCATGGTTTTCTCATGAATCTTGCGGGGCAGTATTCGTGCCTGAAGAAGTTTATCTGCTGACTCGAAGTACAGAAGATCCGCAGGGATCACACTTCCCAGAGATTTATCCAGGTTGGTTTGAATGACTTTATGAACCATGCTGAGTTGGTTGCGCAGTTGGCTGTCAGTGCCTGTTTGATCCAGGACCCGCAGCGTGTATTCCCAAAAGCGTCGCCGTACCGGGAGGATGGGATAGTCTTGTGCAAAATACGGAATATCGTTCTGCCTGTGCCCGATACTGGTGTTTGCCAGATGGCGGGAGACCTCGCCAAGGTTGGTCTGCATGACCTTCTCAATGTCGCCCATGGTATCCGGCTTCTTAGCGAGAACGACCTTCCGGATAACCGCATCCACATCGGCATCGGAGAGTTCCACACGAATTCTGAACCGGCCTTCCAGTTTCTTAAGGTTGGCCGTGCCTGTAACAGCGGTTTGACCGGTGCCAATAAAGAGGAACTTCCCACCAATATTCTTGCAGCAGGACTCAACAACTTCCTGGACTTTGATGGACCGCTGGCTGTCCTCGCCGATATATTGCTGGATCTCATCAAGTACGATCAGGGTTAGCGGAAACTTGCCGTCTTTGGTCAGTGCCTGGCCAATGGCCTTCAGCATGTCATCGCTGCTGATATCCTGCACAAGTGGATAAATGCTGGTGAAGGTCTCTACACAGGTAGCGGATGATGAGAAAAGGTTCGGCTTGATTTTCACCAGAGCCGTGTAAAGCCCCTCGGCAACATGGAAGTTGTCCAACTCCTCCTGCCAGTCATACCCATCATTTTCTACTTCCTGGCGGACCTTGTCATATATTTCCTCACTCTGGAGCCACATCACGAAACGGGCAATAGGATACTGCTCAGGGAGGCCCACTGATTTGAAAATGATGCGCAGAAGAGCTAGGCGGACGCTCCCACTAGCGCCTGCGCCCAGGGTTCCGGATGCGGCATGAAGTCCGCCGTGCCGTCTACCCTCCGTGCTGAGTTCCCTCAACAGATCCTGAATGCTCTGTGGCAGATTGGCAATGCCACGAGCTGTCGCCCCATCGGAAAACTCCGTGTCCGACCATAGCGCTCGTAGCATCTTGACCAAATGTGACTTTCCTGACCCATAGAAGCCGCTCACCCATACAGCCGGCTGCTGAGCCTGCGTAATATTATTGAGATAAGTTTCCAGAATGTGCTCCAGGCCATTCCCGTACTGGCCATCGCAAACAAACGTCTCCAGTTCATAGCGGAGTACTTCCAGCGCCTGATCGGTCCAATCATCGTTGACGTTCGCCACGCCCTCGTTGACAAGTTTTGTAGTGGAAGGATCCTTCAGATAGATTTGCTTATTATTCATGCCGCACTCCTGTATCAAGCTTCGTTGTTGGCAGTAATTACAACGGCCAGATAGTTCCACCCGTCATACCCATCAAGCAGCCGGTAATTGTTGTTCTCGAATGTGCCTGGGAAAAAGACAACCAGACGACCTTTGACTATGGGGGCCAGTTTGTCCACGATCAACTTAACCTTGAGCAAGCCAAACAGTGATCCGACGCCTTTCAGGGCTACCACGCTGTTGTTGTTGACACCCTTCTTATCCAGGAAAATAGAGAATTGATGGGCCATGTATGTAAGGTATTTCGGCAATAGTGTGGAAAGGAGATCTGGCTTCTGAAAGTAGCTCTCAGCGTATCTCTGACCGGAAAGCCAATCTGCAAACGTATCAGTCAGATCGAAAACGGACCATTCATGTCCAGCTTGGTGGGTGGAAAGCCCAAACTCTTCGACCCTGGCACGAAGCCGAAGCTCGTCATTTTCATTGTAAACACAGAAAATAACCCGCTGAGCCGCAGCGGCGTCATCTCGCCATGGAATAGCAATAAATTTGGCATAGGAGTCCAGTAGTCGTCTAATTCTGTTCACGAATCCACTCCGTTTCCTGTTCCGTAAGCAAGTTCGGGAAGAAAACCTCGAATACATTGCCCACACGTTTGAAAACGATCCAGCCCTTGCGAGAGGCGCTTTCCGCGAATTCAACAGCTATCTCGAAAGGGCAATCCAGCAGTTTTATATAATCTGTCTCAAACAGCGTTTCTCCACGTGCGCCTGTTAGAAATCCCAGGAATAGTGCATAGGCCACGGAGCCTGCTGTGGCAGTTATTTTTGACCTGCTTTTCTTCACACGGCCTGTCAAATGACCTGACTGCGTCCATGTAGAAGCAAGATTTCGTACTGTAGATTTGAGCGTCGCTTTGCTGAAGCGCCCGGGAAACTGCTCCTCCAGATACTCTTCCAATGCTTCGCGTGAGAACGACTGTTCATCTGTGAGCTTCAACATAAATGGTGCGCTGGTCCTGAGGAGTGGATCTCGCACATAAGCGCATAGACAGGCGATCATGGGACGTCCCATAGACTCGCGATGCCAAAAATAGCGAAGCGATCGAAAAACTACTGTATTCGGATCAAGTGCATATAAGGCCCGAAGGTGTCGTAGCGAAAGGCTTCTTGTACGCCCAGATCGTTTCCCGAGGCAATTATCTTCTTCAATGGTACGAGCATAGACATCGCTTATAGAAGAAGGCTCAGAAACATAATTTAGGAGCAAACTCAGTTCATTGAGCATCATGGTACGTGCCATGTGAACGCTTCCACGCTCATAGCTAAACCCGAATCGCTCCAATCTATTGTTTGAAGATTCAGTTTTCATTATTTTTTGAACTATACTTGTCATCATTTAGAGAAAAAATATTTGCTAAAAGTCCATCGACAAGTGAAAAAGGACGAGGCCCCTTACAGTTCTCTGAAATTGGTGCTAACTGCCGTTTGGCTGGCGGCAAAAGTCAGGACATTGTGTTGCTTTGATTTGCCGCTTGTCCCTGAAGAACCGCTACTGAGTGTTCTTTTTTTGGTTTATTTCCGCATATCCCAAAAGACCTCTCGTTCCCTGAGAGGTCAAGCGTATCACTAATAATTCTGACAAGTATTGAAGCAGCAATGTATGAATCCAGTGAGTGAGTAGTTGCCATATGCTTTGGATCCTGACTCCATTCTATTCTTCAGGAGAGCTCTAGGTATATCCCCTAGGCAACGCTCATTCTTCACCTGACTGTTCCTTTTTTTTCAGACTCGGCTTTTCTTCTAGTGCTCTGACACAGTGAATATTGGAGTAATAGGAATAGTAGAACGTGCCGCTGGCTCGTTGTTGATATGCTTCTAAACAAGCTGGCAGCATGTTCTACTATAAAAATCTACTGTGTCAGAGCACTAGTGGAACAATTGCTGTTTTAGTTTTGGCGAAGATATCATATGTCAATCTGACCTCTTATCAATTCGTTTTCCTTGGCTTTAATAAGAAATTCAGTAACAAACTCGGCTTTATATTGGCCTGACTCTTTAATCTCGGCTTCCGCCCTTTCGCGGAGCCTTGTTCTCTCTTCAGAATTTAGAGTTTCCTTATAGGAATCTATTTTTGCTTTTTCTTCTTCTCTCTTTTTTTCATCTGCTTGCCTTTCGACTGCTATTTTTTTTTCTTCTTCTTTTCTGGCTTCTTCCGCTTTTGCTTTCTTCTTCGTGGTCATTGCCTGTCCTATGGTGTGTTTGATAATGGAGAAATCATACAACTCTTCTTTCGTGTTTTTGAGCGTCCACTCCACTGCGAACTGTACATCCTCTGGGCTGAAGCTCTCTTCCAATAGTTCTTTTAGACTTTTTTCAGCTCTCTCTCTTTTCGCCTTTGATATTCTGGATTGCCCAATTCCTTTATAAAAGCCGGATACGATCGCGCGAGAAGAGAGAGTGTCTTTTAAATTGTCTTTAGATATGTCTTTTATGGGGTTATTTTTTGGTATACCATTTTTTGGTATACTGCTCTGAACCGTTGTTTTTACTTCGTTTACGTCAGGTGTACCATTTTCTGATATACTAATATTTGATACACCTACTGTATCAGTTTTTGGTATAACAGAATCTAGTATACCGTTTTCTGGTATACCAATATATGTGCTACCTGTCTTGGTTTCCCCGCTATTGCTTGTTTTACTAGGTATACTGTTTTCCGGTGTGCCAATATTAGGTATACCATTTTCTGGTACACATGGCACCGGAACTATGTAGATCGTACCGTTCTGGTTGCGGTCAGTTTGTCCGTTTTTATCCACATGGTGATAGATGATCTTCCTATCAAGTAAGCTGTCTATGGCAGTCTTTATGGTTGTTCGAGATTTTATGCCGGAGGTCTGTTGGAAGTATCGAATCCCTGCCCTGCAATAGTTTTTGCCCCACCCCCAACTTAGACGGATTAGCCGTCTGTATATGACCTCCTCTGCGGCAGACAGAGTTGGTGTAATAAGATCATCGACTGTGTTCGGCACTTTGTAGAAGCTCTTGCTTATCTTCAGATCGTCTATCTTAGGCGGTATTTCTTCCGTGGCTGATCTCTGCCTCTTGGGGGTAACGCGAACTCTCTCTTCGGTTGGAGCAATCTTCTCTCTGGTTTGGGTGGGATGGGAGATCTTAGGCTGTTCCTCTGCCTGTTGCTCCTCAAATTCTATCGACCGTTTCAGGAATTCAGTGGCACTAAATCCTTTTTTCGTGGCACTAGACGCCTTCTTCATAATCGTCTACCTTATCGGCATGGATTCTGCTTCGATTCTCACAATATCCTCACCTATAACGTTTGCTCGGCTGGTGAAGGCTGACAGTAGAGCAGCAGCGCACAGTTTGCAGATGTCACGAGGCAGACCTTTCGACTCCTCGTGTATAACACGGATCGCATCCCCTGTGTATACTATACCATTACCATCACCCCCTGCTACTCTTAGTCTATGTCTTATCAACTCTCCTGTATCCCCTAGATTCAGAGGATTGAGCATATATGACATGGCAACCCGCTGCCTCAGGTTCTTGAATCGCTTAGTACGGATCTTGCTAAGGAACTCAAGCTGTCCAAAGAAGATCATGTTGATCAGTTTGCGATCCTCCGTCTCCAAATTCAGAAGCTCTCGAATGCGAAGCAACTGAGTCGGGGTCATCTCTTGTGCCTCGTCAATGATAAGCACAAGGCGTTTGCCTTCCTGGAGCCCTTTTTCTTGGACAAAGCTGAACAAATTATTCTCGAGAATAAGCGTAGATAGTTTGCCGATGCCCTCAACATTCACCCCAAAGGCGTCATTGAGTTTCTGAAGAAAGGCAAACTCGGATCGAGCGCGAGGCTGACGGATGAGAGCAAGAATAGTGTTGTCATCTTGAAGTAGATCCCTCATCACCAGAGATGCCAGAGTTGTTTTGCCTGTACCTGCATCACCTATAGCAATAAAGAGACCGTTGTTCAGTTCCAGAGTCAGAAGAATACGGGCTAAGCACTCCTGATGTTCGCGACTGTTATAGAAATACTTTGTACTGGGGCTAGTCTGGAAGGGGTCTTCCTGTAGACCAAAGAAATCGAGGTAGTTTAATCTCATAGCGCTTCAGCGACAGAATGCTCTCACCTCTTGCCTTAATCGTGAAGGAGAGATCGCTATAGCCTCCTTTCCGCTAGACTCTTGTTCTAAAACGACCGCGCTTATGAGGATTCCTCATCCAGCTTCTTCTGGATAAGCTTCAGGGGATAGCCCTCAAGTCGCAACTCCCTGATATGTCGTAGTTTACTCAACTCGCGCTCGTTAAAGAAACAGTAGTTGTTCGGTGCTCTATATGATTCCTCTATCAGACCTATTTTCATGTAATGGTAGATGGAGTGCTTCGAGATACCTGTTTCCCTTGCCAGATCGCTTACCATATACATTTTATTCTGCATGAGCTTGCCTCAAAAGTGTTGAAACATATTCTACATGTGTTGAGTTTTGTACAGTATACATATAACAATTGATATTGTCAAGCGAAAAATGTATGTAAAACTCGACTTTGGCACGGACATCGTCCGGGGCACTTTTGTATTGACGAACATACTGAGTTCGCCGGCAAACGCAGGATGCGATTAAAGAGGTGAGGCGATGGTATGGATGGCATTATAGGAAATTGAGGCGGGCTCACCGTCTTGGTCTGCCACGAGCTGCCGTCGGAAAGCTCTCCAGACCTCGTGTCCATTTTTAGTATACCAATTTATGGTATACCATTTTTTAGTATACTAATTGTTGGTATATCAGTTCCTTGATAGCCAGTTGTCATCCTCGGTTCGTTCAAGGCGATCTGTAATCTTCCTATATCCAGACTTCCTTCAATGATAGCGTACCTGCAATCAACATCCCGGACTTCAGCAGTGGCATTCAGGATGCTGTCTGCTGAGATTTCTATCCGTTCGTTTTCTGTTCCGTGCCGGGTGAATAGTTCCAGAGCTTCTTCCATAAGGTGTTTCCGTATTCCTCCTTCATATCTGCTTCTTCTGCCATATGAGTGGCTCAACATCCTAATATCGCTCTTTCAGTTTCTTCATCAAGCAATCAGTATCTTCTACATATGACTGTCCTTTGAGATCTCCATCATCTATGAGAATGGTGATAGCATATTGGCGCCGAGCTTTATCTATCTGGCGCTGCAGCTTGGTGCAGTGCGCCTCAAATCCACCTATCTTCTTTTTCTGGTCGTTATAGATACGTTCCCTGGAGATCTGTTTTACTTCGACAAACAACGCTTGTTTAGATTTGCGGAATTCTTTGGGGTCGCTGCACCTCGATGCGTCTGTGACATCAGTGTCTATTCCCGTCAGGCGACCAGTCAGGCACGCAATCCCTTCCAGGGCTTATTGCCAACCGTTTGAGGCCATATAGTGTCCTTACGGGGCATATTATATAAGACGTTATTTGGTGGTGATATATAAGCTATGCCCTCACAGGACATGCCTTGTATAGGCACCACACAATACTCGCTCTTTAATCTGCCGCCTAAGGTCTAAATATAGTCTGTATGCCGTCAGCGATGGCACATGAATGTGTGAGTCGCAATTAGTGAATGGCTTCGGTAAATTGATTTTCCTGCGCGACTATTGAGAATGTTTCCGGGAGAATTGATATTAGTTATCCTATTCGAGATTTTCCAATATTCGGAACTCCTATAGGAACACCAAAACTTAATCCTCTCATAAAAGCTGGCTGAATAGGCAGCACAATGTCGATGGGGGAGGTACTCTGTATATCGCCATCGACTCATACACTGGGAGGGATCACAACAGTTGCCCCCGCCCCCACATATAGCACACCACAAACAAAGCAAAACATCAACAAGCACGGCTCTCGGAATTCTGCACACCACAACGTTTCCCCATATCTACAAAATACATAATAGTTGGGGAACGCATGGAAGGAGCAAAGTCAATAGATACGGGGCAAAAGGCTGAACTGCATAGTGCTGTAGGTTGCACTAGTGGTTGCACTGCCCATTGCACTATTACTCCATATGAAGCTATTGCGATTTCTTACTGGATTTTTGTGAGGTAGATTATGATGATCGTGACGATTAGAGCTGCTATGAGAAGCGACAAAGCTTTTCTCGCCAGGCGGGACCAGAGATAGACTAGAGCCGAAACACTGAACATAGTATAGTAAAGAGCCCGGCTTTCAAGAGGGAGATAGGTGAGAAAGATGATCAGGCTGGTGATACTCATGCCTATACGACTGGTGATACTCATGCCTATACGAACTGCTGTGATTCCCTTGCGTCCGCCTATCCCCAGAAGAAATGGGAGACCCACTACTCCCACAACGACCAATCCGCGCGGGAGCAGTGATGCGTCTCTGTCCCATAGGAGCTTGAGAACCAGGGATATTATGAGCAGATCGTAAAGAAGGTCATGCAGAAAGTTCATGGCGTCCTCCCGCCAACCTTCCTATGGATGGCGAACGATTACATTGCTGGCTTGTCCTCCGACATATTGGATATGGTCCTATCTTCGCTGCCTGTGCAGGACACCCATGTTTCCAGCCATGGACAACAGGAGGTATGCTCCTATGCGCCAGAGGGATGTGATAGCGAACCAGATGAGCCTCAGGCTGTATCTCACCAGCCTGAAGAGCACCTTGCGGATATATTTACCTATATGCTTTGGGAGAAAGAGGGTTATGAGGAAAGGCGTGAAGAAGCATATAGCTCCTAATAACAGGATATTTGATAGATATCCCATTATCCCTGATATGGCGGGGACTGTGCCTGAGAGAAGAATAGGGAGGATGAACCAGAGGGATGATACTGAGGTCATTATGAGAAGGACAAGGAGCATACGTCGCCAGATGGTGACAGGCGGCGCAAGCTCCGATAGATATTGTGAGCCACATGTGGCGCAGAAGGTAGCGTCGTGTGGGTTAGGATGTCCCTTGGCGCAAATCCTCCCAAACCTGTGTGGCGTCCGGCCGCAATACGGACAGTAAGAATCTCTTCTGGAATATGCTCTACCGCAGTTTGTGCAGACTCTCATCAAGCGCTCCTCTCGACCTATGCTGGGCTTTTCTTTATCCATCCAGCGCGCGTATAGCTATCTATCCCTCATCAAGTAGCGAATATTGTCCTTCCTGCCCGGATCTGATCCAGATGGGACCAAATATTTCCCCCTTACGTATCTTGTCCAGCGTAGTGAACCAGAATAGCCCATGCGTGAAGCCCTGGGTTGTGGCCTTGAGGTTTTTCAGTCTTCTCAGAGTTGTGGTGACAACCAGAACTCTGAAGAACCTGACGCCGAAAGTCTGGGGATACCGTCCAGATTTGCCATAGTCGAGATAACTCCTGGCCTTTCTCTCAAACCGTCCATTGGTCTCAGTAGCACGATCTAGCTCCAGGAAGAAAGAATAGAGCTTTCCTTTATGTGAGTATCTGCCATAGCCGTCAGGTCGTATGAGGCGCTTGGTAAGCCTGCCCGCTGTGCGCGTCTCATACTCGTCCTGGAGGTCAATCTCGTTTATCCATCGCTCCAACTGCACTTGCTGGTGTTTCTCCGCCGCTGTTTCAAAATTTATCCGGAAGTCGTTCACTGATAGAACGTGTTCTATGAAGAAGGGCTTCAGATCTCTGACCTTATGCCTGTTCTTCCTGACTTCCTCCCTATCTACATCCAGAGATTCAGCGACAACATCAACCCCGCTCTTACCCAGGCTATATATGGCCTGGGATGAGCCATGAAATACCAGTGGGCGAAGATAGTGTCTGTCCACGTATTCATGTTCCCAGAGCTTCCGCAGCCTTATATTCGAGCGAGTGGCACAGCCGAAGAACATATCTCTGATCTGCCCGCTGGACAGAAACCTGTGTCCGTAGACAGCTTCCAGGATCTCCCTGTCTCTCGGTTGAACTATTAGAGGCGAAGACGCTTCTGGTCTTATGGACCTACTTGCCCTCCTGGAAGGCGCTCTCTGGGGCAAACTTTGGCTTAATCCCATTCTGTATTTCTCCTGTTGATTCAGGTGTGGATACCTGTGTTTCTGTTGATACTATATCCTCTGCCTCATCATTTGGTCGGCAATATGCTCTAATGGCGCACTGCCTGACCAGGTCGACCTTCTCAGGGTCATATTTGGCCTCAGGGATAAATGGGCTCTTGATGGCCATAGGTATCTCTCCCCGCATCCTGAGGTAGGCTTCCCTGGTCTTTTGCTGGGTCAATATGGATACTATGTCCCTTCTCCCTGAAATGGAGATTTCCGACGCCAGTTTCATGGCGTCGCTCTTGGAGAGGGCGAAGAAGACTTGCGTCCCCACATTGGCTAGTATGGATGCTCTGAGCAGGCCGTTTAGCTGATCCAGATTCTGATGGGCCATGACCAACGACAGGCCATATTTTCTCGCTTCCGACAGGATCTCGGAGAAGCTTTCCGTGGCAAAATTCTGGAACTCGTCCACCAGCAGGTACCATGGTCTTCGCTGATTCGCAGGGATGTCAGCCCGACTCATAGCCGCCATCTGGATCTTTGCTACCAGCAGGGCCCCTAGCAGCATGGCGTTCTCCTTCAGCGTACCTTTGGCCAGGTTCACCAGCAAGATTTTCCCCTGGTCCATTATTTTCCGGAAGTCTATGGTACTCTTCCGCTGGCCGATGATGGCCCTTATGGCGGGATCAGCCACAAACTTTTGCGTCTTATTAAGCACTGGCTCAGCATACTGGGATCTCATGGCCGGTGATAGTGGGTCGAAGCGTTCAAGCCAGTAGCTTCTGGCTTCCGCATTCCCCAATCCGCTCACGAGATTCATCCTGAAAGCATCGTCTGTCAGAAGCGGTTGGACCTCCAGGAGTGTCAGGCCGCTTTCTGCCAGCGTGACCAGAGTGTTCCGCATAAGCTCATCCATTCGAGGCCCCCAGTAGCCCCAGATCTTCTTGAATACTCCCAGCAGCTCCAGAGCCTGGGCGTATGGCCTTACTCCTGGCATGATCTCCAATGGGTTGAAATTGATGGAATGGTCTCTGTCTGTAGGGTCTATCAGGATGACTCTCTCGTAGCTGAAGCTTTCATACTCCTCCCGGGATAATCTGCTGTATGGCGGGAGTGTGCTCAGATATCTGATGACATCGCTTACCAGGTCGCCGTGACAATCTATAATTCCAAAGCCGTTTCCCTTGCGTATGTCCTGCCTGGCAAGGCTTTCCAGAAGCTTCGTCTTTCCTGAGCCTGTGGCTCCTATGACGTAGATATGCTTCGCCCTCTGCTCCGGGGTGATATATAGCGGCATTCGACGTTTTCTATGATGGGGATGTATACCCGTGCCCAGTTTTATGGCGTCTTCAGGGGCTTTGTGTGGCTTCATCCGTTGACCTAGTCTGTATAACAGGTCAGTTGAGGAGTTATATGACTTTATGCCTAAGTGCTCCACAAATGATAGCGCTACGCTTTCTTTATTCTTGCTCTGCATTATTGTCCCTCCTACTTATTAATTGGCATTCCACTTATCCTGGTGTGAATCGCATCTGCGGGGTTGCCTGGTGCAGGCGCTCGGGATTGCTTCTGGATCAGAAGTATCCAAGTGGCGTGGTTACACTGTCCTGAAGCGCAAACCCAGAGATAATCATCCATGAGATGAGGGATGCCATATAGGCTGCCCTTCCCTTCCAGACAGAGCCTGTACCATTTGCATTTGCTATAGCTTTACTGATTCCCAAGGCGGTGAAAGACACTGCGCCGCCTGCAAAGCCCACTACATAGCCGTACATTTTTGCATTGAGACATACGCCCAGTAAAAGCCCTGCTATCACACCGGCTCCTTCAGTGATGATCGCGTCCAGATTCCCCTTTGATATAATGCATGAAGCGCTGTAGAAGCTGATGAAAGCCACAATAACTGCTGATGAGAATACCAGGCTGCCGTGTATCGCTCCTGAGATGACACCGGATATGCCGTTTGAAAGCACAATAAAGACTATTGTCACGGCTATAGTGCCTGGAAATCGTGCCATTTGTTTCGGGATGCTCTCGGAGATGCGCCTGGTCCCAAAGCAATATACCGTCATTACCAGTGCCAACAGTCCCCAGTATTGAATGATATATGCATAGTGCTGAATGACATATTCATAGTGAAGGCAGATATCAATATACAGAGAGGATTTTCCCTGGACAAAGGACAATATATGGGATCTGTGGAGGGACACCCAGAACCAACCCATAAAGGCAAGCATCCAGAACAGCGCATTGGTATGGTAGAGCCGCATGTCATTCAGCTCCTCTATGCCTTCTTCGTCCAGTTGAGCCTCATGATCGCGTATGGTATCCGGTTCGACCAGTATCTACCAAAGAGGGCTCTCTGGTGAAAGCCTACCTTTCTCTACTTGTTTTTCTATGGATCTGTCTATCTGGCCTGGTAGCTGACGGAATCGCTCCCACGCCTGACTGGTGATTGTATGTTCCGCCTCTGCTGCAACTTTTAATTGGTTATCGCTTCCTGCTCTGGAATGTTCTCTGGATACAGGCATTATTTCCCCTCCATATTTGCTAATTCTATTTCCTCCGTCTCTGCATCGCTCACATTGCGCACCTCATAGATAAACCTGCCTTCAGAGTCCATCTCAACAGATATCTCTAGCGGCTTGTTCCTCTCAAGATGCCCCTCTATCTTCAGGTCGGAGCATGGCTTCTCTATCCGCCTGCCAAACACCCGCTGAACAGCTCGCGCGCCGGCCTGTTTGTCATTCGCCTCTTCTAGGAAGATCCTCATAACCAGGTCGTCTATTTTGATCTTTACGGAAGGCGGATTGCTATCCGTTGAGAGCCGTCCCTCCAGTTGCCCTATCTCTCTGTGGAATATCCTCATGCGTGCCTCTTCTGACAGGTGGTTGAAGACTACCACATCGTCTATCCTGCCCATGAATTCTGGCGGGAAGAAGTTCCCCACAGCATCCGCTACAGTCTGTTTGTATCCCCTCTCCTTCTCTATATCTTTGGTGTAGCCGAAGCCCATACCTCTCTGTCCCGCATCCCTGTTGCCCAGGTTGCTGGTCATGATAACTATGGCATGGGAGCAGTCAACTGTAGCGCCAGTTGACATGTCAGTAAGAACCCCTTCTCCCATCATCTGAAGCAGGACGTTGGTGACCACTTCGGGATGGGCCTTCTCCACCTCGTCGAACAGCGCCACTGAGAACGGCTCCTTCCTTATGGCTTCCGTCAGTTCCCCGCCCTGTTGGTAGCCTATGTATCCAGGCGGCGCGCCTACCAGTCGGGATGCAGTGTGCGGCTCCCTGAAGTCGTTCATGTTGATCTTTATGAGCTTTCCCGCATCCCCAAAGAAGTATACTGCCAGCTGTCTTGCCAGTTCCGTCTTGCCGGTCCCTGAAGGCCCCACAAACATGAGGTTGGCTATGGGGCGGGCTGATGAACTCCCCTGACTCAGGGCAAACCGCCGTTTCAGGGCGTCTGTCAGCGTCCCTATGGCTTCCTCCTGGCCAAATATGACCGATTTGAGCTTCTCCTGTAGCGTGAGTATATCTTCATCGCCCGCCTGGCTCTCCCCTATCCGCTCAACTGGGATGCCCGTCCACTGGCCCACCACGCTTCTAACTATCTCTTTGCTGAGTATAGGTCTCATGGCTGTGTCTCCTCTGTTGATTCTTTCAGGGAATATAGCCTTCTGGCCTCAGTATAATCCCTGTCGGCGATGGCTTTCCTTATGCGCTCATCCAGACTGGAACTCGATGAACCATCCCCGGGCTGCAGGCCTTCAATAGATAGAAGCCCCAACTTTGACGCAGCTTCATCCATGAGGTCGATGGCCTTGTCCGGCAGGAACCGGTCCTTTACGTATCGCACACTGAGTCGGACTATCTCTTCCAGCGTGTCATCTGGTATGGTCACATTGTGGTGGTCTTCATAGTCTCCCTTTATCCCTCTTAGCATCTCCAGCGTCTGCTCCGGTGTAGGCTCCCGGACTATTACCTTCTGGAACCGTCTGGCCAGGGCCGCGTCCTGCTCTATCTGCCGGTATTCTTTGAAGGTGGTGGCGCCGATGACCTTGATGGTACCTCGCGCCAGATCGGTCTTCAGCATCTGGGACGCGTCGCTACTTTGGGAGCAGATGGTATGAAGCTCATCCAGGAACAGGACAACATGATCGTCCTCTTTGGCCTTCTTGATTATGGACTTCATCCTGCCCTCAAACTCGCCGAGCATAGAGGCTCCTGCGGGCAGCAGGGACATATTTATCTGCATTATCCTCATATCTGAGAGGCTGCCTGGCACGTTGCCGTCAGCCACCAACTGAGCCAGCCCCTCCACTATGGCAGTCTTGCCCACACCTGCCTCCCCTATGAGCACAACCGCGTTCTTAGATCGCTTGGACAGTATTCTCATGACGGCTTCCAGTTCCGCTTCTCTTCCCATGAGCCGCGGGAGCTTATTTTGACGGGCCATATGCACCAGGTTTGTGCCGAAGCCCTTGTCCTCTTTCCGTTCCTTTGGCTTTTCTAGCGCGCTCCGATCCTCATCTTCCACCACCAGACGGTGTGCCTCCTCCGCAGTCTGAAACTCCGGCGGACGACCTGAAAGACCCAGCACGTTCTCAGTCAATCTCAGAACTTCTTCCACATCCCCTTCGTTGGGTATGAGAAGCTGTCGCCAACCACCCATTGAGTTCTCCGCAAATATGCCCCTTACCTCTGGATCATCGCCAGTGTATTCTAGGTCATGGTCCACCAGGACATATATGTTGGATGAATCTTCCCGCCTGTTGAAGCATATATGCGTCTGAGCCGGCAGATCGTCTGGCTTGCGGAAGTATCGCCCAAGAAGCTCCTGTCCTTCCATGATGGAGACGTGCTCCTGGCTCTCACGCAGCTCCCGCTCTATTCTGGATCTGTTTTCCCTGGTATTAAGCATCCGCTGTTGCCTCCACTAAAGCTCCCCTTGGTTGAGGGACGCATAGCTCTTCAGGTAAATGGTCCCCGCGACCGAAGATACTGTATTCATCCCTGGCGCATATGGCGCATTCAGGGCTTCTCTGGAACGAGTCCGACAGGTCCACCAGTTTCATACTCAACTCATCGTAAAGAAGATGATCCGGGAGTGGCCTGCCCGTATAATCGCCGAAGTAGTCAAGCAGTGTCCGCATGCCTATGGTAGCCGCCATGGAGTTTATGGTCACTACCGACGCCGGTGTCTCGTCTGAACTTTCATCCTCCACGTAGCCTATGGCGCGTTTGTAATCGTCAAATTCAGGCGGCGTCAGGTCTTCTACATCCAGCCCGTTGCAGACCAGGCACTTGCCCTTCTCTGTGGGAAGCTGGAGCCTTACATGGCAGCCCATGGATGTCAGCTTGCCATTTCTCATCCTGACGCCAGAGCCGAAGTCCAGCAGCGGTTTCATATACCGGCTTGCGAACTCCGCGGCTTTATACCGGGTGAAGTTGTTATCTGGCGCCAGTATTATAAAATCGCAGGATTTGAGGGCATCTATGCTCTCGTTATCGGGGAACATGGAATTTACGGCTTTCACCTCAATATCAGGCGAGAATCGCCGCAGCTCACGCATATGTATCTCCGTCTTCGGCTTTCCCTCATCCCCAAAGACGTAATGGAAGAGTCTGCCGCTGTTGTGTCTCTCCACGCGATCTCTTTCTACTATGGTGATCCTCCTGGCGAAGAACTTCAGCAAGTTTAGAAAGGCAGAGCCAGTGCCGCCAGCCCCTATGACGCCGAAGTGAAGTGATGAGACCAGTTCCAGAGCTTTTCTGGGGAAAAATTCCAGTGTGCGAAGGTGCTGCTCACGATCAAGGATTTCATCGCATGGTTGGATCCGTGTGTTGGTAGGATAATGGAACACAAATCCTTTCTCACATACTACCTTTATACTGTCTACAGGCTCCCATGCGGGATAGATCCCCTGATACGTCACCTCAGCTTTCATACAGGACTTGTTCTTCACCATGCGGATCAGGTAGTTGTCGGCTTTGAAATCGAACACATTCCTGGCTTCCTTCTCTATCCTGGAGAGCGGTACTGGTTTGTAAGCCTTGGCTATTATCTGGAAATATATCAGCAAAAATACTGCCAAAGATAAAATGACGACGGCAATAACCGGGAATACAATTCTTGCCTCGTCAAGCGAAAGCCCGGCAAACTTCTGAGTGTTTGGAACCAGCTGAGTACCCATAATGGAGCCCTCTTGAGAGCTTTCCAGCTCCTCGTTCCACAGGAAAGTAGTTGTTGTCAATGTATACCC
>SDBU01002607.1_pt1 | contig 23751 bp, 16 predicted proteins | sample 2277071 | NCBI WGS metagenome assembly SDBU01 (sample SAMN10397929, study PRJNA504765) | marine sediment metagenome | isolation source: marine sediment core GS08_GC12, 126 cmbsf | place: Arctic Ocean: Gakkel Ridge, Loki's castle | collected 2008 | reverse complement strand
TGGGTTGCCTCCCAGGCCGGTGCGACGCCACCCGCTAATAAATATGTTCAATAGAGAAACTCTTGTAGCATTTGAATTTCTTGGTTGGTAGGAAATAGCGGAGGACGATTCTAGCGTTTAGCGTATAGCGGGTAGCGTATAGTAAAAACAAGAAGAAGAAAAAGATAGTGTCCTACGTTTCCTTTTCCGTCATTGCGAGGCTGCCGAAGGCAGGCGTGGAAGATTGCTTCGTCGCTTTACTCCTCGCAATGACAAACGGAAAATTCTTGTCTGTTTTGAGATTGCTTCACTCCGTTCGCAATGACAAGCGCGGAGGAATCTCGCTCACAATAATGAACTGCTTGCCAGATTCCTTTTCTCGTCAAACCTCATCTCTTCTAACTTGCCGATGATTTCGATATCATTTCTGCCTTTTAGTTCACCTAATTATTTTATACTTCTTTTTGACAAATACTACAAATACTCATACCTATTTAAATTTCACTTAAATATCCTTAGAATCAGGGTCTAGTTTCAATTTTCCTAAAAAACTCTTGGGGGGTTGACAGTGGGACTTAAATTTAGTATAATATAAAACGATTAATGAAACGATTAATGAAATCAAAATAAAGACGTACTATGAGAAAAAAAGCAGTAACTATTAAAGAGGTGGCTAAATTAGCCGGAGTCTCTACAACTACTGTTTCCTACGTAATTAATAAGACTGGTTTCCTTACTGAACAAACCCGAGCAAAAGTCCTTAAAGTAATAAATGAGGTTGGTTATCGTCCTAATATAGTTGCCAGAAGCCTAAGAAGTAGAAAAACAGGCACCGTTGGTTTAATTGTCTGCGATTTGAGAAACCCCTTTTTTTCAGAAGTATTACAGGGAATTGAAACATATTTAGGTGAAAAAAAGTATAGCCTTATTGTTACCAACACTGATTACGATAATGATAAGGAGAAGGAATCAATTGATATGTTTTATAATAAACAAGTAGATGGGGTAATTATTGTTCCCGGAGAAAATACCAATAAGCACGTAAAATTCCTTACAGAACGAAACATTCCAGTTGTTTTACTTGATAAAAAAATACAAAATCTAAATGTGGATGTTGTTTTAGTAAATAACATAGAAGGTAGCAGGAAGCTCACTGAACATTTGATAAGTTTAGGGCATAAAAGAATCGGAATCATAGCCGGACCTCTTAACTCTACTACTGGTAAAGAAAGATTTGAAGGTTATTTAAAAGCACTAAGGGCGCACTCTATACCAGAAGATAATGATTTAATCAAAGTTGGAGATTTCAAAAAAGAAAGTGGCTACCTCCTGACTTTAGAGCTTATTTCCCTTCCCTTACCTCCAACAGTTATCTTCGCCTGCAATAATCTTTTGGGATTGGGAGTTATGCGGGCTCTAAAAGAAAAAGAAATTCGTGTTCCCGAAGAAATAGGCCTAGCAATCTTTGATGAGCTGCCCTGGTTCAGTTATGTTAGTCCTTCTTTAACTGGCGTTGCTCAGCCCTCTTTTCAGTTGGGCGAGACGGCAGGGAGACTTTTATTTGAGCAAATGAGAAAAAGAAGAAAGAAGCCAAGGGAAGTAATCCTGGATGTTCAATTAAAAATACGAGAATCTGCTGGTGAGGCGCTAAGAACTTTTGAATCTCGCACATAAGTATTTAAGACTGAGCCATAATTTTGTTTTTTCTTAATAAAAAAGATAAGCGAAACCAAAGGAAGTTAAAAATAAAGGCCAGAGAGGGGGTGAAAGACTAAGAAAATAAATAGGCCTATTAGCTTGGGATAAGAAAGATCCTCCAAAGAGAGAAGTGTTGAAAGAGTAGTCTCTCTTTAGGGGCTTTCAGAGAAAGACAAATAATATCATTAAAAAGGAGAGTAAAGTGAGAAAAAAATTATTAATAACGTTGTTAGCGACTGCAGTTTGCTTGTTAGGAGTAAGTTCAGCTTTAGCACAGGAGGCCTGGGATAGTCTGCAGAAATATGAAGAGGCTACTGGAAATAAAATAGAAAGTTTTAGCGAGTCCCCTATGTTAGAAGCATTGGTTGCCGCAGGAAAAATTCCACCTCTGGAGGAGCGAATTCCCAAGGAACCCCAAGTAATTGAACCATTGGAGAAGATCGGCCGGTACGGTGGGACAATGTATCTAACTGGTGTTGGGGTAAGCGTCGAAATAGACAGTTTTCTACGGGAGATAGCAATAACGACCTATGATTCTAGTAGAGTAATTCCCTGTATAGTTAAAGGCTGGGATATATCAGATGGTTGCAAGACACTCACCTTATATCTGAGGAAAGGAATGAAGTGGTCTGACGGTGAGACTTTTACTGCTGATGATATTCTCTTCTGGTATGAGGATATCATTTTGAATGATGAGCTTTACCCGGTTATACCAGTAAAGTGGTCTCCTGGTGGAGAGCCAATGAAGGCAAGGAGGGTAGATGATTATACAATCCAGTTTAAATTTAGCGTGCCCTATCCAACTATAGAGTCGATATTGGTAAGTATGAGATTTTTCTCCCCTAAACATTACCTTAAAAAATATCATATAGACTACAATCCCGATGCAAATAAAATAGCAAAAGAAGAAGGATACGGGGGCTGGGGGGCATGTTTTCAATTCCATCATGGCACGGATTCCGGTGGTGTACCCAACGATGTTGATATCCCCGTTCTTACCCCCTGGGTAGTAAAAGAAAGAGATGCTGGTCAAAACAGCTATTGGGAGAGGAATCCCTATTATTGGCGGGTAGATACCGCTGGAAATCAGCTTCCTTATATTGACAAGGTGATGTATGCGAACGTAGAAACTCCTCAGGTAGTTGCTATGAAATGCATGAGTGGAGAAATTACCGCTAACATTTTAGGTTTAACTTTTTCCGACTATCCTATTTACAAGAAAAATGAGGAGAAAGGCGGTTACAAGGTTTATCTAGTTCCCGATATGAGTAGCTCAGTGAGCCTCGCATATGTCTTCAATTACACTCATAAGGATCCTGTTTTAAAAAAGATCTTTAATGACCTTCGTTTCAGGCAAGCCACGTCTTTGGCTATCAACCGTGAGGAAATATGTCAGACTGTATTTTATGGCAAAATCGTTCCTTGGACTGCGCCGGTCACCTCTAGCTGGACCGGTTTCGAGGACTGGATGGGAACATACTATGCCCAGTATGATCCTGAAAGAGCGAACAAGCTTTTAGATGAGATGGGTCTAAAGTGGGATGAAAATCATGAGTATCGCCTCAGGTCTGATGGCAAAACCTTATCTATAGTTGCTGAATATTGCCTTCAGTGGCTGGGAACACGTCCAGGTATAGAGATGGAATTAATTAAAGAGTATTGGAAAAAGGTTGGAATCAAGGCGACTTTTAAGCAGATGACGGAAAGCCTCAATATAGGACGAATGATGGCAAATGAACATGATTTGACCCTCTGGGGTACCGGTGGTGGGGCAGAATTACAGGCGCGCGCGGCTTACCCCATAAGGTTGATGCCCCCATGGCACTGGGCTTTTATTCCCTCGGGTGGTCCAGAATGGCGAAAGTGGTACGACACAGAGGGGAAGGAAGGGGAGGAGCCTCCAGAGAACATAAAACTAATGTTTAATGTTGTTGACGAATGGCTGGCAACCCCTCGTGCAGAAGAGGAAAAATATCGAAACCTCGCTAATGAGCTCCTCATCCTAAATGTTAAGGGTCTTTATCAAATTGGTACGTGTCAGGCTCCCCCGAGGTTAGCAATAAGAAAGAATGGTCTTAGAAACGCACGAAGAGAAACAGCTACCTGGGATTTCCGCGGATCAACCGGGCCTTACATGCAAGACCAGTGGTTTTTTGAGCAATAAGGTGAATAAAGAGAGCTCTGCCCAATTTTGGGTAGAGCTCTCTAAAGAGAACATACTGGCAGGATCGTAGCAATGATAGCCTCTTTTGCCATAAACATCAGTCACTAATGAAGGGGCATGAGGATAGATCAACTAAGCTCAAAAACATCCGGGATGGGCCTCCTACGATTTCTCCATTGGGGGTTATCTCAATATAGCGTCTTTTGCATTGATAGTGGGAAAGAAAACGACTCTCATTTTTGGGGAAAGAATCTTGGAATCTGGATGAGACCTCTTTATTGGCCAAATCTATTCCCTTGAGGATTTTGGTAAGGGAGAATCTACCTAAGTTCTTACTTGCGAGTGAGCTGGCATTTTGCTCATCCGGTGAGGTGAGCTCTACCGGCGTAGCCTCACCGGCTCCTTGAAGTTCGGTAATGGTTGTCATGAGATTGTTAAGGAGCTTAACAATCTCATGGGGACTAGTAAATATCTTTGATGGGCACTTTTAAGGTACTGTAGCGATCGTTACGACTGTGTCCCTTACTCTCGCCCACATAGATCCAGTCAGCGGCTTGATAACAGGTACCTCGAAAGCGCTCTTTCTCGACAAAGGTTTCCAGCATATAGATAGGATGGTTGTATCTATTTATCCAGTCGGAGCTGATACGCCGGGCCACTCTTCCTAAGATACGACTGGCTAGATGAGGAACCTTAACCCAAGGCAAGATTCAGAAACTGCATGTTGTTGGTGAGAAGGTGGAGGTTTGCTTTTCCCGTTTCGGCATCCCAGCCAATAAAGTTATCTCGGGGAAGAGTTTTCCAGGTTACTGAGCCAAAAAGAAGCCAGGCCACTGGATTATTTTCTCGATCAAAGATAAGGTACTTCAGGTTTTCTCCTACGGTTTCAGTAAAACTAAGATAATGATAGCAAGAGAGTAGACACTTGAAGAGCACCAGAAGATCTTTTTCTTTAACTACCTGGATATTGAGGGGAAGAAGGCGATCAAGCCTGCTAGCAATCAGGGTAGTCTTATGGGGAACATAGGGAGAAGGGAGCCTCTTTCGGACTTTACGGTAAGAGTACAGGCGAGGAGGTAAGGTAAGATAGCCTCGTCTTTCTAACTTCAAAAGGAAGGTACGGCAGGCCATATCCTTGAGTTGATCATTGGCTGCCTGCCAGTTCCAGAGGAGTGCTAGCTCTTTAGAAAGCCGGGTGCGACCCCAGGAAGAATTGAGCTTGATCATTTCTCGAATAAATTCGATATCTTTAGAACTTACTTCTCGTCCTTGAATAATCATGGTTTTTTCCATAACTCAAGGGTAGCATAAAAAGAAAAGAGAGTTCAGCTAATCCAAAAAATGATGATTTTTTCAGGGTTGAATTAAGCTTTGTACTTGAGTTGATACGGGAGTGCCTAAGGTGTTATATTATGTTATTCGGCGTTTTGTTTATATGCTCATTCTTTTATGGGTATTATCAATAGTCTCTTTTATTATTATTCAGCTTCCTCCAGGTGATTTTTTAACCTCTTATATGATACAATTGATGCAGAGTGGACAGCTCACTGATCAAGCAGAACTTGTCTCATTGAGGAAGCGATATGGCCTGGATTTGCCAATATACACCCAATATTTTAAGTGGATATGGAACATACTTCATGGGGATTTAGGATGGTCTTTTCAGTTGCACAAGCCTGTGGCTGAGCTGCTTGGCGAGCGATTGGGTTTAACTGTAACCGTCTCTATTTTTGCCTTCATCTTCACCTATGTTGTAGCTATACCAATAGGGGTTTACTCAGCTACTCATCAATACTCTGTTGGCGATAATGTCTTTACCATTATTGGCTTTACCGGTTTAGCTACTCCCAATTTCCTCTTAGCATTGATACTGATGTTTCTTTTTTTAAAATATTTCGGTCTCAGCGTAGGTGGCCTTTTCTCACCCGAATATATCTGGGCACCCTGGAGTATAGGCAAATTTACTGATATGTTAAAGCACCTTCCTATCCCCATGATAGTTATCGGCACAGCTAGCACAGCCGGGCTCATTCGTGTAATGCGGGGCTGTCTATTGGATGAGCTTCAAAAACAATATGTCATCACCGCTCGGGCAAAAGGAGTTGCCGAAAGAGCTCTTTTATTCAAGTATCCAGTAAGAATGGCCATTAATCCTATAATTAGCACTATAGGCTGGATACTCCCTCTCATTGTTTCGGGGGAGACCATTACGGCTATAGTTCTTAGCCTGCCTACTACAGGACCACTTCTTTTTAATGCATTGATGTCCGAGGATATGTTCTTAGCAGCAAGCACCGTTATGATCCTAGGTTTTTTAACCGTAATAGGAACTTTTCTTTCGGATATCTTATTAGTTTGGCTAGATCCTCGGATTCGCTACAGAAAGTAATAGGAAAAGAAGATGATTAGTGGATTAGTTTAATTAGAAGAGATTAGACCAGGAGCGTAGAATTGATGAGAAGAAAGGGTCTTGGCCATATTTTTAGCAAAATATGTAGTTTTTGCTCTTTGAGATAAGTCCTGTTAAGCTTCCTTCTAAAAAGAAGGGAGCATCAGATGTCTTCTAAAAATAGTAAAGGACTACGAATTAAGGTTATTAAAGCTCATATCCTCAAGTATTGCGTTTGTCCTTCTTGTGGATTGAAGCAGCGGTTTAAGAAAGAAAATGAACACTGGAAAACAGTCAAAGATTTTCATCTTGATAAACTGATCCTGCTTAAGGTGCTCGTTGTATCGGCTAAATGTTTAAATCCTTACTGCAAGATTAAAAGTTTCTCTTTGCCGGTAAAAGGAATAATAAAGTACCAAAGAGCAACGAATCGAGTGATTAAAGAAGGAGTAGCCGCTAATATCTTAGATAATACTCCTCCGGAAAAAATAAAGGGACGCTTTGCTCGTTCTTTCAATATTAGTGGCTCCCGTCGTACTCTTGACCGCTAGAAGCACAAAGAAGCTGATAAGTTAGACTTCAAGGATCTTATAGAAAGACTAGAACTCTCAAAAGTACTCTGTCTTGATGATCTTGAGCCTGAAAGATCTACCTATCAGCACCTTATAATCTCGGATTCAAGTATTAAAGAAAATAGACTAGTAACAATGCATATTTTCCTGGACCGTTCAATTATTGAAGTATTTATCAATGGAAATGTTTTAACAGGAGGAACTTTTCCTGGGTCTGATATGGTAGGTGTTGATATATATAGTAAAGGCGATAAATTTTATATAAAATCTTTTGATCTTTGGAAAGTAAATTCGATATGGGATAAATATTGAAAACTTACTGCCCAATATGCTTTATTATTTCAATATTCAAGGATTGTGTTGTGATAAAACAAAAGGGGACCTTCATGATATTGGTAAAAGAAGATAATAATGACTTCACGTGAAAGAGTTAAAATAGCAATTAATCATAAGGAAGCAGACAGAGTTCCAATTGACTTTGGAGCAATGCGCTCCACAGGTATTGCTACAATTGCTTATAATAAACTGCGTCAAAGATTGGGCATAACAAATGGACTTGCCAGAATGTATGATTTTGTGCAACAACTTGCTTATCCAGAGAGAAAAACTATGGATATATTTCATATAGATGCAATAGATGCAGGACAATCATTCTTGAAATCGAGTAATAACTGGAGAGAGTGGACACTTAATGATAATTCAAAATGTTTGATACCAAAATACTTAAATATAGAGATAGATAAGGACTTAACTGTTTTACTTAAAGATAAAAATAGTCTTGTTTTAGGTAAAAAGCCTAAAACTTCTCTGTATGTAGATCAAACATACTGGGTTTATAAGAGTCTTCCTGCAATTCCGGATATTTTTAATGAGGAAGACATAACTAAACATATGTGGGCAATTCCATTTCCTCCCTGGCATCTTGATATATTTGATGATGAGCAATATCAACTGTTTATCAATAATATAAAAGAGCTTCACCAGACAACAGATTATTCAATTATGTTAGCTGTGGGATGCAATTTGTTTGAAACAGGAACACTCTTAAGAGGAATGGAAAATTTTTTATGTGATATTTATACAGACAAAAAAAGAACAAAGAGATTGCTTGATTTTCTTATTGAAAGAAATCTTAGGTTGCTTGATAAAGTGCTAAGGGGAAAGAATCCGAATTCTTCTGAAATATGGAGGATATTTTCCAGGATGTGATCACCATATTCCACCCGATATCCCGTATGACACCTCCAGCTGACCTGACTATTAGTTAGTTGGAACTCAGGATCCAGCGAGATTTATTCAAGACTTTGGAGCAAGGGATTAATATGACGTTCTTCTTTCAATTGATTATGTGTGCTAGAAAAAAAGAGAGGAGGTATGACAGCGATGCTTTATAAACCAGCGGAAGGAAGATTATGGGATACTTCTGTCATTTGGCATGAGGGAAAGTATTTTATGTTCGCCATGTACCGATTCCCGAAAGGCGAGTACCGGAACATGTGGGTGGCCACCTCGGTCGATGGGGTTCATTGGGAGGACGTAGGTGCAGTGATTTCCGCACAACCTTTCCTCGTCTGGAAAATGTTTGTAGGAAAATGCGGTGATAGATTCATCATGAATCACGGAAGCTTCAGTGGCAGACCTAGTCACACAAACGACACGCTCAAGTTCTGGGAATCGAAAGACCTAATCAAATGGATCTATCTAGGCAAAGAGATGGACACACATCCAGATCCGCGCTGGTACAAAGAGGAAAGACGCTGGGATTGTATGTATTGCATTCCTAAGCAAGGTGGTGGCGGGTACTGGGGATACTGTACGGCAACGCCACGGGAGGATTACCCGCATCGGCTGTGCGGCATGCAGCAGTCTGAAGATGGCATTCACTGGGAGATACTACCGCCTCCGGTCGTTGAGATGGGGGATTATCCACCTCTCCGGTTCGAGGTAGGAGGTTGTGAGCGGATAAGAGACAAATACTATCTGATAGGTGGAATAGGTGGAACCTCAGGATATATGGGCAATTGGGGCTATTCCGTATTTACAATGGTGGCAGATAATCCTGTAGGGCCGTTCCGTCCCGATGGGAAGGCCTTCCGCCTTTGCGGGTCATCTGGTTCTCAGGGAAAGCAAGGGGTACAGTGGCTAGCAAGTTTCTGTCGAGGAAATGATGAGCTACTCATCTCCAACTACGTAACTGTACCCTCAGAAAACGGTGAAAAAAACGCTTTAGGTGCTTTAGGTACTAGGGGCGATGTCTGGTTTACGCCTCTAAAAAAAGCTATAGTGGATCAAGAAGGACATTTGAGGATGGGATACTGGAGAAACAACGAGTCTCTCAAGGGAATCAAAATGCCCATTGAAATAGGTAGATGCCGGCAGGTTTATCCTACACAGGCAGGCAAGGAGACTGGCAGGAAAGCCTCGCCGGAAGCATCCGGTGGGATCAAACAAAAAAAGGCTGTTACATCAGTCCTGGAAGCAGGTATCGAACTGGAATCGGGATATTCCAAGGAAATAGGATCAAGGCAGGACCATTATAACCTTGTTTTTCTCGAACCGAGCCTTGATTACCGAAATGGAGTTGTCTTTGAAGGAACGATCACCATCACCGAACACAAAAACCACTATAAACTAGGCCGTCCAAAAAAAGCAGGATTCGTCATAGAAGAAGGTCGTGGGAAAGGAACGGCGGTACTTATGGAAGCTGCACATCCCCTGGCGCGCAGTACACAGATCGGTGATTTGAGATGGAGTGATGAGATTTGCTTTGATGTTCTCGATGTAACTGAACACGGTTGTGCTACCGTGACAGGGCCTGATATGGGACGGAATCACACCTTCCGACTATTACTACGTAGAGGCATGTTTGAGCTGTATATCGATGATTTGCTGCTCCAAACGTTTCTCTTTAACCAGGCACCAACAGGTCGCATTGGATTGATTGTTCAAAATGCAAAATGCAGGTTTGATAATCTCAAAGCCTGGACGATGAGCTTATAGCACTGAATGGAGGAATGATTGCGAAAATGGAATTAGGTGAATTTGTTGGATAGCATTTTGATAGTATAAGCATGAGCGGCAGCTTTGTGTGAGAAGATAAAAGAATAAAAGCCCAAATCTAGGAGAGGAGGAACACCATGTTATTCCAACCTAACAAACCGTGCAAGATGTGGGATACTTGGCTATATCACCACAATAATATGCACTACCTTTACTATCTGCATAAGAGTACCGGCGAGGTGTGCGACGGAATGTCGGTCGCAACCTCTCGCGATGGTGTGCATTATGAAGAAATCGGTCCGATAATTCACAAACGAGATGATGCCGAATGGTTGGGCACTGGCTCCGTGTGGAAGGTAGAAGACGGTTTCATGCTGAATTTCTCAGAAAAGAGGCAGGGAGTGCAGGCGATCTTTTTCGCCAGGTCGAATGATTTAATACACTGGGAGCGAATGGGAGATGAGTATAGAAGTGATCCTGACCCGCAGTGGTATGACGATACCAGCACTGGACGATGGGATTGCATCTGGGTTGTGCCAAGACCCGAAGGAGGATTTTGGGGCTACCTTACGGCACGGCCGTGGAACAAGATAGCGGGAATACGTTTCGAGTCTGTTGGAAGAGTGGAATCGAAAGACGGGATACACTGGTCTGCCGCCTTGCCACCGGAGTTTGATTGGGGTGATTGGCCGCAGATGAGTCTTGGTGAAGTGGGTGCTATTGATAAGATCGGAGATCGCTACTACCTCATGCTGGGGTATGCAGAGCGAGGTCTTGGTAATCGACAGGTGTGGGACTATCTGCTGGGTAACTGGGGCATGTATTGCTTCGTTGCTGATGATCCGGCAGGCCCTTTTGCTCCTGATCAAAAGGCATACAGGCTCTTGGTATCCAACGGCACTTACTTCGCAAGATTTTACCCGACCCCGGAAGGAATGCTGGTAAACCATCATTCGATAGAGACGCTCGGTGGTGACCCGCGGGACGTGTGGTTTGCGCCGCTAAAAAGAGCCGTTCTCCAGGACGGGCACCTCCGACTCGGATATTGGAGCGGCAACGATGTTATGAAAGGAAGCGAGACCAGAATCGACCTTACTTCGCACACCAAGCTTTATCCTCGAGCGGATATTGGGAAGTGGACAGTTACAGCGAACCGCCTCGAAGCGGACGAACCCGCCCATGGTGGTATCGCTTTGCTCGAACCCGTTTTCGATATTCATCAAGGCATTGTATTAGAGGGTACGGTTGAGATTCACAAACCGCCGAAGCGGTGGAGCGGAGCCGGGATCTATATCGAATTAGAGCAAACAGGAGAACATCGTGAGGGAATCGTGATTATGGCACAGACCAGGGGCCGCACCGAAGTGATGACTTTGAACGATAAAGGCGTTGTTACCCCAGTTTTCAGGACTGAAATTGGCGCCGAAGAAGGAAAGAAGTATCAATTCCGATTACTGCTCCGTAGAACGATGACTGAATTCTATTTGGATGACCTATTGGTACAATGCTATAGCTTGCCGGGAGAACCAACTGGCAAGATTGGAATTGCTCTTGAATCGGGGCGTGCCGTTTTCGAAAATCTAAGGGCATGGCAGATGAATATCTAGTGAAATCTCTGGGAACACCTCCCCAAAAAAGCCTAACAGGTGCTTTCCTCGAGCACCCAAGATGGCAATAGAGCGTCGATGAGGAAGTCTGTGGATGCCATCTTTTTTATGAAGGCTGTTGGGCAAAGGGAGATTGGTTTTTTTTCATGACGGCATAATATCGCCCTTGTTGGCTAATATCTACCTTCACCCTATGATGAGAAGATAACTCAAGAAAGATGAGGTGATTTAAGAACTCAGTTTTCCACTAAAAAGCAGATAAAAAATTGGTAAATAAGAGGTAAGTTGGGGAAGAAAAGGTAGAAATTTGGAGAAAAAAGGCGGATATCCGAAGAATTTTACTTAGGCAAAGAGTTCTTTAATAAAACAAAAAATATCCCTACATAAAGAGACTGGAAAGAAGCTGGATTTGCCGAATTATATGAAGGGATCAGCAGGAGGGAGGGGGCCTCTTTTTCTTGAAAAAAGAGACAATAAAAGCCAGTACCCTCGGAGCTTCTAACTTCTTCTTATAGGATTTATCCCAGGTTTTTAGGTATCTCATAAGGTTAAGGGTAATCCTTATGATAAAACGCATCGCCCGTTTTAAAAGAGTAATTATACAGGCTATGGTTGCTTCAATAGAAGCCATAGCTAATCCATAAATGCGCGGAGATTCCAGGATGTCTAAATCAGAGGACTTACAAGTTCCATTGGATCTCTCAGAGGCCGAGCGAAGGTTTTTAACCTTTTTCCATCGCTCTGAGGACCTGGGAATCTCGCAGACCAGTCTGGGATGAGTTTTAATAGACATATGAGTAGGGTAGCCACATTTATTTTCAAGATATCTACAGTTCTCTATGGGACGGGGTATAGTCAAGGGTGAGACTAAACACTGCTTTCGGCAAACAAAGGATACTCTTTTTTTCTTCTCATCATATCCATTGGATCTGCATAATATGCCACAGGGAGCAAAGGAGGTTCCTTTTTCATCGTAGCCTCTTTTTCTTAGAGTTTTAATATCGGTCTTTTCACCTCGCTTGTTATAGTCAATAATGGGAATAGAATAAGCGCTTCTGATGTGCTGGGGATTCTTCTTTATATCAAAACCACAGTCACCAATATCAAAATAGGGCAAGAACCCGTGCTCTTTGATAAGTTTTTCTCTTTCAGGAATAAGATAAGATCCATCTAGCTTATCTGCTGGGCTGGTTATACATCCTACGGGAAGCTCAAGTCCTATTTCTAACTCAATGTTGGTAGTTATCATCGCTTGATAGCCAAATACCTTAACCTTTTTATTGGAATTATGATTTGCTCTTTTATAGCCAATTTTTGCTTCAAGATCAGCTGGTATCTTAGGACAGCTAATATAGATTAGGGGTTCATCTTTAGTTAGGTCTATTTTTGAAATTGAGGAAGAGAGAGTCTTAAGATAAAGACCCTTTTGGGAAAGTTCTTTCTCTAAACCAAGGATATGTGCTAGCTCACTTTTCTCTTGTTCTTCCTCTTTGGGAAGAAAACAAAAAGATAGAGCCGGGAAAGTAGGCTTCTTTTTCACACAGGAAGGAAGATCATCTCTCGGACAGGAGGCAAAAGAGCGTCTCGTTTTTCCTAAGGTGATCTTCGAAGGATGGTTTAAAAGGTCTATTACTCGATAGCGAAGACTCTTTAGAAAATCCTTTTTTAGAGGAATACTCCTGCAAGCCTCACAGGCATAGTTGCAACCTCTGTAATTGGCAAAGGTGGGAAAAAGTGTACCATCATAGGAGAGAATTTTTCCAGTGACAAGGCTGACTCTTTTGACGATCTCTACTAAGACGTGAAAGATCTCGTCAAACTTCTCTGGTCTAATTCGCTTTTTGAAATTACTAAAGTCAGCCTCACAGGGGATACGATCATAAGATATTCCTGCATAGGCTCTGTAACAACGTCCATTTTCCTTATCGTGCAGGCAGGAGACAAAGTTTTTTTCTGAGCTGAACTCATCTAAGTGTGCACACAGATAAAGGATAAAAATAGAGACAGGGTCAAAACAGTCTCCCCCTTCCTTGCTGTAAGAGGAGACTACCAGGGACCTCACAAAAGAAAAATCTATGAGGGAGGTAGCTAGCTTTGATAAAGAGAAGTACCCCTGAGGGCTGATATTTACAAATCGCCTCTTGTATTGATACAAAGATAAAAGGCGGGATCTTTCTTTGGGGAAAACCTCTTGGTGTTCAAGATTAATCTGAACATTAATAGAATTTAGCTTTCTTACTACTTCTTTTAGGGAGAAGGAAGTAAGGTCTTTCAAATATTTTCTTCTTTGGGGCAGGTTTAGGGGCCTGCCCCTGGGAATCTACTTCTTTTTTCCAGTGAAGATTTGCACATTCAGCCAAGATAGCTTTTCGGCAACCTCAAGTAGTTTCCTGTAGTTTGAGACCCAACGTTTTGCTCTTGCTTTGTTCTTTTTGGAAAGATAAATTATCTTAGTCTTTCCTGAAACACGCAGGGAAAGATAATTTGCTGGATGCTTTTCCCCACTCTGGCAGCGTTTGCAATTCTTTTTTCCACAGGAATGTCTAAGCACAACTACAGAACCCCTTATGAAGGGACCAATGCTGTGCAGCTCTTTGGTTAACTCTCTTCTTTCTTTGTAGACACCTAAGAGGTGTATAGGTATTTTAGGCATAAGTTTACCTCCAAATAGTTAATATGTTGTATAACATATCAGATTATACAACAAAAATAACTTTTGTCAAGGGGTATAGTGGGTTGTTTAGAATTTTGGTGGGTTGAATTAAGTTGAAAATAGAAGAGGAGGAGTTCTTAAATTACCTCAAGAAAGATACAAGGCGCATAATTTGCTGACGACATAATCATTCTGTGTCGAAGTAGGACTGAAGCAGAAAAGGCTTTGAGACAAACAAGGGAGATTGCTTGAGGGGAGCTGAGCCTTAGACTCAACTCTCAACCCATAAGAGAAAGACTTTTAAGTTCTTGGGTTTTCTATTTGGGTGTGGGTATTCAGACTATAAAATCCCTCGTGAGCGAGCAGTCAAGGCCTTTAAAGATAGAGTGCGACATCTAAATCATCGACATCAGCCCAAATCAATGTCCCAGATAATTAGTGAACTTAATTCTGTAGTCAGAGAATGGGGTAACTACTTCTTGAAGGGTAATTAAGAGTAATTGCCAGAGGATATTTGTCCAACTGGACTTTTGGTTAAGAAACCGAGTCACTGCTTTTAAACTGAAACGTCAAGGTGCCTAGGGACATCGCAAATATCCTTATTCAAAACTCAAGGCTATGGGGATGCTCTTTCTCAAGGATTTACTTTGTACAAGACGACCAGACTTACTCCCTGCAAGGGGGCAACTGTAGATTCTGGTTCAAACCTGTCACCTGTTCTGGTTGAAAGTTTACCACTTTTTTAGGTAAATACCAGAATGACTAAGAGCATTACCTTCAACCTTTCATATTTTTCCCAAAAATGCACGATTATACAAGAAAATTAGAGGCCTTCATAACTATCAAGATCTGTGTCAAAGAAGAAGATATAAACTTGCATTTAATTTAACACAAGAATTTTTCGCTCAAATTGACACCCGACAAGGAAAAGAGCGAAAAAGTCGCTAAAAATTTGAGCAAGTTTCGAAAGAAATCTAAGGCCACTAATCAACTAATTAACTGAGAAGTCAGGTAAATCCGACCGCTACTACTAAGAGGAACTAAAAATAAGAAAAAAGAAAGAGAAAATTAGTGCTGAGGAAAAATATTATACAGCCTCACAAGGGCAGCTTATGTGGCGAAAACTTAAAAAACATAAGCTGGCGATGGTGGCAGGGGGCATATTGGCCATTTTTTATATCTTGGCCATATTCTGTGAGTTCTTTTCTCCCTATGATATATATAAACGCTATCCTGATTACATTTACTGCTTCCCGCAAAGAATACATTTTTTTGATGAGGAGGGAGATTTTCATCTTCGCCCTTTTGTCTATGGGATAAAAAAAGAGACGGATCCTATAACCTGGGTAACAAAATTCGGCGAGGATAGAGCTGATAAATATCCCATTTACTTTTTTGTCCACGGCGATGAGTATAAATTATGGAATTTATTCCCTGCAAATATCCACCTTTTTGGGGTAGAAAAACCGGGGACAATATTTCTCTTTGGAACCGAGAATATGGGTAGAGACCTTTTTTCTCGCAACCTCTATGCTTCTCGTATATCTTTGTCCATAGGTTTAATAGGAGTAGCTTTAACCTTCATCATAGGAGTCATACTAGGAGGGATCTCGGGATACTACGGTGGAGCGGCTGATATGATAATTCAAAGAGTTATAGAATTTTTAATCTCCATACCGGTTATTCCTCTTTGGATGGCACTGACTGCAGCGCTGCCTAAAGATTGGTCAATGATTAAGATTTATTTTGGAATTGTTATTATTCTCTCCCTGGTAGGATGGGGTGGCTTAGCTCGGGTGGTTAGAGGAAAGCTCTTACAATTAAGAGAGGAGGATTTTTGCATGGCGGCTAAGATCGCCGGGGGAAGTGAGATAAGAACAATCACCAGACACCTCCTTCCCTCATTTTTAAGTTATCTCATAGTAAATTTAACCTTATCTATACCAAACATAATCTTAGGGGAAACTGCCTTAAGCTTTCTTGGCTTAGGACTTCGTCCTCCAGCGGTTAGTTGGGGAGTTTTGTTGTATCAAGCTCAAAATATTCGTACCATTATCCTTTATCCCTGGCTTTTTATTCCTGCTCTTTTTGTCATCATCACCGTCCTGGCCTTTAACTTCTTAGGGGATGGCCTTCGTGATGCAGCAGATCCTTATAAGTGAGGAATGAAGGAAAAAATGGAGCCGCAGAAGTAGCTATTAATATAAATTTTGGAGGGGAAAAAAGGGTTTATAGGAGTAAAATAGAAAATGACAGAAAAGAATGTTAGTATTAAAACGACATCTATGTTACATAAACCATCTTGGAATTCACTCAAAAACCATATCACCCCTACATGGTTTCAGAATGCCAAATTCGGAATATATACCCATTGGGGGATATATTCGGTTCCGGCATGTGGCCCGAACGGCACCTGGTATCCCCATAACATGTACCGCGAAGGAACACCGCAATACGAACATCATGTCAAAACCTACGGAAACCCCTCAAAATTCGGCTACAAAGACTTCATTCCTATGTTCAAAGCAGAAAAGTTCGATCCGGATGAGTGGGCTGAGTTGTTCAAGGAAGCTGGTGCCCAGTTTGCCGGTCCTGTGGGCGAGCACCACGATGGTTTTAGCATGTGGGATAGTCAGGTTAATGAATGGAACGCGGTGAAGATGGGAATTACTACCTGGGCTCCTCTTGCTGGAGGTTTTCTTTCGGGAAAGTATCCTAAGGAATCCCCGCCTACAAAAGTAAGGCTTGCAAGGATAGAAAAAGAGAATGATGAGTCCTGGCAAAGCAGAGCAACCAAGAGGAACTTTAGGATATTGGAAGTAATGGAAAAAATTGTTCAAGAGAAAGAAAAATCCTGTGCCCAGATAGCTTTAGCCTGGCTCCGCTACCAGCCAGGAGTTACTGCCCCTATTATGGGGGCAAGGACTTTGGTACAATTTGAGGATAACTTCGGCTCACTTGAGGTAAAGTTGACCTCTGAGGAGCTTAGAAGGCTAGATGAGGTAAGCAGACCTAAAAATGAGTATCCCTATTCTTATATCCGGAGAATAAGCAGAAACTACCCGCACTAAGTGTAAAGATGTTTTATCCAACAAAGGAAGTTTTTGTTCTCCCACGGGGTAGCGGAAATAGGAAGGGGGAAATAAATGAGCAAAACTAAAAGTCCTAATATTCTGTTTATTATGTCTGACGACCATGCTGCTCATGCTATTAGTTGCTACGGGGGAAGATTGGCTCAGATAATGAAAACACCAAATATCGATCGCATCGCCAGTGAAGGCATACGCCTGGAAAATTGTTTCGTTACCAATTCTATCTGTACTCCCAGCCGAGCGTCCATCCTAACAGGCCAGTATAGCCAACTGAATGGCGTTTATACGCTGGATGATGATTTTGACCGAAATCAACAAAACGTTGCCAAACTGCTCCAACAAAGTGGTTATCAAACTGCTATTATCGGCAAGTGGCATCTACATACTGAGCCGAGTGGATTTGACTATTGGAACGTATTACTTGGCCAGGGTCGATATTACAATCCCCTTCTGAAGGAGAAAGGAAAGCCTTGGGAAGATGGAGAGAGGGGTGGGGAAATGCATGAGGGTTACGTTACCGACATAATTACGGATTTTTCTTTGGACTGGCTTAAGAATCGAAATAAGGACAAACCTTTTTTTCTGATGTGTCATCATAAAGCTCCCCATAATCGATGGGAATGTGCCAAAAGACACAAAGATCTTTTCCAGGACATTGCAATTCCGGAGCCTGCAAACCTTTGGGAGAATAAGGCTCATCGCTCACCAAGCTCACGAGAATACGGGGGAACTATTTCTTCCCATAACAAGTACCGGAGCTTAGTAAACGAAATGGAAGCAAAAAACTGGCCTACAGGGCAACTTGACTCTGTTGGAATGAACGAGAAAGAGAAAACTCGTGTAGCTTACCAGAAATATCTAAAAGATTATCTTCGTTGTGTAGCCGCTATTGACGAGAATGTAGGCAGAGTGCTTGATTATCTGGATGAAGAAGGTTTAACTGAGGATACAATCATAATTTACACATCGGATCAGGGAATGTTTCTAGGCGAGCACGATTATTGGGATAAACGGTGGATTTTTGAGGAATCGCTACGCATGCCCTTCCTGATGAGATATCCAAGACAAATCAAATCTGGCACGGTTAATGATGATATTATTCTTAATGTAGATTTTGCTCCTACTTTTCTCGATTATGCGAGAAAAACCACACCACCTTACATGCAAGGGGAAAGTTTTCGTATTAATGTAGCTGGTAGTACTCCATCAAACTGGCGCAAGTCAATGTATTATCGTTATTGGATGCATCGAGCTCATCTCGATGTACCAGCCCACTATGGGATACGGACAAAGCGTTATAAACTGATTTTCTTCTATGGTTTGCCCCTGGATGCAAAAGGAGCTAAGAAAGAACCGACACCACCGGGGTGGGAACTGTACGATTTAGAGAAAGATCCACAGGAGATGAAAAATGTTTATAATGACCCTGCTTACGCCAATGTAGCCAAACAACTTAAAACAGAACTTCTCCGATTAAAGAAAAACTTAGATGACACAGACGAGAAATATCCAGAATTTATGAAGATTCAGCAGAAATATTGGGAGTAAGATTCATCCAACTCTGTAAGTTTTTAGAGGGTAAACAGGGTTCCTGAGATGGAAGTTGGATTAGGTAGATCTTGTATGAAACGAGTCGAACTCTTAATAAAGCCGGTTTCTTATGACTGTAATCTGGATTGCAAGTACTGTTTTTACAAGAAAACATCTAGTCTTTACTCTGGTAAGAACCATCGGATGAGAAAGAATGTAGTAAAGAAGCTTATCTCTGAATCTATGGCATGCTCAGATGGAGGTCCCTGCATTTTTTCGTGGCAGGGAGGAGAGCCACTTCTTGCAGGAATGGATTTCTTCAAGAAGATCATTCATCTGCAGAAGAAATATGGAAAAGCTGGTCAGAGAGTAAGCAACTCCATTCAAACCAATGGAACCCTGCTTAATAGTGAATGGATAAAACTCCTGCGAGAGTATAATTTCCTTGTAGGAGTTAGTCTCGATGGACCGCCAGAGATCCATAACCACTATAGATATTATCCATCGGGTAGCGGTAGTTTTGAAAAAGTGATGGAAGGAATACATCTTCTCAAAAAAGGAGGAATTGAGTTTAATATCCTCTCCACAATCGGTAGACAAACTGCGAAATATCCGCAGAGGATTTATAATTTTTTTCTCTCTCAAGGATTTTCTTATCTTCAGTTTATTCCTGCAGTCGACAGAAGAAAGGATAAGATAGAAGAGTTCTCAATTACCCCGACTCAATATGGGGACTTCCTATGTAAACTATTCGACACATGGTGGAACAGTGGAAATCCTCCAGTCTCAATACGGATGTTTGATAATATTCTAGAGATACTTCTTCAGGGAAACTCAAGCTCCTGTATGTTCAAAAGTTCCTGCGGCGAATACATTGTGGTGGAATTTAATGGAGATGTTTATCCTTGTGATTTCTTTGTGAGAAAAGAGTGGAGATTGGGTAGTGTATTTGAAATGCCCATAGAGCAATTGCTTGAAAGAGCAAAATCACATTTTGGAGAGTTAAAAAAAATTGTTCCTTCAGATTGTGAGCGTTGTCCCTGGAATTTTATATGCCATAATGGATGCCTTTGGTTCGGATGGGTCAAAAATGGTAACATAAAAGATAAGGATTATTTTTGCCAGGCATACCAACAGTTTTTCTCCCATACAATTGAGAGGTTCAAGAAATTGCGTGATTCAATTTTACTAAAAAATGTCGGAAGAAATTTCAGGAATATAACTTGTCTCTCATCTTCCTTCTTGGAACCATCCAAATTAGATAATCCATTTGTTGTTTTAGCCTTTAACTTCTTAGGAGAGGACCTTCGTGATGCGGCTGATCCTTACAGGTGAAATCTTGTTTGGCTGGTTGAGGAGTTAGATTGACCTTGGTAGGATAGTAGACTTAGAGGCATAAGAAGTCGAGTTTTTCAAAGAAGGACTAATTAGATTTAGGAGGTTTTAGATGTCTATTTCAAAACAAAAAGCAAACCTGATTTACATAATATCTGATACACTTCGCGCGGACTATATCGGATGTTACGGCAATAAAGATATTCACACTCCCAACCTTGATGCTTTTGCTACAGAGTCGGCAGTGTTTGATTGTGCCTATCCAGAATCTCTGCCAACTATTCAAGCTCGAAGGACTTTGCATACTGGTCGCCGAGTCTATCCTTTTCGTAAGCATAAGTCGCTAAGATGGTCTACGGTCTATCAACCTGGTTGGCATCCTATGGATGACGACGAGGATACCTTAGCTGAAAATTTAGTGGAGGGTGGATACTATACTGGTTTTGTCAGTGATACTCAGCCTTATTTTTCTCCAGGCATGAACTTTACCCGGGGATTCTACCAATGGGAATTTGTTCGAGGCCAACTTAAGGACAGGTGGCGCTCTGCTGCCAGTGTTTCTGTCGAGAGACTGGCCAAGTATGGTGATCCTGAGAAGTTAAAGCATAATAGTATGATACTTCAGTACTTAGCTAATACAGCCTATGTTAATTCAGAGGAAGATACCACAACAGCGAAGGTATTTCGCTGGGCTATGAATTTTATAGAGGATAATCGTCATGTGCAGCCATTTTATTTGATGGTTGATTGCTGGGATCCTCACGAGGCCTGGGAGGCACCTGATTCTTATCTAGAGATGTATGCAAAACCGGGTTATAAGGGAAGAACTATTCTTCATCCTCAATATGCCCCAGTAGATGAACAAATGAACGAAGAAGAGTTAGAGCATACTATAGCCAACTACTGTGGCTTAGTTACCCTTGTGGATACCTGGTTTGGTCATTTTATTAAAAAGGTAAAACAATTGGGTCTGTGGAAAAATTCGGTGATAGTATTTCTCAGTGACCATGGAACCAATTTTGCTGATAATCCTGAGCGTATCATTGGCAAGCCACACTATGCTCTCTATCCCGGGGTTATGCACATACCTCTTATGGTGCATTTTCCCAGTGGTGAAGGTGTCGGACAGCATTTCAATCAGCTAGTTTACAATATGGATGTTACGGCAACGCTTTATGAGCGTGCAGGAGTAGATATTCATTCTAAGGTATGTGTAGATGGGCAGAATCTTTATCCCTTAGTCAAAGATGGAAAGTGGAATGAGCGTGAATATCTTACCAGCCGGTTTTGTGACACGGTATGGTATAGGGACAAAAAGTGGTGGGTTATTATCGATGTGAGCAGTAAGCCAAGAGCGGTATTCAATCTGCAGAAGGACCCGCATTGTCAAAACAACATTGTTTCTCGTTGCGCTGATGTAGTCAAAAAAGCCTGGGAATGCATCCTCGATGATGCTGATGGTGACCTGCCTGTGTATGAAAAGATGAAACAAACAGATGCTCTTGGGAGAATCTTGTCACATAAAAGCGAGACAATTTAGAGGATGTTTTTTGAACAAAAATAACAAGATGAGATTAGACTAGAACAAGAAACAATTGGAAGAAGAAACAGGAGAAGTATAATGGTCAAAGACAAGCTTTATCAGGAAGTTTATCGTCCCCAGTTTCACTTCACTGCTAAAAAGAACTGGCTAAATGATCCTGTCGGATTAGTTTATTATGAGGGTGAATATCACCTATTTTTTGACCACGATCCTTCAAATATCGAGTGGGCTAACATAGTATGGGGCCATGCTGTTAGTTCGGATATGGTCAATTGGAAGCAACTAGTGAACGCCATTGAACCAGATGAGTTAGGGATGATTTTCTCAGGTTCTGGTGTAGTGGACTGGCATAACACGGCAGGCTTTCAGAGTGGTAAGGAAGCAGCGATGGTGAATATTTATACCTCAGCAGGCAAGCCCTTCACCCAGAGCATTGCCTACAGCAATGACCGGGGACGAACCTGGACCAAGTACAAAAAGAATCCGGTTCTGGGACACATCATAGGGACAAATCGGGATCCTAAAGTTATTTGGCATGCTTTTTCAAAGAGATGGGTGATGGCTCTCTATCTTGATGGCAATGACTATGTGCTGTTCTCATCATCGAATCTGAAGCAGTGGACACGGCTGTGTGATATTCAACTACCCGGCTCTAGTGAATGTCCGGATATCTTTGAGCTGCCGGTTGATGGTGATAAAGAGAACACCAAATGGGTTTTTTGGGGAGCTAATGGGAACTATATTATGGGGACATTTGACGGCCTTATTTTCAGGCGAGAAAGCGAGGTGCTACAGAGCGACGGGGGAGCTAACTTCTATGCGGCCCAAACCTGGAGTGATATTCCCAGCTCTGACGGTCGAAGGCTTCAAATTGCCTGGATGAGAGGCGGCAAATATCCGGGTATGCCCTTTAATCAGCAGATGAGTTTTCCCTGTCAGTTAAGACTTCAAACTACACTAGAGGGGATTCGCCTCTACCGCCAACCGATAAAAGAGATCAAAAACATTCATCAAAAGGAATATTCCTGGAACAACCAGATATTGGAGCCAGATGAGAATCTTCTCTCGCATATCCAGGGTGAGCTTTTCCACATCCAGACTGAGATCGAAGTAGGCAATGTAGATGAATTTGGATTTATCCTGCGGGGTAAGAGTATTCGATACATTCCTGCCACTAACGAGCTTCTCTGCCTGGGAAAATCTGCCTCACTGAGGCCACTTCAGGGCAGGATCAAGCTGGAAATCTTGCTCGACCGAACCTCGCTGGAGATTTTCGCTAATGACGGGAGAATCTCTATGAGCTTCTGTTTTTTGCCCGATCCAAGGGATAGAAACCTCAAGATTTACTCTTCGGCAGGTAAGATTAGGATTGTTTCCTTAAAGGTATATGAGCTAGGCTCTATATGGTCAGATTTCTGATGTTCCGGAGGAGTGGTAGGAATAGTACTAGTTGTGTAGTAAAAAACTCATAAAGGAGGGATATCTATGTTATACAAACCATCTTGGAATTCAGTCAAAACACATGTTACTCCTAAATGGTTTCAAGATGCCAAATTCGGAATATATACCCATTGGGGGATATATTCGGTCCCGGCATGTGGCCCGAACGGCAGTTGGTATCCCTATAATATGTACCGGGAAGGGACGCCGCAATACGAACATCATGTCAAGACCTACGGACACCCTTCGAAATTCGGCTACAAAGACTTTATTCCCATGTTCAAGGCAGAAAAGTTCGATGCGGATGAGTGGGCTGAGTTGTTCAAGAAAGCTGGTGCCCGGTTTGCCGGCCCTGTAGGCGAGCATCACGATGGTTTCAGCATGTGGGATAGTGAGGTTAATGAATGGAACGTAGCGAAGATGGGACCAAAGAGGGATGTTGTGGGGGAGCTAGAAAAGGCCATCCGAAAACAGGATATACGGTTCATGGTGGCGCTTCATCATGCCGCAAACTGGTGGTTCTTCCCGCATTGGAAGAAAGAGTATGATTCCTCGGATTCGCGCTATGTTGGTCTGTATGGTCCACCACATAATCTTGAATGGACCAAGAATATGCCTGAAGTGAAAGATAGAGAAAACGAATGGCAACTACAGGATAAGCCCAGCAAAGAGTTTCTTGATAAGTGGTTAGCCAAAATTCGGGAAGTCATCGATAAATATCAGCCCGACATGCTGTGGTTTGACTTTGG
>SDBU01002606.1_pt1 | contig 23753 bp, 30 predicted proteins | sample 2277071 | NCBI WGS metagenome assembly SDBU01 (sample SAMN10397929, study PRJNA504765) | marine sediment metagenome | isolation source: marine sediment core GS08_GC12, 126 cmbsf | place: Arctic Ocean: Gakkel Ridge, Loki's castle | collected 2008 | reverse complement strand
GCCTGCTGGTCATACTCTTCCGGGGCTATCTCCTCAAACACCATGCCGAGATGCAGACAGAGACGGCACCGGGCGGGGAAGTACTCCATCTCGCCGGGGCCCTTCATCCTGCGCACTTGCTCCGGATCCGTGCACTTGCCCTTGCAGCGCGGACAGTTCACGAGTTGATATCGGGTTTCCACACGTTCCACTGCTTCCACTGGTCTCAGCCGCCTTTACACTAACCCGTACAACTTCGGCTGTAGCTGCAATTTCCTGGGCTCGAAGATCTCGACCACCTCGAACCGGATAACCCACATATACTCGTCGGCCTGCCGCCACCTCTCGAAAGCAGCCCAAAGGCTCCGGTGTCCGCTCAGCACCGAGGCCGGGTCGTCCGGGAGCAGGTAGGGGTTCTCCTCGAAGAAAGCGAATCCCTCCGCTTCGTAGTCGTCCGTGGACATATTCCCCGTCGGCTCCAGGTAGGCATCCCGCGTGACCTCCAGCACTCCGAACTGGCGCCCGTGTGCCCGGGGGTTCTTGTCATAGGCCTGGACAATCGTGCCTTTCTTGAACTTCATGGCGTGGCTCTCTTGCCAGTCACGACGCGTAACGCTCTTGCGAGGTGGGTCCACCAGGAGGGCGGCGGTTGTCCATGCGAAGCTGATTATCATGGCGATCGGCGTTCCTCCTCCAAGTGCTCACCGACCGGGATGGGTCTGGGGCCATAGGGGCACTGCCGGTTCTGACAGGTCCAGTAGATCTGCGCCTTTTTTTGCTCTTCAGGCCAGTTGCGCCCCAGGTGTTCGATCTCCTCGCCCTGTATCCCATGTCCACAGCCCCGGCATATTATTGTCGGTATGTCCTTGCGTCTCTTCATTTGGTAATCGCTCCTGGTTTCTGTTGTCTGGCTGCCGCGAGTTCCTTCTTCCTCGCGGCCTTGAGCCTGTGGACGAAGTGGTCCCTGAATGGTGCCCTGTGATCCTCCCAGGCCTCGATGCTCCAGCCAGTGAAACGCCTGACGCACTCCAAGCAGATGGCGATGACGCGCCCCCTGGTCTCGATTTGGTCGATCGGCTCTCCAACCTCGCAGAACCAGCAACCCCTTCCGAACGCGGCATCTCCCAGGGAACTGGTTATCTTAGCGATCGGCGTTCCTCCTCCGTCAAATCGGGGAACGCTTTCACGGGGTCCCCGCCTTCGGCTATCACCTCCTGCATGGCCTTGGAGTGCTCGAATCTCTTGCAGTCCGCGCACAAAGAGACGTAGCAGTAGGTACACGGGTGATTGGGCCCCTCATAGTCGTCCAGGTCAACGCCGTCGCAGTCGTCAACCTGGCCCCACTCCTGCTCTTTCCATCGCTGCAACTCCGCGAACTCCAGGACACGCTCCCGGAGGACCATCTCCAGGAACTCATCGCTTGCGCCCGGGTACTCCGCCAGGACCTCGTTGGAGAGGTGCGCCAGCTCGTGCTCGGTGACCAGGTTGTAAGGCAAAACTATCGGCTCTCCCTTGAAGATCATGCGATTGCGGAAAGGGGAAGGTCTGCTCTTTCCAGCGACGCCTTCATTGGTTTCACTCATCCCTATCAGCCTCTTTGCGTTTTCGCCGATCCGCGAAAAAAAACGCTCGAATTTTGTACAGACTCCGGAACAAACACCCGAAACACCCCCCTTTGTTGACATAACCTAGGGTGTTTGGGGGTGTTTCGGGTGTTTCATTCCGGGTCGTTTTCATTTTCAGGGGAAATTTGTGTAATTACGGTATTCGTTGTGCTCACCCGCTCACTCCTCTCATACCTCCACAGTCGGGGCAACGGCCGCCTATCGCCTCTGCCTGTTCCCCTGGCGGGCAAACACAGGGGCCGTCCGCTATTGGTTCGAGCATATAGGCCCTGTTCCTTGTGACTCCATCCCGGCCACCGGAGCGAATCGCCCACTCCCCGAAGACCCGATCGCGCCGGTCTGAGAGCACGTGGCCCATGCGCTGCTGGGCCGCCAGGCCGCTTTTACCAGCGCGAACCCCAACCAGGAGCTCCTCGACAGTGGCCAGGTCCAGCAGCTCTTTGGCGGTTGCGGGCCGTGTGCCAAACGCATCCCACCATACCTGACAGAAAACCCTCCATTCGGCTGTTTCTCTTTCGGCCTCGGCATACAGTAGGTGCCTGTTGGAAAGGAACCCGGGCACGCCGATGAAGTCCAGGACTCCTCCCAGCTTTCTAGCCCAAGGCTCGTAGCTGCCGAACGTCTTAGTGCCATCGGGCATGCCCGATGCCTGCCACGCCCGGATCAAGCAAACGATGGCCCCCACCAGTTGAGCTCGGTTCTCTCGAACCCATTCCAGGAGGCTGGGGTGCCGAAACCCTGTTCGGTCCTCGGGCCGCTCCACGCCCGGGTCCAGCCGTATAGGTATGGTCCGTCGCGCCTGCTCAGTGGACAACCTCACGTTGTTGCCCGTTGCGATCCAGGTGGCGTTGTTCTCGACGCGCACCATGTCCAGCCTGCCGAGCATTCGCCCCTCCCAGCTCCGACTCGTCAGGGCCCCGGCCAGGGATGGCGAATGGATGCTGGTCACGTTATCCAGGAGGATGATCTCCTGGCCTCTAATTAAAAGCCCGGTTATCCGCTTCTCCATCTCAGCCTCATCCCGGGCCAGCATCATCACTCCGACCGGTTGCCCCGTCACAATCTCCGACGCGATCTCCGCGATAAGGCCCTTTCCTGTCCCTGGCGTCGGGCTGTCGATGCAGTACAACGGCGCAGGGCCCGAGATGATAGGGAGAAGGAACGGCTGTAACAGCAGGGCCACCGTGTGGGCCTTGCTTCCCTCGTCGGTGAAAGGGAAGTCAACCAGCAGCTCGTTGAAGAGAAGGTCCTTGGCGTCGCTCTGCGATAGGCGAGGGACGGCCCCCAGGTTGTTGTGATACCGATACACTCCGCTCGCGGCATCGTAGCCGACGCCATCCAGCATCTTCCCTCCAGGGATGGCCACCGGAATGCCGGCCAGGGATCTCAGCCTTGGGAAGGGGAGGTCTTGACGCGAAAGGATGTCCTGGATCACATCGTTGGGAGGGCGTGCGGGTTTGTCCGGCCTCCCGTCCTGTGATAGCGTCACGAAGTTCGCCACTCTATCAAGCCGCCCTTTGAGGGCCGCGTGGGATAACGGCTGAACGACCATCTCCCTGTCCTGCTCGTGAATGCGGGAAAGCAGCCCGCCGCGAAGGAAGATGCGGGTGTCTTTTTCGTTAGCCGCCTGGAGGGCCCTGGTCGCGTCGCTGCTGATATCCCGGAGGTAACGCCCTGCTACCCTGATCTGCTCCCTGGGTGCTTCCTCTGCATCGGAAAGGGAGCCGTCAAGCCCGCCGCCCAGCACCTCGTCCTTATCCAGGGCCCCTTGCTGGACCCGCTTCACCAGTTGCCCTAATCTGGCTCGGACCTGTTCTATGGGCTGAACGGTCTCCTCGCTGCACTGCTTAACGAAGGCCTTTCGTTGTCCCATGTTCGACAGATTGACCCAACCCTCGGAACCCAGCTCATCCCCTTCATCATCGAAGGCGACTATCTTGACCACCCACTCGCCCTGAAGAGTCTTTCGCCCATCTACGATCCGGAGGATCACGGTCCCGCCTCGATGACAGGGGGCCCACGTCTCGCCTTGGGAGCTGCTCGGTCGAGGGGCTTTCGTGGGCGAGTCGGCGTCCATCCAACTCGTGGCTCGTTGCGCTTGGCCAGCTCCAACTGGGCCATGTCGCCCCTGGCAACCAGGATGCTGGGCACCGGCACATCAACGCCACAGACTTGCAAGTAGTGTTGAAGGCCGACCAGGTCGTCGCGCAAGGCCACAACGCCATGTAGATGCCCAACATCGGCACCGGGGATGTCCTCGCCCCATAGGTAGGCGAACCCCACGTCGGTCGTAAGGGGCCGAATCGCACTCAGGAGCTCCATGAAGGTTCCCAGCATCTCGAGGAGTGGCTGGAGTCCATTGTTGGCCGCCGGGCTTGTGCGCTCCATGGTATCTAAGATTCGACCAGCCGCAGACACCGGCGGCAGGTAATGGGCTCGTTAAGGTTGAGGAGGCTGTATTTCCATAGGGGGACGCCACACAGGGTCTGGCATAGGCGTTTCGTCTCCTCTGTGATCTTCCCGCTCGCAGCGTGAACTATGGGGAGTTTGTCGGACACACGAACGGCCTGGACGACCGGGCGGGTCATTGCGTCACCTCGTCGTAGAGACAGGATACATGGACCAGGATCAACCGGCCGTCGGTGCTCTCGTCGTAGTAGTTCTGTCCTGGAGCGACGGGCTGCTCGCATATCCGGCAGGGGGCGTTCACCTTGCGCCGGATCGCCGCGCAATCTCGATGCTCGCACGGCTCTTCACAGCACGAGGGTTCCTTGGCGTCCACCATCACCGAATAGCCCATGTCACCTCCTGCTAACTCGCTCAACAGGATACTTTAGCGTCGTCAGCTCCTTGCCAACAGGCGTGATAATCAGGATGTCACCGGGCTGGATGCTCTCATTGTGGACCTTCGTTCCGTTCCAGAACCAGTCCTGGCAGGGGCGGCAGTCAACGACTACGCCGTCCTTAACATGCCACTCAAGGAAATCCTGACCGTGATCTTCGAGGTAGACCGTTATCATCTGACCTTACCCTCCAAGTTCAAGACTCTCTCAAGCTCCATCACGGAGTAGCCCATGTCACCTTCTCCTCGGCAAGATGTACTTCCATTCAGGCCATGCCTTCCAGCGCCGCCAGTAAACGAGCGGATTGTGGGTCAGCGGGAACAGCACCCACCGCCAAAGGCTTGTTCGTTGTCTCATCCCTTCTCCTCCAGCAGCAACGGAGGCTGTCTCATGTTCCGCTCCTGCTGGCGTATCACCTTCTTCACAGCCCAGTACGCTTCCATGGTGGCCTTGGCCTCCTCGTCGTCGTAGTAAAGGCCACGCTGAACCCTTGCCCAAAGAAGGTCTTTCGCTCTGGTGAGGGATTGGGAGAGCTCTATCCAGTAATCGGGCTCTCCCACCTCGGGGATTCGGGTTGTCTCCGTCTGTTGGGTGGCCATCGCCTACCTCCTCCAATGCGGGTTAGAAAGAAAAAGACACCTCGGCGGGTGTCTAGCACGACGCAGGAGGTGAACGCATTCTGCGAAACGGTGTGAGACCGCCGAGGTGCCGCGGAAAAGGGCTCTGTGTACGTCGATCAATGAAAAGACCTCCGTCATACTAGACAGAGGTCATTCTATAGTGGCTTTTCGGGTTTTGTCAAGCAGGGTTTTCGGCTTATTCCATGGTCTTGGGTGGCCTTCCATTTCGGGGCGGATTCCTCACCATCTCCTCTACCTGAGCCCTATCGACAAGCACTTTTCCGCCTCCTCGGGCGGGGAATTTGACTCTACCAACAGGGGTTAGATGCCCTATGTGAATCCATCGCCCGAGCGTCCCTTTGGGTATTCCGAATTCATCAGACGCCTGTTGGATGGTAATCGGCTTCGGCTCCAGTGTCGTGACCACTCGCTCTGCCTCCTCCGCGTTGAACCCGTCACTCCTGAGCCGATCCTCGATCTCAGCCAGGATGTAGGTTCTGTTTGTGCCCTTGTAGTTTACCATATGGACCCCTTAAGCAGCTTCCAGTGCCGCTTCTGGCACGCTTTGCCTTGGTGTCCCGTCGTCAAACTTCACGACATAGTCCGTGACCGTCTCGTCAATAGGAAAGGGTTTTTCAAGCGTCCGAAAACCCACTGCAGGATGGCACCAACTGAGGACGATCCCTTTCTTCCCACGGTATTCACACCAATCGTCGGGGCCATCCCAACGAAACTGAACCTTGTCGCCCTTCTTGAATTGAGGCATATTACCCTCCATAGCTACCAACGGTCCTCGATTTCTGCTACCCTACTTTGGTTCCTTGGGATCCTTTGGCTTTTGTGTTTCCTTCGGGGGCTTCGCATCTTTGGCCATTGAACACCTCCACACGGTGTAAATGTTCATCTTGGCGCGCCTGGCAGGATTCGAACCCGCGACACCTGGGTCCGAAGCCTAGTGCTTTTGAGAAATCCGCCGGCATCGCCATCTGGTTCCACCGCCTGTTGTCTTCGGTGGATCACCTTGGATTAGGGTCGCCCTCCAGGAACGCGTCGTCTTTCTGCCAAATGTGTCTCTGGCCGCACTCTGGGCAAGGACCGAAGCTGTTGTCCCGAAAGCAGCCGCTTTCAAACGATTTCTGATCCGCACCCATGCCCGTGGGCACAGGCTTGCCAGTCTTGGGGCACTTGATCATCACTCTTGGCATTACGAAACCTCCGTACGTCATGTTGTGTGGAGCGGAAGACGGGATTCGAACCCGCGACCCTCTCCTTGGCAAGGAGAGGAACGGACTAAAATAGGTTCGAGAGGGAGAGTTGTCGCGGAAGGCGGCAGAGAGGGCTATGGTGCCGGTGTTCCTCCGCAGCCCTGTCGATGTCATAGGGCCGGTAGTGCAGCAACATCCTGGGCGTCGTCCACCCCATGATGCTCACTAGAATGGACTCATCACCAGACCATAGGCGCACGAACGTGTGCCGCAAGGTCTGGGCGCTTGCCCTTTTGCCGATGATGCCAGCGGCCTCGAATGCGCGACGGACTGCCTTCGATGCGTTGTTGGCGTTCTTCCAGGGCCAAGGCAGAGTGGCTAGTACCATCCGGCGAATGTCCGGAGAGATCGGCACTTCCCGCTCTCCGACTTTGCCATCAACATGCACCGTGCGTTCCCCTACCTTGTCCTCTTCCACGGAGAGGGCTTCACCCAGCCGGAGTCCGGTGTCAGCCATTAGGTGGAGGAAGGCTCGCCGCCGTGGGGTATGTCCAGGGAAGCTCAAAAGCTGATACAACTCATCTGGCGTTAGGCCACGGGGAACCTTTGGTTTGAGCCGCGGTGCCTCCACAAGGATCATGGGGTTTGTGACGATACGTTGTCGAGCCATGAGCCAGCGGTAGAAGTTCCTCAGTAGCCGATAATAGGTGTCCCTAGTCTCCAGAGTGGGTCCGGTGTCGAGCAGGAAGCTCTCGATCTCACATGGGTCTTCTGGTAAATCGGGGTACATCCTGGCGAACCTGTTGAGTCCTGATGCGTAGCCAGTCAACGTTTTGGGCCTCAGCCCTTTGGCCATTTTCGCCGCCAGGAACCTGTCCACCAGTTCTCGGGTAGGCAACATTTCGCCCTCCTTGCGTGGAGGGCACCTTGGGCGCTTAACGCCGTTCGTGTTAAGCTATATATGAGCCCTCAGTGCCAACTCACTTGTGGGTTCGGCCCCGTTCGTGCTACAACACGGGCGGGGCGCGTCTTTTCTATTGTACCAGAAAGACGCACCTCCCCACCCTTTATGACGAACCTTCCCGCCGCTCCGCTCACAGAGGCTGGTGCTCTCCCGATTGACAACACGGGGGTTCAAGGCGTCTAATGAAGGCGAAGGCTCGGGCGGCCCCCAAGGGGGGACTCGGGCCTTTTTGATTTGGATGGTTCGATGGTGAGGTTGAAGCATGGCTCGAATAGCCGTGAAGCCGGTTTACCCGTGCCCTTCGCCTGGCTGTGATACACAGGCGAAGAGTCCTCAAGGGCTGTCGAACCATGTGAAGGCACGTCATCCCGAACTGTGGAAGGCCCCACTTCACGAGGAGGTGAACAATGGAGCTGCAACTGAAGGACAAGGACGGGAAGGTGATCGGAGCGGTGGAGCTCCCGCTGGAGACCTTCGAGCAACGCTTGAAGGAGGCGGAGGGTGTCCTGGCCAGTCTGGGCTCGAACGGCTCCTCGGGCTCTGAGGAGCTGCTGGCCCAGCTCGCGGAGACCGTCAGCCCGCTTGTCGGGCGATTGGAGAGCGTGGAAGGCCGAGTGAAAGAGCTGGACGACGAGGCGAAAGTCCATCTGGTCGAGCAGGTCTTCACCGCCATGGGCCAGGAACGCTACCTGGAGGAGGGTGTGAAGAGGGGTTACATCACCGCCGAGGATCCGCCCGGAGAAGGCGACGATGAAACGGCGGTGCTGTTCTCGCCGAAGGACCACAAGGGGCTGCCCGGGTGGGAGTATTCCGACACCCTCAAGGTGTGGGTGCATGTAGGTGAGAAGTCATGAGCGAACTGGATAGAGTGAAGAAGCTGGCGGCCTCTGCCGGCATCGATGCCGATGCCTTGTTCACAGATCTCAGGGATGTACTCCTGGCCGACACCAAGGAGATGCTTTCCAATGCCATGACTGAAAGCCAGGCGCAGTTCGGGGTGATGCAGGCCAATTCCATCAAGGAGATTGCCGGCCTTGTGGACGTGAAGCTGGGCCAGTTCCGGGACGCGGTGCAGGAGGACATAGGGGCGAAGCTCGAAGGGCAGGTCCGCGATACGATGGCCCCCCTCCTGGAAGACGCCAAGAAGTTGAACGAGGTGCGGGTCAAGCTGGAAGAGGCCGCCCGGGCGGGAGGCGGCAACTCCTCCTCACCCAACTCCTCGAACTCCAACGGCGTCACTCAACAGGCGCTCCTCACCGAGGGGCTAGGCATCGTGAAGGCCCTGATTGAGCAGGGTAATCCCGTGGCGCAGTTGACAAAGATGGCCGAGCTCAGGAACGCATTCTCCGCATTCGAGGGGCAGGGCCCCACTCCCGACACCCAGGCCCGTCTTTCAGGCTCCGCCTTCCTGGAGGGGCTCAAGCTGGGGGGGAAAGCCAAGGCAAGCCCTTTAGAGGAAAAGCCCAACGCGGGCTCCGCCGCGCCGTCGAGAGGGGCATCAAGGCCATCCCCCAGCGCCCCGGCCCCGAGTAGGTCGCTCCGGGACGTGGTGCGCGAGATAGGCTGAGATGACCACCGCCACCAGGACGCCGACGAGCCCTGACGTACAGTGGGATGCCTGGTACACCGAGAAGATGGTCATAGACCACCTTTTGCTCCTGGAGGACCACCTGCTGGACTACGGCGAACGCTCCGCCGACGATCAGTGTCTCGGCTGCATGGTGTGGCACTGCGAGAAGCTGAAGGCCTACTGCCATTACGAGGCCCCCAAGTTCTTCCAGGACGCCCATGCCGACACCTACCGCGACGTATGCCGCTTCGCCGAGGAGCTGCAAGGGATCCTGGTCAACTCCGGCCAGTCCGGCGCGGCGGGCCTGGACCAAGGGGCGGCGGTAACGAAGGCGAAGCGTGGCAGGGAGCTACGCTACGAGCTGATCGGCTACGACCTGTACGACTTCGCCGTGGCGGGGATGGAAGCGGAGACCAGCCCGCTTATGCGGAAGGTGTACGAAACGTGTACGGGAGCCCACAACCCTCAGTGGATGGCGTGTCAGCGAAACCTTGACCAGTTCATTATCAGGGAATGCCAACTCGAAGCCCTTGCCCAGGCGGAGTCGACCGAGCCGACCTGGTGCATCAACGTCCGGCGCTCCGACGACGAGATACGCCGGATCGTCGGGGCGTTGGGCAATCAACGGTCTCGCCTGACGGCTCTACGCCGCGAGCTGGAGGTCCCCCTGAATATCTGCCGTGGCCAGGCGGAGATGTTCCAGGAGCTGCCGCGCATTGACCCCTATGGTAGCCGCTGCCGCGATCCCAAAACCGGGCTGTGGGTTTCGTCCGACGAATGCGGCTACGCGCCGGAAACGGGTGTCTCGAACATCACCTTCGCAATGGGGGCGAACGGGCTTACCCGCTACGAGTTTCGTTTCAAAGTGATCGGCGTCGAGAAGCTGGCCGTCTCCCATGACCCGCACACGTTCGAGCCGAATCCCGACTACCCTCCGGACTTGCAACCGCGCCTCCGGGGGCGGGCCGCCACTCGAATACAGGTCGAGAAGATCGCGCAGCATCTTGACCCCGACGCCCTTATTACCGACTTTCACGTCCTGGACCGGGGCGCTCCCATCGTCGGGCCGGATAACGTGGTCGAGTCGGGCAATGGGCGCGTTATGGGGATTATGCGAGCCGTTACCGATCATCCCGACGTATACGACAACTACCGGGCCACGATGTTAGACAGGATTGGCGGACTTGGATTGCGCCCCGAGACGCTCTACAAGGTGAACGCCCCGATACTGGTCCGCGAACGCATATCCGATGTGGACCGCGTAGCCTTCAGCCAGGAGGCCAACACCTCCGTATCGATAGCGCCCTCGGCGATCGAACAGGCCCGGACAGATGCGCCACGCATTACCCTGGAGATGCTGGAATCCCTCCAGGTGGGGGAGAACCAGGGCCTAGCGGACGCCCTGCGCCAGAGCCGGAATCAGCCTATCGTCGCCCGGTTCCTGGCCAAGCTGCCCGAGCAGGAGCAGGCCAGGCTGGTAGATGCCAAAGGGCTTTTGAACCAGGACGGCGTGCAGCGCATGACCATGGCCGTATTCGTCTCCGTGTTCATTGGCGACGCGGGACTGCGGTTGGCGGAGATGGCATTCGAGACAATCCACCTGGAGGTCCGCAACGTCATATCGGGGATCGAACAGGCGTTGGGCCCGCTGGCCAGGGCCGAGAACCTCATAAAGGAAGGGCATCGCCGCACCGAGCTCTCGATCGGCGATGACCTGGCCAAGGCCGCCAACACCTACGCGAGCATCAAGAGGACGCCGGAGCTGACCGTAACGAAGTACATCGATCAGGGGCAGATGCTTGAGCGAGAGCTGACGCCCTTCCAGGAATCGTTGCTCCAGTTTATGGACGCGCACGCCCGGAGCGCGAAGTACATGGGGGAGGCGATCCGGAACTATGCCAACCTCGTGATAGAGACCCCGGCGCCGGCCCAGGTGACTCTTATCCCGGAAGCCGAGCCCAGCAAAGAGGAGCTGTGGCAGGCGGCGATACGGAAGACGGAGAAAGGGCGGGAGCCGGTGCCCGCGTTGTTCCAAGCACGTTCCGGATCCAAGTCGAGCCTGGCGGCAATCGTCGCCGAGCTGGGCCAGGCCGATGACCTGTGCGAGATGGCGGACCCAGCCTATCGAGAGCTGGTGCCGTTTTTCAGGGCCGGCGATCAGGAGGAGGCGGCCCTGGCCCAGGAATCCTCCGAGCCGCGACGCAAGATCGATGAGATCCTGGCCCGGCTGCAAGCTGGCGTAGAGGCGATCCACCAGAGCGATAACTTCCAGGCATTCACCCGGACCATGGCGAAATTCCACCAATACAGCCTTGGCAATATCATGCTCATCACCGTACAGCGTCCCGACGCTACCCGGGTAGCGGGCTTCCACAAGTGGAAAGAGCTGAGCCGGTCGGTGCGCAAGGGGGAGAAGGGCATCGCCATTCTCGCCCCGTGCTTCCCCCCGAGAGTGAAGCCGCCAGAGCCGCCCGACGAGGAGGAGGCCGAGGAGCTGGTGCCCCGCCCGCTCTACTTCAAGGCGGTCCACGTCTTCGATGTCTCCCAGACCGAAGGGAAAGAGCTGCCGACCGTTGAGGTGCCGGTCCTGACGGGAGAGGAGAGCGCGCCTCTCTTCCGGCGAGCCGAGACCTTCGCGGCCGGCCGCGATATAAGGGTAAGCCGCGACAGCCATCCGGAGCTCCCGTCGGGAACGATGGGCTATTGGGACGAGTCGCAGCGGGTGATATGGGTGCGCCCCGGCGTGCCCCAGATGCAGGCGACCAAAACCCTCCTCCACGAGATCGGCCATGCCCTCTGCGAGCACGATCCCTCCGTTCCCCGCGGCGACGCCGAGACCATCGCCGAAGGCGTGGCTTTCGCCGTGGGTGCCCATTTCGGTTTCGATACCGGCGTCAGGTCCTTCCCCTACGTGGCGGTGTGGTCCCGAGACATCAAGGTGTTGAGGGGCAACCTGGCGGCGATCCACCGGGTCGCCAAGAGCATGATGGACGGCATCTCCGTGATCCCGGAGCCCGAGCCGGCGGCAGCACTCCTTTTGGAGAAGGCCCCCATGGCGACGACGCAACAGGAACGGTGCATCCGGGAGATGGCCCAATGGTTCGTCGAAAACCGGAGGCCGATGGCCCGTGGGGAAAGACGCCCCATTCTGAGCAAATACTATCCGACGGAGGCGGAGGCCCTGCGCTTCCTGGACTATTTCGCGTCGCCAGAAGGGACATCCCTTTTCGTCAAGTGGCTCCGCTACGAAGAGTGGCGGCAGGGAGTCGCTGGACCGCCACGCGGAGACCTGGCCCAAGAAGAGCACCCTTACGCCAGGCACACACCGAAGGACATCCAGGTGTTCGCGACGACCATCGAGAAGCACTACGTCGAGAAGGAGCAGTTCCACTCCACGAGCTTCCGGGTGGTGAAACCCCTTCCTGACATCCTGGTTTTCCTGGGCTGCTTGAAGGGAGACCGCTGGGATCCCGGCCAGGTCAGGTGTTTCCCGAATGCGACGGTCCACAAGACCATCGTGCCCAGGACTCCGGAGAACATGGAGGAAGTCGAGGAGTGGAGGGCCATCGGTGTGCCTATCGAATATCTCAAGGGAAAAGGCACCGAGCCGCGAGGCGACGGGCTTGAAGGAGAGGGCGTCCTGGTGGCGGCAGACGGAAGCGAGCTGCTGGAGGTCATCCGGGCCATCCAGGAGGCGAAAGCCTTGAAGGAGGCAGTGTCATGAAACGAGGTAAGAGAGCAGCCCTGAAAGGCCGCGTTCCCACGATGCGCCCGGGGAGTTGCCTGTGTGCGCGCCCCCCCAGGTCGTGGAAGGGAAGGTGGCCACTGAAGGTCTGCTGGAATCCGCCCACGGGCTCCCGTATCAGCGGCAAGTGTTGATGGAGACCAGAGAGCGAGGCTACAACGTCTGCCGAGGCAACGGCCGGTACTACCGGGGCCCTACCGCCGTTGGGACGCCCACCAACGTTGGTGTTCCGTTGAAGTGTCCTCCCGGCACCCGGCTCGTAGCCGTCTTCCACACTCACCCCGATGGCAGCCCGTTGCCCAGCGCGACCGATATGAAAACCGGGCGGAAACACCGAATCCCCTACATCTGCGTGAAAGCGAGGGGCAAAACGCGCTGTTATCCGACCAGGCGCAGCAAGTGATGAAAGAACCTGAAAGGAGCGAAATGTCTGACAAACCGTGTCCACCGACTGGCCCGGCCCATGACGGCCGTGGTGGGGGCAAGGGTATGCCCGGCGGTGGCAGGAGGGGGACCGGTTCCCCAGGCCGCCCTGGGCCCAGTAGCCCCAACCCGCGCAAGTAAGCCACTCAGCCTGGAGCAGACAAAAGCTGGCGAGCGATCAGTATATCCTCTGTGCCAACGCTGATGGCCCGGAGTTGACAAGCACCCCAGCAAAGGGCTTTAATAGGGGATGCAAGGGCTCGGGCGGCTCCAGAAGAGGTTAGCCGCCCGAGCTTTTCCTTTTCTGGGGGCGCTCCGGGCCGGGCACATAGTTCCCTGTAAGGAGGCCGGAATGAGTAAAGCCCAACTGGCAAGAAAGCTCAAAGTCGGCGAGTGCCGGCGCACCAAGGCAGGTGTGAAGTACTGCCGCACGAGCAAGGGCGTTCGCTTCGTGCGGGGATAGCGCCGAGACACCCGGGAAAAACACACGAGGAGGTTTCCATGGATAAAGACGTGGGAATCGCACAGCTTGAGGAGGTCTTTCACAGCGCCATCGCGGAGTATCGGGTGCTCCCCGACGGACAGTTGAAAAAGGCCGACCTCATAAGCGCCGAGGAAAAGGCGACGCTGGAGCAGGCGGGCGCGGGTGCCGGCATCCTGGCTCCGATCACCGAGCTGGAGATCTTCGGGATACCTCTGGGCGAGGCGGCCGTTGGCGGGGGCCTGGCGCTGTTCGCGTCCGAGATCATCGACGCGTTTATCACGGCACCCGCTGAGGGCGTGCCCATGACCCGGGTGCTGGTGAAGGGGGTCCTGGGCTTCGCCATGGTCAACTTCTTGAGTGGGCCCCTGGGGGCCGGCGCGGCGAAGACCGCGGCCCTGTTCCTGGGCTTCAGCCTGCTCAGGGACCTGCTGCCCATCGACCAGTGGGTTCGCGGCCTGGTGAAGGGCATGAAGGGCACAGAGGACTCGAACAACCCCAGTGGAAGCACCAACACCCAGGCGGATTCCAGCAGCGGCAACGGCCATCAATCGTCTCCGGACGCGATGACAATGCTGCGAGCGACGGCAGGGAGGTAGTCAGATATGTGTCCCACGAAACAGACGCCCATAGTTGAAACCCTCCCGTATGCTGCGGGGCAATCGCGGTCCCTGGCCCTGCCCCGAATCGGGTCCATCCACCATCTCGACCTGCGCTTGCAGCTCCAGTACGACGTTGCAAACGGCGATCCCGGCTATGACCAGGACTTCATTGCCAAGCTGATCGGAGGCCTCGCCATCCGGGACGGCCAGGGTCACACATGGTGGGCCTGCGGCGACGGCCGACAGCTCTACTGGTGGAACTACCTCATCTACCAGGGCCAGGTGCGCATGGACGCCATGAGCGTAAGCGTCGCCAACAACCAGCTCGCCGAGGCGTTTTTCCAGATCCACTTCGGCGTCAACCCGATGAACCCCTTCGACCCGTCGGCGGGGATCCCCGCCAAGGAGCTGGGAAGCCTGTCGCTGGAGATCACCTGGCGGGATGCCGAGAACCTGGTGACCACGGCTGCCAACTTCAACATGGACGCTCTGACCGTGACCGTGACGCCGGCGGAGCTGACCGGCCCCGAGTACGAGGCAGTGCGACGCACCATGCTCCAGCCAAGTGCGCGATGGGAGAGGTACGACATCGCGGCCGCACAGGGGGAGATAGGGGTCCGCCGGGAGCTGCCCGCGGGGAACATCCTCCGCCACACGGCGCTCCTGGTCCTGGACGCCGACGACACCCGCATGAACGTGGTGACCGACGCCGACAAGGACGTTACCGAGGTCGGGTACGTCAAGGTGCCGGAGAACACCATCCCGTTCCGCGAGGCATGGCAGACGCTCCGGGGCCGAAACGCGGCCCGCTTGGGGCTGCCCGCCATGACGAGCTGGGAAGGCGTGGCCATGGTCGACTGGGGTCAGATCGCCGGCGATATCGCCCTGGACCTGCGGCGCAGGGGGGGCGGCAGCGACGTGATCGGGTTCACCACGGTGGACACCGGGGGCGGCATCTACCTGTTGCACATCGCCTACACTCAGGGCTAAAGAGGAGGGCTTCCCGATGGCCTGGGAGTTGACGGTGGATACGGCTTACCCAGAGGCGGAGACTTATTCCGGCCCTGCGGAGAGGTTTGTTGCTGATTTGAAGGGACCGCCGGAGCAGATAACCCTCGGGCTTTTCGATGACATGATGGCTCAGGTGGTCGAGTGGTTTCCGCCTGGAGGGGTTGACCGTCTCATGCGCATCCGGATATGGCGGGATACCGCTCCCACCTGGGTAACCCTGTATCGCGTCGAGGTCATCGGCCATGGAAGCCCTATCCCATGGCCCGCGATCGCCATCGCTCTCGGGCTCATTATCGGGTTGGCCCTCCTCACATGGGCTGTCAGCGAGATAGGATGGGAGGGCCTGGCGAAAGGCCTCCAGTGGGGCACTATCGCCCTGATCGCCCTGGCCGTGATCGTGGCCCTGGGCGCGGCAGGGAAGGCTCTACCGAAGAGAGGTGGAACGTGAACGAAGCGAAGCTAAAGACAGACGTGGGTGGGTTCGGCATGATCGCGCTGTTTGGGATTCTCCTGTGGGCCTTCGTTTTCCGGGACAAGGCCAAGAAGAACACCAACAACAACACGCCGCCAGGCAACGGTAACAACGGTGCCGCCCAGCCCCTGGAGATCCGCGGGCTGGCGGTCAGCACAGAGGCCCGCTCTCCCCTCATGGTCACCCGCGTTACGTTCGAGTACCGGGGCTCCGCCAGCGAGCTGGTATTCGGAATAGCCGGAAAGCCCGACGGTGCCATTTTCGGCGTGGACTTCAACAACGGGCAGAACGTGGTCAATCCGTACTGGTTCTTCAGCCACTTCAGCGTGCCCGACGCCCCGGACTGGACAAGCTATGCCGTGGGAGTTGACTACGAGCTCCAGGAGCCGGTGGCCGGCCTCTATACAGCACGGGGCGGCAGCACGAAAGAGTTCATCCAGGGGATGGCCGATGTCTGGGTGTGGATCACCAGCAAGACGGAGATCCTGGCTGCCGGCCTCCAGCCCTACATCGACGAGATGATGGATGAGCGGTTCATCAAGGTGATCGACACCGATGCGGGCGTGCTGCCGGTGAGCTCCGCTGTGCCGGAGCTGCTGGAGGTCCAGAGGTTGACCGTCAACTACCTGTAACAGGGGGGTAAGCCATGGTAATGCACCACAGGCACTCAGGGGGGGCTTCAGGCCCCAAGTTGGGAGCCGATGATTTTCTGGAGGACGGCACCCTGACGCAGGCCATGGGCAAGCGGCGGGTTGACGCTGCCAGGGTTGACCGGTCCTATGTGGACAATTGCTTCGTGGAGCCAACGGCGGGCTGGACGAACCCGGCGCAGTTGATGGGCCTCACGAGGGTTTTGGAAGCCAGGGCGGACGGGTCATACGCGAACGCCTGTTTCGTGATGACATAACCGAAAAGGAGACATAGGATGAGCAAGAAAGTCTGGACGGCAGGCGAACTAATCACCAAAACGGAGCTCGACAAGCTGCTCCAAGACCTCCAGGACGAGCCGCTGTACGGAGAGGTCACGATCGTAACCGGCACCTACACGGTGCTGGCCGGGGACGCGATCCTCCTCGTTGACAGCACGGGTGGAGCGTTCACCATCACGCTGCCCGCTGCGACCGGTTCGGGTCGCATCCTCACGTTCAAGAAGACGGATGTGGCAGCCAACGCCGTCACACTGGACGGGGCTGGAGCGGAGACCATCGATGGGGCGGCCACGAATACCGAAATCGACGCTCAGTGGGACACGCTCACCATCATAGATGGCGCAAGCGGTGCCTGGTCCATTATCCAGCATTGGATAGCGGCATAAGCCGCGCCTTCGGGCGTAACGGGAGGGAACAGGCCCATGTCGGGGAATGGCAACAACGCCGCGCTGGCGCTGAAACGCGAGATCGAGGAGTACGAGCGATTCGTCGGAGGGCGGGTCGGCTGGCTGGAAAGGCTGGGCGACGCCTTCACCGGCATCGATGAGCGCCTGGACTATACCAACCGGCTCCTCATCCGGATGCTGACAGCCATGGGCGTTCCCGCCCCGCCGTTGCCAACGGAGGCCCCGGGGGCCCAGGTCCCGATTGTGCTTCCGTCTCCCATCGCTGCCCTGCCCCAGGTCATCGTGCCGATCGGGCGGCCGGTGTCCCGCCACGACAGCCTCACGACGACAGAGCAGACCGAGTATCAGAAGGTGGTCGAGTGGAAGATACCTGCGCAGCACACCGGCGAGCTCCACGAGGTCACCATGGCCTGCAACGACTACGCGAAAACCCGCCTCCGCCTGGTGCTGGCCGGCGAGGAGCAGTGGGCGGAACAGGTGCTAGGCGGCCCTCTGACGCAGCCTTTCAGGGGCAACAAGCTCTTCGAGAACACCGTGGTGGGGATCTACGCTAAGTCTTCGGACGGGACCTCTATCACGGTCTATGCCGGCATAGCGGGGAAGCTCATCCCGCCGCAGGTGTGAGGGACAGCCATGGGATACGGAGCGGTAGTCGATCTTGAATCGGTGCAGAAGGCCCTTGGCATCAGCGGCCCTGGCCAGGGAGACCTCATGGTGCATGGCTCTGCCGACTGGGACCCGCTCCTCCCAGGGGCCCTTGCCAAGGTTCTCACGGCCCAGGGCGCGGGGGCGAAGCCCGCGTGGGACGACGCGCCCGGCCCGTCCCAGTGGCAGCAAAACTTCTCGATCCACGAGGAATCGGCCGACCCGCTCTCTAGCATCTCCTTCAGCACAGAGGACATGCAGATCATCACCAGGGACGCGACCGACGAATGGTGGATTTACAGCGATCCCCTGGAAACCTTCGGCTGGGAGCACCCTGTCAGGCTCATAGCCCGGTTGCATCGGGACGTGAACGCGACCTACACCCCGGAGATATGGATCGTCCTTTGCGACACGAACGATCCTTCGGGCAACGCGGCGACGCCCAAATTCGGCTTTCGCCACTTCCAAAACCAGCTATACGCCGTCGCCTCCGACGGCACCCAAACCCTCCTGGCCATCGGCGCGGCTGGCAAATGCGGAGAGCCCACCTGGGTAGAGGCCCGGTATATCAACGAGTCCCGAATCGAGTTCTACATCGATGGCGAGCTCGTGTACGTGGAAACGGCCAACGTCCCCACCGCAGGGCAATCGACCAGCCCTTATCTCACGATAACGGCGAAAGGGTGCTCCGGGCAGCTCAATACGGTTCGCACGGCCCACGTGCGCCGGCCTGTGGTTCTGCCTGGCATCGAGAAGATCGCCCTCAGCGAAGTCCCCGCCTCCGGAGAATGGTCCGGCCTCTACCGCTGGGCTGAGGCCGGTGAGAACCTGGCCCAATACGACGTGTGCTACCGCAACAGCAATGGGGATATGCGGAAGGCCAAGGCCGACGCCGCTGGCACGATGCCCTGTCTCTACATGGCGCTGGAAGCGATAAGCAGCGGCAGCTCCGGTAAGTTCCTGTGCGTGGGATTCATCACCAACTCTGGCTGGTCCTGGACGGTGGGCGCGGACCTCATGGTGAGCGACGCGACCGGCGGTGAGATGACCGAGACGGTCCCCGCGGACACGGGTGATCAGGTGCAGCGGGTGGCTATGGCGGAGACGGCCACGACGATCTACTTCAAGCCGGATATGACCGTCATCCAGGTGCCGTGATGCCCCCTCAGATCATCATCGGCGGCGGCAGTGGGAAGGCCTGGGCCGTGGGCTCCTATTACAACAGTCCATTCGGGGGCCAGTCTTGGCTCGCTGAAGAGGACCGCCGCCGGGCCGTTGCCTCACCGCCGGGCAAACTGTCGAAATTCCGCATCGAACTTGATATGGCGCCGGGCGCGGGCAACTCCTACATCTTCACCATCATGAAGAACGGCGTGGCCCAGTCTCTGGCCGTCACCATATCGGGCACGGACACGGCGGGGGACGACACCACCAACGAGGTCGATCTTGTGGCCGGCGACTACGTGGGGATTCGGATCACCTATACGGGAAGCCCCGACCATCCGCGGCCACGATGGGCCCTGGAGTTCGACCCAACCACGGCCAATAACTACTGGCTGTCGGGGATCGTCCACTGCAACGCGAGTACCACCATCTACGGCAACCTGTACGGCTGCGGCGATGAGTCCTCGTCCAGGGGCGATGAGGAGGCCCCAATGCCAACCGCCGGCACCGTGAAGAACCTTTACGTGCGCCTGAACGTGGACCCGGGCACTTCGCCGGATGCCTACACCTTCGAGATAGAGAAGAATGGTGCGGGAAATGCCCTCCAGGTGAGCATCGTGGCCGACGACATCACGGGTCACAACACCTCGGACACTAGGTCGTACAACGCGGGCGACCGGATATCGATCGCGATCACCCCCGTGGCCGCGCCCGCTGTGAGCTCCTGGGGCGCTTATGGCGTTACCTTCGTGCCCACGACCGCGGGGAAGGCACCTGTCCTCTTCAGCGCGGGGGACATGGCGGCAAACCCAAGCAATGTGGGCACGGTCTTCCAGCAGCCGGCGAACCAGGCGTGGACTAACTGGGATGCTACGGACATCTTTCTGGCCCTCGTGTCGGAGTGCACGATCGCCGACCTCTACGTCTACCTGCAAACGGCGCCGGGCGCGGGCAAGAGCTGGAAATTCACCTTCAGGAAGAACGGAGCCGATACCTCCCTGGAGGTGACTATCGCGGACACGGATCAGTCGGGCAACGACACCGCCCACCCGGTATCCGCCTCTGACAACGATCAGGTCAGTATGGAGTCGAATCCTACGAGCACCCCGACTCAGAGCAGGACGGCCTGGGGGTTCACGATAACGGCGCCGAGCGCGGGATGGTCAGGGACGATAGACGACGTGAGTAGCCCTGCTGAAGTCAACGACGTGGCGGCCGCCAATATAGCCACCATCAACGACGTGGCGGCCTAGGTCAATCCCTTCTTAGTGCGCCTGCTGGTGTCGAGGTAGTGCCCTGGATTAGGAGCGTCGGCGGTGTCCTCCGTAGAACCGGCCTGATCCGCTTTCCTGGCCTGTTAGCCCTGCCGCTCCTCAGAGGCCCGTCTACGGGCGGTCGCGACCCTTCCGGGTCCACGCCCGGGTCGATCGCCAGGGCGTCCTCCTCGGGTCCGCGGCCAGGTTCGCCAAATAGCTATTATGTAACCTGCCTGGCCAATTTTCGTGGCCTCCAGCTACAAACCACGGGACCGGGCCATTACGGGAATCGCAGTATCGCAAGGAAAGTGTGACTGTTTTGCGGAATTCAGATAAAACCGGCGGACACCCACGGGTCAGTAATACAACGAAATCCGTGCTCTTGTTGCGGCCAACGACATCTTGACAATATCCGCATTGTGATTAAAATACCCTGTAATACTGCAGGGGTACAGGATTCCAATGCCTTTCGAGAACTTGGTTGATATCGAAGAAGCAGCCCGGCGGCTGAACCGCCATCCGGAGACAGTGAAAGAGTATATCCGAAGTGGGGAGCTGCCTGCGCATAAGTTCTCCAACAAGTGGTGGGTGGACATCGACAGCCTGAACCAATTCGCCACCGCCATTCAACAAAGACGTAATCGACGAAAACTGATCTGAAAGGAGTCACAATGCCCAAGCTGCCAGTAGAGCAAATAGATGCGGATTTCGCTGTGATGGTGCGTGACGGGACTGATTGGGACACAGTTCAGCGGTATGCAGAGGTCCTGGAGCAAATGCCACCCATAACCGTATTCAAAGTGGATGGACGTTATCTATTGGCTGATGGCTTCCATCGGTACTCGGCTGCCCTGCAAAGGGATTGGAAGGAGATCGAGGCAGAGGTCCTGGAGGGAGCAAGAGAGACGGCTCTTGAACACGCTATCGTCGCTAATCTTGGTCACGGGCGACCCTTGACTGCGTCGGAGTACAAGAAAGCGGCGCAACGTCTCGGCTGGTTGTATGGAGTTCGTGTCGAAGTTCAGCATGCTGGGATCAGCTACGAGCCTGCTGGCATTGTGGAACGCATAGCGAAGGCCCTTAATCGAGGTCCATTCTTTGTTGACACTGTGCTCCGAGCCGATGCAGTGCGGCAGCATATCCCTGCGACGTTGACCTTGAGCGACAGAGCCCTGCAAGAAATCTCACGAGCGCCACAGTCTGCATGGAGGACACTTGCTGAGGCGGCATTGGCCCAAGGCTGGACAGTTGAAAACGTCAAAGATAGGGTTCGTCTCATCAAAGCGGGAGAGCCGGTGACGGAGGTCGTGGCAGGAAACGGAGTCCCGACCAAGGCCAGCTTCTTCTCCGAACGCTTGAGAGACATCGCGCATGATCGGGATGCTCACGGTTTTGGGGGTCCCCCCAGGGCTCCTATTTTGCGTGAAGAGTTGCGACAGGCAATCCGTGAAGACCCCGAACTTCGCATGGAACTTCTAATTGAGGCCAGAAGCGAACGGGAAGAGATGCCTGCGCCCTCAATCGAGCCAGCATCCATCACGACTTTGGAATCGCAGATCGAAACCGAGGGATACGATGGGAACGGAGCGGTGGATGGAGATGTTGTCAATGAGCTTGTCAAAGGGTTCGACCAACAAATCAGGAATATTCTGGCTCAGGTTCCGGACAGAGCTTCACGCGTGGCCGATATCGTTCAAGAGGAATTGACGGGGCTGGAACGACGGCTCAACGCCTACCCCAAGAACACCCAGAAGATGGATGCGAAATTCGAGCAACTACGGATATTTGAAGAGCGTGGCGTAATACCATATACGATCTGGGACTTCCAGTATCGGGATGACTACGCAGGAGACAAGGGCTTTCACGGGAACTGCTCTCCCCAGATAGTCGAACAGTGTGTATGGCGTTTGACGAATGAGGGCGACTTGGTTGTGGACCCGATGGTAGGCTCTGGGACCACGATAGACGTGTGCAAAGAACACAATCGTCGCTGTCTCGGATACGATCTCACCCCAGTGCGCGATGATATAATCCAAGCTGACGCCAAAGAACTCCCCCTTGACGATGATTCAGCGGATATGGTCTTCATCCATCCGCCGTATTGGAGTATGGTGAGGTACTCGAACGGCAACCGGAACCCAGCCGACCTGTCAAGAGCGGCAACAATCGAGGACTTCACCGGAATGCTGAAAGCAGTGTTGCAGGAATGCAAACGGGTTCTGAAGCCTGGCAAATACCTGTGCGTACTACTCGGCGACATGGTGAAAAAAGGTGCGTTCGTACCTATTTGCAGAAAAGCAGCCAACCTGCTAGAGGAGATCGGCATGGTTGACTCCGGCTACGCGGTCAAGTTGGCTCATGGGGATACGAGCCGACGGAAGTCCGGTGTGATCGTTGCGGAACTGGTAGCGACAGACAATCTGAAGGTCAGTCACGACTTGGCGATGTTCTTCAGGAAGTGAGGTTGATCGATGACCACATTTCAGCCCGATCCAGAATGGTTCAAAGGGCCGTATGCTCACTTATGGAAGCAACATGCAGAGAAGGTGAAGGCACTGGTCGATGAGTTGGTATCGCGATTCCCGTCGATAAAGGACTCCATTCGGGTGGGATTGGGAGCGGATTCGGACCGCCTCGTCAAGGTACCGCCACACCAGAGGGACGAACCGGACCTGGAGATTTTCCACGAATACAATCTACTTTGTCATATCGAGGTTTCGGGGAGTGACAGGGTTTCCGTCCCACCGTCAGACATATGGATACGACCGGGGAAGATCGACCTGGCCACCGAAAAAGAGGGTCAAGGACAACCTTGTTGGTTCTACATGGTTTACCGCAACAACGCGGTATGGGTCATTCGGCCATCGGACACACAACCATATCGCGACAGGATCAAGCACGTAGCTCCGTATGGCAAACGAGAGACGTATGTCGAGATCCCATATGCGGCTGCTCATCCAAAAGATTACATGTTCGACTGGATTGAAGAGCGGATAGAATAGGTTCGTCCTAGTTGGTTCGCACTATCCGCCTTATGTTCGACGCGATCGCAGATGCCCAGGTAATGAGGCGCGAGGGGGCAGGCGATCGCGCCACCACTTAACCGAGACTAGGGCGTGATGCTGCTGTCGGCATGCCTCCCGGGGCAGCACCTCCCGGCCCCGGAGAGAGCTGCACGATAGGCACACTGCATAGTCTTGTGGCTCTTCCCCGAGATCGGGGGCATGGAGTTCTGCGCGTTTCCTCCGCTTACGCTTGGCTGCATTCATCGTTTCCCGCCTCTCTTTCGCCTGATAAGCTCGCATTTCGCGGCTTCCATTCCACCTCAAGCGTGGTTCAGTGAAACCGGTACCCTGAGAGCCACAGGATAGCGTCACTGTGACTTATCACCCTCGGGGATCCACTCGCGTTCGTCTCCGGCGATGCAGTTATGTTCAGTCTCGGATACACTTCGCCCTTCTTCGGCCTCCAGGAGCGGGGCTGGTTTCATGCGGGCGCTGTCTCGGGCTTTTCGTCCAGCCATGGTGCCGACCTCAAATAGTGGACCGTCTGGTGCAGCTTCTTGTGGCACCTGGAGCATCTCGCGTCCCTCAGCCTCGGCTTCCCCCTCCAACGGTAGGCGAGATTGCACCCCCAGCACCTCCCGAACGTCAGGTTTACTCCGTTCACCTTTGGCATTGGGTCACCTCCGCGCCTCTTTCGGCCTGCCTTTGGCCTGCTGGTCATACTCTTCCGGGGCTATCTCCTCAAACACCATGCCGAGATGCAGACAGAGACGGCACCGGGCGGGGAAGTACTCCATCTCGCCGGGG
>SDBU01002605.1_pt1 | contig 23753 bp, 16 predicted proteins | sample 2277071 | NCBI WGS metagenome assembly SDBU01 (sample SAMN10397929, study PRJNA504765) | marine sediment metagenome | isolation source: marine sediment core GS08_GC12, 126 cmbsf | place: Arctic Ocean: Gakkel Ridge, Loki's castle | collected 2008 | reverse complement strand
TTTTTAAGAATTAAGAGTCAAAGAGTGAGAAGGAAATTTAGATATTTTTATCTGGGGACCTGGATTATATTGAGATTGATAAATTAAATCGTAAAAAACACTAGAATCCTTGAATCCTCGAATCCTTTGCAAAAATACATCAACTAATCGGGAGAAGAACTACAAATATTAAAAGACATTCATGTCTTAAAATCCGTACTAAAAGATATCCTGAGCCATCATGAAAGATGGGATGGAAAGGGCTATGCGGACGGATTGGATGGAGAGAAAATACCGATTGGAGGGCGGATCATCGCCGTAGCGGACACTTTCTTGCGAGTCTGGGAGAAAGGAAAAATCAAAAACATCATACAGAAATACAACATCCGTTCATCCTCAAGCGCAATATGTTCATTCTGTTCAACATGGATCGATGTCCCTGAAGAATCCAAAGTCAACGAGACATTTCAATGTACAGTGTGTCAGAAAAAACTCCAAATCGTTGAAAAAGGGAAAAAGATCGTCGTGGAACTCGCTTGATCCTAGGCCTCTATTTCTTAATTTAGCCGAAACGGAACAATCCGAAGCAGCAAAAGATCTTTATTTGTAGGACAAACACCTACAAAAGAAAGAGAACAAATCTTACAAGAAAATCAGCATTTATCCGATTGCCCAACCAATCTAATTGTTATATTTTAAATTACAAAATTTGTAAATTAAAAGATGGTAATTTAAAGAAGGAGTTGTTCTCATGTGCAAAAGGATCTTATATCGGATATTCCCCCCAAATCAAAAAAGAAATATTTTCTGACAGCCATTGTTCAAACTATTTCTCGGAAAGCGGACACTTGCAAAAACCTTAATTATTAGTTTTTTTGCTCTTTCAGTCGTTTTCGCCCAAATACAGCTGGGCACCGATATAGATGGCGCAGCAGCGAATGACTATTCAGGTTATTCAGTTTCATTATCATCTGATAGCAAGAGGGTTGCCATCGGGGCCTACGGAAATGATGATAACGGCATCAAAGCCGGACATGTAGGCATATATTCAGAATCCGGCGGGATATGGACACTGGTAGGCAGTAAGATAAATGGAGAAGCTGCGGGTGACCAATCAGGCTGGTCCGTTTCATTATCATCCGATGGGAGCAGGGTCGCCATCGGTGCGCCTTCTAATGACGAGGGAGGCAACACTGCCGGACACGTACGAGTATATTCAGAATCCGAAGATATATGGACACAGGTTGGCGGTGATATAGATGGGGAAGCTGTAAATGACAATTCAGGATGGTCAGTTGCATTGTCATCTGATGGGAGCAGAGTCGCCATCGGTGCGCCTTATAATGACGGGGGAGGTAGTGCCAGGGGGCATGTACGCATATATTCAGAATCCGGCGGGGTATGGTCAAAGGTAGGCAGTGATATAAATGGAGTCAATGACAATTCCAATTCAGGATGGTCAGTTTCATTGTCATCTGACGGCAGCCGGGTCGCCATTGGTGCACCTTATAATGAATTGTGGGGCGATGATAAGGGACATGTGCGCATATATTCAGAATCCGGCGGGGTATGGTCAAAAGTAGGCAGTGATATTGATGGTGAAGATGCCAGTGAAGAATCAGGTTGGTCCGTTTCATTGTCATCTGACGGCAGCCGGGTCGCCATCGGTGCGAGATATAATGCCGGGGGAGGAAGTGCCAGGGGGCAGGCACGTGTATATTCAGAATCCGGCGGGGTATGGTCAAAGGTAGGCAGTGAGATAGATGGTGAAGCTGACGATGACTATTCAGGTTGGTCAGTTTCATTATCCCCTGATGGCAGTCGGGTCGCCATTGGTGCCCCTTATAATGATGGGGTAAGCAGCAGCTCTACCGGGCATGTACGTATATATTCTGAATTCGGCGGGGCATGGACACTGTTAGGCAGTGAGATAGATGGAGAAGCTACGGGTGACAAATCAGGTTGGGCAGTTTCATTATCATCTGATGGCAGTCGGGTCGCCATTGGTGCGCCTTATAATAACGGGGCAAACGGGAACGATTCCGGGCATGTACGTATATCAGTCCTTCCAGCTCCTGAGATAAATTTGAAACAGTCAGAAACCAATATAGCTGATGGGGGTAGTTATGATTATGGCAGCAAAGTGTCTGGTAGTAATACAGATGTTGTATTTACCATAGAGAATACCGGTACATCAGATCTGCTTTTAACAACACCGCTGACAATTACCGGCACTAATGCCGATCAATTCAGTATTCAAGCTCAACCGGCATCGCCGGTCCCGGCTTCCGGCAGTACAACTTTTACGGTTCGGTTCTCGCCTACATTTGTCGGCAGTAAGACAGCAGCGATTGCAGTAGCCAATAACGATAGTGATGAGAATCCATATGATCTGACACTTAATGGGACAGGAACTGTAGGCGCTCTCAACTATGTAAAAGTTGAAACTGCTGCCGATGGTGCGGGCAGTGAGGTGACAACACCAAGTATAACAGCGGACCAAACATATACAGTTTACGCAGCAGGCTATGATCCGTACGGAAACTACATAGGCGACCAATCGGTTACCTGGACAGGCACAGGTGTTTGCAGTAGTAACCTGAGTCCGGCAGCGGGCACCTCCACAACTTTTACGGCCGTGACATCAGGCACTGGAACAATCACAGCCGATCATGCCTCAGTTACTGATGATGTTACCGGCACTATTACAGTAGGTGTGGGGGCGGCAGCATCATTTGTAGTAACTACAGAGCATTCAGGTACAGAGACCGCAGGGACTTCTTTCAGTATGACCCTAACGGCTAAGGATGGTGATGGCAATACCGCTACCGGCTATACTGGGGCTCACAGTATAGCTTGGACCTGGACAGCCACAAATTCACCTGGCGGCACAGCGCCGACAAAGCCATCAGATGGCAGCCAAACATTTACAGCGGGCGCTGCAATAATATCGGGATTCACTCTAGTAAATTCAGGTGAGACCCCAACCATAACTGCTTCCGCCAGTAGTGTAAATGGTACCAGTGCGGCTATAACTATTAACGATGCCGTTCTCAACTATGTCAAAGTAGAAGACGCAGCCGATGGTGCAGGCAGTGAAGTGACAATCTACGGATTGACAGCAGACCAAACATATACCGTGTATGCAGCAGGCTATGATTTTTACGGCAACTATATAAGCGACCAATCGGTTACCTGGATAGGTTCGGGTGTTTGCAATAGTAATCTGAGTCCTACATCGGGCACCTCCACAACTTTTACGGCAGTGACAGCGGGCACTGGAACCATCACAGCCGATCACGCCTCTGTAACTGATGATACAACCGGCACTATTACGGTAGGTGTGGGTGCGGCAGCATCATTTGTAGCAACTACCGAACATTCAAGTACAGAGACAGCAGGAACTTCTTTCAGTGTGACTCTGACTGCATTGGATGGTGACGGCAATACGGCTACCGGATATATTGGGGCACACAGAATAAACTGGACATGGACTGCTACAAATTCACCTGGCGGCATAGCGCCGACTAAGCCATCAGATGGCAGCCAGACATTTACAGCAGGTATTGCTGCAATAACGGGATTCACTCTGACAAGTTCAGGTGAGACGCCAACCATAACTGCTTCCGCTAGTAGTGTAAATGGTACCAGCGCGGTTATAACTGTTAACAATGTCGCTCTCAACTATGTAAAGGTTGAAACTGCTGCCGATGGTGCGGGCAGTGAGGTGACAACACCAAGTATAATAGCAGATCAAACATATACAGTTTACGCTGCCGGCTATGATTTGTACGGAAACTACATAGGCGATCAATCGGTTACCTGGATAGGTTCGGGTGTTTGCAATAGTAATCTGAGTCCTACAGCGGGCACCTCCACAACTTTTACGGCAGTGACAGCGGGCACTGGAACCATCACAGCCGATCACGCCTCAGTTACTGATGATGTTACCGGCACTATTACAGTAGGTGTAGGAGCGGCAGAATCATTTGTAGTAACTACAGAGCATTCAGGAACAGAAACAGCAGGGACTTCTTTCAGTGTGACCCTAACAGCTGAGGATGGTGATGGCAATACGGCCACCGGCTATACCGGAGTTCACAGTATAGTTTGGACCTGGACAGCTACAAATTCACCTGGCGGCACAGCGCCGACTAAGCCATCAGATGGAAGCCAGACATTTACAGCAGGTATTGCTGCAATAACGGGATTCACTCTGACAAGTTCAGGTGAGACGCCAACCATAACTGCTTCCGCAGACAGTGTAAATGGTACTATCTCTGCCATTACCGTAAACAATGCCGCCCTCAACTATGTAAAAGTTGAAACTGCTGCCGATGGTGCGGGCAGTGAGGTGACAACACCAAGTATAATAGCAGATCAAACATATACAGTTTACGCTGCCGGCTATGATCAGTACGGAAACTACATAAGCGACCAATCGGTTACCTGGACAGGTTCGGGTATTTGCAGTAGTAACCTGAGTCCGGCATCGGGCACTTCAACAACTTTTACAGCCGTGACAGCGGGCACTGGAACCATCACGGCCGATCATGCCTCTGTTACTGATGATACAACCGGCACTATTACAGTAGGTGTAGGAGCGGCAGAATCATTTGTAGTCACTACAGAGCATTCAGGTACAGAGACCGCAGGAACTTCTTTCAGTATGACCCTAACGGCTAAGGATGGTGATGGCAATACCGCTACCGGCTATACAGGTGCACACAGTATAGCTTGGACCTGGACAGCCACAAATTCACCTGGCGGCACAGCGCCGGCTAAGCCATCGGATGGCAGCCAAACATTTACAGCGGGCGCTGCAACAATATCGGGATTCACTCTGACAAGCTCAGGTGAGACCCCAACCATAACAGCTGCCGCAGACAGTGTAAATGGTACCTGTACTGCTATAACTGTTAACGCCACTACTCCGACAGTGACAACAACTGCAATCTCAAGCATATCAGCACCGGCTGCTTCAAGTGGTGGTAATGTAACATCAGATGGAGGAGTATCGGTTACAGCGAGAGGAGTATGTTGGAGTACATCAACAAACCCGACCACAGCAGATAGCAAGACCACAGATGGTACAAGTACAGGCAGTTTTACAAGTAGTATAACCGACCTATCACCGGTGACAACCTACCATGTCCGAGCATATGCTACAAACAGTGTCGGAACCTCCTATGGCAGTGATGAAACCTTTACAACGGCCAAGGCCGCGCCAACTGTCGCGACCAATGCTGCCTCATCTGTGGGTACGACTGGTACTACGCTCAACGGTACCATTAATGCCAACAATGAAAGCACCACCGTCACATTCGAATATGGTTTGACCACCTCTTACGGGACAACGGTGACCGCGGATCAGAGTCCGGTTACCGGGACATCGGATACAGCCGTGAGCAAGGCCATTTCAGGACTCACCCACAACACGACCTACCACTACAGGGTCGTTGGGCAGAATGGGACAGGCACAACCAACGGCGCTGATATGACTTTCACCAGAGAATCAACAGTACCGACAGTCTCTACGACGGCTGTATCTGTCATCACATCTAGTTCCGTTCAGAGTGGAGGAAATGTGACATCCAATGGAGGAGAAGCGGTTACAGCTAGAGGTGTTTGCTGGGGAACTTCAGTCAATCCGGTTGTTAATGGAAATACAACCACTGATGGAACTGGCACGGGATCGTTTACTAGCTCCATCACCGGCCTTTCACCTGGAACAACCTATTATGTCCGTTCCTATGCCACAAACGCACAGGGGACAAGTTATGGAGATTCGGTTTCCTTTACGACTGCTAATCCGACTATTTCCGGAAATGTGAGTGATCCAAGTGGATCGGGAATAGAAGGTGTCATTCTGAGCTTCTTGAACAATGATAGTATGACTTCGACTGATTCAAATGGCAACTATTCGAATACATCTCCATATGGGTGGACAGGGACAGTTAACCCTCAAAAGGTTGGATATGTATTTGAGCCTGAGAATAGATCATATTCCAATGTCATAGAGAATCAAACTGGCGGTGACTTCACAGGATACCCGCCTCCAAGTGTCTCGATCACATCTCCGATATTCGGTTCCATCTTGAAGGGAACAGTGGCGATTGAAGCAGACGCCTCCTCAGCTTCTGGAATAAGCAAGGTTGAGTTTTACATCGACAACAGTAAGATAGGAGAGGATACGTCACAGCCTTATGAATACAGCTGGAATACCACGGCAGATCCTGATGGACTACATGAGATAAAGGTCATTGCACAGAATGTCAAAGGTCAAACCTCACAAGATCAAGTTAATATCCGTGTAAATAATAATGAAGCACCAAATCCAGTGATATCCGGACAAGTAAGGGATAGTGGAAATGCTGGGGTAGCTGGAGTGACTGTCACGTTTGAGGGCAGCGGGGGCGTATCAACAACAGATGAAGATGGATTCTACTCACGAGAACTACTCTATGGATGGTCTGGAACCGTAACATTGTCGAGACCAGCATTCAGTTTTGAACCGCCCATCCGGAGTTATGATCGTGTGCTATCTGATCAAAACAACCAGGATTATTATGGTGAATGCCTTCTGATTGTTGAAATATCTGGCGATATAACTGAGGATATGGTGTGGTCAGCTGACTTTTACTATGTTGTGACTGGAGATATTAATATCGCAGCTGGAGTTACTCTGACGATTGAACCAGGAACCGTTGTGGCCTTCCAGGAAGGCTCAACCATGACCATAAATGGAGAAATTAGAGCCTTGGGGACTAAAGAGGATCCGATTATTCTGATGTTCGAGAGCGGAGATCCCGAGAGCGGGGATCTTGAGGGGCTCAATTTCTATGGAGAAGTGATCATCCTTTCCTATTGTGAGATTTCAAATGTGACTGGCACAATAAATATCGGAGAACCGGTTTCGAACGCATCAAGTGCAGATTACCAGACTGCTGGGAATATTCGACTGATCAGAGTGGATCATTGCACATTCATCAATAATTTCTATGGGATTGTAATTACTGGCAGTGACAATATTAGATTTGAAAATAACATTGTGAAAAATGCTGACTACGGTTCAGAGTTTATTTTATCCAACAGCGATTCAGGGACAGAGAATATTGTCATAAAAAACAACATATTCACACAGATCAAGGATACTGCACTCAAGATTAACAAAGTTCCCAGTAGTTATGAGATATCGGGGAATTCATTCTTCAACAACGGGAATTATGATGTTTATTTTTTAGGTGGTGTAACGGATCGATTGGATATGAGGAATAATTATTGGGGGACAAAAAACGCTGATGATATCTATGACAGAATTCACGACAACGATGATGATCCGAGTAAGGGTACAGTCGAGTTTGATCCGTTTCTCACAGAGCCTTGTCCAGATGCTCCGGCTCAGATTTCAGCAGTTGATGTTTCCCCATCAAGCCCACTCCCTATTGGACTAGCGAGGTTCAAAATCCGATTCAACCGCCGGATGGACATGCTTCAAGAAACTTGGGTGAGTTTTGGGAGGAATGAACTGTATGAGGACTATACAATTCAGGGATCTTGGGAAGATGAATGGACCTGGAGCGGGTTATGTGGTGTGACGGGAACGACAGAACCAGGAGTGCATACGATCAAAGTGAGCCGGGCAAAAGGAACCGATGTGATGGAAGTGACTAATGAGTATAGCCATAAATTCGAGATAAGCAAAAGTGTCACCCTAACTCTTGAGGCCTCGAGAAAAAAAGAAAGGGCAGTTATTGTGACACAGGAATATGGAGATATTCAATTTCTTGTTGAAAATTTCAATAATATGTCGATTGAGAGATACGTCATCTACAGAAAATTACAGGGAGGTGTTTATAAAGATTTAAAGACGATACAGGAGTCGGAAATCGTAAATGGGCAGTACAGTTTCTATGACAAGTATTTAATACCGGACAAACAATACACATACAAGATTGTAGCTGTAGACTCAAAAGGTGTAACCGTTGGGAACTCAAATGAAAAGACTATCTAAGAGTGACTGTGGTGAGGATAATAAGATGAATATTTTAAATAATGGCAGAACAACAATTATCTCGATTCTAATACTGCTCGTACTATTTTTTGCCCCCACAGCTTCTGGCTCTGAGAAAAAAGGGCTGGTATTATTAAGTGCCAGCTACTTTGGATATTCAGATAGCCGACACAAAGAGGTTTACAGCAGTGGAAACATCTACCCGGAGATAAAGGTGGGATTTAAAGCTTATCGAGATTTTTATCTATGGGGAAGCTATGGGTTTTTAACTGCGGATGGTGTGACTCCAGTTTTAGAAGAAGCAACAAAGATAAATTATCATCATATGTCGATTGGAGGGGGTTATAGTGGCAATTTTTCTAAAAGATTGGTTTATCTGATTGAACTTGGATTGTTTTATGTGAACTACAGAGAAAAGGCAATGGGAGAGGAAGTATCGGGATCCTCGGTGGGATTCAGGATTGGCGGAGGCATTATTTTCAACATCAGCAAGGTTCTATTTACAGAAGTCTCTGTAGGCTATTTGCATGCTCAGGATAAAGTAGAAGACATCACGTTGAAACTTGGTGGTTTTAAGGCAGGGATCGGTTTCGGGATCAGATATTAAATCTCAAGTGTGTCCTCTCGATTAGGGAAAGACTGCACCATCCATGTGACAATAGGTGACAAATTTACCACTTTTTGAGTCTTTTTTCCAGAGGTTTGGACACTTAAGAGTTCCACAGCCTTTCGCTTCTGTCCTGGTTAGAATGTGTATAGCGCTCAGTGGTCCTTACCGAGTAATGACCAAGTAGATCTTTAACTGTAATTAAATCGACACCGGATCTTACTAACCTCGACGGAAAGGTGTTGGCATTAAACCAACTCAAACATTTAGACGTCATATTTTAGAAGTACATTATCCAATAAATCAGTAATAAAGTTAGCCGCTTCTGTTTCTGATATCTGTAATGTTGAGGGATTAACTGTTGTGTTTTTAAACCTAAGTTTATTGCTTAACATCTTGTGGACATCATCACTAATAATTTTCGCCGAATGTGCAATTTCGATAAGTACATTTTCTGGGATCTTTAAGAAATCATCCATTTTGGTTATTTTTAAAATCTTAACTCCTCTATCTGAATTAGGTAAAAGAGCGGCATTAAAGGAGGGCAGTTCCACTTTATAGATGTATTCGCATAAATGACGGATTGTCAATATCCAGACCAAAACGACTGCCGCATTTCTTGCTCCATTTTCATAGCAATCGATGGCTTCCTGAAGAAACTCCAGTTTTTTTCTGTTAATCTGCCTGCTCTCCTATGTTTATTATACTATGACCAAAATCAGGTTTACACAGTGTAGCAAAATCCTTTATTCTAATAAAGCTTATGACGTTTTCCTCCTTTCCATTCATTGTAAATTCTCGGTTGGGATTTATCACTGAATTCGGGGGAAGACTACATTTATATAGGGATAAGAGGTTTTGGATTTATTGTGGTTTGGGTGAGTCAGAGTGAATGGCTTTGTTCTGTTTCCTTTAATTTACTTTTGGGTTATGAATGCATTAACTTTTATGGCACAGTTTTCACCGTCGATAGCTGATGAAGCAATACCTCCGGCATATCCGGCACCTTCACCACTCGGGAATAGACCTTCTATTTGCGGATGCTGAAATGTTTGCGCATCTCTTGGTATTCTTATGGGTGAACTGGTCCGACTTTCAACCCCAATTAATAAAGCCTCATTGGTAAAATAACCCTTCATTTTTTGGCCAAAGAAATGCAGCCCCAATTGAAGACGTTTCCGGATATTTTCCGGCATCCACTCATGCAAGGGTGAGGATTGCAAACCTGGACGGTAAGAACTTTCCGTTAATTTGTTCGACAACCTTCCATCAAAAAAATCGACAACTCGTTGGGCAGGTGCAATTTGTCCCAAGCCTCCATTTGCAAAGGCCAGTTTCTCAAATGTTTGTTGGAAAGTGAGCCCATTAAGAACATTTGTTGATGGAGAGGAACTAACATCTTCCAACCGAATTTCAACAACTATTCCCGAATTAGCCCACCGTGTATTCCGGTTCGAAGGTGACATACCGTTTACGACCATCTCACCCGGGGCGGTTGAAGCCGGAACAATAACCCCTCCAGGACACATGCAAAAAGAGTAAACTCCCCGGTTTTCAATTTGCTGAACCAAATTATAAGTTGCTGCAGGCAAATAGGGGCCACGCCGGGGACATGAATACTGAATTGAATCGATCAACTCCTGCGGATGCTCAATGCGTACTCCCATTGCAAATGGCTTGGCCTCTAAAGCAATGTCCTGCCTGTTTAGCATTTCATAAATATCACGGGCAGAGTGTCCTGTGGCAAGAATTATTGCTTTCGATTTTATTGTGTCACCGGAACTGGTTCTAATTCCTGCTATCTTATCACTATCCAGGATCAATTCTTCAAGCCTGGTTTGAAAAAGGACTTCACCCCCAAAATTTAGGATGGTGTGGCGTATGTTTTTTATAATATCGGGTAGTTTATCTGAACCGATATGAGGATGTGCATCTATTAGTATATCAGAATGAGCCCCATGGAATTTCAGTATATTCAAAATTTCCTTAATACCGCCCCGTTTTTTTGACCGGGAATACAGTTTTCCATCTGAATAAGCGCCGGCCCCTCCTTCACCAAATCCATAATTTGAATCCGGATCAAGGTTCAAGTTTTTATGAAGAGCTGCGATGTCACGCTTACGCTTATTTACATCCTTACCTCGCTCAATAACGATAGGTTTTAATCCCAATTCAAGCAATTTTAATGCTGCAAATAATCCTGCCGGACCCGCACCTACAATAATTACAGGCTCTTTATGAGTGACATCTTTATAGTCGAATTCTACTGCTGCTTCTTCAGGTGGAAGAGCATCAATAAAAACCAATACCCTAAGTTGAATTTTAACTTTATTCTTACGGGCATCAATGGAACGCTTTAGTATCTGAATATTAGCAATTCTCTTTGGGAAAAGTTTTAATTTTTGGGCAACAATCGGTAAATAAAACTCCTCGGACGAAGCTTGTTTTGGTGATAAAACCAGCACTATTTCTTTTTGCATAAAACCTTACCGTAGTATTTTGACATTATAAGTTATCGAATGGGATTTGTCCCTTGCAAGAATTAAAGGGACATCATACTTGTAATTAAAGGGACATCATACTTAATTCGAATTAAGTATGATGTCCCTTTAATTACAAAATATATGTAACCATTTCCCCTAAGCGGACGTATAATATATCTAAAGCCTACATTTTTTTCCTGATACGGTATTCTTTTTGGAGTTTTTATATGAATAGGTTGAAAATTATATTTTTTTCGAGTTTCACCATCTTATATTTTATCGGCATCCCCTTCGCTTTTTCCCAGACTAAACAAATAGATATTGAAGAGTTGAAAAAAGATGCCCCTAAGGTTTTTCTCGACTGCGGAAGGTGTGACAGCGACTATATCCGCACCGAAATCACATTTGTCAATTATGTGCGTGACCGCAAAGAAGCTCAGGTGCACGTTCTTATCACCACCTTAACCACCGGAAGCGGCGGGAGAGAATATACGATTTCTTTCATCGGCCAGTTCGATTTTGAAGGCCTAAACGATACTCATAAATATTTCTCGGAACGGACAGCCACACAGGATGAAATCAGAGAGGGGCTGACCAATGCAATAAAAATCGGATTGGCAGGCTATGCCGCCAAAACGCCTATAGCCAGCCGGATAAGAGTGTCCTATAGTGAAAGGGCTGAACAAAAAGCAGTAGAAGACAAGTGGAACAAATGGATTTTCAGGATCGGAGGAAATACGCGATTTAGCGGTCAGAAAAGTTACAAAAGCACTTCATTGAGCGGTTCTTTTTCTGCCAGCCGCATCACTGAGGATTTTAAAATTAGTATGTCGGTATCCGCAAGCCACAGCAAGGATGACTTCATATACGATGATGAAACGATAGAAAGCATTCAAAATGATATGAATTTTAACGGCCTCTTTGTAAAAAGCATCAGTGATCACTGGTCTGTAGGTGCTTTCATCAGAGCCGATTCATCGACCTAGGGAAACATAAAATATTCATTCAACCTCTCTCCGGCCATTGAATTCAACCTTTTTCCTTACTCGGAATCGACACGAAGACAGTTCCGCTTTTTATACCGGTCTGGATTCCATTCCATCCACTACATAGAAGAGACCATATATGATAAAACATCTGATAATCTGTGGAACCAGTCTCTATCCGCCACATTCGATATCAAGGAAAAATGGGGAAGCATCAGCACAACACTTTCCGGTTCACACTATTTTCATGACTTCAGCAAAAACCGATTCAATATTTTCTCCATTCTGAACATCCGCATTATTAAAGGATTGAGTTTCTTTGCTATAGGAAGTGGGGCAAGAATACGTGACCAATTGTCACTACCAAAAGGAGAGACATCTCTGGAGGATGTTCTCTTAAAGTTAACTCAACTCGAAACAAGTTACAGTTATTTTTTCATAGTCGGATTGAGCTTCACTTTTGGCTCCATCTTCACCAATGTCGTCAATCCCCGATTCGGTTCAAGCGGGAGTGGCGGCGTCTCCATCATTATCAATTAAAGGAAATAATAAGGACGTAACTATGATTAATAAAGCCTCTATCAGGAAATCAAGAGGAAAAAAACTCTGGACACTGAGCTTGATACTCTGTTCTTTTCTCGTGTTGGTTTCCAACACATTCGCACAGACAGGACAATCAAAGTCAGACGTCTTCAAGGACAATGCACCGAGCGTGTTTATCGACTGCCAGGTTTATGACATCGGTTTTCTCCGGGAAGAGATTAAATTTGTCAACCATGTTCAGGATCTCAGTGAAGCCCAGGTTCTGGTCCTCATCACTGCACAGGAAACAGAATCCGGAGGCACACAGTATACGTTTTCCTTTAAGGGTCAGAAGGAATTCCAGGGAGATGATGACACTCTGAAATATCTAGCAACTTCAGAAGATGCCACCCAAAAAGGCCTAGCAGATACTCTCAAGTTAGGACTGATGCGCTATGTGGGAAAAACACCTATATCCAAAGAGATGTCCATTCGATTATTGGATACCGTCAAACCTACAGCGGTTGAAGACAAATGGAACTTTTGGGTTTTCAATATGGGAATCAACTCTTTCATGAACGGCCAGTCACTCATAAAAAGTGGAGATTTTTCTGGAAACATTTCGGCCAACAGGGTCACTGAAGAGTTAAAAATCCGGATGTCTCTTCGTGCCTCGTACAACAAAAATACGTTCTCATTCGAAGATGAGGACATCGAAAGTGTAAGAACCAGCCAGGGTTTTAATGGCCTTATCGTCAAAAGCATCAGCGATCGCTGGTCGGTGGGTGCATATTTTGCCGCAAACTCATCCACATACGGCAACACTAAGTATTCATTTAACACTGCGCCCGCCGTTGAATTCAATATATTCCCCTATTCGGAATTCACCAAGCAGGAACTCCGATTATTGTACAGACTGAGTTTTAATGCCGTTAAATACCGGGAAGAGACGATCTATGAAAAAACACAAGAAAACTTGTTGGGACAAGCTCTAACAGCCAGCTTGGAAATCAAGCAAAAATGGGGGAACCTCAATGCTTCTCTCACAGGATCCCATTACTTACACGATTTTTCAAAAAACCGTTTAAGAATGAGTGCAGATCTTTCTCTCAGGATCATCACAGGACTTAATTTCAACATCGATGCCAGTTATTCCATCATCCATGACCAGCTCTCTCTTCCAAGAGGGGGGGCCACCCGTGACGAATTACTTCTACGACAGATTGAACTTGAAACAACATACAATTATCGTTTTTCTGTGGGATTGAGCTACACTTTCGGCTCTATATACAGCAAAGTGGTCAATCCCCGTTTCGGAAGCGGAGGCGGTGGCATTTCGATCAGTTTCTGATGTTAGATAAACTCGAAAACTAAAATCATGCTAGGATGGAATGGGCCTGCTGCATCTTGAAAACGATGGGAATTTTGTTTGGACAAGCCGCTTCACAAGCACTGCAGCTATCACATTGAAGTGCATTTTGATCCACCGGAATCTCCCCGTACAACTTCCGTGCCCGCTCTGTGTTTCCATATCCTGAAAAATATAATTCATACCGGAATATATCAGCAACGGCAATGTTTTGGGGACACACAGACTCACACTGACCGCATGATCTGCAGTAGTCTCTAGAGCCACCATCTGCAAAATCTTTAAGTGTGCTCTTATAAGATTGGGCTCCAAATCGCGAAAAAGCCATGGTATCGAACCCAACCGCAATATCCTCTTCAAGGTGTTCAAAGTTAGTAATGAGTGGGACAACGGCCGTAACTCCGGGGATATCCAGAGCCCATTTGAGCAGGGCTTGGCCTAGAGTCAATTGGGATTTTTGAAATTCTCCCTCCACCTGCCGCTTTCGTCCAGGGTTTCTCTGCCAATTCCTGGCCCCTCCTGCCAGAACCTTTTTGCAGATAACACCCACATCCTGTTTTTCTGCCAATCCGATTAGGTCAAACATTTCAGGATGCGAAAACACATTAAAATTGGGCTGTATGGCATCAAACAATCCGGATTCTATACATGCTGCCAGAATTTCAGCAGTCATGTAGTGTTGGGCCACAGAAAGGAATCTGGTTTTCCCCTGTTTTTTCAGTGAATCAAAGGCCTTAAAAATACCGCTGTATTTCTTTACATCCTTAGGATCTCTGTAAAGAGAATGCACCTTCATAAAGTCTATCATCTCCAATCCGGACTGCTTGAGTCCCCACTCGAACTGGGCGATGGCCCCATCTTTATCAAGTGTATCGATGACCATATCGCAGTAGATGGAGTCCCTGTCCTTCCCTTTAAAGAATTCCGGCCCCGGATGCTCAAAATTGCCCACCTTGTGCCAGTAGTTGACTCCGAGTTCATAGGCCCTCTCGTGCATCGGAATAAAATCCATCTCTCCTGCAACAACGACAGAAATATCCAGCCCTGTCCGGCCCAAACGCCTGTATGTCATTTTTCCTGGGACAGAGCTGCCGGATACGATGGGCTGTTGGCCGGCGGCCAAACTGCTAATTGTCCCCACGGCACCGGCTGTGTATAAACAGGCCTTCTTTATAAACTGACGCCTGTCTATTTCTTTTTTAACAATTTTATTTTGATGCGTATTTGATTTCGATTTCTTCACAGACTCCTCAATCTTAGCTTTATTATTTAATTTTTTTCATTCCAACGGCAAAATAGGAGCCCCTTTCTTCTCCTTCCCTATAATCGACCCATATCAATTGATCTTTTTTTAGCTTGGAGGCCAGCTTTATCATTTCTGTGTTTTCAACCCGCTGCCCCCCCTCGGCACGAATCCTCAATGGAATTCGAAATACCATGACTTTCTCGCTGTCTTTCACTCTGACTGTCACAGCCTCGCCTGTCGCACTGATCACATAAGCCTCGAGCTCTCCCCGTTCTCTCTGATAGGCCGAGGATTGTTCTTCCCGAATGCCCAGTCTTCTTTTTTCCAACATAGCCAGCAGTTCTTTTTTCTCATTTCGTATATTATCAATCTGTTCTTCGGCGGCTTTAATTTTTTCTTCACTTTCTCCTTTCTCCCGAAGATCGACCAGATGCAGTTCCATTTCATGCAGCTGTTCCTCTTTATTCTTTAAGGCATTCTCTATTTCTGGAAATCTCTGTATTTCCCCACGTTCGGCTAATTTTTCGAATTCCAGTTCCAACTCCTGCAGTTTCTCTTTCCATTTTCCTGCATCTTCATCGTCCGGATACTGCTCTAGGGCTCCTCTGTACTCCTGCATGGCTCTTCTTAATCTCATTTCCTCAGAAAATTCATATCTTGGAGATTCCCCTTTTGCACCGGCCATAAGCTCGTCTCTCTCATTGGTGTACTGTTGGTGTTTTTCTCTCCATGCACCGGCTTCATCACTTTCGGGATTTGTTTCAATTTTTACGGCAAGCTCATGGATTTTTTCCTGGAGCTGTCCTATCTTCTGCTCGAGATTCATTTCTGCTTCAGGTTCTGCGTTTTCCTTTGAGCATGAAACGATAAAAAGGCACAGAAATACTAAACCTAATAGACAGATATTTTTTTTCATTGTTCTTCCTCCTCAATAAAATTACACTTCACATTATTTGAAATTAGGCCAAAAATCAATTAACATTTTCAAAGATAGTCAAATTAATAAAAATCGGATCGTAATATTCAGCCTTTTCGGAAAATTATGAGCTCTATATCCACGATGCCCATGGAGTGCTTGTCCAGAAAATAGAAAAGAAGCACAGGCCTGTCCCCCTTCATTTCAGTTTCGGAAGATCCCCCCCCCATATCAGTCCCATTGTTCTATCTTTTCCCAGTTTTTCTATAAATATCTTTTCTGTTGTTTATAAAAAGCACAAGGATATCCCTCACCTGAAAATCGATGGCATAAATGACTCGATAATTCCCAATGCGGTATCTGTAAAAACCCTTCTGGGCTCCCTTAAAGGGCACACCCATTTTTTTCGGGTCAAGAAGTAGGTGAGTTTTTACTTTCCCGACAATTTTTTTTTCGTCCAAACGATCCAGTTTCTGCAGATCTCTTAAAGCATCTTCATGCCAGATGGCATTATACATCAAGCTCTTTCTCCACTTCCTCAGTGGTCAGATATTTGGCATTTCTTTGATGAATGAACTTTTTGTCCTCCGGTTTTTAGAGGCAAGCTCATGAAGCCGGTCATATGTTTTTTCGTCCAATCGAACGGATAAAACAGACATATTCCTTTCCTCCAGTATTATATGTAATACATGTAATACATCCTTGTGTTTTTGTCAGGAATTCTCCCTATAAATTATGGATGGAGATGAGAAAAAAAAATTTCTCAATTCTTAAAAAGTCAGATGCCTGGCTGGTTAGGATTCTGTTTTTTTCCTTTTCTTCATGAGGCGGTGGATAATTCCCCAGAGGATAAATATTGGACCGTACCAGGCCGCAGCGCCAGCGGCAAATCCGATATTCCCCCCTTTGAGCAGTTCCATCCAGGCGCCAAATTGGTTGTCACTGATGAGGTATGTCCATGTCGATGAAGGTCCTTTGAGCTCGTCGCTGTCCGGGTCGACTCCATCTTCGGTAATCTTTAGGGATTCAAATGATTTGACGATCCCCCGGTTTATCTTCTGCTCCCGCTCTCTGAAGGCATCTGTCAATATTCTGTGGAATTCATTGATCGGAGATTCTCCGCCGACATTGACCAGATGAATGGATTCACGTACGTCTGTAATCATCGCCAGGTGGTCGGCCCAAAACCGGTCGAGTTGAAGAAGTGTTATCTGTTTTTCCAGTTTATCCAGCTCTTCTTGTCCAATGAGAGAAAGAATTTTTAAATACTGTTTTTCTGCATTTTCTTTGAGAAGGTTAAACGGCACTTCATCATTTAGAAACTCCTGCCGTTGACGTTGAATCAGCTTTCGCTCTTCCTCGACCAATGAAGAATATTTCCACAGAGTCTTCCGGACATCAAAATTCTGGCCTTCTATAACTCTCTGGCTCCGGGCGACCTCACGATTGATTAAAGGATTGGAAAGAGGATCATTTTGCTTAAGATCCCGGATTTTTTGCGGAAAGAGGTTTTTTAATCTATATTTCTCCATTAAATTGTCTTCAAGGCTGACAAAAAATCGTGACGAACCGGGATCTCCCTGGCGTCCGGAGCGGCCTCGCAGCTGGATATCTATCCTTAAACTTTCATGCCTGTTTGTACCGATCACATAGAGACCTCCAAGCGCCACAACCTTCTCCCGCTCCTGTTCGGAGTCGCCGCCCAGCTTAATATCCGTCCCACGACCGGCCATGTTGGTCGATATGGTGACGGCACCCGGGGCACCCGCTTGGGCTATAATCCCTGCTTCCAATTCATCGTTTTTGGCATTGAGGACCTGGCAGCCGATATCGGCCTGTTTGAGTGCTGCGGCAAGCCCCTCAGATTCCTCAACACTCGCTGTGCCCACAAGGATGGGTCGTTCCTTTGCATGGCATTTTCTAATCTCGCTGATCAAAGCCTTTGTTTTGGCGTCCTTATGAGTAAAAACCTCGTCGGGAAAATCCTTCCGGATGTTTGGTTTGTTGGGGGGAATAACAACTGTTTTTAGACTATAGAAAGTAAAGAGCTCCTCTGCGGCGGACTGGGCTGTGGCCGTCATCCCGCAAATTTTTGGATAGAGGCCCAAAAAATGCTGAAGAGTGATTTGCCCCAGGAGAGTTCCACTGGCTCCCCGCCGGAGTTTTTCTTTGGTTTCTAAAGCAGACTGAAGACCATCCGGCCAGTGCCTGTCCTCAACGACCCGGCCTGTAAACTCATCGACAACTTCGATTTTCCCGTTCCGTACGATGTAATCAACATCGCGGTGGATAAGAAATTCGGTATGGAGCGCGAGATTGATCCTTGTCAAAAGGTCCAGATTTTCGGACTCGTGCAGGTTGCCGCAGTTCAAAACGTCTTCGAAATGTTTATGCCCCCGGTCGGTGAGAAAGATATTGCGCTTCCCTTCGTCTGTTTCGAAGTCAATCCCCGGTTTGAGGTCTTTAACCATTCTAGCCAGGTGTCCGGGATCTTCCAGAGATTCCCCAACATTCCCGGCAATGACCAGAGGAACGCGGGCTTCATCGATAAGAGTAGAATCTGCCTCATCCACCAGAGCAAAATGAAATCTCCGATGCACAAGTTTATTCTTTTCATAGCACAGATGGTCACGTAAAAAATCAAAACCCGCCTCTTTGGCTGTCGCATATGTAATGTCGCAAGCATACGCCTCCTGGCGGTCAGCGGTCTCCATTCCATCCTGGACATGTCCTACACTCAGACCCAAAAATTTGTATATGGGTTCCATCCATTCGGCATCGCGGCGGGCCAGATAATCATTAAACGTCAAAACGTGAACCCCTTGCCCTGCTAAAGCATTGAGATAGGCCGGGAATACGGCCGCAAGAGTCTTTCCTTCCCCTGTGGGCATTTCGATAAGCTTGCCCTGGTGCAGAGCGATCCCGGCAAGGATCTGGACATCAAATGGTCTTAAGCGGATCGTTCGACGGGCTGTCTCCCTAACGAGAGAATAGGCTTCAACCAATAGTTCTTCCAGAGGATCTCCATTTTTAGCCCTGCGGCTCAGATCGGAGGACTGCTTTTTTATCTTTTCATTAGTGGCTTTCGTCAGATCGAGTGCATTGATCTCCGACAGAATTCTTTCGTATGCGGATAGATCAAACTCGACAGGACTGCCGACCAGCTTGTGGAATGAATTTGAAATGGTGCTGTTTTTTCTTTTTATCATTTTCTCCTTCTTATTAGACTAGGCAGACGTTGTTGAATTTCTCAATTTCTTTGAGGGATTAAAATCAAAAAGTCTAAAAAGGAGGGCCTCGAGCGCTCAATAGTGAAGGAATGAATTTCTGTTTGTGCGGCCGGGAAACACTTAAAACAGGTGCAAAAACAACTAAATAGACAGACCAGATCAACGGCAAAAGCAGCAGAAGAGGAGGAAAGAGGAGAGCCAGGAGAAAAAGGAGCGGGCACAGGAACAGAAAATTCCTCTCCTGAATCTGGTTAAAGGAAAACTGAAGTGGGGAATTCATTTTGTGCATTTTTTCTCTATTTGATCTATAATGTATTTTAGACAATGCCTTTCTGACTGTCAACGCAGAAGAAAGAAATTAAGGAGTCAAGGATGCCTATTTATTCTTATAAATGCAGCGATTGTGAAGAAAAGTTTGATAAACTCGTTGGAGTCACTTCTGAAAAAACCGAACTGAAATGCCCAAAATGCAGCAGCAAGAAAGTCAAAAAAACTCTAACAACCTTTAGTGTTCACACCAAAACGGAAGAGCCCGCTTGTGCCACAGGCGCCTGTCAACCGATCGGCTGCCCGACCTGTCATTAAACTATATTTGGTTCTTATCCCGATTACTTAATGCACAGGAAACAAGGATTCTAAGGGTCAAGGATTCAAGTCACTCGAGCCCTCGAATCCTGGACCCCTTGAATCTTTTCTTTTCACTCTAAAATATCGTCCCACAGCTGCTCTCTATACTTCTCTCTGTCCATTAAAATGCAGTCATCCAAGGTGTCGACCTTTGTCGTCGAGTAGCTCAACCGCGACATAAAACCAGGAGCTCTGCGTATTCCTTCCCCAATATTGATCAGCACACTATCTCCCTCGTTTAAAAGACCATCTGTCAGGGACCTGATAAATCCCCCTACGGCTATGGCTGCGGCAGGACCTATCCTTACGGCCGATTCATAGGCCACAAGCCGGGTGATGGCAATGGTCTCCACTTCGGGGAAAGAATTGATCTCTCCACCACTTTCATGGACGAGCTGACTGATCACCGGATAAGTGATAGGATAACCAGTCGCAAGTGTCGGAATAATGGTTTCAGGATTGTGATAGATCGGATAGGATTTCTCCCAGCCTTCAGGAAATCCGTTTTTCTTAGCGTCCGCCCAAGCATCGGCCATGGGAGAACATTTATCCGTTTGGGTGAGGATGAACCGCGGCATTTTTTCAAAATAACCCATCCCACTCAACTCTTGACACGCCTTGGCTATACCGAGGGGTCCCGTACCTCCGCTTAGCGCCTGGATATAAACGGTGGGAAAATCGAGCATCAATCTCAACCACTCGTAAACCATCGTTTTTTTAGCTTCAATCCTCATGGGATCGTAGTTATCGGCCGCAAGCAAAATTTTGTGTTTCTTTGAAAATTCCATAGCCAGTTCTTTGGCTGTGTGGTAGTCGCCGCTGACTCTAAAAACCTTTTGTCCAAAACACCCGATTTCTGCCTCCTGGGCAAGGGATGAGTTATGGGGGAGGAACATATAAAGGGAGATCCCTGCTGCCGAGAGATACCGTGAATAGGCCACACCTATATTTCCTGTGGACGCAGCAGTATAAGTGGGAATCTCACTTTCCTTGAGTACACTGGCAATCATGGAGCCGGCCAGGTCTTTAAACGTGCCGGTGGCAAAATTGTTGTCATGCCTGTGAGCGTAGACTTTTATATCGAGTCCAAACTTGTTGTGTGCGAATTTTTCCAGAAAACGCCACCTGTCAATGGGAACAAGGCCTTCTCCGCAGCTGACAATATTGTCACGGCTGTCGAGAGGTAAATAATCAAAATATCTCCAAAGGCCTGAATCTGCTACAGATTTATCCTGCAGAAAATCCTCAATATTGGCCAAGTTGTCGGCATATTTGACATCGGCTCTATTGTTTCCACACGCGGGACACCTCTGTCCATGGTCAAACCATATCTTAAATGACTCAATCTCCTGCCTGCAGCGGAGACATTGAAGATGGTACTTCCAATCCTTTTTGCTCATTTTTTCTTCTCCTTGGATTCAAGCTGACGAACCCAGGCATCCTCTTCCTCCTGGACCAGATCCAGGTGAAGGCCGCATTCCGTCTTATCTGAATTGGCCCAACGCCCACTCCTCTCAACTCCACCGGAGACAGATCTTGTCGTACAGGAGGGCGGAAAACAACCAATAGACGCGTAGCCCTGGTCGTATAGGGGATGAAACGGTAAATTTTGTGAGTAGATATACTGCCATAACTTCCGGTTGTCCCAATGTATGAGAGGATGGACACGGATGTATCCCGCTTTATCCATCATAAACATGTTGAGGTCGGCCCTGCTCGGATTTTGGTCTCTGCGTAATGCCGAAAGCCAGGCAGAAACATGCAGCCTTTTTTTTAACCGATTGAGAGGTTCAACCTTGTTCAACTGGCAGCAGGTATCGAGGTGCTCTTTGGCAAAATTACTCTGATCCGGCTTTAAGATGTATTTTTTCTCATCGGCTGTGATTGTGATGACGTTCAGGTTCCACTCCTGGATTAATCGGTCTCTGAATTCGAGAGTTTCTGGAAAATGATATCCGGTATCGATAAAATAGACAGGGAAATCCGGCTGTATCTTTCTCAGAAAACTGATCAAAACCATTCCTGATGATTGGAAGGAAGTCGTCATAGCCACATCGGGATAGAGATTGGAAATCACCCATTGGAGGACTTCTTCACAGGAGGCGTATCTGAACTGCATGTTCAGTTTTTTTAAGTCGAACTGCTTCATTTTCTTGAACTTATAAGGATACACATTTAGAGGAGGTTTCTCAAGTTTGCATTTTTGAAAATAAAAGAAGGTGTCGACAGTTTTTATGAATAATTCAGGTTAGTTGGCGTAGTACCCTACACGGTGAGTAACGCGATAGTTTTTGTCCCTTACTCTGACTTTGATGTTCTTAAATGTTCCATCGCTTTTGTAGGCTTTGGGGGAGTAGTAAAGAAGGTAGTAGTTTTCAGATGATTTAACGGCTTCCTGAAAAAGAAAATCAGGATTGGCCGAGCTGTCTGTATATCCTCCTGTGGCTCGAGCCATCTCCCGGAAGGGACCAAAGATATCCTCTGACTGTTCCTTCATATAGACACCGAATACATGGGGGGGTGGCTTTGTTATGTACAAAAAATGTATGGATACGGACGAATCCGCATACGCCTGTTTGACTTTGTCCACATCAAAATCGACATCCCTTCTAAATAAATCAATAAGAGAAGTCATAGTCATGGAAATATTTGGCCGATCCTGGTACAGAGACATATACTCGTTGAGGATTTCAGGATCGATCTGGGGAATGTATTCTCTCTGATAAAACATATAAACATACTTCCGGCCCTCTTTTTCCTTTAAATATTCAGCGAATTTATTCATCTGCTTCTCATCTACACTCCGGATGGTTTCAATCTTCATCAACAGATCTTGGTAGATCTGGAGTTGTTCATCTATGCTCCGGCCTTTAAAATCTCCCGGCGTGAGATTTTCCATTCGTTCGAAATAACTTTCCTCCTCCCCTTCGGTCGTTGGATCCTGTTCAGTCGATTCGGTCGCCTCAAGAATAGAAGCGCTAATCGTACGGGCCAGTTCTTCCATGGACTTAAGAAGATTGTTGTATTCTGAGGCACCTAAGAGAGTATCCCGCCTTATGAGCCCCTTGAGCTGTTTAAGGATCTCATCGTGGGATTTAACTTCAAGGGCCTTGCCCCTTAAACGATAGGTCTTCATAGGAGTGGCAATAGTCAGTTCGTCTTCGGGAGAAATGGAATTTTTAATAAAATAACCAAGAGCATCTCCAAGTTTGGGATCGTACTCGGATAATTCGAAAAAGAGAAAAAAGCTTCTTTTCGTTTCAGGCGAAAACCTTCTAATTTCCTCGCTTCTCTCAATGCTTCTTTTCTTGACTAGATAGACAGCTTCAACTCTCTGCGGCACACCATCTTCGAGAATTTCAAAATCATTGATTGTCAGGTTGTCCACAAAAACATTTTTTTCAAAAACCCTTACGGGGACCTCAACATTTATGACAACACTCTCCTCGGTCACCTGCTGGGAAAAAAGGGCCACGCAGATAATACAAATCAAAAGAATAAATATTGATTTTTTCATTGTCCTCGTCCTAAAAGAAATATAGTTTAGAACATGCCCCAAGTCAACTTCATGGGTGAATTAGAAGCCTAAAGATATCCCTAATTGGTTCTCTTCCATTTTGTGTGGGTAAATACACGGAATGGTTGAGCGAATATTGAAGATTTAGCCTTCTCGAACCGACATCGAGGGAAACCGGCCCTGCCGGTCGGTCACGAATGTTTGAGCACGGGATTTATGAGGGATATTGGTACGCGTCTTCTTGATATTCTCTATGT
>SDBU01002604.1_pt1 | contig 23761 bp, 28 predicted proteins | sample 2277071 | NCBI WGS metagenome assembly SDBU01 (sample SAMN10397929, study PRJNA504765) | marine sediment metagenome | isolation source: marine sediment core GS08_GC12, 126 cmbsf | place: Arctic Ocean: Gakkel Ridge, Loki's castle | collected 2008 | reverse complement strand
GCGAAGTCAGGTTCTCATTAACTTGCTTCAAGAGTGAGACAGGGCTTAGACGATGGTAGGTTTCTGCCTTGCCCCGGCAGCTTATGACCTTGGTGAGCTCGCCCAAAATCTTGCTTTCCAGCCTTCTTTAATGCCCAGAGATATTGCCCCCCACACTGCCCCGGTGTATTCTCATATGCTGCCTTGTGTTATACTTTCCCTCCGGTTCGGTAATATAATTTTTGAGACGATAATACCGCTTTCGGTAACAAGAACGATAAGACAATTCGTATCATTGAAAATATTTCGGTAGTCGTTTAAAATATTAAGAGCCGAACAGAGGAGACCAATTCACATGAACACATCAGTATGGCAACATCACCACATACTCGACCTTGACGACTTCACCCCGGAGGAAATAGAACTCGTCTTCCATCTAGCCGATACCATGAAGAAGGTTATGTCCCACCAGATTGAAAGACTATCTACCCTGCGTAATAAGACAGTAATGAATCTTTTTTATGAGCCTAGTACCCGCACTAGGGTATCTTTTGAGATTGCCGCCAAAAATTTGGGGGCGAATGTAGTCAACATAACTGCCTCAGCCAGCAGCGTAACCAAGGGAGAATCCCTGATTGATACACTTACCACGCTTGAAGCACTGGGGGCTGATATAATAGTAATGCGGCACTCTCAGCCAGGTGCCCCCTATATTGCCACCAAGTATGTAAAGGCAAATATATTGAACGGGGGAGATGGCTGGCACGCTCATCCCACTCAAGGACTTCTTGACCTATACACCATGCGAGAGCATAAAGGAAAGGTGAAAGGGTTAAAGGTAGTAATTGTTGGCGATATTCTGCATAGCCGCGTTGCCCGTTCCAATATCTGGGGACTAACTACTATGGGGGCAAAGGTGACACTATGTGGCCCACCTACTCTCATGCCCATTGGCTTAGATAAGCCAAATCACCATTTTCCGCCGGTCAGCATTGAATATAATATAGAGCGTGCCCTTGACGGTGCCGATGTAGTGATGGCGCTACGCCTACAGCTAGAGAGACAACAAAGTGGGCTGCTGCCCACCATCCATGAGTATGCCCGGCTTTATCAGGTTAATGAACAAAGACTGGCTAAGGCTAAACCTGATGCCCTCGTTATGCATCCTGGGCCAATAAATGAAGGGGTTGAGATTTCCCCATCCGCAGCTCATGGTCCGCAATCAGTCATCCTTGAACAGGTCACCAACGGCGTGGCCGTGCGTATGGCCTTACTTTATCTACTAGGTGGAGGTAAAGAATTATGAAATCTCTGCTCATCCAAGGTGGTCATATAATTGACCCCAGCCAGGAGATAGATGAAACTGGTAGCCTGCTTGTAACCGAAGACAAAATCTCATGGTTGGGAAAGGGAGAGGCAGTTCCACCCCAACCGGCTTATGATGTCCTTAACGCTAAGGGATTGATAGTCTGCCCTGGATTTATCGACCTGCACTGCCATCTTAGACAGCCAGGACGTGAGGAAGAGGAAACTATCGCTACCGGAACCCTAGCCGCAGCTAGAGGTGGCTTTACTACCATCTGCTGTATGCCTAATACCAACCCACCTTTAGATAGTCAGTCCGTCATAGACTATGTCAAGTCAAAGGCAGACACAGAAGGTGTGGTTCGGGTTCTGCCTATAGGCTGTATCACCAAGGGAAGAAAGGGAGAGGAGTTAGCTGAAATTGGTGAGCTAGCTTCAGTCGGCGTGGTTGCCCTTAGCGACGACGGTGATCCGGTTATGAATTCGCTCCTCATGCGCCGAGCACTAGAATACAGTCGAATCTTCAACTTGCCTATCAGTGCACATTGTGAGGATAAGGTGCTTTCCGAGGGTGGACAGATGAATGAAGGCATAATATCCACTAAGTTAGGGCTTCGTGGAATACCAAATGCGGCTGAAGAAATTATGGTCGCCCGTGACCTGACTCTTGCCCAGTTAACTGGAGCTCGACTTCACATTGCCCATGTCAGTACTGAAGGCTCCGTTGACCTTATTCGCCGCACCAAGGAAAAGGGGGTTAGGGTTACTGCCGAGGTTACCCCTCACCATCTAACCCTGACTGAGGAAAATGTCATCGGCTATAATACCAATGCTAAGGTCAATCCCCCCCTGAGGACAGAACGGGATGTTCAGGCCTTAATTCAGGGACTAAAAGAAGATGTAATTGACATTATTGCTACTGACCATGCCCCACATACTGAAGTTGATAAGCTGTGCGAGTTTGCTCTCGCTGCCTCTGGCATTAGCGGCTTTGAAACCGCCTTAGGCAGTCTTATGAGTCTGGTGCATAACGGCAAGTTACCTTTAGTTACCCTCATTGCCAAGCTCACCACTGAACCAGCCAAGATTATCGGGGATAAATACGGAAAGCTGGGCACACTGGCTATTGGCGCCTCAGCCGATATTGCCATCTTTGACCCAGATAGGGAGTGGGTAGTAGACACCACGGCCTTTGCCTCTAAAGGCAAGAACACCCCTCTGGCTGGTTCTACACTTAAAGGTAAGGTAGTAGCCATCATATCGCAGGGAAAACTGGTTTATAAGGATGATTCTCTTAAACTAGAAGCAAAAAGGGGAGTTTAAGAGGGGCAAAGCCCCTCTTCAGAGAAAATCTTCCCCTTGATAAGGGAGATAGGGTTAACAAAAAACTATGACTAAAAGGGCGATTTTGGTCCTGGAAGATGGCTCAGTGTATGAAGGTTTTGCCTTCGGGGCTGAGGCTGATACCTATGGCGAGGTAGTGTTCAATACCAGCATGACCGGCTACCAGGAGATGCTGACTGACCCCTCCTATGCCGGACAGATTGTAGTGCCCACCTACCCCCTTATCGGCAACTACGGCATAAATGAGCTGGACTTTGAATCAAGCAAAATCCAGGTAAGGGGCTTCGTGGTAAGGGAGGAATGCTACCAGCCAAGTCATTACCTGAGCATCAAGACCCTTAATGAATATTTAGCCGAAAGTGGCATACCCGGCATAAGCGGCGTGGATACCCGGGCTATTACCCGCAAGCTCCGCTCTGCCGGAGTAATGATGGGCATTATTACCTGTGATAAAACTCCACAGCAGGCTCTAGAACAACTGAGAAGTTCACCCAGCTACGGTTCAATTGATTTTGCCAGGCAGGTTACCACTGACGCTCCCTATGAATGGGAACCAGACCCGGCTGACACAGATTCCCTGTTCAATATAGTTGTCCTTGACTGCGGTCTAAAATACACTATCCTGCGCATGATGCGCCGTAAGGGCTGCCGGATAACAGCCGTTCCCTGCGCTATGTCTGTCAAAGAAATCCTGGACTTGAAACCCGATGGCATTATTCTCTCCCCCGGTCCAGGTGACCCAGAAATCCTGGATTATGTAGTAGACACGGTTAAGCAGCTCGTTGGCAAGAAGCCGATTATGGGTATCTGTATGGGCAATGAGCTAATCGCCCGAGCTTTTGGTGCCAAAACCTTCAAGTTAAAGTTCGGGCACCATGGTAGCAACCACCCCGTACGCGACCTCTCCGACGGGCGAATCCACATCACCACCCAGAACCACGGTTATGCCACCGACCCCGACAGCCTTAAGGATGGGCTGGAGGTAAGCCATATTAATCTGAACGACGGCACGGTGGAAGGCTTACGCCACAAAGAGCTACCCATCTTTTCCATCCAGTACCACTCCGAAGCCTCCCCCGGCCCCCTGGACAATACCTACCTCTTTGAGCAGTTCCTGGAGATGGTGAGGGAGGGGAAATGAATATTCCCAATGTCATTGCGAGGGAGCGAAGCGACGAAGCAATCTCAAAGGATAACATGTGGATAAACAATATTACGTCTACATAATGACCAATAAAACGAATAGAGTACTCTATACAGGCGTCACCAATAACTTGAAAAGGAGGGTTTACGAGCACAAGAAGAAACTGGTTGAAGGATTTACCAAGAAGTACAACATTGGTAAGCTTGTCTACTATGAGGTTTGTGAGGACATAGAGAGCGCTATTCTGAGGGAGAAGCAAATCAAGGGTGGTTCAAGGCAAAAGAAGATTGAGTTGGTTAACTGTATGAATAGAGAATGGCGTGATTTGTATGAGGAGTTGTAGAGATTGCTTCGCCTTCGGCTCGCAATGACAATGGAGGTAGCGCTTTTGTTCCTGTCATTGCGAGCCGAAGCTCTGAGCGTAGCGAAGAGTCTGCGACGAAGCAATCTGGAAGGTGTAGGAGAGTCTGAGAGGGGCGAAGCCCCTCTTCCCAACACCTCCCCCTCTCCTTTGAAGGAGAGGGGGACAAAGGGGGTGAGGTAGGTAATGACTGAATCTGAGAAACAAAGAACGCTTAGTGAACTAAAAGATTTTTATAAAAAGCTGAAGTCATATAATAGATATGTGCGTTCTGAGGAACAACTCTCACAAGTTCAAATAAGGTATAGAGATAGTTTAAGGGAAAAACTAGTGCGCCAAAGTGGTGCGCTTAAAGATAAAATAATTGAACTAACTGGTGCAGAACACTTTGTTCACCGCCAGACTAAGTATAGTATATGGAGCGAAGCCTTCAACCTAGCTTCTTGGGAACAAACAACCGCTCTTGGTTTTTGTATTAATGCTACAAATGAGGCTATCGGCAAATTAGAATCAACACCTATTGCTGAACTAGAGGTGCAAGAAGTCAGTGCAGCACAATCGCCAAAGGCTTTTATTGCCCACGAAGGTGAGACTAAATCGCTAGATAAGCTAAAAGCCTTTTTAGATGCTCTCGGCGTCACATATTTGATAGCAGAAATAGAACCAAGTGATGGTCGTCTAGTTGAACCCCAAGTTGATGGTACTCAAGAACAAGCCGACTTTGCTATCATCTTTGCCACTAAAGGCAAGGTAATAAATAAAATGACAGGTAAACCCCAAATGGGAACAAATGTTGCTGATGAGTTGGGCAGGGCTCGGAAAGTATTCGGAAATAAGATGATTCTCCTCCTTCAAAAGGGAGTAGAGTCTCACTCTAATGTCAGTGGAATAGTTCATGAGAGATTCACACCACAGAGCATGGATAAAGCCTTCACTAAAGTCGTGAAGGAACTCAGAAAATGGTGTTTCCTTAAAGTAGAGAAACCAGAGGAGCAAAAACTTGAAACCATCTAAAGTCTTGATTATCGGTTCGGGGCCAATAATCATCGGGCAGGCGGCGGAGTTTGACTACGCCGGCACCCAGGCGTGCAAGGCGATGCGGGAGGAAGGGGTAATCTCAGTGCTGGTGAACTCCAATCCGGCGACCATTATGACCGATGAGGGCATCGCCGATATTGTCTATATTGAGCCGCTCACCGTGGAGATGGTCGCCCGCATTATTGAGCGAGAGCGCCCCGATGGACTGCTGCCTACCCTCGGCGGACAGACAGGCTTAAATCTGGCGGTAGACCTGGCTGATGCCGGCGTTCTGGATAAATATAATGTAAAAAGCCTGGGAACGCCGATACAGACGATAAGAAACGCCGAAGATAGAGAACTGTTCAAGCAGATGATGATTAGTATTGGCGAGCCGGTGCCACCAAGCGCTACCGTCAATACCCTGAAGCAAGCCCGGGAAGTAGTCAGAGAGCTAGGCCTGCCCCTGATAATCCGTCCGGCTTATACTCTGGGTGGGACGGGGGGAGGCATAGCCAATACCCTGAAAGAACTGAATAGAGCGGCAGCCATCGGGCTGGCTGCCAGCCCCATCCATCAGGTGCTGCTGGAAGAATCACTGATTGGCTGGAAGGAAATTGAGTATGAGGTCATGCGTGACGGCGCCGACAACTGCATCACCGTCTGTAATATGGAGAATATTGACCCGATGGGAGTGCACACCGGCGATAGCATTGTCGTTGCTCCCAGCCAGACCCTGACCAACAAAGAATACCAGTTCTTACGGACCGCCAGCCTTAAGATTATCCGTGCCCTGGGAGTGGAGGGGGGCTGTAATATACAGTTTGCCCTCGACCCCCAGAGTGATAAATATTATGTCATTGAGGTCAACCCCCGTGTCAGCCGCAGCTCCGCCCTGGCTAGTAAAGCTACCGGCTATCCTATTGCCCGCGTGGCCGCCAAGATAGCCGTGGGCAAAAGGCTCGATGAAATCCCCAACGCCGTAACCGGAAAGACAATGGCTTCCTTTGAGCCGGCTCTGGACTACCTGGTGGTTAAGATTCCTCGCTGGCCTTTTGACAAGTTCGCCTCGGGCGACAGGGTTATCGGCACCCAGATGAAAGCCACCGGCGAGGTAATGGCTATTGACCGGTGCTTTGAAGCTGCCCTGCAGAAGGCGGTTCGTTCCCTTGAGTTCGGCAGGCGGTCATTGCTGTGGGAAGACCCGAATTGGGAGCTGGGAACAGACATCAACTCCTACCTCCTCTACCCTAACGACCTTAGACTATGGGCAATAATGGCGGCACTCAGAAGGGGAATCAGTCCGGAGGAGATAGTCGAGCATACCGAAATTGACCTGTGGTTCATCGATAAGCTGCAGAACATAGTAAACATGGAAAAGGAGCTGCTAACGCAGCCGCTGACGCCGGAGCTTTTATGGCAGGCAAAGCGGCTCGGCTTCTCCGACGAGCAGACAGGAACCTTAGCCGACCGCCTCCCGGAACAGGTAAGAGAACTACGCCATAGCTGGCATATACGCCCGGTGTATAAGATGGTGGATACCTGTGCCGCTGAGTTTGACGCGGCTACCCCTTACTTCTATAGTACCTATGAACAGGAGAATGAGGCTCAGCCTATCGAGGGGAATAAGGCGGTAGTTATCGGTAGCGGTCCTATCCGCATCGGGCAAGGCATTGAATTTGATTACTGCAGCGTTCATTCCGCCTGGGCATTACAGGAATCCGGCTACAAGAGCATCATGGTAAACTCCAACCCAGAAACGGTGTCCACTGATTTTGACACCAGTGACCGCCTCTACTTTGAAGCCCTGGACGAAGAAAGCTTGCGTGACATCCTTGAAAATGAGGGACAATCCATTGATAGTGCTCCACCACCATCCATAGTCCAGTTTGGTGGGCAGACGGCAATAAATCTGGCGGAGCCTTTATCTCGCAACGGGATGCCTCTTCTCGGTTCCAGCGCTGAGACCATTGACCTGGCTGAGGACAGGAGTAGATTTGAGAACTTCCTTAGCGAGTTAGGCGTCCCCCAGCCACCGGGAGCCGGAGTGACCTCGGTAGATGAAGCTCTAAAAGTGGCTAAGCTTATCGGTTACCCGGTATTAGTTCGTCCCAGCTATGTGCTTGGTGGCAGAGCTATGGAGATAGTTAACAATGCCAATGAGCTAGTCCGCTATATGAGGCGGGCGATAGAACTGGACACCAAGCATCCTGTGCTTATTGACAAATTCCTGCTAGGGAAAGAGGTTGAGGTTGACGCCATAGGTGACGGAGAGACGGTTTTTATTCCGGGAATAATGGAACACATTGAACGGGCAGGAGTCCATAGTGGTGATTCTATGGCAGTCTATCCCGGGGTAAACCTGACCGAGCCAGAGGTAGAAACTATTATAGACTACACGGTCAGGATAGGGCTGGCACTTAAAATCAAAGGCTTGATGAACATCCAGTTCGTTATTACGCCTGGTAATACCACTCAAGCATCATCAGTTTATGTATTGGAAGTAAACCCCAGAGCTAGTCGCACTATTCCATTTATTTCTAAGGTTACCGGGGTGCCAATAATGAAAGTGGCTACCAAGGTTATGCTAGGTAAGAGCCTCAAGGAGCAAGGTTATAACACCGGATTGTGTGAAAGACAAAAGTTAGTCGGTATTAAAGCCCCGGTCTTTTCTATGTCAAAACTACCTGGTGTTGATACCCACCTCGGGCCGGAAATGAAGTCTACCGGAGAAGTGATGGGGATTGATTACACCTTTGAGGCGGCTCTGGCCAAGGCACTCCTGGCTGCCGGGCTAATGCTGCCACCTCAGGGAGCCATACTTTTCAGTATTGCCGATAGGGATAAGCCCGAGGCATTACCTATAATCAGAAAGTTCTCCCAAGTAGGCTACAAACTCTATGCCACTGAAGGCACAGCCGCTCTGATTGAAGCCGTTGGACTCTCGGTAAAAATGATTAACAAAAAATTGAGTGAGGGGCACCCCAATATTATTGACATCATCAATGATGGCACAGTATACGGCGTAGTCAATACTGTTAGCGGAGGTCGTACCTCATTACAGGATGGTTTCCAAATTCGCCGGGCGGCGGCGGAGAAGCGTATCCCCTGCTTTACCTCCCTTGATACCGCCCGAGCCGTTGCTGAGGCACTGGTCAATGGGAGCCAAATTTATAGCGCTCAACCCCTACCAGACTATCGCCAAAAGGGACCGCTTTGAAACAAGTTACTGCATCTATCGTTGCCAACAGTGAGGTTATGCCGGGGGTTTACCTTATCTGGTTGGAATCCCCACAAATAGTCTCTACTGCCCAACCAGGTCAGTTTGTCATGGTGCGCTGTGGCAATGATACTTTGCTACGCCGCCCGTTGAGTATACACCAACTAGATGGTGAAACTAACCTAGCTCTGCTGTTCACTGTAGTCGGCAAAGGCACATACTGGCTATCTCAACGCAAAGCCGGTGACAATCTAGACCTTCTCGGACCGCTAGGTAATGGCTATGCTATTCATCAGACATCACGCAACCTGCTATTGGTGGCTGGGGGCGTTGGCATTGCGCCACTATGTTTTCTGGTACAAAGAGCGGTAAGTCAGGGGCATTCGGTAAGGCTACTCTTAGGCGCATCAACTGCCAGCCAGCTCTACCCCGGGCATCTACTTCCCCCCGAAGCCGAGCTCGTTACTACTACTGAGGATGGAACCGCCGGCAAGAAGGGTATGATAACTGACCTCTTGCCTGACTTTACTGGCTGGGCAGACCAGGTCTTTGTCTGTGGTCCCGTCTCAATGTATCGTGCCATGGCAATCCAATACCAGCAACTCCTCAAAACAAAGCCAGCCCAGATTTCCCTGGAGATGAGGATGGGGTGTGGGCGTGGCATCTGCTACAGTTGCACCCTGAAGACAAAGAGTGGACTGAAGCAGGTATGCCAGGACGGACCGATATTTAATTTAGAGGATATCCTCTGGGACGAACTAGGCCTAGCAGGTATCTAAGAGGGGCGAAGCTTACCCGAAATAGAGTTGAACCTCTTGGGCGTGCGGAATGTAGTTATTGTTCAACAAGCTTTGGTGAAGGGCCGTACTGATTTGTCCCCGCTTGGCTGTCAGAGACCATATAGATAAGCAGTATAATGGCACCGATAAGTGGAATTAGGCCAATGAATAACCACCAACCACTACGACCAGTATCGTGCAGCCTTCTGACTGAAACTCCAATGCCTGGGAGCAAGACAGCCAAAGAATAAAGCCCCGACAACACACTGTAAGTCCCAACCAGATTGTCAATCAACCCAAGCACAAAGCCGATAATTGCATTGAATAGAAGGAAATACCAATACTCCTTTCGCCGTGCTCTCCCGCTAAACACTGCGTACTTTTTCAGTACCTGTAGATACCAGCTCATATATACCTCCTTTAATCATTTTCTAGAGCCAACCAAAAAGGGCACCAGCCACCGCCATACCACTTAGCGGTTCCAGTGCCTCTTTTTATCCCCATCATCCTCTCTATCTCATCTGTATCGTTTTTAAGCTACTTCATATCAGGTAAGTTGTATTATAGTCCTATCTGTGTAGTTGTCAATACCCCGGAATAGAGTTGAACCTCTTGGGCGTGCAGAATGTGGTTACGAGTTTGGGGAGGGAAGTTCAGTGTGCGCTAACTACTTCTCGCACATGCTTTGCTATTCTATCATAGCTGGAGAAGTGGTCAGTCATGATTACGACTTCGCGCGCTGTTACATGATCATCTCCAAGGACTATTTTAATATCCACTGCTGATTTACCCCCTGGCTTAATTTTGATGTGGTCAAACCCCTCCTTGGCATCAACAAGCTTCATCCGTAGTTCCATGTCCTGATTTAGGTAGTCTGCAATACGACTGCCGACCCATTCTACGTCGATAAGCTTGCCCCCCCATATGCCTAATTTCTTATTCTGCCTAATTGCTTTGCTCTTCGCTTTCGCTTCCTTTTTTGCCTCTCTTGCTAGTGGTTTATCAAGAAGAACCCAAAGCTGGATTTCAGCCGGACTGTAATTCTGACTTCCCCTCCCTTTTTGTAGTCTTATTTCATCTACATTTTTACCAGTAAGCCGAACCATTGTCTTTGGAGGCTTCTTTGTAATCCAGAAGCCTGGCTTTGGTGTTTCCACAACTTCACTTTCCACTCCAATATGCCGCAGACACGTGACAACACAGTCCTCAAGTGACTCCACTCCCTCCTCAAAAATATATCCCTTTTGCCTTAAATCTTGCTCAGATTCCGGCATTGCTAACACTCCTTTTTATCCAGCCTAATGATTCTCCAACTTAACTAAAAAGGGCACCAGCCACTGCCATATCACTTAGCGGTTCCAGTGCCTCTTTTTATCCTCACCATCCTCTCTATCTCATCTGTATCGTTTTTAAGCTACTTCATATCAGGTAAGTTGTATTATAGTCCTATCTGTGTAGTTGTCAATACCCCGAAATAGAGTTGAACCTCTTGGGCGTGCAGAATGTAGTTACTACATTTTAGCTGAAGCCTTGGCTTTGCTCTTTTATGGATTAGAGCGATTTGACGGAGGCACATCCTTTATTTTATGGTGAGTCAAAGGTTCGTCGCTGTCCATTATTAGAGCTAATGCGGGGAGGTCTGTCATGGCAACAAGCAAATTGAGCAAGTTCTGGATACTGATTACTATTCTCCTGGTAGTTATCATTATCGTGGGGGGGCTGGTAGTTTGGGCACAGTATGGTAGCCGCCAACCTGTAGAAATTTCTATTTCCAAACCCCCCAGCCAAGAAGAGCTAAACTATATTTACATTGGTGGTGCGGTCGATAATCCTGGCTTCTATCCCCTAAGGGCCGGGGACAGCATAGGAGCTCTTATTCAAGCTGCTGGCGGAACTACGACTAGTGCTGACCTAGGCTGGCTTAACCTGTATGTTCCCGTGGTGGGAGAAGAAAGGCAGCCGCAAAAGGTCAACATCAATCGGGCTGAAGCGTGGTTACTTGAGGCTCTACCTGGGATTGGTGAAACCAGGGCTCAAGCCATTGTAGACTATCGCCGTCAGGAAGGGCTATTTCACAATATTAATGAACTAACTAAGGTGGAAGGCATAGGCATTACTACCTATGAGAAGATTAAAGACCTGATTACCGTAGCTGACTGATGGCCTGGGGGAGGGTATATGAAAATTAAGATTAGCTTAGCTACTTAGAGTATCCAGTGCTGAGTTGTGTCATTCTCGTTGACAGCATATAATTTTAGTAGAAAGGGGTAAAGATGCCTAACCTTAAATTATCTCTGGCGTGTGCTGAGTATGATCACATTCGGCCACTCAAAGACGGGAGAGTAAAACCAGAAGGAATCGATTTAGACGTTACTAATTTGCCGGTACATGAAGTTTTCTGGAGGATGTTAAAGTTCAACGAATATGATATTTCCGAAATGTCCACTTCTAATTATCTTACTGATAGGTGTAAAGAGAATCCGCGATTCATTGCCATACCTGTCTTTACTTGTCGGATATTCCGTCATGGTTACATCTTCATAAACAAGAAGGCAGGTATTAAAGCTCCACAGGACCTGAAACATAAACGGATAGGGATAGCGGAATACAGTATGACAGCTCTAGTCTGGGTAAGGGGATTGTTACAGCATGATTATGGGGTAGTTCCTTCAGATGTGGAATGGTATGTGGGAGGTCAGGAAGGGCGTCACCGTAAGGATAGGATGAAGGTTAATATTCCGGGAAATATACGCCTCCACGAAGTCCCTGAGGAAAAGAGCCTGAGTGACATGCTCGTAAGTGGGGAAATAGATGCCATGATGCATGCTGAGGTTCCAGCGTGTATCTGGGAGAAACACCCTGATGTAGATAGGCTATGGTCCAACTACCGGGAAGTGGAAAAGGAGTATTACCGTAGAACAAAGATATTTCACATTATGCATACTGTGGTAATAAAAAAGGAGATTTACGATGCTAATCCCTGGGTCGCCCGGAGTATGTACGAGGCCTTTTGTGAGGCGAAGAAAGTCTGCCAGTATGCTATCAAGGCAAGTAGTGCCTCTCCATTCTACATGCTGCCCTGGACCATAGCTGAATACGAATCCACCGTTTCGGTGATGGGCGAGGACTACTGGCCATATGGGGTAGAAGCCAATAGGCCCACTCTAGAAGCTATTACTCAGTATGCGTATGAGCAGGGACTGGTCAGCCGTAAGCTCTCTCTCGAGGAACTCTTTGCCGTCAATGCATAACCATGCCAGACGTGGTAGCATGCCTTTAGTCCTTCCATCTGTAAAGAATTGCTGACTTGGATGAGCAGCATGCTCACGGTTAAAGTCGTGGTATTATAGGGCTGACTTGGTTACGCCTTTTTTATATCCTCTACCGGTAACTGACATATCTCTAGAATCACTGGTTAGTTCAGTGCGCCGCGAACATTATTCTTTCTCAAGAGTATGATAAGATTAAAGACTTGTTACGGGATAGAGGATAGTGTCACTTATCTATCTTAGTTGCGCCTGGGTGGTTGGCATATTTTTGGGGTTAAAATTTAGTTCCCCTTTACTTCTTGTCCTTGCCGGGCTCATTCCCCTCCTCTTGCTTTTCCTCTTTCGTCGGCGCCGGAAAATAATAATTTTAGCCAGCCTGTGCCTGGTTACCCTCTTCAGCGGCGCTGTCTACTTTCAGTCAAGCCTGCCCACCATCGATGAGAATCACCTCCAATTCTACAATGACCAGGGAACTATAGAACTCAAGGGAATGGTTAGTGCTGACCCAGAGGTTAGGGATAAGACTACCCACCTCCGCTTGTCAGCCACCAAAGTAAAGGTAGGTGAAGGGTGGCAACCGATATCAGGAACGGCCCTTCTATTTGTGCCCAGGTATCCTACCTATGACTATGGGGATGTATTCTTGGTAACGGGGAAACTGGAGACGCCGCCTCAGCTTAATGGCTTTGATTATAAGGATTATCTAGCCCATCAGGGGATTTATTCCACTATGCTCTACCCCGGGATAGAAGTTCTGGATAGAGGCAGGGGCTTTAAGCCGCTAGAATGGGTCTACTCATTAAGAAGTCGCCTATCTCAAACCATGGCTACAATACTACCTGAGCCACAGGCATCTTTAGCCCAGGGCATTATTTTAGGCATTCGGGGTAATATTCCCTCATCGGTCAAAACCGATTTCTCTCGCACCGGTACCGCCCACATATTAGCTATCTCAGGCCTGCACCTTAGCATTGTGGCGGGCGTTCTACTTAGCCTCGGTATATGGCTCTTTGGTCGTCGGCGCTACTTCTATATCTGGCTAGCATTAAGCGTAATCTGGCTCTATGCCTTACTCACCGGTATGCACCCCCCAGTGGTTCGAGGTGCCATTATGGCTAGCCTGTTCCTTACTGCCGAGCTCTTGGGCAGACAGCGCAGCGCGTTTACCTCTCTTGCCCTCGCTGCGGCGATAATGGTAGGAATTAGTCCCCAAATCCTGTGGACAGCCTCCTTCCAGTTAAGCTTTCTGGCTATGGCTGGTTTAATCTTTCTTGCTCCTCCCCTCATGGCTCTGGGAAGAAGGGCGGTTAATGGCACCATAGGTGAGGATGGGGCAGCAGCGCGTATGGCCATAGTTATCACCGATAGCTTCAGTGTAACCCTGGGTGCTATCATAGCGGTTTGGCCACTTGTTGCCTATTACTTTGGCATTATTTCGTTTGTGGGTCTGCCTGCCACGTTCCTTGTCCTGCCGGCACTGCCCGGTATTATTATCACCGGCGCTTTAGCTGGCGGCTTGGGATTGATTTTCCTGCCCGCTGCCCAGATTGTGGCCTGGCTAGCCTGGCTCTTTTTGTCATATATGCTGCTGGTGGTTAACGGCTTTGCCGCTATTCCCCTCTCATATGTTGAAATAGGCCCAATTAACAGTAAGCTGGTCTGGGCTTACTATCTGGGGCTGGCTCTAGTTCTCTGGCTTTACGGTCGCCGTCAGCAGGCGAGCACCTTGACCACCAAATCCATGACTGCAGTAAAGTCAGGAGTAAATAAAATCAACAATTTTGTTTCGGGACTACCTAAGAAATGGGTTATCCCGCCGCTACTGTTGGTAGCCACTCTGGTATCGCTTACGGCTGCCACCATGCCTGATGATAATCTTCATACAAGCTTCCTCAATGTCGGCGAGGGCGATGCCATACTAATTGAGAAAGGAAATCAGCAGGTTCTGGTTGACGGTGGACCCAGCCCACAGGCGATAAGCCTGGGACTGGGTCAGAGAATGCCCTTCTGGGATAGGACTGTAGATTTGGTGATTCTGACCCACCCCCACTCTGACCATCTTACTGGTCTGGTAGAAGTCCTGCGGAGATACAGGGTTAAGCAGGTGCTATCGTTAGACCTGGATTATGATTCTCTTATATATGATGAATGGCTCAATCTTATTAAGGAGAAGAATATTAAATACACCATAGCCCAAGCTGGACAGCGGATTGAGCTAGGTGGTGGGGTAGTAATAGAGGTGTTAAATCCCCAAAGGCCTCTTTTAACCGGCACTGCGTCGGATATAGACAACAATGGTATGGTACTGCGCCTGAGCATAGGCGATGTTAGCTTTCTGCTTACGGCTGATATTATGTGGGAGGCAGAATTCGAACTTATCGCTCAGCGAGCCGACTTAAATAGCACCGTGCTCAAGGTTGCCCACGGTGGCTCGGATACCTCTACCACCCCCGAATTCCTGGCGGTAGTTAACCCGCAGATAGCTGTCATCTCAGTAGGAATCGATAACAAGTTCGGTCACCCCAGCCCTGAGGTTATGGCTCGGCTTGAAGATAGGGTAGGCTCAGAAAGTATCTACCGCACCGATGAGCAAGGAACAATAGAATTTATCACTGACGGGCAAAGGCTGTGGGTGGAGGTGGGGAAATGAGTGAACAGAATGGCATCTCAATGGTGGCTAAGGCAGTTTAAAATTGTCATCCCCTGTGATATACTTGTAACCAGTTTTCTAAGCAGCAGGGTAAGAAGAAAGTATATAAAAAAGTATACAAAAACAATAAATAATTTTACCAAAAGGGTATTGTAGTTTTTTATTAAGAGGATTATAATAGCCACTAATCAGTAAAAAGATTTAGAAGGTAATGGAGTTTCATAAAATTCTCGTGCCGGTAGGTGGTACCGAAGCTGATGATGAGGCAATGAGGCTAGCCTGCTGGCTGGCTAAGAAGACTAAGGGTAAAATCTGGGCGGTTCACGTTGCTACTGTAAAACGCTCCCTGCCACTGGAGGCTGAAATCGAGTCTGAAATCCGAAGGGCTGAAGATAGGCTAGACCATATAGAGGAAGTTGCCGAGGAGCAAGACTACGAGGTAGAAACTGATATACTTCAGGCCCGTGAGGTAGCCCCGGCTATTATAGATGAAGCCGTGGAACGAGATGTTGACCTAATCCTGATGGGCGTTAGGTATATAAGACGCTTCGGGCAATTTAGCCTGGGTGATGTGGTGCCTTATGTACTGAAAAATGCTCCCTGCCCGGTTATATTGTATCACCAATCTACTATATAATACTAAAATTGAGTTTGCGGTATGAAAGTAGTAATTATGGGCTCCGGAAGAGTAGGTGCTCAGCTAGCTGGGTTACTGGATGCCGAGGGGCACACAGTGACTATTCTGGATAATGATGCCTACAGTTTTCGCAGATTACCGCCCGACTTCAGTGGCACTGCCTTAGTCGGCAATGGCCTTGACCAGGAAGTGCTCAAGAGGGCAGGTATAGAGGACGCCGATGCTTTTATGGCGGTAACCCAGGGAGATAATCGTAATGTCATGGCGGCTCAAATCGCCAAGCACATCTTTAATGTGCCCAGGGTAATCTGCCGCATCTACGACCCTCTACGCCAGGAGCTTTATCAAACCCTGGGACTGGAAGCCATTAGCCCAACCACAATCTTTGCCCAGACACTAAAGGAAAAACTGGAGAGCTGAGGTGGAAAGATGTACATCATAGTTGTTGGTGGTGGTAGGGTAGGCTACTATCTAGCTAAAGCTCTGCTGGACGAGGGGCATGAGGTACTTATTATGGAAAAGAATGCCAGATTTTGTGAAATCATCAATGATGAAATGGGTAGCATTTGTATTCATGGTGATGGCTGTGAGGCGGCCACTCTGGCCGAAATAGGCACTGGCCGGGCTGATATGTTTATCGCCGTAACCGGGGATGATGAGGATAATTTGGTTGCCTGTCAGGTAGCCAAGCATAAATTCAACGTACCCCGCACTATAGCCCGTATCAGGAACCCGGGGAATGAAGCTCTCTTTAAGAAATTGGGAGTGGATGTTACGGTAAGCAGCACCAATATCATCCTTGAGCATATAGAAGAAGAGGTGCCAACACATCCATTGACACATTTGTTAACCCTTAGAGACAAGGGTCTGGAGATTGTAGAGGTAAAAATTCCTCCTGAATCACCTACAGTAGGCAAATCGGTAAAGGAGCTTTCGCTACCAGCAGAAAGCAAACTGGTTCTGGTTATTCCTAAGGAACGCAAGCCTCACCTGGCTACAGCTAATACCGTTCTTCAGGATGGAGACCGGATAATAGCTCTTACCACTCCTGAATCAGAAGAGGAGTTACGGACTGCCCTGAGAGGTGGCTAAGGCAACCTTTATTCTGGCATCTCTTCACTGGCCGGAAGACTTTTGTTTAAGCTCCCCTATCTGGGCATTTACAATCCGTACCGTAGCGTCTCTGAGCAGCTCTAACTCATCGACGGCCAGGTTTTCCAGTTCTCCCAGATTGTATTGGATGATACTTACAATTTCCCGGGAAGGGCGCCGCCTGGGGAGCATGAAGTAAGCATAAAGGGTGCCGATTATCGCACCGAAAAAGGCGACCGTACTGAGAATTGACCAAATTGAACCAATTAATATCCCAGTGGCAGTAATTGGTCCTGGGCTATTAGCACCTTGCGTTTGCATAGCGGTGAAGGTCCACCATAACGCATAACCATAGGAACTTATCTGTTCATTCACTCCACGCTCAGCAAGATAAACGCCCCAAGAAGAGAGTAGCCAAAGCCCGATGAGAGCCAGAAGCAATGGTACTAAAGGCGTTTCGGCGGCTATCTGCCTGAGAAATCTAAAAACCGCTGGAATGTCTGGGGTGATGCGGAGCCTTCGGCGGGGCCGCCGCCTGCGGATACGGAGTACCTTGTCTCCCCGTAGTAGTGGTGATAGTTGTTCGAGGGTTTCTTCCTCTTTCATCTCCAATGACCTCCATTTCCTGATTTAGTTTTATATGCTCACTTCAGTTGCTGAATTCTACTCGCCTGTCCACTGGCTGTCAATATTTTGTATTGGCGCTTGACAATCACACGCATCTTCTCTAAACTGGCAATGGCAGTAGAAGTAGATTAAGCATTTCCTTTTGCTTAATTTTAGTCCCTTATTGCTGTCTATGGTTAGTGAAGGAGATTAGTAGTGTTTAAGTTTCCATTCATCCCCAGGGAGGAGAAATTTTTTGGGCTTTTTGAAGAGAGTGCCCAGAATATGGTGAAAGCCGCCCATGTGCTAAAGAGGCTGGTCGACAACTGGGAGGATGTTGGGGAAAGGGCAAGTGAAATAACTGACCTAGAGCACCAAGGTGACACTGTTACCCACCAGATTATGGCACAACTAAATCGTACCTTTGTCACCCCGTTTGACAGAGAGGACATAGCTTTACTAGCTCATTCTCTGGATGATGTGACCGACTTTATCCATGCTGCCGCCGATGCTATGTTTATCTATAAGATAGACTGTTCCACCCAGAGGGCTAAGGAGCTAGCTGATGTTTTAGTCCAGGCGGCGGCTGAGGTAGAAAGGGCAGTTTGTGAACTGCGCCGACGCTCTGACTTAAAGCGGATTTTTGAGCGGTGCGTGGAGATTAACCGATTAGAGAATATGGCGGATAGGGTGTTTCGCTTGGCGATGGCTGAGCTGTTTGATGATTCCCGGGACATTGCTTATATTATCAAGTGGCGTGAGATTTACGAGCATATGGAGAGCGCCACTGATAGGTGTGAGGATGTGGCTAATGTCCTTGAAGGGGTAGCTCTCAAGCATGCCTGATGCCCCGCTTTATCTGCTTATACTTATTGTAATTCTGGCCATTGGGTTTGGTTTTACCAATGGTCTTAATGATGCGGCCAATGCCATCGCTACTGCGATTGGCACGCGTGCCCTTTCTCCCAGAGCTGCCGTAATACTGGCTTCCTTCTTTAATTTTGCCGGGGCAGCCACTGGTCTTGAAGTTGCCCGAACCATCGGCAAAGGGATTTTAGTTCCTGAGGCAATAACCTATCTGACGGTGATTGCTGCTTTAGCCTCAGTTATCACCTGGACAGGCCTGGCTACTTACTATGGTCTTCCGGTGAGTTTAACCCATGGCTTTATCGTTGGGCTGGCTGCCGCTGGCATAGCAGCGGTCGGTAGTGAGGCAGTGGTATGGGGTGTCATGGGGCGGGTTCTATCGGCAGTAATTACGGCTCCTTTACTGGGCTTTGCTGGTGGTTTTGCGCTGATGGTCTGCTTGTACTGGTTATTCCGGAAAAGTGCCCCAGATAAGATACGAAGCCTTTTCAGTAAATTGCAAATCCCGGCTACTGCCTTTGTGGCTTATGCTCACGGCAAGAATGATGGTCAAATGCCTATAGGTGTTATCACTATGGCGCTGGTGATTTATTATAAGGAGATCGGGCAGATTGAACAGGCTACTGCTCTATGGGACAATATACCGTGGTGGGTGATAATTGTGTCAGCGCTAGCCATCAGTTCAGGTATGGCTATGGGAGGCTGGCGAGTCGTTAAAACAGTGGGAATGAGGGTTACTACCCTCAGGCCGATTCATGGCTTTACTGCCCAGGCTTCAGCCGCGGTGGTTATTGAGTCCGCTTCACAATTGGGCATCCCGGTAAGCACTACCCATAGCATAAGCTCAGCCATCATGGGGGTAGGTGCTACCCGGCGGTTTTCGGCAGTGCGCTGGGGAGTAGCCGGTAACATTATTACTGCCTGGATATTGACCTTCCCTATTTGTGGTGTGCTGGGTTATTTGTTTGCCTGGTTGTTATATGCGGTATTTTAACCGGTTTATACAGTAATCTCCCTAAGGGCTACCCGGCACCTTTCGGCTTTAATAATCGCTTCAATGTCAGAGACCGCCTGGTCAGTTTTGCCTTGCTTGTTCATTACAATGTAGTCGAATAGAGGCAGTTGTTTTATTTCCTCCTTGGCAATTTTGGTGCGCAGGGCTAAGTCGAATGATGATTCAGTATGGCGCTGCTTGAGTCTTGTGGCAAGTTCTGCCATTGACGGGGGTATTAGAAAGATAAGTACGGCTTGGGGCACGGACTTCCTAATAGTAGCTGCTCCCTGGATGTCAACCTTTACTATCACGTCTTGCCCCTTGTCCAGTGCTTGTTTAACTGGCTCCTTAGGCACACCATACCAATTGTCGTAGACTTTTGCCCACTCTAATAACTCCTCATGTGCAAGCATCTCTTGAAACTTTTTCGTTGAGATGAAGTGATAGTCTACACTATCTCTCTCTTTAGCCCGCCAAGGTCGTGTAGTTACGGTTACAATATATTCAAGAGAGCGGTCTGATTCCTTGAGCTTAGTTAATACTGTGTCCTTGCCTACCCCCGAGGGACCGGAGAGGACTATGAATAATGGCCCTCCTCCCATATTGGGTAGGAGCTCAGTTTTATGGCTTGCTCTTTTCATCACTTTACTCTGGTCTTAGCACTGAACCTCCTCGGCTTAGTTGAGACCTACTGGCGATAGTTTCTGGGGCAAGAGCCGCTAGAATAATATGCCCGCTATCGGTGAAGACAACCGCCTTAGTTCTTCTACCATTGGTCATATCAATTAGTTGTCCCTTGTTTCTTCCGTCCTGAATTGTACGTTTGGTGGGTGCTGAGTTTGGTGAAGCTATGGCGATAACCTTATTCATGGCTAGTATATTACCAAATCCGATGTGAACCAGTTCTGTGACCATTATTTATTACCTCAGAGATTATTTTTTAAGTTATTTTATTAAAAATTAAACCTTTATTGTTTAATCTACAAATTATTAACTATTCAATTGGTTTAATCGAGTCTTGCGAAATTCTACTTAATATTTAGGACGCATGTCACCCTCCTTCCAGGTTGCATTATTGCCGGCTTCGTAGCCTGTTAGCGGCCGGTCTCTACTCTTACTATACCACTTGATGCCTATTATCTTATACCTTTAATGACAGTTAGACAACTACCAGTGAGTTGAATTATATGTTATTTGATGATGAATTGTGAATTTGTGGTTGAATATGCTTGAGCAATTATTATAGAATGTGCTCCACATTGCGCTGGTATAGACTTGAAGGTATCAAGGGTATTCTGCTAAAATCTAGCGATGATTATCGACTTTCACACCCATGTATTTCCACCCCGGATAAAGCAAAATCGCGGTAAATATATTGATAGTGACCCCTGTTTCGCTATCCTCTACTCTGAGAAGGATGCTAAGCTCGCTACCGCTGATGAACTCATTGACAGCATGGATAAAGAGGGTGTTGATATCTCGGTTATCCTCAATATCGGCTGGACTACCCACGAGCTGTGTGTTGAAACCAACGACTATATCTTAGAGTCGGTAGCCCGCTATCCCCAGCGTTTGATAGGCTTCTGTAGCGTCCAGCCAAACTCTTATGAAGCCGCAGTGGCAGAGATAGAGCGCTGTGCTAAGGGGGGGGTAAGAGGGGTTGGTGAAATGAGACCAGATATACAATTGTTTGACCTCAGGGATGAGGTGATACTGAAGCCCATTATTGAAGTATTGCGAAAGCATAGGTTAATTCTGCTTACCCACGCCTCTGAGCCGGTAGGTCATAATTATTCAGGCAAGGGGGTTGTTACCCCGGAGATGCTCTATCCCTTTATTGTCAGCTTCTCTGATTTAACTATAGTCTGCGCTCATTGGGGTGGTGGTTTACCCTTCTATGCCTTAATGCCTGAAGTAAAACAGGCTATGAGCAACGTTTTTTTTGATACAGCAGCTTCACCGTATCTTTATAGTCCCCAAGTGTATGACCAGGTTATTCAGCTTGTTGGTAGTGAGAAGATTCTTTACGGCAGCGACTACCCCTTGATGACACAGGGCCGGTTACTTAGGGAGATTGAGTCTCTGGATTTACCCGAGGAGACACGGAACCGAATCCTGTCAGGTAATGCCCAGAGGCTGCTGGGTATCGGGAGTAAGTAGGGGTAAGCTTGAGATATGGAACAGGTTCGCTCTTTCATTGCTATTGAGTTACCTGATGGGCTAAAGCTGGAGCTTAACCAGCTTGAGGCTAAATTGAAATCGGGTGAGTTGTCTTGGGTGAAGTGGGTTGACCCGTATGGTATTCACCTGACACTAAAGTTCCTGGGTAATGTCGTGGTAAATAAGCTGGGTGATGTAACTAGGGCAATGGAGGCGGCTGTCCAGGGGATACCTCCCTTCCATCTGGAGGTTAGCGAACTGGGAGTTTTCCCCAATTTGCGGCGAGTTCAAGTAGTTTGGGTGGGGATAATCGGGGAGGTAGATAAGCTCGGTCAGCTTCAGCAGCGCATTGAGTCTAATCTTGTCCCTCTGGGCTTTGCTCCCGAGTTACGTTCATTTGTGCCCCACTTGACCCTAGCCCGCCTTCGTGACCGGGCATCATTGGCTGAGCGGCAAAAATTTGGGCAGCTTATCGCTAACACCAAATTTAAGGCAGCTCATGCCATTGAGGTAGAGGTTATTCACCTGATTAGGAGCCAGCTAACCAGGGAAGGTGCTATCTATAGTCGGATTAGCTCAGCTGGACTAGAGAAGCCCTTGTCAACAGCCACCGCTTAGTGTATACTGTAGGAAATTCAATTTTGGTCGGGAGGTGGACTTCGTGGAACAATGTAATTTTCCCAAGTGTCAGAAATGTGAGACTGGAGACCTGGTGCCCCTGTCTGATTTTGGCAATCAGGGGGCAGCTATTCACTACAAAGCCTGGGTGTGCACTAACCCTGATTGCGGCTTCAACCTGAAGATACGGAATGGCGATGTCTATATTAACGAGCCCGTTATGAGCGGGGCAACCCACACCCCCCGCTCCCGCTAGAATACCAGCGGCTCACTTCAGGTTTTAAAATATGGATGGTAGATGTGCTCCCTCAGTTAGCTAGGCTTAAGGGAATAGCACTAGACCTTTTATTTCCACAGTGGTGTGTCGGCTGTGGTAAGGAAGGTGAGCTTATCTGCTCTTCCTGCCGTCGGTCACTACCCCGAATTATGCCTCCACTTTGTCCTAGGTGTGGTAAACCCCAACCCAGTGGCATACTCTGCTCTGGCTGCGTTAGCTGGCATGCAGAGATAGATGGCATTCGCTCTCCGTTTCGATTTGACGGAGTGATACGCCAGGCTATCCATCAGCTAAAGTACCGAAACCTAAGAGCCCTAGCCCAACCCTTGGCTGGATTGCTGAGAGATTACCTGGTCACTAATCCTGTATCTGGGGAGATTCTGGTGCCAGTGCCGCTGCACCCGAAACGATTGAGAGAGCGGGGCTATAATCAATCCAGCCTGCTCGCCAGTGAGCTAGGCAAGCTCATCAATCTGCCGGTGGTAGATGACTGCCTTATCCGACAACGGCAGTCCCCTCCCCAGGCCAGAGCGGCGGCTGTGGCAGAGCGGAGGAGCAATGTAGCCGATGCTTTTTCCTGCCGTGACCATAGGCTGCAGTATACACAAGTGTTGCTCATAGATGATGTCTCCACCTCTGGAGCGACCCTTGATGCTTGTGCCACAGTGCTACAGGCAAGTGGAGCTACCTCGGTGTGGGGGCTGGTGCTTGCCAGGGAGATTTGATTAAGTGGAGTAAAGAGATGGAGATACAGATAACCGGTAAAAATATGGGGCTAACACCAGCAATGCGTCGCTACATTGAGCGTAAGTTAGGCAAGTTCAATCGTCATCTACCTAACATTATAGAGTCCAAAGTAGAAGTTTCTGCAGAAAAGACAAAGTCTCCCCGGCAGCACTTTGTAGTGCGGGTAACTGTAGCCGGTAGTGGTGCCCAGTTCCACGGTAAGGAGAGGGGGGAAGACCTGTTTACGGCTGTTGACAAGGTAGCCGCAATTATGAACCGCCAACTGGAGCACTATAAGGGAAAGCTATATGAAAAGGGCAGGGGTAGCTCACTTGCCCGAAGTGAATTTATCCCGGAAATAGAAGCGGTAGAACCTGCGGAAAAGGTGGTTAAGGTTAAGCGGTTTGCGGTCAAACCGATGTCAGTGGCTGAAGCTATGGACCAGATGAAGCTCCTGGGTCATGATTTCTTCCTGTTCTTTAATGCTGATACTGAAGAGCTTAACCTGTTATACCGGCGCAAGGATAGAAACTACGGTCTGATTGAGCCTGAGCTGGAATTGGCTTAAGAGTGAGGTTGACTTCTCCGGGTTTATAGCTTAATCTGTGAAAACTGGGAGGTTATGAGTTAGTGATGACGTCGCGCCGCTGGCTGCTTGCTTTCGGACTGGCCATTGGGGTTCTAATAGTGGTTACGGTGGCGCTGGTGCTGACTAC
>SDBU01002603.1_pt1 | contig 23772 bp, 24 predicted proteins | sample 2277071 | NCBI WGS metagenome assembly SDBU01 (sample SAMN10397929, study PRJNA504765) | marine sediment metagenome | isolation source: marine sediment core GS08_GC12, 126 cmbsf | place: Arctic Ocean: Gakkel Ridge, Loki's castle | collected 2008 | reverse complement strand
CTATCCAGTAGTATTTCTCTTTGGCCGTTAGGCCCCTGAACTCTACCGCCTCACTCCCCACCAGAAATTGCCTTACTTGCTCTACCGCCTTTAATTCTCCGTCGTTCATGATCAGGCGCATGTCACAATCATAAACGAGCTGCCTTATCCCTTCAGGCTCATCTTGCGTTGGAAATCAATACCCCCTCCAGGCTCATCTTGTATTGGAAGAGACTAGGTATTGACAAGTCAAAAAAGCTATGTTATTATGTGGTATGCGGCAACCGCTTACCGCTTGCCATACAAAAGAGTGAATAGAATGAGGAGAGTCTATATCAAGGAAGAGGTATGCATGGGCTGTCATCTGTGTGAGGTGTATTGCCATCTCAAACATGCGCAATCGAAAGACTTAATCAAGGCATTCAAAAGGGAATCACCCCATCCTTTGCCAAGAGTCCGCGTGGAGGAAAAGGGGGCGGTATCTTTCTCAGTGCGTTGTCAGCAGTGTGATGAAGCTCCGTGTGTTTATGCTTGCCTTACTGGTGCTATTACCCGTGACGATGTAACTGGAGTGATTAGGGTGGACGAGGAAAGGTGTGCCGGCTGTTGGACTTGCATCCTGGTCTGCCCCTTTGGTGCCATAAGGCGAGACACAACGCAAAGAAAGACGATTAAATGTGACCTGTGTGAGGGAGAAAATGTGCCAGTGTGTGTTGCTAATTGCCCTAATGAGGCGCTGGTATACGTGGAGGTGGAAGATGGGAATGCTAATTTAGCAGGCAAGTTAGTTGCCGCGGTTCAATGAATATTGGGTTCGATTGACTAGGTAAATTAAAGGGAGGTTTATCATGCCATACAAATGGGGGCCAAATTATATCGTTCCTTCGGTAGCTCTGAAAAGCTACTCTGGCGGTGTCCGGCTGCGGGAGGAATTTAACGAAGACCTGTTGCATAAGGAGTTAGAGGAGTTAGGTCTATCGGGACCTATCGCTAGGGTAACCAATCCCTGGTATTACCGAAAGAAGAATACGGATACCTGGATTAAGATTGGGGAGTCAGACGATAGACATGAAAATTTCCCGGTGAGGTGGGACACCACCAATCTAGAAAATGGGCAATACGAAGTAATGGGATTGATGCATGTTTTTGTCAAACAGGGCGCTGAGGAAAGGGCTATCGCCCGGGAAAATATAGTGGAAGTTACTGTTGAGAATTAAACCTCTAGAAACGCACCAAGGAGAAGAGTCTTGATGATTGCTATCGTTGATTACGGTGCCGGTAATCTGCGCAGCGTGGTTAATGCTGTCAGCAAATTGGGCTACCAAGCAAAGGTGACTGGCAGTCCGGGCGATGTACTCAATGCCCAGGCAGTCATTCTGCCTGGGGTTGGCGCTGCGGCTGATACCATGGCGAGCCTGCAGACGTTGGGATTGATCGAGCCTATTCGCATCTTCATCTCAGAGGATCGCCCTTTCCTCGGCGTTTGCATTGGGCTGCAAATCCTGTTTACCAGTACCGAAGAAGGTGGCTGGTGTGAGTGTCTTGGCATCATTCCCGGGGTGGTACGCAGGCTTCCTGCGGGCCTCAAGATTCCACACATGGGCTGGAATCAGGTGAAGCAGAAGACTTCTCACCCGATTTTTGATGGCATACCGGATGAAGCTAATTTCTACTTTGTGCACAGCTTTTATGTTGAGCCGGATGATAGATCACTGGTAGCTGGTGAGACCGAATATGGCATCCCGATATGCAGCGTCCTCACCCGTGGCAACCTAGTGGCCACTCAGTTTCATCCGGAAAAGAGTGGTGAGGTCGGGCTCAGGCTCTATAACAACTTCATTAAGACTGCTCTAGTGACAAAGGTTGGTAGCCTGAAGACAGACTAGGCAGGGAGACAATGACAAAGGCAGAGAGAATAAAGTACCTGATTATCGGAAACTCCGCCGGTGGCATTGGAGCAGCGGAGGCTATCCGAGAGGTGGATAAAGTGGGGACAATAGCCATCGTCTCCGACGAATCCTACCCTACCTACTCGCGTCCGCTAATCTCGGAGTATTTGGCCGAAAGGTGCCCTCTGCAGAGAATGCTGTTTCGTCCGCCTGATTTCTACGAAAAGAACAATATTCGGGCTATCCTGGGCCAGAAAGTGACAGAGCTTAATGTCGATAAGCATGCCATCAAGCTCGAGGACGGCAAAACAATAAACTGGGAGAAGCTACTGTTGGCTACTGGTGGCCTACCTATCATGCCCGAAATAGAGGGTATCGAGCTCAAAGGAGTCTTCACCTTCACCACGCTTGATGATGCCAAGGCAATCGACGACTTTCTTGACCACTACCACGGAGAGGTACGGGCAGTGGTTATTGGTGGCGGTCTCATTGGATTGAGTGTTACTGAGGCACTGGTGAAGAGAAAGGTCAAGGTCACCATTGTCGAGATGAAAGAACGGATTTTAAACACCATCCTCGACGAAGAAGCATCAAATATGGAGGAAACAACTTTGAAGGAGGCCGGGGTTAAAATCATCACGGGTCGCACCGTGAGCAAGGTCACCAGCTATTTACCCGGTGAAGCTATCCGTGCAACTCTGGATGACGGCCGACCGATACCATGCGAGATGGTGGTAGTTACCATCGGCATTCAGCCACGCACTGAGCTTGTGGCTAACACCGGGATAAAGATAAACCTTGGCATAGTCGTTGATCGCCATATGGCCACGTCCAGCCCTGATGTCTATGCCTGTGGGGATGTGGCTGAGGCTTATGACTTTGTCTACGCTGAGAATCGCCTGACTCCTATCTGGCCTAACGCCTACATCGGCGGAAGGATTGCTGGCTTCAATATGGCTGGTCTGCCAACCCGATATCAGGGTGGAACGGCAATGAATTCCATGAAGTATTTCGGACTGGATATTGTCTCGGCAGGCACGGTAATCCCGCCTAACGACGGCTACGAGATAATAACGGCAAAGCACAACGATATTTACAGGAAAGTGGTATTGAAGGATGGACTAGTAGTGGGCCTGGTCTTTGCCGGCGATATTGAGAAGTCGGGCATCATCTATAGCCTGATGAGGGATAGGGTGAATGTTGACGGCTTCAAGGAATTTCTCATCGCTGACGATTTCGGTCTCGCCTCTCTGCCTGAGGAAATCTGGCGACCACGCCTAGCCATCCCACCATCATTACTGGCTTCTTCAGTAACCTCTACTGAGCAGCCTGAGGAGGCGCTCGTAGGAGAGTGAGATTCTGATTCCAGGAGGAACAGCATGAAAGACATAAAACAGGTAAATAACCCCCACAACGATGACAAGGTAATTGATGCCTGCTCCATATTCGGTGCCATGGACATCTCAGGGAGGAGATTTTCCGGAGAAGGCGTCATCAGGGCAATTGCTAACATGCATGATCGTGGCAATGGCCTAGGTGGAGGATTCGCCATCTATGGCTTATATCCCGAATATGCCGACCTATATGCCTTCCATATCATGTACCTGAGCCCTGCGGGGAAGGTAGCGACAGAAGCATTTCTCAGGGAGAACTTTAACCTCATTTACCAAGAAGAGGTGCCGACAAGGCCGACACTAAAAATTGTCAACGCACCAATAGTCTGGCGCTACTTCCTTGAGGTAGGCCAGCGCCAGTCCGAACAACAATCGCCGGATGATTACGTTGTGGAAAAGGTGATGACCATAAACACCAAGTTGCGCGATAGCTTCGTCTTCTCCAGCGGTAAGGATATGGCCGTGTTCAAGGGCGTGGGCTACCCTGAAGAGGTAGCCGACTACTTCTGCCTGGAGCAATATAAGGGCTACCTGTGGACAGCACATGGCCGTTTCCCAACCAACACTCCTGGCTGGTGGGGGGGTGCTCACCCTTTCTGTATTCTAGACTGGACAGTGGTTCATAACGGAGAGATTTCATCCTATGGAATAAACCGGCGTTACCTGGAACAGTTCGGCTATCACTGCACCATGCAGACTGACACCGAGGTGGTAGCCTACGCTGTTGACCTGCTTATGCGCAAGCACAACCTGCCGATAGAAATAGTGGCCAAGATACTGGCGCCACCCTTCTGGAGTGATATTCAGCGCATGCCATCAGGAGGGCAGAGACTAATGCGAACTCTGCGTCAGGTGTACGCCAGTCTGCTCTTGAACGGACCGTTCACGGTAATCATTGCTCATCAAGGTGAGATGATCGGGCTGACTGACCGCATCAGGTTGCGCCCGCTGACTGTTGGTGAAAAGGGCGATATGCTGTACCTTTCGTCCGAGGAGTCAGCTATCCGCCTGATATGCCCGGAACTGGACAGGTCGTGGATTCCCATGGGCGGCGAACCGGTCATAGGACGGCTGGAGACGGTATCCCAGCCACGATTGATGGCTACTAAGGAAACAGTAATGACCGCTGAGGCGATATGACATGCTGACAAAAAGAATTATTCCCTGTCTTGATGTGAAAGACGGCCGCGTCGTAAAGGGGAAGAGCTTTGTTGAGTTACGCGACGCTGGTGACCCGGTGGAGCTAGCCAGCTTTTATTATAGAGAGGGTGCTGACGAACTCGTCTTTTTGGACATAACAGCTACCCCTGAAGGGCGTGACACCATGGTTGATGTTGTGGAGCGCATCTCCGAGAAGGTGTTTATGCCACTTACTGTCGGAGGTGGATTGCACAGCATCAATAATATGCGGCGCATGCTGCTAGCCGGAGCTGATAAGGTCTCGATAAACACGGCAGCTGTGCTTAACCCCCGCCTGATTAGAGAGAGTGCTGATAAATTCGGCAGCCAGTGCATCGTAGTTGCCATAGACGCCAAACGGGTGGAAAGCAGCAGCCAACCCCAGTGGCAGGTCTATATCTACAGCGGCCAGAAACCTACCGGGGTTGATGCCCTCGACTGGGCAAGGAAGGTGGTAGCACTTGGAGCTGGGGAATTACTACTTACCAGCATGGACGCTGATGGACATCGGGCAGGATATGACACCGAGCTTACCCGTGCTGTGTCTGAGGCGGCTAGCGTGCCGGTCATCGCCAGTGGCGGTGCCGGTACACCGGAGGACCTGTATCAGGCACTGGTCTTAGGCAAGGCAGACGCAGTTTTAGCCGCTAGCATCTTCCATTACGGGACTTACTCTATCAGTGATATCAAGGAATACCTGGCAAAACGGGGAATCCCTATAAGAGTCTAGGAGCAAGGTATTGAAGACCTATCTGGCACCCAAGTTCATAATACAGCGAGACCCTGAGCGGTGTATCCAGTGTCAGGTGTGCGTCAACCAGTGCACCTGCGACACTCACTACTATGATGCTGAAGATGATGAAGTAAGGAGCCGTGAAGAAAATTGTGCCGGGTGCCACCGCTGCGTGCTCTTTTGCCCGACCCGGGCACTAACCATCAGCCGAAACCCCCTGGACTACCGGGAGAACTATAACTGGCGCCCCGAGGTTATTGAAGATATCGTCAAGCAGGCAGAGACTGGCGGAGTGCTCCTTACCGGGATGGGCAATGACAAGTGCCAGCGCATCTACTGGGACCACTTACTTCTTAACGCCAGTCAGGTAACCAATCCATCCATTGACCCGCTACGTGAGCCGATGGAGCTTACCACCTATCTTGGACGAAAGCCTGACCGGGTAGAACTTGACCTTGAGTCCCTCAATTTAAAGACGGAATTGGCCCCTCAGGTTAGTCTGGAAGTCCCGGTCATGTTTGCCGCCATGTCCTATGGTGCGGTGAGCCTTAATGTGCATGAGTCCCTCGCCAGGGCAGCCACTGAAATGGGTACCCTGTGGAACACTGGCGAAGGAGGGCTTCACCCCAAACTATACAGATACGGAAATAACACTATTGTCCAGGTAGCTTCAGGACGCTTCGGTGTCCATGCCGAGTACCTGGATGCAGCCAGAGTAATCGAGATCAAGATTGGCCAGGGAGCCAAGCCAGGAATTGGTGGACACCTTCCAGGAGAAAAGGTAAGCGCAGAAGTATCATTAACAAGGATGATTCCCGAGGGTACCGACGCCCTGTCACCGGCTCCGCAGCATGATATCTACTCCATTGAGGATCTGGCGCAGCTTATCTACGCCCTGAAAGAGGCAACAAACTATTGCAAGCCGGTATCGGTTAAGATTGCAGCCGTTCACAACTCAGCCGCTATTGCCAGCGGTATTGTGAGAGCCGGTGCCGATATTGTTGTCCTTGACGGATTGAGAGGAGCCACCGGTGCTGCCCCCAAGATTATTCGCGACAATGTCGGTATCCCGATTGAGATGGCACTAGCCTCGGTAGATAGCCGACTGAGGCACGAGGGAATACGCAACCAAGCTTCTATTGTGGTCTCAGGTGGTATCAGGAATAGCGGTGACGTAGCTAAGGCAATCGCCTTGGGGGCTGACGCCGTCTATATTGGGACAGCAGCTCTCATTGCTCTGGGCTGCCATGTCTGCCAGCAGTGTCACACCGGAAAATGCGCTTGGGGTATATGCACTACTGATCTCCGCCTGACCAAGAGGATAAATCCAGATATCGGTGCCCGTAGGCTGGCTAATCTGCTTCGGGGCTGGAGCCTTGAGCTGAAGGATATACTGGGTGGATTAGGTGTTAACGCTTTGGAGAGCCTGCGCGGCAACCGCCTGCACTTAAGGGGTGTCGGGCTAACTGATACTGAACTTGAAATCCTAGGGATTAGGATGGCGGGGAACTGAAAATGTTGAACAAGGGAAACTCAGTGGTGAAAATAGATGCCGCTGGCATTTACTATCGAGAGCTTAATGCCAGGCTGAGAGATGTGGTTGCCAACGGCGCTCAGAGAATAGAGCTCCACAATGTCTACGGGCAGAGATACATTGGCACCAACTTGGATAGACCGGTAGAGATTGAGATATATGGAACTCCAGGAAATGACCTTGGTGCATTAATGGACGGCCCCCGGCTTATCGTCCGTGGCAATGCCCAGGACGGCTGTGGTAACACGATGAATGGCGGTGAGATAATTGTGCACGGTCACGCTGGAGATATTATTGGCTTATCGGCCAGAGGTGGGAAGATCTTTGTCCGAGAAGATGTCGGCTACCGGGCCGGTATCCACATGAAGGAATATCAGGACAAGAAACCGGTGCTGGTTATCGGCGGCACTGCCCAAGATTTTCTCGGTGAGTACATGGCGGGGGGCATTTTGATTGTGCTAGGCCTAACTCTCAGAGAGGGAGAACATCACAAAGCAAAGTTTATTGGTACCGGCATGCACGGCGGCGTCATCTACCTGAGAGGAAGTATCGAAGATTACCAAGTGGGTAAGGAAGTCGGGGTTGCTGAATTAGAGGAGAAGGACTATCAGATTCTTCGCCTGCTGGTTAGTGAGTTTGCTGCCCACTTCGGTTATGAGACGGAGATGGTACTGGAGCATAATTTTATGAAGCTCTTCCCCCGCTGGCTCCGTCCCTATGGGAGGCTGTATGCCTACTAACATGCTTTTCGATAAGCGAGGGCTTACCCGTCCCGCTGACACAGGGGATAGTAGGTCAACCACCGCTTCGGGACTTGAGGAAATCGGCAGTGCCCTGCTCAGCGACCGGGTAGGTCCAGTGACCACGATAATTGGAATGTTGGCCTATCGGAGTTCCTTCGATCCTCATAAGTGCAGGGGGGAGGTGCCTGTAAATGTCTCACTGTTCTCCAGAGGAGTGTTTTGGCGAGCCGTGGAGGCGATGAGAGACGCGTTCAAAGCCGGACTTGGCATTGGTAACCTAGTCGCCGTTGCTTCTGAGGGACAACAATTGGGTGAAGTGATGGTACCTTCAGGTAAGATAGGCTTCGCCACAGTATCGCAAATCGTAGTCTGTGGGGCTTTGCTCAAGGCTGGGATACCAGTCGATGCCAAATTCGGAGGCATACTCCAGATCCGGAATCATGAAGCCCTTCGCTTTGTTGATCTTATCAAGTACAATGGCTCCTCATTAGATCCCTCCGAAGTGTTCGTTGCCGGCAAAATGACCACTGCAAGCAAGGTAATCAAGGAGGGTAATGGAAAGATACTAGCCAGCTTGTGGGAAATACCGGCTCTGGCCAGGCCAAAGGCAGAGACAATAATCGAAGAGCTGCAGATAGTGGGCATGCAGGGCCTAATTACACTCGGAAGAACAGGGCAGCCAGTCTGTGAGCTTCCCGTGGCGATGAGCAAGGTTGGAATGGTGCTTGCCGATGGGCTAAATCCAGTGGCAGCTGCTATTGAAGCCGGGATAGAGGTGACAAATCACGCCATGAGTGGTGTCATTGACTTTGAGAAGTTGGAGCTTCTCTGGGATTGTCAATCGGTGAGGAAGTAGACCGTGTCAAGTTTGTTGATAATAGCTCAAGAAACCGAGGTACTGGCAGGATTGTGTTCGGGGCTCATCCGAGATGGCTTTGCCTGCTCTATTGGTTCTCATGGCAATGGGTTAGCGGAACAGATCGCTACTCATCGTCCGGATTTGGTCATGTTGGCAATGGATGGGCATTTGGTCAATTCTAGAGTACGGGAACTAACCCAAAGGATGAAACAGGAGGGCTCCCTACCAATTATTGCTCTAGTCGCCAGGGAGAAGCTCGATGGCATTGATGGCCATCTAGAGGTCGATGATTTTCTTATCAGCCCCTACGATGCAAAAGAACTGGTTGTAAGGATAGAACGCCTTCTCCATAGAACCAGCAACATAGACAGCGGTGAGTTAACAAAATGCGACGGCTTGGTGATAGACCTCGCCAAGTGTGAGGTAACTGTAGAGGGCAAGGTTGTAGAGCTAACCTTCAAAGAGCATGAGCTGCTCAGGTTTCTAGCAAGTAATCGAGGTCGTGTCTATACTCGAGAAGCCCTGCTTAACAGGGTCTGGGGCTATGATTACTACGGTGGCGATAGAACCGTAGATGTACACGTTAGGAGACTAAGAAGCAAGATTGAGGGCTCCACCCATACGTACATTGAGACCGTGCGTAATATCGGTTATCGCTTCAGAGCCGGACAGAGTTCTCTACCCAACTCGGACTAATAGTGATATGTGGAAAGGAGACTAGTATGTGCGGAATCGCTGGCTGCTTCGGTGAACGAGATATAAATACTGTAAATCATATGCTGGACGCTTTGCCTCATCGGGGCCCCAACGACCGCGGCATATACACCTTTAATAATACTGTTCTGGGCCATACCAGACTATCAATTGTTGATGTGGCCAAAGGTCACCAGCCAATATTAAGCAACGGCGGAAGAAGAGGCATGATCTGTAATGGTGAAATCTACAACTTCCGCGAACTCAGAGAGAGGCTCTTGCCTAAGTACCGGTTCGCCACTGATTCTGACACCGAGGTCATACTTCACCTGTATGAGGAAAATGGACCTGAATGTGTGACAGACCTGGATGGTATGTTTGCCTTTGCCATCTTTGACGGTGACGATTTCATGCTGGCTCGTGACCCCATTGGAATAAAACCACTCTACTATGGCTATGTGGGAGACAGACTTTATTTCACGTCGGAACTTGGTGCCATGACACTGGCCGGCGTGGACGAGGTTTATGAATTTCCGGCGGGATATTACTACACAAATAGAGAAGGGTTTGTTCAGTACTATCAGGTGCCAGAGATTCAGGACCACCTGCTGAAGGATGTAGACGAAGTAAGCAAGCAGATTCGTCAGACATTTATTAGGGCAGTTAAGAAGAGACTTCTGGCTGATAAAGAGATTCACGTAGGCTCCTTTTGCAGCGGTGGTATTGACAGCAGCCTGGTAGCCGCTATCGCTGCCGAGGAAATACCTCATCTCCATACATTTGTGGTGGGTATGATAGACGATAACGGGAACGAGAGTGACGATCTTAAAGCGTCAAGAATTGCCGCCGAGCATATCGGGTCAACCCACCACGAGCTAATCTTTACCGAGGAAGACTATTACGAGGCGTTACCGACTGTTATCAATAAACTCGAGAGTTATGACCCTTCACTCGTGCGTTGCGCTGTTCCATGCTACTTTACCTGCAAGCTGGCCGCAGAATATGTCACGGTGGTGCTAACCGGCGAAGGTGCAGACGAGATATTTGCTGGCTATCACTACATGAAACACTATCCCCAAGAGAAACTGAATTGGGAGGCAAGACGTTGCATCGGCAGCCTTCATAACATCAATCTGCAACGTGCTGACCGCATGGGAATGTATTTTAGCTTGGAACTGAGGGTGCCTTTCCTGGATGTAGCTATGGTTGACCTTGCTATGAAAATACCTCCCGAACTAAAGATCAGGGAGTTAGAAAACAGTGATGACAAGATTGAGAAATGGATTCTGCGCAAGGCATTTGAAGGGACCGGATATCTACCCGACGATATACTCTGGCGCTACAAGGTTCAGTATACGCAGGGAGCTGGCTGTGAGAGCTTGGGGGAGAAATTGGCTGAATCGGAAGTGAGTGAGGAGGAGTATGAGCGTATTAAGGCAGAGAATCCCAACGCAGTAATCAATAGCCGTGAGGCAGCCTACTACTTCAAGATATTTCGTCAGTTTCACCCCCAGGACTCGGTACTTCGTTCCATTGGTATCTGGACTGGTTTTGACTTTGCCGAGGAAAGAGAGCATGTGCAGGGGACCGTGGATGGTGACTTGAAACATACGCAGTGAGTGTCCAACTGCATAATCACTGGTTTGTAACATAGATTTAACATATCTGTAATATGGTGGAAACAATAACGGGCTAGACTGAAATAAAAAGGAGGTTTTGACATGCCCGTTAATTCTGGAGACACTGCCTGGATTATGATTTCATCGGCACTGGTTATGTTGATGACGCCAGGTGTAGCTCTCTTCTACGGTGGTATGGTGAGGCGAAAAAATGTCCTCTCCACAATCATGATGAGCTTTGTGTGTCTGGGTCTGATTGGTCTGCTCTGGGTGCTTTACGGTTACAGCTTAAGCTTCGGTTCTGACAACGGTGGCTTTATCGGGGGGCTCGATTTCATCGGCTTGATGAATGTTGGGCAAGATCCCTCAGCCATCTATGCCAGCACTGTTCCTCACCTAGCCTTTATGATATTTCAGGCTATGTTTGCCATTATCACGGTAGCCCTAATCACTGGCGCCGTCGTTGAACGAATTAAGTTTAGTGCCCTCCTTGTTTTTTCTGCTCTGTGGATGACTTTAGTGTATAGCCCCGTAGCCCACTGGGTTTGGGGTGACGGCGGCTGGCTGGCCAGCCTCGGTGTTCTTGACTTCGCTGGCGGTGCCGTTGTCCATATTAATGCCGGTGCCTCGGCTCTGGCGCTGGTCTTACTATTGGGCCGGCGCAGGGGCTTTCCACAAGAGACAATGGAGCCTAACAATATACCAATGGTAGTACTGGGCGCTGGTCTGCTCTGGTTCGGCTGGTTTGGCTTCAATGCTGGCAGTTCACTGGCCTCCGATGGCTTGGCCGCGAGTGCTTTCGTTGCCACCAATACTGCGGCCGCTGCCGCTGCTTTTACCTGGATGGTGATTAGCTGGATTCACCGCCGACCGAGCGTTCTCGGTACCGTAACCGGGGCTATTGCTGGGTTAGCTACTATAACCCCGGCTGCAGGCTTTGTGACCCCGCTGGCAGGTATCCCGATAGGCATCGTGGCAGCTATTGTCTGCTACTATATCATGCTGTTACTGAAGACAAAACAAGGCTTCGACGACTCTCTGGATGTGTTTGCGGTACACGGTGTGGGTGGTATTTTGGGAATGCTGGCAACTGGCATTTTCGCCACTCTGGCAGTCAACTCTGGCGGGGCTGACGGTTTGCTTGCCGGTAATGGAGCACAGTTCTTGAAGCAATTGCTCGGCGTTGTTGCGGTTGGCGCTTATGCCTTCGTAGCTACCTGGATTCTGGGCAAGCTGGTTGATGTTGCCGTCGGGCTGAGAGTGGGGCAATCAGAAGAAACGGTCGGCCTGGACCTTGCGCAGCATGGCGAAAGAGCTTACGGAGGATTACTCCGATGAAGAAGATAGAGGCTATTATTCGAGAAGAAAGGCTGGACGCGGTCAAGAAAGCTCTTGAAGAGAACAGTTATTTCGGTATGACAGTCAGCCAGGTAAGCGGACGGGGCAAACAAAAGGGGATCTCCCTGCAATGGCGGGTAGGCGAATACCGGGTTGATTTGCTGCCCAAAACTAAGATTGAGTTGGTGGTACTAGACGAAGACGTGCCCATAGCAGTAGATGCTATTGTCCGCAATGCCAGGACAGGTGAGACAGGCGACGGCAAGATTTTTGTCCTGCCGGTGGAAAACGCCATACGAGTCAGAACTGGCGATAGAGATGAAAACGCAATCTAGATAGTCTGGAGGTCTATATGTGAACTGGAAAGTGATAATGAAGAGCGAAATCCCATATATACAGGAACTTGAAAAGGAGGTTAAAAGTGGCAGATAGAAGTAGGGAAGAAGGCAAAGAATATGTTCTAAAGATGGCTAAGGAGCACGATGTAAAGTTCATTAGGCTGTGGTTTACCGATATACTGGGCATGCTCAAGAGCTTTGCGATCACCGTTGAGGAGTTGGAGGGAGCGCTGGAGGAAGGCATGGGCTTTGACGGCTCTTCCATTCAGGGGTTTGCCCGGATTGACGAAAGTGATATGGTGGCACTTCCCGACCCTGATACCTTCCAATTGCTGCCCTGGAGACCACGCGAGCACCGGGCCGTGGCCCGGATGTTCTGTGACATTTTAAGGCCTGGCGGTGAGCCTTTTGAGGGCGACCCCAGATATGTCCTGAAAAAGAACCTTAAGCGAGCCGCTGATATGGGCTTTACCTTCTACGTAGGGCCGGAACTGGAATATTTCTACTTTCGGGACTCAAATGGGACTGAGCCACTGGATCAAGGGGGCTACTTTGATATGACTCCTTTGGATGTGGCTACCGATCTGAGAAGGGAGACAGTCCTTACTCTGGAGGAAATGGGTATTGGCGTTGAGTATTCTCACCACGAGGTTGCCGCCAGCCAGCATGAGATAGACATGAGATATACCGATGCCCTGACTATGGCTGACAGTGTGATGACCTATCGCCTGGTAGTCAAGCAAATAGCTTTGAGCCATGGAGTGTACGCTACTTTTATGCCCAAGCCAGTCTTTGGTATTAATGGCAGCGGTATGCATGTCCACCAGTCGCTGTTCAAGGGTGACCGGAATGCCTTCTTTGACGAGAATGACGAGTATCATCTTTCCAAGGTAGCCAAAAGCTATATCGCCGGATTGCTGAAGCATGCCCCGGAGATTACCGCAGTCTGCAACCAATGGATTAACTCCTATAAGCGGCTGGTGCCGGGCTATGAGGCACCGGTTTATCTTTCCTGGGCACGGAGGAACCGCTCCGACCTCATTCGGGTGCCGGAGTACCGGCCAGGCAGAGAAAAGGCAACCAGAGCCGAATTCAGATCCCCTGACCCAGCCTGCAATCCGTATCTTGCCTTCAGCGTCATGCTAGCCGCCGGTTTGGAGGGAATTGAAAAGGGATATGAAGTTCCTCCCCCGGTGGAAGAGAATGTTTACGAGATGACAGGCGAGGAAAGACAGAAGCGAGGAATAGAAACTCTGCCTTCAAGCCTGCTGGAAGCTACACTTCTAACTGAGAAAAGTGAGCTGGTGCGAAAGGCTCTGGGTGAGCACGTTTTTTCGGCTTTCATCCAGAATAAGAAGATTGAGTGGGATCACTACCGCACCCAGGTAACCGAATACGAGCTTAAGAGATACTTGCCTATATTGTAAGTAAAGGATAGGTGCAGCTATGTCGCAATGGGTCGGGGCGCGCCGGTTTCGAATTGGTATGGCTCAGCTCAACACTACTGTTGGTGATTTTACCGGCAACAGGCAGAAGATTCTGAAAGCCATTGACAAAGCTAGGTCTTTGGGTGTAGACCTTCTGTCCTTTCCCGAACTTGCCATCTGCGGTTACCCACCCGAAGACCTGTTATTTAAGCCGCAGTTCATTGCCGAGAACCTGCGGTCTCTAGAAAAGGTCGTTAAGGCTTCATCAGGAATCACCATCGTAATTGGTTTCGTCGATGCCAAAGAAGATATCTATAATGCCGCCGCCATAATCCACGACGGTAAGCTTGCCAGCGTCTATTACAAGATATACCTGCCCAACTACGGCGTATTCGACGAGAACCGCTACTTTCGAGCCGGTAGCGAATGCCCGGTCTATGTCATCGCTGGCATCAATGTTGGCATTAACATCTGCGAGGATATCTGGTACGAGGCAGGCCCAGCTACGGCACAAGCCAACGCCGGTGCAGAAGTCATAGTAAACATAAGTGCCTCACCATATCATGTCGGCCGAGGCAATTTCAGAGAAAGAATGCTGTCAATACGTGCGGCCGATAATGCAGCTATCTTTGCCTACAACAACCTGGTAGGAGGGCAAGATGAACTGGTCTTTGATGGTAACGGTATGGTACTGGATGAAAAAGGACGGCTAATAGCCAGAGGGAAACAGTTTGAAGAAGACCTGATAGTAGCTGACCTTGATGTCGAGTCTGTCTTCCGGACACGTCTTCAGGACTCCAGGTGGAGAAAAGAGACACTGCTTCTCGAACGGCAAGGATGGTGCAACACTAAAAGAATAGTGATATCCGAAACACCATTTGGCAATGGGAGACCGGTTCTGCCTCCTAGACAAGTCCAGAGACGAGGCTTGCCCGCGGAGGTCTACGATGCGCTGGTGCTCGGCACACGTGACTATGTGCTTAAAAACGGGTTTGATAAGGTGCTGATAGGACTTTCAGGGGGTATAGATTCGAGCCTAGTAGCAGCCATTGCAGTTGATGCGCTGGGTAAGTCAAACGTGGTTGGGGTCACCATGCCTTCAAGATACTCTTCTCCTGGCAGTGAATCAGATGCTGAGCTTCTGGCCAAGAATCTGGGCATCAAATTGGTAACTGTTCCCATTGAGAAGGTCTTTCAATCATATCTGGATATGCTGGCTGAGGCTTTTAAAGGGACAGAGCCTAATGTGACTGAGGAAAATATTCAGGCTCGTATCCGGGGTAACATCCTCATGGCGTTATCCAATAAGTTCGGCTGGCTGGTTCTGACAACGGGTAACAAAAGCGAAATGGCTACGGGCTACGCCACATTGTACGGGGACATGGCCGGTGGCTTTGCTGTTATTAAGGATGTGCCGAAGACAATGGTTTATCAACTAGCTAGGTATCGAAATTCGCTGGTTGCATCAGAACTAATACCGTCTACAGTCATAGATAAACCTCCTTCGGCTGAATTAAGGCTCGACCAGAAAGATACTGACAGCCTACCTCCGTATGAACTACTTGACCCCGTGATAACTGCATATGTTGAAGAAGACAAGAGTGTCGAGCAGATTATTGCTATGGGTATCGATGAACAAGTGGTCAAACGCTCAGCCCGATTGGTCGACACAAGCGAGTACAAGCGCCGGCAGGCACCGCCAGGTGTGAAGATAACACCCAGAGCTTTCGGCAGAGACAGAAGGTTACCTATTACTAACCGATTCAAAGGGTAGTAACAAATTGACCAAGAATTAGGTAGCTTCGAAGGATAATATGAGCATAAAGGCATCTCTAGCTTTGGAAGATGGTTCGATCCATCAGGGCTACTCCTTCGGTGCTGAGGCTGATGCCTTTGGCGAGGTGGTATTTTGCACCAGCATGACTGGATACCAGGAGATGCTGACCGACCCCTCCTATGCTGGCCAGATTCTGGTTCCCACCTACCCCCTGATTGGTAACTATGGCGTTAATGAGCAGGACTTTGAATCGGCCAGGATACAGGTCAATGGCTTTGTGGTCAGGGAGGAGTGTCCTGAGCCCAGTCACTATCTGAGCCATAAGACAATACACGAATATCTGGCCGAAAGCGGTATCCCTGGAATTCATGGTGTCGATACCAGGGCGGTAACCCGACGGCTACGCTCAGCCGGGGTAATGATGGGAATGATAACTAGCAATAGAACTCCACAGGAGGCACTGGAAGAATTACACAAGGTGCCCAGCTATGGCTCTATTGATTTTGTCAAACAGGTAACTACCCAAGCCCGTTATCAGTGGCAGCTAGAGGGCGTAACGGCAGAATACAATATAGTTGTTCTGGACTGTGGCTTGAAGTATAACATCCTTCGCATTCTGAACCACTTGGGGTGTAGCGTAACTGCTGTGCCCTGCACTATGTCAGCGGAGGATATACTCAGCCTGAAGCCAGATGGCATTCTCCTATCTCCAGGTCCGGGAAACCCTGAGTTGCTGGATTACATAGTTGCTACAATCAAGCAGCTCATTGGCAAGAAGCCGATTATGGGAATCTGCCTGGGAAATCAGCTTATTGCCCGCAGCTTTGGTGCCAGGACTTTCAAGTTGAAGTTCGGCCACCGCGGCGGTAACCATCCCGTCCGTGAATTAGCCAGTGGCAGAATTCATATCACAGCTCAAAACCACGGTTATGTCGTTGACCCGGACACTCTCAGAGATGGCCTGGAAGTCACACATATAAACCTGAATGATGGCACAGTGGAAGGCTTGAGGCATAAAGAGCTACCCATCTTCGCCATCCAGTATCACTCTGAAGCCTCTCCTGGCCCCTTGGATAATACCTACCTCTTTGACAGGTTTCTGGAGATGGTGAAGGAGGCAAAATAAGTGAATGAGGGATAGCTTGAAACCATCAAAAGTCCTCATCATCGGCTCTGGCCCTATCATCATAGGGCAGGCGGCGGAGTTTGACTATGCCGGCACCCAAGCGTGTAAGGCGATGCGGGAGGAGGGGATAACCTCGGTTCTTGTCAACTCAAACCCGGCCACCATCATGACCGACGAGGGCGTCGCCGATATTGTCTATATAGAGCCTCTAACTGTAGATATACTGGCTCGCATTATCGAGCGAGAGCGTCCTGATGGATTGCTGCCTACTCTCGGCGGACAGACCGGACTCAATCTGGCTGTGGAACTGGCTGATGCTGGCATTCTTGACAAATATAATGTGCGAAGCTTGGGGACACCCATTGAGACCATAAGAATGGCGGAAGACCGGGAGCTATTCAAGCAAATGTTGATAGATATTGAGGGGCCGGTACCAAGCAGTGTAACTGTCAACACTCTGGAACAAGCAAGAGAAGCGGCTAAGGACATAGGCTTACCCTTGATAATCCGTCCGGCCTATACTTTGGGTGGAACCGGTGGTGGTATGGCCAATAGCCAGGATGAGCTGGAGACAGTAGTTACCAGAGGATTAGCCGCCAGCCCTATCCAGCAGGTGCTGATTGAGGAATCGGTTGTTGGCTGGAAAGAGATTGAGTACGAAGTGATGCGAGATGGTGCCGATAACTGTATCACGGTCTGTAATATGGAAAATATTGATCCAATGGGTGTTCATACTGGAGACAGCATCGTCGTTGCTCCCAGCCAGACGCTGACCAATAAAGAGTACCAGATGCTGCGGACTGCCAGCATCAAGATTATCCGGGCACTGGGCATTGAGGGTGGTTGTAACGTCCAGTTTGCTCTCGACCCCAAAAGCAGCAAATACTATGTAATTGAGGTGAACCCACGCGTCAGCCGAAGCTCAGCCCTGGCCAGCAAGGCCACTGGCTACCCCATTGCCCGTGTTGCGGCCAAAATAGCTGTGGGTAAGACTCTGGACCAAATCCCCAACCAGATAACCGGGAAAACAATGGCCTCCTTTGAGCCGGCGCTTGACTATGTGGTGGTTAAGATTCCCAGTTGGCCGTTTGATAAGTTTGCCTCCAGTAACCGTGCAATTGGTACCCAGATGAAAGCCACGGGCGAGGTAATGGCTATTGACCGGTGTTTTGAGGCTGCCCTTCAGAAAGCAGTGCGTTCCCTGGAGTCCAGTCAGAGGTCACTACTCTGGGAAGACCCCAGGTGGAAGCTGGCAACCGATATCAATTCGTACCCCTTAGAACCCAATGACTTGAGATTGTGGGCTATAACGGCTGCCTTGAGAAGGGGGATAACTCCTGAGGCTATCATGGACCGTACTAAGATAGACCTGTGGTTCACCACCAAATTACAGAACATAGTTGACATGGAACAGGTACTCAGATCCCAACAACTGACACCCGAGCTTATGTGGCAGGCAAAACGGCTTGGTTTCTCCGATGAGCAAATAGGAGTCCTGACTGGCGGGCTTCATGAGCAGGTAAGACAGCTTCGCCGCAGTTGGAATGTTCAACCTGTCTATAAGATTGTTGATACCTGTGCCGCCGAATTTGATGCCAGCACGCCGTATTACTATAGCACATATGAGCAGGAGGACGAGGCACGGCCTACCGAGAAGAAGAAAGTCATTGTCGTCGGTAGTGGGCCAATACGCATTGGCCAGGGAATAGAGTTCGATTATTGCTGTGTGCATGCTGCGTTTGCCCTGCGGGATGAGGGATATGAGACGATAATGATTAACTGTAACCCTGAGACGGTATCTACCGACTTTGACATGTCAGATAAGCTGTACTTCGAACCTCTGACGGTGGAAGATGTGCTAAGTATCTACGAGAAGGAGACTCCGCTAGGAGTAATTGTGCAGTTCGGAGGTCAGACTCCTCTCAATATCGCAGCAGAACTGGAGAAAGCCGGCGTTACCATACTAGGCACCTCGGTCAATTCCATAGATGTTGCCTCCGACCGTGGCCGGTTCAACAGGATGATGACGAAGTACGGAATACCCATGCCGGAATCGGGTACCGCCAGTAGCCTTGAGGAGGCGCTGGTCGTGGCAAAGCGCATTGGCTACCCTCTTATACTTAGGCCATCATACGTCCTCGGAGGGCGGGGCATGGAGATAGTCCACGACCAGGAGGAACTTGTACTGTACGTGAGTGCTGCCGTCAGTGTTACGCCAAACCGTCCAATCCTCATTGAACGCTACCTGGAAAACGCCACCGAAGCCGAAGCAGATGCCTTGTCTGACGGGGAATATGTCTTCATACCAGCCATCATGGAGCATATCGAATATGCCGGTGTCCATTCTGGGGATGCTGCCTGTGTAATACCGCCAGTGAGCATCCCTCAGAAACATATCGACACTATTGAGGGATACACCCGGCGTATTGCCAACGAACTTCAAGTGGTTGGTATCATGAACGTACAATACGCCATCTGCCAGGATGTGGTCTACGTAATTGAAGCTAATCCACGAGCTTCTCGCACTGTGCCACTGGTCTCCAAGGTTTGCGCCATTCCAATGGCTCGTTTAGCTACTCAGCTCATAATGGGCAAGAGAATCAAGGATCTCAACCTGAAACAGCGACCCATACCACACTTTGGCGTAAAGGAATCAGTCTTTCCCTTCTATATGTTCCCCGAGGTTGACCCATTACTCAGGCCAGAAATGAAGTCCACCGGTGAAGTATTGGGCATCTCAGATTCCTTTGGCCTGGCATTTTGGAAGGCACAGGAAGCGATCAATCGTCTCCCGACCGAGGGTACCGTGCTTATCACCGTCTCAGAGCCGGATCGGCAAGCAGCGATTGAGGTAGCCAGGCGCTTCGCCAACCTTGGGTTCAAGATAAGGGCTACGGCCGGCACGCATGCCTTTCTAACAAGCCTGGGCGTGTCCTCAGAACCCATACTAAAGGAGCATGAGGGTAGACCCAATATCACGGATGCCATCAAGAATAAGGAGATTCAGCTGGTGATAAACACACCAGCAGGTAAACTAAGCAAGTATGACGATTCATATATCCGCAAAGCAGCCATTAAGTACAGGGTGCCCTATATCACAACGTTAGCTGCCGCCATGGCTGCGGTCGAAGGCATTACCGTTTACCGCAAGTGTAAATCGGACGTCAAGTCGCTGCAGAGTTACCATGCGGATATCAAACAAGGTTATGATCTTCAGGTATGATGTTACCGGATCACCCAAAGTACCCATTATGCTTTGCAGGACGAATGACAGAGCTCACCTCGACCAAGAGATTGGGCTATGTTATCCTACGCATATCAAGTCCCACCATTTCATGTATTCGGTTAAATTAACGCGGGAGTACCGGCCATTACTTTCCCTTGATATTGCAGGCCATATTGATTATGGGAGCTGGCAGAATTAATACTATTCAGTTTTATGAGTGGGGGTAGTATAATGACAATATATTATCCAGCGGCAGGAGCAATAACAAAAAGGAATCCCATGCAACAACCACAAGGCTCGGACGCAGAAGGAAAGATGATAGCCATCCTCAAGGTGTTGACTGAGACCTCGGAACCCCTCGGGTCAATTACCATTGCCCGTAGACTCGAGCAGTACGGGGTTTCTTTGAGCGAGAGAGCCGTTAGATATCACCTGAGGATAGCCGATGAACGTGGCTATACACAGCCAGCGGGTCGCGATGGCAGGATGATCACCCCGGAAGGGCGGCAAGAGATTAAGGAGGCCTTGGCACCACAGCAACTGGGATTTGTGAATGAAAAGCTGGAGATACTGGCATACCAGACCACTTTTGACCCTGTCAAACGTACTGGACAGCTACCGATAAATACCTCACTCTTTGACAAGGACAAGTTCAAAAAGGCAGTGTCAGCTATGAAGGATGCTTTCAGGTCTGGTATATGCGTCAGTGATTTGGTAGCCGTTGCATCGGAAGGGGGGAACGTTGGTTCAGTGTCAGTTCCATCTGGCAAAATCGGTCTTGCTACCGTTTGTAGTGTAGTGATAAATGGCGTACTCCTGAAAGCTGGCATTCCTACAGAGTTCAGATTTGGTGGTGTTCTCCAAATTAGAAATTCGCAGCCTAGGCGCTTTGTAGCTATAATCAACTATGCCGGTACGTCAGTTGATCCCTCTGAACAGTTCATCCTTGCTAGGATGACAAGCGTTGGTGAAGCATCAAAGACAGGTAATGGCAAAATACTAGGTGTTTTTCGTACCATCCCGGCAATGGCCAGAGAAGCCGTTGAAGAGAAGATCGCGGTACTCAAGGAAGCAGGTGTTGGAGGAGTTTTTGCACTGGGAAATACCAGCGAGCCACTTTGCCAGATTCCTGTAGCTATGAATCGGATTGGTGTCGTGCAGCTCGGTGGCCTGAATCCGGTGGCAGCAGCCGTTGAGGCCGGAATCGAGATCGAAAATATTGCCGAGAGCGGTCTAATTGACTTCCAGCAACTACAGAGCTTTTGGCAACTTTAGGTTGAATGCTACGAACGTTACATAAGGTGCTTTCTACGGCTCCTTACCTGTGTTATAGTCTGGAAGTTTGTACTATGGGTCACACTGCGCCGTAGGCTAAAACAAACGATTTGACAATCGCTTATTAAGTGTGATTTGGGGCAAAAAAGGAGGCTGGGAGAGTTATCCCCCAGTCCCCTTTAGCGCAATTACCAGCTAATTCTAGAATTCAAACAGCGCCGGCTGCAGTGCCTTTCTTTCGGCTGCCTCCTCTTCTTTCTTCTCCCGCCTCTCGGCCCTATCACGTTCTAGCCTTACCTTGATGCGCCGGTCATATATCCAGGCTTTGAGGCGGTTGAGGTCGCGCATCTGCTCATCGTTCAGGGACTCTACCTTGATATCGTCCGGTACTTCTGCCTGTTTGTGTCGAGCAAAGACTGTACTAGCAATATAAAGGTAGATTTGAGTCCAGTCGTGACCCATCGGCTGAGTGAGAGAAGCCGTGTAGAGATAGGCGCAGGCTTCGGCATCAGTCCCGGTCATCTCCTCTCCTTTGAGTGCCTTCATATTCATGGCCAGTCTTTCCATGGTGATTGCTGGCTTTATCCACTCAGGAAGACTATCTCCCCATCCCCCGGGAAAGACAAGGATAGGGTCCGTAAAGACACCCACTATGTCGGAGATGCCTTTCTCCACTGTCTTTGGCCTATTCAATTGTTAGTCCTCCTTTCAGAACCATTTAACGTCCCTATGTTTTAGTTTTGCCCACCACTGCTCGACGCTGAGGATATCCGTTAGAATGTGGATATCCTCGCAATCAACGGTAACGGCAGGGAACCCGCTTTTGTGTTCTTTCATAGTTACCGGCTTGCCAGTAAGGTAGTGGGCTTGGAGTTGGCAATAGACCTTCTCCTTCTCTTCGTTGAGCTTTAGCCTTATATCCTTACGTTCCATCGTTTCACCCCCTTTCTTACTTGACTATGAGCCAGTAGCCCTCATCACTTTTCTCTACCAGGTCAACCTTGTCGGAGCTGAGTATCATTATTCCCTTGCCTCCCGTGGTCAACTCTCCCCAGGAGACTTCATACTCTTTACCGTCCAGCTTGAGGCTTATGGCTTCGGCATGAGTGGTGACTTCAGCTACCTGTGTTTGCACTGTCTATCACCCCCTTTCTAGGCATAGTTACCCCTTCAAGTACCGGACATCTCGCTTAGTCTTTTAGGGCGTAGCTGATAGCTGCCTTAACCACTACAGGCCAGCCTTCCCAGGCTGATTCCACGCCCTTCCTGACCTTGTAGAAAATATCATCGGTTATTGCCTTTTTAGGTATTCCCATCTCTTTGGCACAGGTAAGGACATCTTCCATAGTCAGGAGAAAGACCACCTCACTAGCTCTAATCATCTGTCTCACCTCCTTTGAAGGAGAGAGGGGGGCTAGCGCCCCCCTCTCTTAATTATTGACGATCATCAATAATTACACCTTACCACTGGGCGGTCATTGGCATGACCACTACCCGCGGCGACGCCCGGTGCTCGAGAAGTAAGGGAGCGGACACCGAGGTCAGCGAGATAGTCACAATGCTTTCCTTGTCACTGAGGTAGCCGATGAGGTAGCTGGCACTCAGGGCTATCCTGTTCGGCTCGCCCTCGGAGGTCACCAGGTCTACGGTGGCTTTGCTCTCGCCGTCTTCGCCCTTGGCCGAGATCGTCATGCGGCTATCAGCGAATTCAAGCCGCACGATGTTATCAGAGGAGCGGGCGACATCCCGGACGCGCCTTACCGCTCGGTCAAACTCGGGGGCGAGCACCCTGGCCAAGAGAGCCGGCTCCGTCGTTGGTATGAGCTTCGTCCAGTCCGGCGGATTTCCCTGAACCAGCTTGGTGATGAGCGAGGCGTTGCCGAAGCCGACCTTGAGCAGATTGCCCTCGGCCAGGGCTACCCTCACCATCTTCTTGGCAGTGAGTATCGGCACCAGGGCGTCGGATGGCGGTGGTGTCCTCGGCGTCTTTGCCCAGAGATGGAGAATGAGGTTGACGCCGTTGGCCGGTATGACAATGGTCTGTCCCACCGGGAACGACAGGGGAAGCACCTGGTAGGCCATCCGGTACCCGTCGCCGGCAGCAACCTGGATGTCCTCTTCGGAGAAGAGTAAAGTAACACCGTGGAGTACCGGGCGGCTGGCCTCTGGGCTGGTATATGGGAGGACGGACTTGAGGGCGGGGATCAGGGCATCGCCGGCGAGGTCGGCGCTGGCCGTCTCCTGCAGCTCGGGGAGGGGTGGATACTCATCGGGTTTGGTGGTGGAGTAAGTGGCCTCGCCGTCTGACCAGGCGATGTTGAGCTTGCCCCGCTTGACTTTGAGGGTGAGACGCTCCATGCCGCGGACATACTTGAGGAGCTGGGTAACCGCTTCGAGGGGCATCAGGAAGGCTTCGGACGCCTCGGGCAGGTCGGCGACAATGGCCGATTCAAGGTCTCCGCCGACCACTTGGCCATCGCCGAGACGCACGTTGAGCATCACCGGCAGCGTGGACTTGCGAGGCACGGCCGGCCTGACCAGGTCGAGCGCTTGCCTGAGCGTGGTAACTGTGACTTCCATCTGTATCACCTCCTTTCTGACCTGCCTTATTCAACGCCGGGCGGTCAACCCCGGACAGACCGG
>SDBU01002602.1_pt1 | contig 23772 bp, 23 predicted proteins | sample 2277071 | NCBI WGS metagenome assembly SDBU01 (sample SAMN10397929, study PRJNA504765) | marine sediment metagenome | isolation source: marine sediment core GS08_GC12, 126 cmbsf | place: Arctic Ocean: Gakkel Ridge, Loki's castle | collected 2008 | reverse complement strand
GTAACAAGGTTTGTGCCGATAAACCCTAGTCCACCGGTGGCCAGTATTTTAGCCATCATTACCTCCCATTATTATCTCTACAATCTTCCTTCCTGCGGTTCCATCTCCGAAAGGGTTCTCCCACCTGCTTTCTCCAGCAAGCATAAATCCAGAGCATTCGAGTATTTTATCAGGTGAGGTACCAGCCAGGATGTTAGAGCCAACCTCAATTGTTTCCGGCCTCTCAGTGTTATTTCTTAAGGTAACACAGGGTATATTGAGGATACAAGCCTCCTCTTGAACACCACCGGAATCAGTGAGGATAAGCCGGGCACTACTCTCAAGTTGTAAAAAGCCGAGGAAATCCACTGGTTCAATTAGCGTGAGGTGTTGCGGTTGAAGATTAAACTCAGTCATCATTTTCCTGGAATGAGGGTGGATAGGATAGATTACTGGCATCTCAAATTCAGTAGCTACTCGGTCGAGCCCTTCCAAGATAGAAGTGAACCTTGCCCGGTTATCAACATTCTCCTGCCGGTGCATGGTTACCAGAAAATATTCCTTTGGCTTGAGTCCTAAATTGTTAATAGTATCAGCGCTGCCTTTAGCTATTTCTAGGTTCTCATAGACGGCATCAACAATAGTATTGCCGGTTACGAATATCTTCTCTTCGGGGATACCTTCGCCTCTCAGAATTGCCTTCGCTTTTACTGTGGGAGCGAACAGGAAGTCGGAGCAATGGTCAGCAAGAATACGATTTATTTCCTCAGGCATATTCCTATCATAGCTTCTTAAGCCGGCCTCAACATGTCCCACCTTTATGTGGAGTTTGACCGCGGCCAGGGCACTGGCAAGGACGGAGTTAGTATCGCCCTCAATCAGAACAACATCGGGCGGGTCTCGTTGCAAGACTTTTTCCACACCGATAAGTATCCTCGCCGTTTGTTCACCAGGCGGACCTGACCTTGCCTCCACATTGTATTTAGCCGATGGGAGTCTTAGCTGCTCAAAGAACACCTTATCTAAATTGTATGAATAATGCTGGCCAGTATGGAGGATAAAGTAGTTCCCCCGCTTTTTCTCCAGTGCTCTTATGACTGGTGCCATCTTGATTATTTCAGGGCGGGTGCCCACGACTACGGCGACTTTCACTTACTAACTTCCTCCTCTATCCGATAGCAATCAAATATTACCGTCCCACCTTCGGTGTAAGGCTCACCAGGGTCAACACACTGCATATAGGCGTGTTCTTTGGACTTGGATAGACCCAGCTTGACCGGGTCAGCACCTTCATCCAAGGCAACAATATAATGTAGTAAAGTGGACAGGGCATGGATACAAACAGCATCAGTTTTATCCAGCAAAATATTGGCACCCTCAATTGTCATCTTGTCCCCGACCTTATACACTGGGCACTTCCCCTTAATCTGGCAAACTTTAACCTGTAGCATGCTTCCCCCACCCTTTATTTCGTACTGTAAATAGGATTCCCGGTTAACTACTATTTTGTCATATATTATACTATAATATGGTATACAAGCAAGAGCAGAGATGATGACTAATGTGCTTAAATTAGCTATTTTTAGTGCCCAAGAAGGCCTATAGGCCTTTTTGGTGCGTAGAAGGATTGAAAAAGAGCTAGTGGCAGTGTAGAATTCTTAACAGTTGGAGGTATCTGCGACAGGAGTTTTACAGGAGAACAGGACAGGACCGTCAGCTGAGATAATGATGAAAAAACAAACGAATAGTTTCAAGATAATCTGGTTCTTCTTTAAACCGTATAAAATACACATCCTAGGACTACTTATTTTGTCTTTGCTTCTTGGCAGTTTAGAAGCTGCCAACGTAGCCATAATCTATCCGATACTGAGTACCGCACTTGATACCGGGTTTGGAGAGGGAAATGTTATTCTTTCGCTGTTTGCGAGAGTGGCTAGCCTATTACCAATAGCAGACGAATTTATAGCCTATTGTGTGGTTTTCTTGGTCACTGCCCTTCTAGTTTTTTTAGTAAAGCTAGGTTCCATAAACTTCAGAGTAAGATTTACTGCACGCTTAGTAGAAAAGAATCAAAACAGGATTTTTAATAAGCTTATTAAGGCTGATTATCAATACTTTATTGACCGCAAACAGGGAGAGTTACTATACGATGTTGCCTCAGCCCCACAATACATCTCAGGCCTGATCACCGCAATTATGGAATTCATGTCACAAGCGATATTATCCATCTCGATAATCCTCTTTCTATTTTCATTATTATGGCAAGGAACGGTAGCTGTGTTAGTGATAGGGCTGGGGTATCATTACGTTACCAGGTATCTCGGGAAAAAAGTCTCATACTCTGCCGGGAAAGGCGAGATGGAAGCATCCAGAGAGGGCAATGTAATCCTTAATGAGGCTATTACTGGAATCAAGGAGGTGAAGGTTTTTGTAGCCGGTGAGAACTGGATAGACAGATTTAGTAGCACCTTAAAGAGACGTTGGGACCATTTGATTAGACGCGTAATATGGCAGCAAATCCCCACCCCCCTTCTTATGCTAATCCTGTATCTTTCCTTAGGTATAATAGCCGTACTGGCTAAAATAGTAGCCCCGTCTAGTTTTTTCCAATTAATGCCTCTTTTTGGAACCTTTGCCTTCGCCCTCTTCAGGTTGGTTCCCAGCATAGGTACCATGGGTAGCTTAACCATGCAGTTTATGGGAGCACTGCCAAATTGTGAAGCAGTTTACTCTATACTAAATAGTGAAATCGCTCATATTAAGGATGGAAAGAAAGAATTAAGCTCACTCAATTCCAATATAAAGTTCGATAATGTCACCTTTACCTATAAGGGACGCCTAAAGATTTTGGAAAATATTTCGACGACTTTCGAAAAGGGTAAAACTACCGCCATCGTTGGTCGCTCAGGTGTGGGGAAAACGACGATTATCAATCTGCTGCTTCGTTTATTTGAGCCTGACAAGGGCGAAGTAAGAATCGACGGTCTAAACATCAAAGAATACAAATTATCATCGTGGTTGAATAAAATAGGGTTTGTTGGTCAGGATACATTCACCTTTAATGAGACGATTAAGAACAATATTACCTTTCGCTCGGGAAAATATTCTGACGAAGAAGTTACTGAAGCCGCCAAATACGCAGACGTCCATAGCTTTATCACTGAGCTGCCGAAAGGCTATGATACCCTTGTCGGTGATAAGGGGATGAGATTATCGGGCGGACAGAGGCAGAGAATTGCTGTTGCCAGAGCCATGATAAGAAAACCCGAGGTATTAATTTTTGATGAAGCTACCAATGCCCTTGATAATATATCTGAGGCAGCCGTCCAGAAGGCTATTGATGAAATATCAAAAGACCATACAGTTATTATTGTTGCCCATCGCCTCTCAACAATAGCTAATGCCGATAAAATAATCGTACTAGAGGATGGACGGATTTTAGAAGAGGGAACACATAAGGAACTGTTGGAAAACAAGGGAGCCTATTGGGAATTATATCGAAGCCAACCGGTGTGAAAGATGAAGCTGGAATAGATGTCCCCGAGTCAGGCTGGGATTCCGAAGTGATTAAATTATTACCTTGGTCACTCCAATAATTCCTTATTTTGGCTTAGAAATTTAGCCCCGATGCGCGCCGGAGAGCCATAACAATAATGATGCGGCTGAAAGAGGGAACGGAACCTGCTTTGCAACTCTTCGTCTTCTTCTGTATATTCAAACTTCCCGTCCAGGCGCTCATTCATCTCCACCGCCAAGTCAAGAATCTCCTCAGCGGTATTTTCCACCACCTCCAATCCAGCTTCTGCGTATTTCTTACTCTCAAAATAACGCCCTGCTCCAGATTCCAGGATTTCACGAAAGGTCAGAAATCTCTCCTTCTCAATAGACCATATCTTTGCGGGAATATACAAATCGCCTACCCTGTAAGGAGCGTACTCAAGAGGGATCCAATTAGCACATGCCACAGGAGTATGGAAAACTGTAGGTACTCCGTGTAGCCCTGCCGAACTTCCGAGGAAAAACTTGCATTTTGCCGGTAAATAAATATCACCGAAATCAGTCCGATAGTAGGAAGCGTAATCAATAATCCGTGGGTTATGTAAGTCGGGTAATTTTTCGGCGACAATATAACCCACACGCACCGCAAACCCGCCCAGAGAGGCTATATATTTTGCCGCCTCCAGATAATTTTTTACATCAGAATTGCGATAATCTTGATAGCCACGGTCTATGACTGCATCTGGAGATGTATACCATGCTTCATTCTTTATATATGTAGGGTCACGAGAATGGAAACAGATAAACCAGGAATTATCACCAATACCCATTTTATTCAATAGTTCTTTTCCTTCAACTTCTTCGGGTTCAGTGAAGTGAAGATTTGGTTCAGTATTATTAAACTCATAATACTCGTTACAGTAGAATTGAAGTATTGTACAAAACCGTGACTTTCCTAGGATAGAATGGCAGAGCATCTCATTGGCAAGGGCACTTTGCAGTATGACCAATTTTCGTCTGAACATTTTTAGCAGTTGTTGATTACAAGGCTCACTACATATTCCCGCCACATAGAAAATCTTCTTTTTTGATGCGTTTTCTAATTGAAGGCGCCTCAACAATACATCTGTAGCGAGAGCCAAAAGCCCTATCCTGTGAACACGGATTATACACAATCTTACCGATTTGAATGGTTTTATGATATACAGGCAGAGCAAAATGACGAATCCGAACAAATTCAGCAGCCACTGACGAGGGGGCCCTACTCTCCGATAAAGGATTCTTAACCAACTCATCGACTCCCGATAATAAAGCGCCTTTATTTGATGTGTAATCACCTTTTTAATTGATTCCAATTTCATCCCTCTATACTAATCATTTAGAATGGAATTTCTCCATTTAATATAATAACTCCTTGTTTTGGCTTAGAAATTTAGCCCCGATGCGAGCCGGAGAGCCGTAACAACTATGATGCGGTTGAAACAGTGAACGGAACCTATTCTGCAACTCTTCGTCCTCTTCTGTATATTCAAACTTCCCGTCCAGGCGCTCATTCATCTCCCTTGCCAAATCAAGAATCTCCTCAGCGGTGTTTTCCACTGGCTCCAATCCAGCTTCGGCATATTGCTCACTAAGAGCGTAATGCGCTATTCCAGATTCCAGAATTTCACGGAAAGTCAAAAATCTCTTATTCTCAATAGACCATAATTTTTGGGGTATATATAAATCTCCCTTCCTGTAAGGGGTTGCGTCAAGAGGAATATAGTTGGCACAAGCCACAGGAACATGGAAAATTGTAGATACTAAATATATTCCAGCGGTACTTCCCAGGAAAAACTTACATTTTGCCGGTAAATAAATATCTCCGAAATCAGTCCGATGATAAGAAGCATAATCGATAATTCGTGGATTGTTCAAATCGGGTAATTTTTCAGCAACACCATAACCCATACGCACGGCAAATCCACCCAAGAAGGCTATATATTTTGCCGCCTCCAGATAATTTTTTACATCACAATCACGATAATCATGATAATCCCACTCTACGGATGAATCATAAAATCTATCCCACTGATTGGACAAGTAAGCAGAATCGCGGGAATGAAAACAGATAAACCAGGAGTCAGCGTCAATACCCATTTTATTCAACAATTTTTTTCCTTCATCTTCTTCGGGCTCAGTAAAATGAAGATTTCGCTCCGTGTTATTGAATTCATAAAATTTGCCAGTCAGTTTAGGAACTGATTCATAAAATATCGAATTTCTTAGAGGACGAGCCTTAGTTATTGCACAAGCGTGTGCACTTTGTATGATGGAGAATTTTCGCTTGAACATTCTTAATAATTGTTGATTAGCCGGCTTTCCCGATATTCCCAAGTACAAAATTTCCTTTTTTTGTGTGTTTTCTAACTGGAGGCGTCTTAGAAACACATCTGTATCGGCAGCCAAATGCCCTAACCTGTCATAATGAAGAGAGCACAGTTTCACATATTTGAATGGTTTTATGATATACAGGCAGAGCCAAATGACGAATCCGGACAAACTCAGCAGCCACTGACGAGGGGGGCCTACTCCCCGATAAAGGGTTCTTAACCAGCTCGTCGATTCCCGATAATAAAGGGCTTTCATTTGATATGTAATTACCTTTTTGATTGATTTCAATTTAGCCCCTCTATACAGGTCATTTAGAAGGGAAGAAGGATGACGCTATCTACCGGCCAGCGCGTAGATCTCAGAGCAGAGTTCCGGCAGCTCCATGCCCAGCCGGTATAGACCGCTGAGGATTTCGGGTGACCACCCAGCCATCTGCTGGGTGGAAAGGGGCTTGATTAGCATCCCCTTAACCAGGTCCACCACCAAACCCGCCGCTTCGATATCACGGCGAAGGGTATCAAAGGTATACACGCGATGATGACCCCATTTACGGTCCGTCTCAGTGATATCTGTTTCATTCTCTATGAGTCCCATGGCTCTTCCCAGTCTGCGATGGAAAGAGTATGCATTGGGGACCAAGATGTGAATCTTTCCCTGAGGCGCAAGCCATCCTCTAGCTCGTAAGAGGATAGCCACTGGATCGACAAGATGTTCAAGAGTATTGAACATTACGATTGCGTCGAATAGAGAATCGGGAGAGTACTCCTCAAATAATGAATGTACCAATGTCACGTTGTCCGTTTGCCCCAGCTCTTTGCTAACTCGCTGGAGCACCTTTTTGGAGCCCTCCACCGCAACCACACGCTTAAACTTCTTGGACAATGCCGCAGTCACTAGACCGAAACCAATCCCCATTTCTAACACACTCTCCCCGGTAGCATGTTCCATCAGAGTGCGGATACGATATGACGTCTCCAATCGGTCAATCTCACTGATGGTTTCATACAGATTGGCATATTTATCTAGTAGCTTTGATTTATTTTGACTCATGCTTCATCTCGTTCTTATCAAATCCTTATTTACAGCAGAGGGCTATGAAATAATGCGCCATCTTAGGAAAGCCGGTATGAACCATTTCATCATTCATGGAAAAAACAAAGACATAGCTGAAATATTTAAGTAGAGTATTTCTCAGTCTCACTTCATCAAACAAATTTATGTGTCCTATCTTACTTCTTTTTGCCATATGTTCTTGGGAATATATTGAAGGCGTTCCAAAAACGGCTATAGCCTTGTCAGTTAAACAAGATAGAGTGTTAGTAAAAAACTGAGTCTGTTCATCAGGATGGATGTGTTCTATCACATCAATACTAACCAGTCCATCCACCTGGTCAATATTCATCCTCTCATTAATCAAGTCTTGACAGATAAAATCCACCCCGCCAAGAGGCTTCAGATGTGTATTGGCATATGAAATCTGTTCTAAATCAAAATCAACACCTATAATTTTGGCTTTAGTTTCCGCTCTTAGCATCAGGCACCCGATACCCTCACCGCAGCCAACATCAATTATTTTTTTTCTATCGTGCAGCATTTTGGCGGCAAATTTGTATCTGGATAAAGTAAACTCTAAGTGTTTAGGGTCTTTCCATAAGGAGTGCGAGCTTATTCGCCCCAAGAAGAGTTGTCTATCTAACTCCGGGTCTTTTTGTACCTCACTCCACGATTTTTTTGTCTTAGATGGATTCTTCATCAAGCAAGTTTCCTTCAGGTTGAATACCTGCAGTTTCAAATGATCGTATATTGGTACATTTGTTTCCTAATGCCTTTATTAACATTTCCCTGTGTTTATCAGTTTCCTTATAGTTTTCGGTTACAGACCTAATATGAAGATCTTCACTCAGACTACAATACTCACCATAGGGCATATCTCTATCCAGTTCATAATCGTACAGTTCCGGGTGACTCCAAATAGCAGTACCAGGATATGGGACTAAAGTAGAAATGGTGTAGTAATCAACAGGTTGTTCTTCAATGAAGTGAATGGTATCATTAATAGCCTCTTCATCCTCACCAGGCAATCCTACCATTAAAAAGCCTAATACTTTTAATCCCGTTTTTTTAAGGATAGAAACAGCTCTTTTATGGTCTTCAACGGTTGTTTGTTTATTGATGAGTTGGAGTACCTTATCTGAGCCGGATTCAATGCCTAACGAAACCCTCTGGCAGCCGCATCTCTTTATCATGTTAGCCAATTCCGGTGTGACGGAATCTGAGCGCATCGCACAAGTCCATTTGCTGCCTAGGGATTCAAGTTTCCTGCAGATTTTTTCCAGACGAGAGTAACCTAAGGCAAAGTTATCATCGGCAAAGCTAAAGTCATTAATACCCCTTTTATAGAGGAAATCAAGGTATTCTGTGACGTACTCAGCACTATGAAAACGTACTCGCCTCTTCCAGAAATGAGACGATGAACAAAAAGCACAGTTTCTCGGACATCCTCTCGAGGTCATTACGTCTACACGATATTTTGAGTGTGGCTGGTTTATATAGGCGCTACCATATTCGTCTAAATTAATACTGTCAAAATCAGGAATTGGTATATCATCAATATTTTTATGGTAATCCTTGTCTGGATTGTGAATAATTTTATCGCCTTGCTTATAAGAAATCCCATTGATTTCTTTCAAATCCTTTCCGCTGACTATATCACTAAGGATAAACTCTCCCTCACCACGTACAACAATATCAAAATCGCTTCCTTCCAAAAATTCCTGTGGAATCGCGGTAACATGATGACCACCAGCAACAAGTAAGGCTCCTGTGGTTTTCAAAAACCTTCCAATCTCTATCGCAAGCTGATGTTGGGGCGTAAAGATGGAGACACCATATATATCAGCATCAAGTGGAATAGCCTCGTTATAATTTCTTATGCCAGCCAGGTTAACCACTTCGACACGATGCTTTTGTTTTTCTAAGAATGCTTTCAGGTATAATAAACCTAGAGGCAAGCTCCATTTTTCAATCAATAAATATGGGCTTGGAGGTTGAATTAGAACACATTTTGTTTTCATTTTATCATTATCACCACACGCTATAACCGCCGTCAACAATGAAATTTTGCCCGGTTACATAGGATGATGCCTCAGAGGCAAGATAGACGGCAATGCCAGCTAAATCATCCGGCTGTCCAATGCGCCCCATAGGAATTCTGCTGGTAATTTCATGCATATAGTCGGGGCGTTCAGGCCCACGTTTCTTGGGAAACCATCCCGGACTTATTGCATTTACCCTGATTCCTTTATCAGCCCAAAGGGTGGCTAAATACCGGGTCATCTGCAAAATACCCCCCTTAGAAACAGCATAATGAATAGGTGGATTATTTTTAAGGTCTAAATACATCCTCTGGTCCGGAGCCAAGTAGCTGAACAAAGAAGCGATATTAATGATAGAACCACTACACGCCTTGAGCATTACAGGACTTACCGCTTTAATGCAAGTAAAATAATGAGTTAAAGCATGCTCGAGACCATCATTCCAGGCAGATTTTGTCAAATCTTCAAATTTCTCTCTCTTTCCTGAGTATGCACTGTTAATCAATACATCTATTGTCCCATGAATAGATAATACTTTCTCGATTACTTTTTGAAAGTCTTCCTCACGAGTTACATCACAAACAAAATATTCAAACCGATTACAGCCTTGGGACTGGTATTGATTTACAAAATCTCTAAGTGCCTGCTCATTCCGTCCAATCAAAACGACATTGGCACCGAAACTAGCGAGCGCTTTCGACATTGAAGAGCCAAGATGGCTGTATCCACCGGTAATTATGACTATTTTATTTTCAAGAGAAAACAACTTTTGATATTTATCAATATTATTAATCATCCTCTTCCTACTTTGAAACAGAATCATGGTAGCTCATAAATACCTTTTACTAAGCTTTTTGTTCATAAAGACGTTTAACCTCTCTAATAATATCTCTTTTAGCAAGCCCATAATGACTTTTCAATTCCTGGTGCGTCCCGTAATAAGAGCAAAAAGTATCATTTAATCCTAACCGTTTGAATTTAACAGGAGCATCGCTCCTTTCAAGGATAACATCAGCTACACTGCTCCCAAAACCACCTTCTATATTATGCTCTTCCACAGTAAGGATAGCCCCAGTCTCTTTAGCCGCTTGAATAATAATTTCTTTATCAATCGGCTTAATGGTATGAATATTGATTAGCCTCACCGAAATATTTTCCTTTTCCAGCTCCTTGACTGCTTGTAAAGCATCATGAACAATTGACCCGGTAGCAATAATAGTAGCATCTTTACCATCTTTCAGCTTGACCCCCCGGCCAATGGTAAAATCATAATCTTGCTGATATACATCCGGTTCTTTACTGGTTCCCAAACGTAGGTAAACGGGGCCTTCTATTTGGGCAGCGGCAAAGGTTGCTTTCTTAGCCTCCAAGGGGTCAGCCGGAGAAATAACAGTCATATTGGGGAGCACTTTCATTAAAGCAATATCCTCAATAGCATGGTGAGTCGGTCCCAAAGTGCTGTAAACAAACCCGGCGCCAACGCCAACAATTTTGACATTCATTTTTTGTAAACATACGTCATTTTTTATTTGTTCATAGGTTCTCATAGTAATAAAAGGGGTTATGGTATAGGCGAACGGGATTTTCCCACTTGAAGCTAAACCGGCGGCAGCACTAATCATATTTGCCTCAGCAACACCAAAGTTTATAAATTGACCAGGAAAATCCTCTCGATACTTATCATAAACGATGGCACCGATGTCCGCGACCAATGCCATAATCTGTTTATTATGTCTGGCTAAATCATATAAAGCGGACAAATAGGCATCTCTCATTTGACTACCTTGCCTAATTCGCTTTCATCCATATCCAATTCCTCGCAAACACTTTCCCACTGTTCCGTTGTGTTTGGAAGCCTATAATGCCAAATAGGCGTGTTACACATAAATGAAATGCCCTTACCTTTAATCGTATGTGCGATGAGAACACTCGGTTTATTTTTAGAAAAGGGAACGGGAGTTAATACATCACAAATCTGTGGAAGGTCATGGCCATCAACTTCTCTGACCTCCCAACCAAAGGATTTCCATTTATCTCCAAATGGCTCTAAGCTAAGAATATTATTAATCCGGTCTAATGACTGAAGCTTGTTATGGTCGATTATGGCGATTAAATTGTCTAATTTGTGATGTGAAGCAAATAAAGCCGCTTCCCAAACCGTCCCTTCTTGACATTCACCGTCACTGAGTAAGGCAAATACCCTATAATCCATCTTATCTAGCTTCCCAGCGAAAGCCATCCCGGCTCCAAACGATAACCCGTGTCCTAAAGAGCCTGAGGAAAACTCAACTCCTGGGACTAAGTGCATTTCCGGGTGACCACCCAGAATACTACCTTTTTGACAAAAAGTATTCAGAATGTCTTTATTTATAATATTCTTTTCCGCTAGAATTGCATATAAGGCAGCGCTGGCGTGTCCCTTACTTAAAATAAATCGGTCACGGTTATCGTTCTTATAGTTGTTTTTATCAATTTTCAATATTTTAAAATATAGGGCAACCAATATTTCAACGCTTGATAGAGATGGGGCAATATGCCCACCACCGGCATGAACACACATTACAACTATTTTTTTTCTTATCTCTTTGGCAATATCTTCCAACGACTTTAGGTCATCCATTTTCATTCTCCCCTAAACAAAGCCAACATACGGCTACCAAAATTCCACGATTGCCCTTCCAAGCTCCCCTCTCTCCATAATCCGGAAAGCCTCATTTATTTCTTCGAGTCTAAATCTATGGGTGATTAATTCATCCAATTTTAGCTTACCGGCGAAATAGAGAGCGATATACCTGGGAAAGTCCCTCTCCTTCTGGGTATCCCCGCTATGGGCTCCAACCAAACGTTTGCCGGAATGAAGTGGAAAGGCATCGATAGACATTTTCTTATCATGGGGAGGAACGCCCACTACATTAACATATCCTCCGTCATCCCGTGCGGATTCATAAGCCTGCTCCATTGTTTCTATTTGTCCAATCATTTCAAAGGCATAGTCTACCCCTCTACCATCGGTGATCTCCTTGATTTTTAATACGGGGTCCTGCTTAGTAGCATTGATGGTATGCGTGGCACCAAACGCCTGGGCTAGCTGCAACTTATAGTCATTGATATCCACGGCAATTATTTTTGAGGCATTAACCAGCGCCGCCCCCTGAATGGCATTAACGCCAATACCCCCAGCTCCAAAGATGGCAACCGTACTGCCCAGTGTAACCTTGGCTTGATTAATCACCACGCCTAAACCTGTAGGCACGGCACAGCCTAGAAGAGCGGCTTTGTCTAAAGGCATATCTTGGCGAATTCTGGTAACTCGATTCTCAGAAACTACCGCATATTCATTAAAAGTGGTAACCCAACCGGCATTTATTGGCTGATTGCCTTTACAGTAAATTGGTGTGCCAGCATTAATCCCAGCACCTTTAATCCAGGAAAGTACCACATGGTCCCCTGTGGCCACATGGGTTACCCCTGGCCCAATGGCTTCGACTACACCACTCCCTTCATGGCCGAGAAGGTGAGGTAAATAAGGGTCAACGCCGCGTTTTCCCTTTATTTCCTCCAGTTGTTTGTGACATACCCCGCTGAAATAGACTTTAACCAGAACCTGCCCAAAATCTGGCTCAGGAACTTTAAGGTTCTCTATAACCAATGGTCTATTAATCTCATATAGAACTGCCGCCTTCATATTCATATCACCCACTTTTAAGGTCATTTGAGTTGCCTGGCTAACATCGTTTTGATATTGTAGTAGCGGATGCCATCCATCGGATTTGGAATCTTGCCAGCTTTGAAAGCATCACAGAGGTCTTTTATAGCTTCTTCAACAGAGTGTTTCGGCTCAAAACCCAGTTCACGCTTGACCTTTTCTGAAGAGATGTGATAAGAACGGTTATCATTGGTCAGGGTAGTAACTATCTCCACTTCCTCTTTCCCAACTACCTTCCGCACCATTTCAGCAATCTCCGAGACCCGATAATTCTCATATCCGACATTAAATATTTTACCAGCAACCATTACATCAGGCCACTCTAAGAGCTGAACATAAAAATCAGTTATATCTTCAATATGGATATTTGGCCTTTTTTGTTGCCCCCCAAACACGGTGATGCGGCCGGTATTAACGGCAAGATTAGTCAAGATATTTACCGTCAAATCAAGCCTTAATCGAGGAGAATAGCCACAAACTGTTGACGAGCGGATGACTACTGTCGTAAAGTCAGGCGACTGTTCCTTAAGCAAAACCTCCTCGCATAGAGCTTTATACTTTGAGTAATCTGTCAACGGCTCCAGCGGCAAGTCTTCAGTAACATTCTCTTCTTCTTTGATACCATATACGCTGGAAGTGGAAGCATAAATAAGTCGCCTTACCCGGCACTTTTGGGATACCGCCACGAGGTCGGAAAAGGCATCATAGTTAATGGATTTACCCAGTTGAGGGTCAAGCTCAAAGCTAGGGTCATTGGAAATGCACGCCAGGTGAATTACCGCATCTATGCCGGGGATTACTTTCTCTAAAAGTGTCCGGTCTCGAATATCGCCTTTGATTTGTTCCAGGTTAGGATGGTCTCTAACCGCATCCAAGACATCTTCCCCATATAGATAGAGGTCAAGGACCTTAACCTGGCACCCCTTAGCTAATAGCTTGGGAACAAGCACACTGCCGATGTAGCCAGCGCCACCGGTAACAAGAACCTTAACCAACTTTTTCATTGTCATATTTCACCGGACATTCTTTTCACCATTTTGTCTTACGCGAGAAGTGCCGTAATAAACCTGAAGAGAGGGACTGGCTCTACCGAAGAGCGGTTACACACGATACGCACTTTTAAAGCCCCAACGGCATTCCCGATAAAGCCTACCATCTCCATAGGAAAACCGGCAGCAACACAAGGTGCTGTGATGGAAAGAAAGGCATCTCCGGCGCCTACCGTATCTGTTACTTCTTTGGAAAAGATAGGAGTGTTGTAGAAGCCCTCTTCTACTGAATACGTTAGCGTCTCGTAACTACCGTGGGTGATAGCGACCTTATTGCATCGGAGCTTCTTGGCGATGCTTATCGTTAAGTCCTCCAGATTACTGAACTTATCATGGCAGGCAAGGCGAGTTTCCGGCTCATCAATGCAAATATAGTCCGCTCTAGGATACTTGGTGATGAGATTAAAACCAGCATTGGCAGTATTGGCTTGGGCATTAACCGCCAGGAATTTGGCTTGTTCACACAGTACATCTACAATATTACTACCAATAAAGCCATGCCCAAAATCAGCTACCAGGACCAAATCATAATTCCCTATATTGGCTTTTAAATAGTCGCCTACTTCCCGATTCACAGACTCAGGCAAATCATGGTCATCCAAAAAAGAAACCTCGAACATTTTCGATAGGAAAACGGGCTCAACAAAGCGACGTTTAACCACCGTGGGCGCATCCTCACGATAGAAAAACCTCGTCTTTATATTCGGCTTTAAATGAGTTGAAATAAATTCTTCCTGGCTATTTTGCCTTCCTAAACAGGTAACCAGATGAACATCCTCGCAGAAACCAGCGATATGGTTAGCCGCCGCCAGAGCACCGCCCGCAAAACTTTCCTCCCATAAATACCTCGTTACAATAATATTTTCCTTAGGCGATTTCCCCATACCGACACAATAGTGGTATTGGTCAATAATGGCATCTCCAATTACAAGGACCCTCATCTTTCTAAGCTCTTTAAGTCGCTTGATAATATCCTCTGCCGAATAATTGCCGCGAAATACCTCTAGAAACTTCTGGGCCTCTTCAGGATAAACCTCAAAATGGAGATTCAGTAGCTTGGTTGAGCTGAAAGTGAGTTCATCGGTAAAATAAATTTGTCCACCAATGGATTTGATAGCTTCCTCCTCTTCATAAATTCCTCCGGTTGGGTCATCCTCTCGATTAGTGTAATCGCTTCCTTTAGCATAGACATCCGGTTTAAGCATTTTTATGGTCTCAACGGCAGTTGGCCACCTGTTAATGGCTACATAATCTGTACATTGAAGGGCAGCAATAGATTCCGTCCGAAGTTTTTGATTGAAAACTGGGCGCCCTGGTCCCTTACCCACATATTCATCTGGAGTCACCGTTACGACGAGTATATCCCCTTCACGCTTAGCCGATTCAAAGTACCGAATATGACCAGGATGAAGTAAATCAAATACTCCGTGGCAATGGATAATCGTATGCCCCTTTGATTTAAGCTCTTGAATAATATCCGTTAGTTCGTCCAGAGTCTTAATTTTCTGAGAAGCAGCACTGGCTTCCATGGTTTTCTCCTTACTTATTTAATATAACCGTGCGTCCTTTACTATCCATTCCGCTGCCTCTAAGAGAGTGTCAGCGATATAATCAGGGGACTCAGCTATTTTCTTTTTCTCATTGGGGCCCGTGGTTACTAAAACTGTCCGGCAATTTGCGGCTCTTCCTGTCTCTATATCTATCTCACCATCCCCTACTGTGTAGGAGCGACTCAAGTCAATTCCCAGTTCCTTTATGGCACGGAGGAGAAGCGCCGGTTTAGGTTTTCTACACCGGCAGCCATCATCGGGATGATGAGGGCAATAATAAATTGCATCTATGCGAGCATCATATTTATCTAGCTCATCCTTCATGTACTGGTGAATTTGAAAAAGTGTCTTCTCAGTCAAGTATCCTCTGGCAACTGCCGACTGATTGGTAACCACTATTACCTTAAAGCCGCGCTGATTTAACAATCTTATCGCCTGGGGAACTGTGGGTAGAATTTCGAAATCTTCTACCCGGTAGCAATAGTGAACATCCCGGGCAATAGTCCCATCTCTATCAAGAAAAACAGCAATCTCTGTCATGTTAAAAATTTCACTTTCCTGATATACCCGTTTCCCGCAAACAGGTGGTGATTATGTGCTCCAGTAGAAGATGAATATCTTCCACTTGCTCCATGGAATTATTAGGTACAGCAAGACAAAGATGGGCAATGTCTTTTACCTTACCCCCATCAAAACCAGTAAAAACCAGGGTGGTAGCACCCCTCAATTTGGCAAACTCCAGGGCATTAACCACATTCATAGAATTGCCACTGACACTTATCCCGATGACCACATCTCCCGGTTCAAGATAGTTTTCTAATTGCTGGGTAAAGACATCGTTATATGAAGTATCATTAGCCCAGGCAGAAATAAGCGGGAGATTATCAGTCAAAGCTATGGCTCTAAATCTCAGCTGTCCCTCAGTAATAGCTCCCTTATTTAGGTCACAGACAAAATGTGAAGCGGTGGCGGCACTGCCACCGTTGCCAAAAATGAATACCCCCCTCTTATTTACCCTCGCCTCTTGCAATATCTTGACCACACTTTCAAGTTCTTCCACCGGAAGTCTAGCTAGTATGGTGCCTACCTCTTCTATGTAGTGCCTGATTAGCTCTGATATAGAAAGACTCATGCTAAGACCTCCCACAAATCTTATCACAAGATAAACTATCGCCAAAATCATGTAGGGGAAAGCCAGATTTAATAGTGTACCACTGCGTATCACTTAGAGAGGCATTCAAACCACTCCCTTGTCGCTTCATGAATTGTTTCTGGTGTCCAAAGTGGGGCATCTTTCCAATAATCAATATCGCCCAACATTACTTTAACCCCTTCTTCAAAAGAGACTTTAGTATTCCAACCCAATATTTTCTGTATTTTTGATATATCAGCGTATGTGCAGTCTGGTTCACCAGGTCGTTTTGGAATATGCACCACATCACCACCTAATAGCTCCACCAGGTAATTAATGCTGTATGTATTACCACTGCCTATATTTAAGACCTCATTCCTAATATCCGATTTGGCAGCCATAATAAAGGCATCCACGATATCGGTCACAAAAGTAAAATCCCGTGTCTGAGTACCATCGCCAATGACAGTAAATGGCTTATTATTGATTTTCTGAGTTAGAAATACACCAAAAGCTGCACCGTAGGCACCAGATGTTCGGGCTCTGAGCCCATAAACATTGAATAATCTTAACGAGACAACGGGTAAATTATACACTTTTCCCCAGTGAAGAACATATTGCTCCGCCAGATACTTGGTAAGCGCATAAGGATATTCCGGTTTGATTAATGCGGTTTCGGGAGTAGGGTATTTATCAGGGATACCATAACATGAAGAAGAAGCGGCATATATAAGTCGCTCGACTCCAGCTTTACGCGCCGCTTCAAGAACTGAAATAGTTCCGTCCACATTGGCGGCATGATATTTCAATGGATTCTGTATAGATGGAATTATATCGGCAAGAGCGGCCAGATGAAAAACCCAGGTTGCCTCTTTGAAATAATCTTTGATGCCTTGAAAGTCAGTAATATTAACTTCTATTACTTGCAATTTATTATTATCTATATGAGCTGATAGGTTTTTCATACAACCGCTTGAAAAGTTATCAAGGACCAGGACATCGTGCCCTTCTGACAATAACCTATCCACCAAATGAGAGCCAATAAATCCGGCGCCACCAGTGACCAGAACCTTTTTACCGTTCACTATTTTCCTTTCATTTACCTAACCATGTAAATATTCTATTTAGTGCACTTTTGTGGTTATTATATACTATATAAGCTCTAATAGTCCATATTTAATTCATTAACTGGTCATGAGTCCTGCTTCGGCTGTGCTATACCCAGTTCCAAATGCAATGTTTTTGATAGCTACATTATAAACGAAAGTCTCTTTACTCACAAATCAAACCAAATTGCCGATTTGATGCCTGAAGTCTTGGTATTAGACATGATATTAGATGACGAGGAAATGGTGCTAGTTCAACCGGAGCACTATGTACCATTGGAAACAATAATTCTATGAGCCAGCTACATCTAATGTAAAAGCATGCTACAGTCTGTTTAGCTCAATAAGTTTTATGTTAACCAAAAAGGCAGCCCGTACTTAACCTCTCGATGCATAAGAACCGTATTTCTCAAGGGCATCGTAGAAAACCCTCCAGAAGGAGGCAGCGATAGGATGTTCGAGTCCCCCTCTTTCCTAGTGAGGTAATACCTTCTGCAAAAGCTCGGTATGTCGCTGGCAAAACTCATAGCCGCTTTCAAGCTGAGCAAAAATAAGCTCCTCTTGCCAGTGAGCGTTGTATAACCGGCAACCTTTATCTTGGCAAAAGGGTTCACCAGTTAAAGAATAGCAAACTGCCTGCATGGCATATCCCTTGGCTACCGCAGTCAGCCGCTCATCTCCATAATCAATGAATCTTCCCTTAAATTTATCCTTAAGCCCGGCTATATTCTTTCCCAACTTCTCATATTGTTGCTTAAGAAGATAATACTCCCTCGGTTTTGCCGGTGCCTCTATGAGTCCTGTTGTTGAGATGATAGAAGGGATACTGTATATGCTTGTTCTTAAATGATATCTCTGGTTGCTCTTATCCCAAGTAGCAAATAGACGATTGGTGAAGAAAATGTGAACAAACTCGAGGTGGCGCTCTTCTCTTGGTATAATCTCGCCAAAGGCTCTTTGCAGATGAACTCCATCGTACAGGATTCCAAAAGACCTTGTTTTGCCTAGAATTCTCCTTTTTTCATACTCTATCTCGGCATAGAGGGATTCTTGCCCTGACGGTATCTTTTTGTTTATTTCTTGAATTTTAGCGCCGGCAATTTTCTTGGCGTAAGCTGATATTTTATCTTGGGGAAGGTCAATGTAGGGATTTCCTCTTACCTCAGTTTTGGCTTTCCCCAGTTTTTGTCCCAAATATTTGGCAATTTCTGCTATATTTAGTTCTTCAGCAGAGTCCTCGGCATAAAGGAAGACCTTTCGTATCATCCAAACCTCTATTGCAATTTCTCCAGGGCAATTTCAGCCGCCACTTCCCCTGATAGAAGCATTCCCCCAAATGTTGGCCCCATCCGGGGCAACCCGTAGGTTGTTGATACTGCCATGCCGGTGACAATTAACCCCGGATAAACCTCACCAGTATGCTCAATAATTAGGTCCTCTGACCTCTCTACCCACATAGCACCAAAGCCCTTGGTTTTAATCAGGTCTCTTTCCTCCAGTTTTTTCACTACATGGGCATCATGCCCAGTAGCATCGATCACGATTGCCGATTCTATAGCTACAGGATCGACACAAGTTATCTCCCTTGGTAGCATTGAGACAGGTGTCCAGTTAATTACGGCTCCACACACTCGTCCATTTTCTTTTATGGTTAGATCTTCGAAGACCGTCATATTGGCAAATTTAACACCACTGTCGCAGGCTGAAGCGATAAGCTTTGAACATGCATGCGGTCCGTCAGCAACAAATAGACCTTCACTAAACGCTTCGTAAGGGATGCCGAGCTCATCCAAAACTCTCTCTCCGGGGTGTCTTATGGTTACCTTGTTCATCAGGTAACCCCCAATCCAGAACCCACCACCGAGATAGTTGTTTCGTTCAACAATTAAGACCTTCTTCCCTGCTTTGGCTAGGTTGCGACCTGCCATTAGTCCACTAGGACCAGCACCGATTATGATGCAATCGCTTTCCACGTATTCTTGGAACTGCTTGGCAAACTCGGCGACTATGGCACGAGTTATGTCCTTTTCTCCTACTGGACTGAACTTTTCCATTTTTAACCTCCTTTTCGATAACTGATTAAAGCGCTTCCCCACCAGAACCGTGGCTTCTCAAGAACAGCACTATGGCTCTGGCATAAGACAGGCTCCACAATTCACCTAGACTCAATCGCTTGACACAAATCAAATTATCAATGCCCTTCAACCTTACTGATAACCTAATTTCCCCCGGTTCTCCTGACCTTAATTATCTCGGCGAGGATACTCAGGGCAATCTCTTCAGGAGTTTCTGCACTAATTTCCAGCCCGATTGGGCTATAAACCCTATCTAGTGGCGGCGGCAGCACCCCTTTTTGTGATAGACGCTCTTTAACCTCTTTGGCCTTCTTTTCACTGCCAATCATCCCGATGTACTTGGCTTTGGTTTTAAGCGCAAATTCCAGGCACTGCTCATCAACAACGTGCCCGGTAGTGTAGATGACAATGTATCCGTTTTCATCCACATTTAATTTGGAGAAGGCGCTATCATACTCTTCGACTATTAATGAATCAGCATCAGGAAATCGGTCAATATTGTTATATTCGGGGCGTGGGTCTATCACTACCACCCGGAACCCAAGCATCTTAGCCATCGTGGTTGTGCTCTGGGAGGTATGTCCGGCACCAAAGAGGTAAATTGTTTCTGGGGGCAGGATTGGCTCCAGAAAGACATCCATCCGCCCACCACAAATCATTGTCAGTGCTTCATCTTTTCCCGAAAGGTCAAAGTGCACTATTTGCGGCTGACCCGACTTCATTACCTCAGTAACTTTCTGGCGTATTTTATGTTCGGTACCTCCCCCGCCTATAGTACCGACAAAGGTGCCATCTTCCTTAATTAGCATTTTTGCCCCGGCTTTTCTCGGGGTGGAGCCATGACTGGAGATAATAGTGGCTAATACCGCTTGTTCTCCTTTTGATGTTACATTAACTAACTCTTGATAAATCTCTAACATCCTTAACTCCTGTCTGGGGTAAACTTCAGCTCTATGGCTTGAAGAACCCCTTCGCCTATTGCCATCATCTTACTGGTAATAAAATTACAGATTGCGCTATCGTGTACCTGGTCGACCTCAATAAGCTTACTACCCCTTGATACCCTTACTCCGCTCCGGATGAGACCACGTAGCATACCACTCATTGGTGCTTTCAATGGCAGGTCGCCAACCTGACCAATAATCTCACCGGCAACTACTGAATCTCCAATCTCCTTATTTGAGGTAAAAATGCCCGCCTTGGGTGACCAGATTACTCTTTCTTTAGTCAGTCCACCGATAGGTACCGGGATTCCCGTATTCTTCTCTGCCTCTCCCTCAAGTATCACTTTACCCAGGTTACGGCTATGATTGGACTCCACTACAATATGTACATCTCTACCGGCGTAAAAGCCTGGTCCCACGCCAATAACTAAGGGCGCGTCTGTAATCTTGGTGCTAGTCTTTCGTTTAGCCATGATGGCATCAACCAGCACGTCAGGTTTTACTTTGTCCTTTATTGATGTCTCAGGGTCTATTACGATGGGTATGTTTTCTTCTTGCCAGACCCGGTAGATTTCTTCTTGTTGAGCAGGAACAAGCTCCGCTTTTACTCCCATGATTTCTTTTACCCCATCAAAAATAGCCTCGGAGTAGGTAGTGCCACGGCTGACAGCTACGGGAGTAGCTATCTCGGTGAGGCAAACTCTAAGGTGTCTGAGGTGTAACCGATAAGCTATGCCGCTCGCTACCTCTCCACCACCTCTAATCAACACTACCAGTTCAGATAGCTCCCGCATCTTCATCACCAGTACTTGCTCCCATCCTCACCAAGCTAATCCATCTTATTTTACTATTATATTATATCACAAAGACTCTTTGTTCTTTTTGCCTCCGACATTTATTTGTTGTTCCGATGCCGTTTTCTCTCCCCCCCCTTTCTCTCCGCTCCCGGCATCCCTTCAGCTCCGGGAGTTAGCACCAGTTCAGCGCCGAAAATGGAGTAGTCCCTATTTCCTGCAGCAATCGCTATCACTCTCCCAAATAGTTTTTTACACTTCCCCTTCTAGATTTTACTTATAGAGAAGGGTAAGGATATTGGCGGACGTCTGTGCCCAGCTCGTGACAAGGGTAGCCTCTGTATCCTTTGCTCACCCTGCCATCTGGTTAGTGGTTTGGATAGCGCTGGTGTTAGTCGTGGTTTAGTCCAGGCATCGGCCTCTGGGATAGTAGCGGCTCGCGAGATATTAAAGAAGAACGGGCACCACTCTTATTCATCAGAATTCAGCTAATCTGTCGGCTGTTTTGTTGACAGGGCGTCTTGTGCTGACTAAAATATGGTGGCGGATGACTATTTCTAATAACCAGGGCATTGCCGTCGAGGTTATTATGAAGGAGGGTAATGCTTTTTGGCTGATGTAATGGCTGGCGGTGATGAGAGCTTTGAGAGTCTACTCAGGCGATTTAATAAAAGGGTGCAACAGGGGGCTATTTTATCTGAGATACGCCAGCGTGAATATTACGAAAAGCCCAGCATTAAGCGTAAGCGAAAGGCGGCAGCTAAACGACGCAAGACTGCTAAGGCAATAAGAAAGTAGCCAATGGAAGCACAAATTTCCCCCTTAAAACGAAAGTTATTGGATGACCTTAAGCAGGCAATGAAGAGTGGGGATGAGGTAAAACGTTCGGTTATCCGGTTGGTAATGGCAGCTATTAAAAATGCTGAGATTTCCTCCCAAGCTACTTCGGGTGATGCCGATATTCTTGGCGTTATTGCCAAGGAGGTCAGGCAGCGTCATGAGAGTATTGAGTCCTTCAAGCAGGGAAACCGTCACGACCTGGTGGCTCAGGAAGAAACTGAATTGGCTATCCTGAATGAGTATTTACCCCGGCAGATGACCCGTAAGGAGATTATAGTGGCTGCTCGCCGGGTTGTTGACGAGGTAGGTGCGGTAGGACTTACTGATAAAGGTAAGGTTATGCCCAAGCTTATTGCTCAGCTTAAAGGTAAAGCGGATGGCCGGGAGATAAATGCGATAGTAACTGAGTTACTGACTTCATAGCATAGTGGGTGGCAAGTTTGAGGAAAAATGACTATTTACTTAGAGGGGCTGACGCCCCTCTAATACTCTCGGTTGGTTTAAGGACATGACTCAATGCATAGAATAGAAGTTAGTCTCAAGAGCCACCTGCCAGACGCCAGGGGGCTTGGTCTGGTCAGAGACATATATGACCTCGGCATAACCACCGTCTCCAATATCCGCATCGTGGATATATACTGGCTTGATGCTGATTTACCACCTGATAAGTTGAACCTTATTTGTCAGAGCCTTCTCGCCGACCCGGTGACCCAGAAATACCAGTGTTTCGCTCCCTCAACCGATATTAAAGGGGGTGAGGTTGGTGTCCATTCTGTAGAAGTTGCCTACAATGCTGGTGTTACTGACCCGGTTGAGGAAACTGTCATGAGGGCGATTAAGGATTTAGGTATAGACGGTGTCCAGGCAGTTAAAACAGCCAAACGATACCTCATTGAAGGTAAACTGGACGAGCATCAACTGGATGTTATATGCAGCCGATTGCTGGTCAACCCGATTATCCAGCACGTGGTTAAACAAGAACGATTTGTGTTTCCCCAAAATCCTCAGTATAGCTTCAAGTTGAACCAAGTAGATATTCTGGGGTCAAGCGAAGCTGAGCTTTTGAAAGTCGGGCAGCAATTTGGCTTTAGCGACGACGAGCTTCGGGCTATCCTCGGCTACTTTCAGAAACAGGGAAAAAATCCAACCGATGCCGAGATGGAGACACTGGCACAGACCTGGTCCGAGCACTGTGTTCACAAGACATTTAAAGGCAAAATCAGGTTTGGTGAGACAACTATAGATAACTTACTCAAGAGTACCATCATGAAGGCAACTGAAGAACTGAACAAGCCGTGGTGTCTCTCCGTTTTTATAGATAATGCGGGCGTGATTGACTTTGATGGTCGCTGGGCGCTATGTTTTAAGGTTGAGACCCACAATCATCCCTCTGCGGTTGAACCCTATGGGGGAGCCGCCACCGGGATAGGTGGGGTGGTTCGTGACCCTCTCGGCACCGGCTTAGGTGCCAAACCTATATTGAATACCGATGTATTCTGTTTTGCTCCCCCTGATTTCCCATATGAGAAGTTACCGAAAGGGGTTCTGCATCCGCGCCGTATTTTTAAGGGGGTTCGGGCCGGGGTGGCCGACTATGGTAACCGTCTGGGGATTCCTACCCTTAACGGTGC
>SDBU01002601.1_pt1 | contig 23776 bp, 32 predicted proteins | sample 2277071 | NCBI WGS metagenome assembly SDBU01 (sample SAMN10397929, study PRJNA504765) | marine sediment metagenome | isolation source: marine sediment core GS08_GC12, 126 cmbsf | place: Arctic Ocean: Gakkel Ridge, Loki's castle | collected 2008 | reverse complement strand
AGAGACTTACAAGGTTATTTTCATGGTTGCGACGCAGACGCCAATGATTTAGTAAATTATACAATCAGAGAAATTGAGCAAGCCCTCGAATCCACCCCAGCCGATGAGCCTGCGGGAGACAATGAAAATACGGAACGATACATAGAAAGGCTTGAAAATTTATCTGTTATGCGACGTAAGCACATCACCGCCCAGAACACCCACCTCGCCGCCCATCGCTGGATACCTGTAGGGGAAGGGTTGCTGAAATTGGAGCGAAGCAAGAAACGGCCTTTTGCAAGCATAGATTTTTATCTAACAGACGGTAAATCAGCATGTGTTGGAGCATATAACTATAGTGCGGACTACTGGATGTGTCCACTTTCAGATATTACCCACTACCGTTACATAATCCTACCGCCAGCCGAACAAGCAGGGGCAAGCGAATGACTGACTACCCATACATTTACGCATGGGGCAACAACGCACTAAGGGCCAAGTGGAAGGGCAAGCGGTGTAAGGTACTCGTAAGAGGTAAGCGAAATAGCTGCCTCATTGAATTTGAAGATGGGTTACATGTAAACACGAGCAGAAACGCATTGCGGAAGGCAAAGCCATGAATGACAAAGGCAAATATTGGGACGAAGCATGGAACACTGTAATCGGCTGTTCCAAGTGCAGTCCGGGGTGTGGGAATTGTTGGGCTGCAAGCCTGCATTGGCAAAGACACAAAGCGTACCGCGAGGGCAAGAAAGTCCCTAAGCAATACGCCAAGCCATTCGGAGAAATCCAGTTACTGTCTGACCGCCTCGACAAGCCCTTACACTGGCGTAACCCCCGCACAATATTTGTAAACAACATGGGCGACACGTTCCATCCTGCGGTGCCGTTTGAGTTTGTAGGAAAGATTTTCGGCACTACAGTAGCCGCCGACTGGCATAAATATCTATTTCTGACGAAACGACCTGAAAGATTGCTGGAATTTGCCGAGTGGTTTAACAAAAAAACTGGCCTGCGTCTTAGTAGTTTTAAGCATATCTGGCTCGGCACAACAATCTGCAACCAAGCTGAAGCCGACAAGAACATACCAATCCTTTTACAGATACCAGCAGCTAAACGGTGGCTGAGTATAGAGCCGTTGTTAGGGCCGATAGATTTGAAGTTATTCAAAGGCCATACGATTAAAACAACTCGACTTGAAAACGGAAAACCATGTTATAGAAATCTTGACACAGGTGCCCGTTTGTCTTGGGTAGTTGTAGGCTGTGAGTCCGGCCCGAATCGTCGGCCCTGCAAAATTGAATGGATAGAATCTATCGTCAATCAATGCCAGGCGGCGGGTGTGCCCGTTTTTGTCAAACAGATTTCTCAAAGAGGCAAGGTTGTCAAGGACATAAACAAATTCCCCAAACAGTTACAGGTAAGGGATGAGCTTTAACCCCATGAAAGGAAGTGAATAGAATGAAAAAGATAATGTTTATAATTGCTATAATGTTGGGATTATTCGAGTTTGATGCAAATGATAATACTGTTATCTATCGAAACGATGTAGACCCAAATATTATTTTTCAGATTTACCAAGACGAGCCCCCGAAAGTTAACTGGATAGGTAGTCCGCAAATTTGCGATTGGGATGGCAATTGGTTAAATGAGGGCTGTATCGTTAACTACCAGATTGGTTTAAGAGAAGATGGCGTAGTTATATGGCGGCTTACCCCATGACCCCAGAAAGACTTTCAGCCGAAGACCAGATAAGGGCAGAGCAGAGAAGTATCCATGAAAAAGCCCTTGCCATCCGCAGACATGCTTTCTGGTGCAAACCGTGGGAAGAATGTACTTGCCATGAAGTAAGAACGCTGGCACCGAGAAAGCCTTACAACCCAGACGATCAGTTAATCGGCCCAAAAGCCAAAGGAGCCAATGGAGACTGACCGAATTATAACGGGAGACTGCCTTGAGGTTATGAAGGACTTTCCCAACAACTCGGTGGATTTGGTGCTGACTGACCCGCCGTACTTTTTGCCTGTCCAGCATTATGTAGGAACACGAAAAGACGGTTTCAGCAAAAGGTCGCTTGGGGACACTTCTGTTTTGTCAGGGTATTTCAAGGTTGTCTTTGAGGAATTGGCAAGACTCACCACACCTGCAGGGACGTGGTATGTTTTCTGCGACGGCCAAAGCTACCCTATATTTTATCGAGAAATGTTTCCACATGTCAAATATGTTCGCCCGATTATTTGGGACAAGATGGTTTCATACAACGGCTATACTTGGCGACACCAGCACGAACTTATTGCATGGGGAGAAGGCGAGAAGGCCGAGAGGGTTCCAACGGGTGAAGGGGATATTATCAAAGTACGAGGAGTGTTGCAAGAAAACCGACAACATCCCGCCGAGAAACCACTTGAACTTATTGGCAAACTGGCCCAGAAACACACAACAAACCTCATCCTCGACCCCTTCTGTGGTTCAGGCACTACCTGCGTAGCTGCCAAGATGCTCGGCAGGCATTACATAGGCATAGACATATCCGAGAAATACTGCGAAATCGCCCGCAAGCGTGTCGAGGCCGCCGAGAAGGGCATCACAGTCAAGGAATTAGAAAAAGGTCAGGGAGTTCTATTTTGAAAGAAAAGGATAAAATAGTACGGTGCGATGTAACACAGGAGATACCGCTGCCTGACAAGTCGGTACACTGTGTCGTTACGTCTCCACCGTACTGGTAAATGCGGCCTCCGCGACTACGGCATGGCCGGTCAGTTAGGTCTCGAAAAGACCCCCGAAGAATATATCGAGCGCATGGTAGGCGTTTTCAGGCATGTCTGGCGGGTACTCAGGGACGATGGCACGTGCTGGCTTAATATGGGGGATAGCTACGCACAGGGCGGCAAGCAGGCCACCAAAACAGAACTGGCCGAAGATAAGCAACGGGCCAAAGATAAGAATTATTCTACCGAAGCCTACGCTGGTTACGATGGCTGGAATAGAGCCGCCAACACCGCCGTATCTGGCCTCAAGCCCAAAGACCTCTGCATGATGCCTGCCCGTTTAGCCATAGCGTTGCAGGCCGATGGCTGGTATCTCAGGAGTGATATTATCTGGGCGAAGCCGAACCCGATGCCCGAATCAGTAACCGACCGGCCCACCAAATCCCATGAGCATATATTCCTATTGACGAAGCGAAGCAAGTATTTCTATGATGCTGATGCAGTGAGAGAGCCACACGCAAGGCTGTGGGACGAAAGCAACAAGGGCAATTTGGCACACCCGACAGGCAAGGCACTGGAACAAGGCAGTGGTTTTTGCCATCACGGAGACTATCCTCTACCCAATCCTGCTGGCCGCAACAAACGCGACGTATGGACTATCCCGACCCAAAGTTTCCCAGAGGCCCACTTCGCCACATTCCCAGAGAAATTAGTACAGCCCTGTATCAAGGCCGGGACCTCTGAAAAGGGCTGCTGTCCTGAGTGCGGGAGTCCGTGGGTGAGAGTGGTGGAGAAGGACAGGCAGCCGACACGAGCCGGATTATCACAAAAGACCGAAGATTACAACTACGACACACAGAGGCATTGCACCACATCCACAACAATAGGCTGGAAGCCCACCTGCGAATGTAATCCTGTATCAGTTTCGACTCCTATCCCCTGCACAGTATATGACCCCTTTGCGGGGGCGGCCACAACTTGTCTCGTAGCCTACAAGCTCAACCGGCACTATGTCGGCACAGAATTGAACGCAGAATATATCGAAATGGCCGAGAAACGATTGGCGGCTGAAAAGGACAAATACGCACTAATAGAGTAGGAGCTAAGGATGGCACTCAAAGCAAAGATATTCAATTCGGCAGATAAATGTATGGAAGGCTCAGAATTGCGGCGGCTTCGGATTGCAGCCAATTTAGGTGAAGAACGGCTGGCCCGCAAGCTCAAGCACTATAGCTGGTACAAAAAAAGAGTACAAAGGTTAGAATCGTTAGACATCATCACACTTCCACCTGCTGAGATGCAGGCACTCCTCGATGCGCTCGGCGCGACCTCATTGTAAAATAGGGACAATTTTGTCCCTGACAAACCATAAACCACCCTCGTATAATACATTATCCGAGCACAGTGTTAAATAGAAGCCGAGGTTCATGTGGATTAACAACCTAACATGGAGCAGACAGGTAAAAATTCGAGATGGCTGGGTTTGTACGGTGCAAGGATGCGGCGAATTTCGCAAACAGCTTCTCGATTCTCACCACGTATTGTCTCGATACAGATACCCCGAAAAAGCCGATGACATTGATAACGGAAGGACTCTATGTTTATGGCACCACAGCAGAAGACACACGGGCCGGGCACGGTTGATGATTTTAGAGAGGCTGTCAAAGATTCTATGGTTCAGACGGAACGGTCGCTTAATAGCAAGTTGATAGAATTATGAACAAGCTGATAACAGACTACAGGGATTTTAGGGTTATGGATTCGGCAAAAGGCTGGAAAGTAGTTATGTATTATGCAAAGCCGTACTATTCTTCTACCTCTTTTGTAGTAATGAGTGACCATACAAGCTGGAAAGAAGCGAGAGATTGCGCTTGCCGGCTGAGGGAGATTTTTGGAGAAGTTTTAGATTAGCGAGTTAAGATGGCAAAGAAACCAAAGAAAAAGGTCAAGAAGAAAGCCAAGCCAAAAAAGACAGGAAGGCCCACAAAGTATAGAGCCAAGTTCTGTCAAGCCCTCATAGATTTCTTCGACATCGAGCCGTGGGAAGAGAGGGAAATACCCCATTACAAAGCAGGCGATGTATCATGGACTGACATTAAGCTATTACCAGTGCGTATGCCAACGCTGCGGAAGTTTGCCAAGGACATAGGCGTAGCGTTTCAAAACGTCTACAAATGGGTTGATAAACATGAAGAGTTTCGAGACGCCTTTACGCAAGCCAAAAAAATCCGCAAGGAATGGCTGATAGATGGAGGTCTTTCAGGGGTATTCCATCCAGCAAGCTTTAAATTCGTAGCAATCAACGTAACAGATATGACAGATAAGCATGAACAGGTACTCGGTGTAACTGACGCATTATCAGAACTGTTAAAGGAGATAGGCGGTAGTGGTCTCGGTATCCCAATCAGCTCTAAAAAAGAACCTGAGTAATCCTATATGGCGGCTCAATCACCTGTATTGGATAATCAACGAGGACTCTGAGCGGGTCAAGTTTAAGTTCCGCTATGCTCAACAGGTCTTTTACGACAATATGTGGTATTGGAACGAACTGCTAAAGAGCCGACAGCATGGATTCTCTACTTTAATTGACCTGATCGGGCTGGACTTGTGTTTATTTAACGACAACATCGAGGCCGGGATAGTAGCCCACACACTCAAAGACGTTCAACATATCTTCGCCACTAAAATCAAATACCCTTATGACAACCTGCCGCAAACACTGAAAGATAGAATATCAGCCACTAAATGCGATGCGAATGAAATCAAGCTGGCAAATAACAGTTGGCTGCGTGTCGCTACTTCAATGAGGTCGAGCACGTTACGATGGCTACATGTATCAGAACGCGGCAAGATGTGTGCCAAGTATCCGAAAAAAGCTGAGGAGCTAAAGACAGGCACGCTCCCCGCATTACACGAAGGTAGTTATTTCTTTGACGAGAGCACAGCGGATGGTGGGGCCGGTGATTTCTACGATGCCTGCCAGCAAGCCATGTTAGACACACAAAACGAAAAGAGGGGCGTACCATTGAGCAAGATGCAATGCCGCTTTCACTTCTTCGCATGGCATGACGACCCAAAGAACGCCACTGATCCTCTTGGCATCAGGATAAGTAAAGAGCTAAAGCAATACTTCAAAGAATTAGACGAGAAGCACGACATAAAACTGATAGACAGGCAAATGTCATGGTATGCACTCAAGCGAGACGGCGCTCAGGGTTTAGGCAGGTTGATAAAGCGGGAGCATCCGAGTTTCCCGACCGAAGCGTTCGAACAATCTGTCGAGGGCGCTGTGTATGGCGAGCAATTAGAGCGAGCACGCAACGAAGGCCGAATAGGTTTTTATCCTTGGGTTGAGACAATGCCGGTTTATACATTCTGGGACATCGGATACGGTGATGCCACTTGTATTGTATTCGCACAGTTCATAAAAGAGCAGGTAAGGGTAATCGACTTTTATTCTATGCAGGGCCGGGGAGCTACTTATCATGCGGCGCAAGTAAAAGGCAAAGAGTATGCTTATGGCGAGCACTATTTCCCGCACGATATTATGAACCACGAAAAGGGTAGCGGCATAGTCCTGAAAGACACATACGACAGTCTACTGTTTGCGCCGGGCAGCTCATCTACCGTAGTTGAACGCCCGAGGCTGAAGGCTGATGGTATCGATGCTGTTCGGGGCCTTTTCAATTCAATAGTATTCAACGAGCCGACAACCCGAGATTTAATCAAGGCTCTGGCCTTCTATCGTTATGAATGGGACGATGCCAAGGTGTGTTTCAGCAAAGACCCACTCCACGATGGGGCGTCGCATCCTGCCGACGCAATGCAGACTATGGCTATGCAATACAGGTACGGCACAATCGGCGGCCGACAGATAGGCTACCCAAAACCCCTACCTGCTAATGTAGGAATGACAAAACAACGCAGCGACCCTTTATCAAAGTATAGAGTAGGAGCCCACAGATGAAGTTATTCACGTGCGATAGTCCATTCAGGAGATTCATCCCAAACAGGCCAAAAGCAGTCAAGCCCCCGGTAATAGCCCCACCCCTAAAGACGATACCGGAGTTATCTGAGGAAGCAGCGGGTAAGGGCCGCAGGCGGCTCAGACGCACCGGTAGAGAATCTACACGGATAACTTCACCCGGCTTTGCGCAACCTGCCCGCACATCGCGTGCTGAACTCAAGGAGGTGTTAGGATAATGGCTGACTACAAGACTCAAATGCGAGAATACCACAGGGACTTAGTAATATACTATGCGCAATGGTTTTGCGCTATAGTGCTTTGTGTATCGTTATTGGGGCTAATAGTGAACGTAACTTGGGGTATTTGGAATGGCTGACGACACTAAAAAAGATACTAAGATAGCTCAGAAAGTAATCAAGCGCCAGACCGAGCTTGAGAAGGTCAAAGACCCATTCGTAGACCTCTACAAGACTTGCACCGCATTAGGATATCCGGCCCGCAACGATTGGGAGGGCACAGCACAGACAGGCCGCGACACAGAGGTAGAGATGTACGATGACACCTGCATCAAGGCCCTCAATATCAGAGCCGATGGATTATACGGTTATCATGTATCACCTGCCTTCAACTGGTTCCGGGGCCGCATGGCAGATAAGGAATTGCAGGAAATAGACGAAGTACGCCAATGGCGACAGGAAGCCGACGAAGTAATGTATTTGGCATATAGCCGGTCGAACTTCTACAGCGAGCCATGTATAGGCTCATTCTTGAGGGACGGCGACGGAATCGGGATAGCCACGATGTTTGTTGAAGAGATATTAGGCACCGACAAATTAGGTTTCATGGTCCCGCACCCCCGCGAGGTATGGTTAGCAGACGACAAATACGGCAATGCAAACCTGATGCACCGAAAGTTCAAATGGACGACAGCACAAATCAAAGAGGCTTTCAGCCCCGATGAGATAAAGAAAATGAGCTTGGCCGTCCAAGAGGATATTAAACAGGACAAGAATATCGTAGGTAAGGTAGAGTTTATATGGGCCATCTGGCCGAACGAGGACTATATCGAGGGCAGTTTGGTTCAGGGCCGCCGCAAGTTCAATACATACTGGGTCCAAGTAGACGGCACACACCTGATACGCACCAGTTCACTCGACAGATTTCCCCCGGTCTATCGTGTCAAGAAGCCATCAGACTTGCCATACGGCCGGGGATTGATTGGCGAAGCCCTTATTTCTATAGGCACAGCAAACGAGATGACTAAGACAATGCTGGACGCCGCACAGATGGGTGTTAAGCCGCCTTGGATGATACCAGAGGGCAAGCGAGGCCAAGCCGATTTGAGTTCGGATGGACGCAATTACTTCAAAGACGACGCTGATAATATACGCCAAGTTGACATGAAGATACAATACACCATGGGTGCCGAGGAACGCAGGGAGTTCAGGCAAGCCGTGATGGACAGTTTCCAAGTGGATTACTTTATCGCCCTATCTCGGGCCGCACAGCAGAACACCAATCTTCGTGAAGTCCATGTATTAGAGATAAAGGGTGAAAAGGTGGCACTGATGGGCGCTGGGCTCGGTACGCTCAATTCAGTATTGGACAAGATAAGCGACCAAGTATTTGACCTTGAATTAGAGGCCGGTCGTATTCCGCCGCCGCCACAGGTGATACTCGACAAGATGTTCGAGGAAGAGCAGGCAGGCGTAGCCCGAAAAGCAGGGATAATGGACATGGATTACATCGGGCCGCTGGCGACCTCTCAAAAGCGGCTGTTCAAAACTCAGGGCATAAACCAGAGCATCGACTCGTTGGTGCCACTGGTTGAACTTCAAATAAAAGCACAGCAACCTGTAACAGCACTTGACCGCCTGAAAGTATCTGAGACTGTTGAGGAGATATTCGACGCAAACGGTATGCCCCAAAGCCTGATGAACTCAGACCAAGAGGTTGAAGATATACAGCAGGCCCGCATCGAGGCCGCACAAGCTGCTCAGGCCGCAGAGTTGGCCGCTGGAGCCGCTGATGCCGTACCGAAACTACAGGGCAAGACTGAAGAAGATAGCCCCTTAGCAGCTATAGCGGAGGCAGTATAATGCCACACAAGAGCAAAAGTAAAAAGCCGTACAGAAGCAAAAAGGGGCATAAGAGAGGAAAGAAAAAATGAATATGGATGTAAGAAAAACTAATTTTATGCTTTGGTTCGTAAAAAGGCTACCTCGCAAGTTAGTGTATTGGTGTGGGATTGTTATGTTTGCAAATGGTACAACCGGTCCATATGGGAGCACTGTTGCAGGTGAACTGACCATGTTCGAGGCATTGGATAGGTGGGAGACGGCAAAATGAACATATTCGGCTTACACATAACGAGAGCGAGTACGTTAAAAAAAGAGCGGAAGGCGTGGAAGGATATTGTTGATAAGGGAGTCAAGGGATTGCTTGAGGCCGCGAGTATAGTGGAAAGCGACCGAGCCGCATACGCCAAGCAAAACTCTCTCTGGAACCGCGTAATCAGCAAGCTATTATTTGAGAACCACCAGTTGAGGATGGCTAAATGATGTTCAAAACCTCAAAAGACCGAGAGATAGCTTACCGTAACACCTTTACATCCCTTGATGGCAAGCGGGTACTTGTTGATATATTGGGGACATTAGGATTCTTTGAGACTACTATTCCAGAAGATATGACGCCGGCAGAGCAAAACATCCTCAACCTGCGTGCCAAGAAGATATTGATGTTAGCGGCCGGTGAGGAGTTTGGAACGATAGTCAATAGTGCTTTAGGTCTAAAACCGAAGAGGAAAAAGTTTTCATTCTTGAAAGGATGGGGAATTGGCTGAAAAGATAGAAAGAGACGGTGTACTCTATGCCATTGTCCATAGGAAGGATGACTGGGCTGAAGGTCTGAACTTCATTACCCCGGAGGAAATATTCTGTCAAGTTGGCACATTCTGGTATCAAGAAGGAAAACGGTGTATGCCCCACCAGCACATATTCAACAAGCGCTCCAACAATTTAACGCAGGAGTGCAATATAGTCATATCCGGCTCGTTATGCGTTACTCTGTACGATGAAGGAGGGGAGTTTCATTCTGTGATACTCAGGGCGGGCGACCTGATGGTTATGATCGCTGGCGGGCACGGATTTGAGATACTCGAACCGGACACCAAAATCATCGAATGTAAGAACGGGCCTTTTGTTTCCGTAGAAAAGGACAAGCAACTGATATGATGGATAAGCCATACAATCCGTGGCCGTGCGGGAAATTAGACCCAGAGCAGCAGAGGTCGGAGATAAGCGAGCTCCTTGACCTCGGCTACGAGTTCGACGACCCACGCGAGATAGTAGGAATCTTCGAGCGCAAGATCGCTGACTTTGCCGGTAGCAAGTATGCCGTAGCTGTTGACAGTTGCACAAATGCCTTGTTCTTGTCGTTAAAATATTGGAATAAAAGCGGTGCCGTAGCTATTCCGGCGAGGACTTACTGTTCCGTGCCAATGGCGATAGTACACGCCGGTTATAGCCCAATATTTAAGAGTTACGCTGAATGGTCTGGCTATTATGTATTAGCGCCATTTCCTGTAGTAGATAGTGCTGGCCGTTTTAAGCGTGGTATGTATATTGACTGCGTGTTGCAATGTCTGTCTTTCCAGATTAAGAAACGCCTACCTATCGGCAAGGGCGGGATGATATTGACCGACAGCAAAAAAGCGTACGACTGGCTCAAGTTAGCTTCTTTTGAAGGCCGCAATATTACCGTTCCGTATGACCAAGACCAGTTTTCTATGGTAGGGTGGAATATGTATATGACACCGGAAGATGCGGCGCGAGGGATATTGTTGTTTGACCAGTTAATTGCCAATAAAGGCCAATGTTGGGATGATGTTGTAGGTTCTGATAGTTTCACGGATTTGTCGAAACAAAAGATATTTGAAAGAACTGAAAGATGAGTGAAATAAAAGAATGGTGTGCGTTTTGTGAAGAGGAAAAGGCTCTACATAAGACAGACCATTTTGAGGCGTTCCGATATGAAAATAAGCTAATCCTCAATCTTTCAGTAAGTGGGGTTAATGGGTTTGTCTGTGAGGATTGCTATAAAGCAATTTTTAGGAGTATCAAAGAAAGCAAAGTTTTATGGAAAGAAAATGTACTCAGTTTGAAAGGAATGAACCATGAGTGAAGCAGTAGCAGCAGAAAGTATCATAGGTGAGAATGGAGCGCTTCAGGATGGTTGGCTTGGCCACATGCCCGAAGATACATTCGAGAAGGACGACACCGGCAAGCCGAAGCACGGCGATTTGGCTGACCACAAGAACATAGCTTCATTGACTAAGAGCTATCTCAAGACCCAACAGTTGATGGGCACAGCGATACAGCCCTTGCCTGAGAAGCCGACAGACGACGAAGTAACAGCTCACAGAGCAAGGGTAGGCTGCCCTGAGACCGCAGAAGGTTATGAGGTAGTCAAACCCGAAATGCCGGAAAACATGGTATGGGATGAGGACCTTGCCAAAGCCTGCGCCAAGTTCGCTCACGACAACCATATACCCAAGGGCACATTTGAGGGTCTGTTCAAGATGGTGGTAGACGGCCAGATTGAGGGGTCTAAAAAGCTCAACGAGACAGGGGTAAAAGAGGATGACGCTGCCGTCGAAACCGCAAGCAATCAGTTGAAGGCCAAGCACGGAGCAAAGTACGATGCCATCCTTGACATGGCAAACAGGTTCTATGACTTGCCCGGCAACGATGAAATAAACAAAGCCTTTACTGACCTGATGAAGACGCAAAAACTGGACAGCCACCCAGCGGTCATAGAGTTTATGCACGAAGCATACAGGTTGGTCAAGGGTGATACGGTGCCAGCGGGCGGCGATGCCAGCGGGAAAACAACGGAGCCCGGCCAGTTAAATTATGACAAGGTAGTCGGGGATAGCGGAAAGTAAAAAATGGCTCATTCACGACGAGATTTTATAGGAAGAGTTGGAGCGGTTCTTGGAGCGCCCTTTCTACTTAGTCATACGGAAACTGATAGACCACAGGGAAAATGTAGCAAGAGTCCCAAAGGATATAACGCAAGCGAGAATATTGTTGATTTTGGGAAAGGTCCACTCCGCGCAGATAGCTCGCCGTTGTATTGGAAGATCAAAAGCAAGGTTCGAGGCCGAGCGATATTAGAAACTTCTGACAGCCCCGACTTTGTTGAGGTAGAGATGATTGGGTCTATTTCCTATAAACCCAACAAAGTGCACGGTGAGCAAATAGACCCAAAGCATTGCAAGAGATATGTCCGCGTAATGTGTAAGGGTGACTCACCGGATATTTGGATTGACATGTCTTTGTCTTTGGAAGAGATGGGAAAAAAGCAAGGCATTAGGGATGCAAAACTAATCTTAAACAAAAGCGGAAGATGATTATACTCGTAACAGGCGGTGCTGGATTCATAGGCTCGCACCTATGCGAACGATTGATCGCACAGGGCCATGAGGTAATATGTGTAGATAACTGCTTTACCGGCAGTAGGGCGAACGTCTATAACTTACTTCAAGAACCGCGTTTCGAGTTTATCAGACATGACATTACCCTACCTTTGTACGTTGAGGTTGACGAAATTTACAATCTTGCCTGCCCTGCATCTCCCGTTCATTACCAGCGAGACCCCATTCAAACGACAAAGACGGCGGTACAAGGTGCGATAAATATGCTCGGTCTGGCAAAGAGGACGGGCGCAAAGATACTTCAAGCATCGACATCGGAGGTCTATGGCGATCCACAGGTTCATCCACAGCCGGAGGACTACGCCGGCAACGTCAATCCAATAGGACCCCGGGCCTGCTATGATGAGGGCAAGCGGTGTGCAGAGACGTTGTTCTTTGATTATTACCGCAGGGGCGATGTGGATATAAGGGTTGCCCGGATATTCAATACATACGGTCCTCGTATGCAACCGGGCGATGGTAGGGTAATCAGCAACTTCATTGTTCAGGCTTTGAAAGGTGAAGATATTACTATCTATGGCGATGGCAGCCAGACCCGAAGTTTCTGCTATATTGATGATATGGTTGAGGGTCTGATGTCGCTGATGGATAACCAGACTACCGGACCTGTAAACTTTGGAAACCCTGATGAGATAACTATTCTACATTTGGCCGAAGTAATTATAAGCATGGCAATACCGACAGTAACAAAAAAGTTGTCAAGAATCGTATTTAAGGAATTACCCCAAGATGACCCTAAGCGGCGATGCCCGGACATCACCCTTGCTAAACAGCTTGGCTGGCGTCCTAAAGTCCCGATAGGGGTCGGGTTAAGAAAGACAATAGAATATTTGGGTTGCTTTATCTCGGAAACCGAAGGCGCTGAAAATCGCATGTCAGCTTAGGTGGAAAAGATAGGGTCCAATCTAAGCCTGTACGACAGGTCGTCTACCAGACGATAAGTGCAGGAGAGTCCGCTACGGTAGCGGGGTGTTCTCCGAAAATAACTCGCTTTTTGGAGAACGAAGCAATGGCTGAATTTAATATGAGAGATCAGCTTACGCTCCTCGAGTTAGCCAAGCGGACCAACATGGACGCCCTTCAGGTGATTGTCGAGGTTCTTGCGACAACCGAAGAATGGCTCCAAGACGCAATTTGGCTACCTGCAAACCAATCGATGAGCCATGTTACGACTCAACGCACCAGCGTACCCCAAGGTACTTGGCGTGGTGTCAATCAAGGTGTAGCTCCAGAGGCTTCCAGTACCAAGCAGATCACCGAAGGTATTGGTATTCTTGAGGCGTACAGTCGAGTTGACAAGCTCTTGGCGGAATTGTCCAGCAACGTAAACGAGTTCCGATCCGGTGAGGACAGGGCGTTTATCCAGGGTCTTGCACAGGAATTGTCGAAGGTTATGTTCAGCGCGGCCCATTCAGGGGATACGCTCACCGTTTATGGTGACACAACCTTAGACCCTGCGAGGTTCAACGGCCTTCCCAAACGACTGAACGCTCAGGCTTTAGATGAAGTCTTTGACGGCGGAGCTAACACTACGACTGACGACACAAGCATCTATGTCGTTCAATGGGGCCCGGATAAGGTCCACATGGTTTACCCCAAGGGTTCACCTACAGTGGGCGTAGTCCATGAAAACCTCGGCGAACAGACCATAGATGTTACGACTACCGCTGGAACACCTTCGCTGATGCAGGCACTCGTGAGCCACTTCAAAATCCATGTAGGTCTTGTAGTTAGGGACGAACGATGTATCAGGCGTATAGCCAACATTCGTACAACCTACACTTCAGGAAACACCATGACGTTTGCCAGTTCAACGTCTGAGATTCATCACAGGATGATTGAGGCCCTTAACGCCATGCCTTACCAAGGTGCAGGCGCTAAGATTTACGCCGGTCTGAATGTGAAGACTCAGATGGACATATTCGCGGTCGATAAAACGAACGTGAATTACACCATTGACAACTTCAGCGGCAAGCCGATTACCCTATTCAGGGGTGTTCCTGTCAAGCGAGTGGATGCTATTGGTATTAGGGAAGGGTCTATATCATGATAAGAGACGCAAAACTTATTTTGTCCTCTGCTCAGACGGTCGGCGCTACGGCGACGGCAACACAGACGTTCTCTACCAACCTTATCGACTTAGGAGCTACAGACCTCGACGTCGGCATGGGCACTCCACTCTACTTGAACATCTACACCGCCAATACTTACACCTTTATTGGCGCTACTGAATGGTGTGCGTTTAAGCTACAGGGTGGCACTGGCTCTACCTTTGTTGATACGGGCTCTTACTTGATCGAGAAGAGAATGCGTATCCCGGAGATACAGGCGGCTAACGACAGCGACGGTAAGATACTTAGTGTGGCTATACCCAGCGACATGACGGGCTTACCGAATCGCTATCTACGATTGCAATACTGGCGGTCTAATGCTGAGACAGCATGGGCGGCCGAGTTCAATGCGTGGATTGGTCCCCCACTTCCGTTGACAAGAAAAGGAACGTAGCAGTAAAAGGGCGAGGGGGCGGTTCGGATTCAATCCTTTCCGTCCCCAAACCCTCAAAAGAAAGGATTGAAAGGAGATACGATGTTTATATCGATGGAAAAGTTAGATTGTTACGAGACTGTTGGTAACAGGTCGTATGGTAACGAGCTGTTCCAATACGCGGCGTTGAAAATATACGCTAAGGAGCGGGGATGTACTGTAGAGATACCCGAAAATTGGATAGGCCGGAAGTTGTTTGAAGGATGCGATGACCCGGTTCTCTCTAAGAGCCCACGACCGCATGTAGACTTAACATCGAACAAGATTCCTATTTGGAGCAATGGCAGCCTACTAAAACCGGACTGTGATATATATGGTTATTTCCAATACCACACATCACACTACGCGCCGCACAAGGAATTCTTTAAGAGTCTATTCAAACCCAAACAGAAAATCTTGGACCAATTACCACCAATACCCACCGACAGACCGTTAATTTGCATCCATATCAGGAGAGGGGACTACTGCAATCCTCCGAATAGAGTAGCACCGTCACAGTGGTATGTAGACTGGCTGGACAAGAACCTGACGAGGTTCGACAACCCAACGATATACCTTGCATCAGATGATATGGAAACAGTGATACCAGACTTCGAGAAGTTCTCGCCGGTAATGTGCAGGCCGAGCAACGAGGCGATGGATATGTTCATCGACCACTATGTTATGCAGCAGGCGGACGTAATATTGGCTTCCAACAGTACATTTTCGTTCACAGCGGCAATGCTGAATAAGAATTGCGACGTTGTTGGATATGGCGGCGGAACTCCCGATTTCTTTTGGAGGCCGGACTATCAAAAGAAAGAACTCGTACCATTCCTCCCGTGGAACAGCGACCCGATCACACCTTTTCCGCATCACGAACAAGAAGCGCTCAGGTTGCATCTTGGCTGTGGCACCCGACATCTTCCCGGTTATATAAACATGGACTGTAGAAAATCAAAGATCACCGATGTAGTGTGTGATATTCGAAAATTACCTTACCACGATAACTCGGTTGACACTATCGAATCCTACCATGTGTTTGAGCACATGCCGGTATGCCTCCATGCTAACGTGGATGACAAGTGTGGAGAAAAGTACGGGTTATTGATAAATGTACTAAAGGAGTGGTATCGGGTATTGAAACCGGGCGGGAATCTGGTAATAGAAATGCCTGACCTTGACAAGACTATCGAAGCGTACATGAATGCGGACGACGCGGAGAAGGAAAGACTCTTAATACCCATATATGGCAGCTTCAGAGGCGGGGACGATACAGATATTCACAGATGGGGCGCTAACGAGGCACGGCTGAGATATATGCTTGAAAAGGCAGGGTTCAGATACATTAAGTTTGGAGAAGCAACGGACTATCATAAAGATTTATGTCCGTGCCTTCGCGCTGAAGCTATTAAGTGATACGGTATAAATTATGACATTTAACACAAACGGCAATTACATCGAGCCAATGCTCTGGGATTGCTTCACATTTTTCGATGAACTGATGCTACTTGAGATTAGGCTGAAAGAGTTGTATCCGGTAGTTGACAAGTTCGTATTAGTCGAGGCCACGCATACTCATTCGGGCAAGCCGAAACGCCTTTACTATGACGAGGTTAAGGACAATGAGATATTTGGCCCGTTCAAAGACAAAATCATTCACTTGGTTTACGACCCGTACGTTCTTGCCCAAGACAGGTTCACCAACGACCGCAACCAAAGAAACTACATTGCCATCGGACTCGATAACGCACAACCGGACGACATTATCATAGTCTCTGACCTTGACGAAATAGTCGACCACAGGACTGTGGCCTTGATGAAAGATTACCAAATCCCTGTCCACTTGCGGATGAAGCTGTTTTATTACTTTTTCAACTGCCGGGCCAGTCAGGACTGGTGGTATCCTGCTTTTTGCAGATACCGAGACTATTATACTGCGGATGAGTTGCGTTTAGGCAAACCGGACGCGGTTATAACAAACGCCGGCTGGCACTTCTCTTACTTAGTACCTCCGGACCAGATACCAAAGAAGCTGGAAGCGTTTGCACACGCTGAGTTCGATACCGATTATTACAAGGAAATAGACAGGTTAAAGAAATGCGTCGAAAATAATACAGATATATTCGAGCGGCCAGACATGATTTTCTCGATAGAGCCACTCGACGCCCCTCAATGTGTAATGGAGAATGAAGATGAATACACGCAATACATTAAAAGGCAAGCGGATATTACTTGCCACGCTGGATAGTCCTTTTCTGGACGACCAGTTTGTATTCCCGTACTTAGGGACACTGTATCTTATGGCGGTAGCCAAGAGGGTAGGCGCGGACGTTACCTATACAGATAAGATAGGGCCGTATTTGTCAAGACTGGGAGAGTTTGCGGACAGGAGGGATTTCGATGTTGTTGCATTCTCCTGTACGACCCCGCAGAGCCAAGGCGTTTATCTATTGTGTCGAGTTTTGAAGAAAGTGAATCCCAATGTGATAGTTATGATCGGCGGGCCTCACGCCACACATTACCTTGACGAATGTTGCGAGCAACCGTTTGATATAATAGTAACCGGCGATGGCGAGCGTGTGTTTGAAGAGTTGTTAACAGGCAAGTGCGACCGCTTGCTACCGGAGTCCACGGACGAGCAACTGGTATTCCATGACGAACTCACCGAGGCCGAGATGAACACCTACCCGATCCCCTATCGCGGCAATGTCGATAGATACAATTACCAACTCGACGGACTTCAGGCAACTACACTTGTCAATTCCCGAGGTTGTCCGATGCGGTGTGGGTTCTGCGAGAGTGGTGGTACCAAGCCGAAATGGTTTTCTGTAGAACACTTCGAGGCCGAGATTAAGAGTATCGTCGATTTGGGCATAAAAGGCGTGATGATATTTGACGACCTTTTTGCGCTGAGTATTGACAAAGTGAAACCTTACTTGGAAGTGCTGAAACGATATTGCATGACCTTCAGGTGCTTCGGCCACGCAGCCACAATGACAAAAGAATTAGCGGAGTTATTGGCCGATTCCGGGTGCGTAGAGGTAGGATTCGGCGCAGAGAGCGCTTCGCAGCAGATACTCGACACGGTCGGTAAGGGCACGAAAGCTTGGCAGTTATGTTATTTCGTAAACACAGCAATCAAGGCTGGCATGAAGGTTAAGGCGTTTTTCATAATCGGACTGCCGGGTGAAACAGAAAGAACCGCACGCCAGACAATCATTTTCATCAGGAAATACAGAGAGAAATATCCCGATATGTTCGATTTCGACTGTACTGTATTCTTCCCATACAAAGGTACACAGATAGGCGATGCAGCCCGTAATGGTGGAGGTTACGATATCAGGCCACGGCAAGGTCTTACATGGTCCGAGATTGATTCCAACGGCTACGGAGCATACAAAAAGAAAAATGGTGCGGCTGATATAGTCATCGAGACCCCCGGCCTCACCGCCGACAGGATTGGTGAATTGCAGAGGGAGGTGTTACTGTGCAGATGAATGAAGTTAAACAACGGGAATTGGCAGAGCAGGAATATAGCGACTTCAAGCGAATGTCGAATGGCCGTTTTGATATTGGCGTCGGCCCGTATTACCTGAAAGAACTTGTCCAGAAAACCGACAAGCCCTACGTTCTTCATACCGCATGGGCCGCCCGTATCCTTGCCGAGATTCGCCCGGTAAAGCACGTTGATATTTCCTCATATATTTATTTCAATACGCTGGTATCGGCGTTTATTCCGATACACTCTTATGATTGCCGCCCCCTTATCATTCCCCTGTCGGGTTTGGAAATAGACTATGCGAACTTGACGGATTTGCCATTTGCCGACAATTCAATCCCGTCGCTTTCCTGTATGCACGTTGTTGAGCATGTCGGGCTGGGTAGGTACGGAGACTCCATAGACCCTGACGGCGATCTTAAAGCAATAGCAGAACTGAAAAGAGTTGCTTCAGGCGACCTTCTATTTGTGGTTCCTGTCGGAAAGCCGAGGGTCGTTTTCAATCTTCACCGGGTTTACAGTTACGATCAGATTATTAGTTATTTTTCAGAATTGGAATTGGTTGAGTTTGTCTTAATTCCAGATAAGACGGAAGGCAATCTCGTTAAAGAGTCTGCCAGGGAATTGGTTCCTGAGCAGGATTGTGGTTGTGGATGTTTTTGGTTTAGAAAGGACTGAAAGATGATTTACACATTTATTGCTTACGCTCCAAAGGAGCACGAAAGAGACTTGGCATGGACGTACAATGAATTTATGCGCCTACTGCCAAACGATGACGACTGGGGTTGCTTTATCGACCACGATGCGATGTTTACTACCCCCGGATGGTATCAGCAGATGGAGGCTGTTATCGAAGCGCACCCAGAGTTCTCATGTTTGACGGTTGCCGTCAACAGGGCATACGCCGAATGGCAGATACCTATGGGCATCAATAAGATTAACCACGACATGACTTACCACCGAAGCGTAGGTGCTAACTTTCAAAAAGATAACGGCTCAAATGTGGTGGATGTAACTGTGTGCGATGATATTGGCAAAGGCCCGGATCATGCTCCACTTAGCGGGGTAGTGATTTTATACAAGAAATCCGCATGGAAGCAAGTACCATTCAGGCTGTTGGAACCGAATCGACTCACCGGTATCGACAATCTTCTGCACATGGACTTGCGGGACAGGAACCTCAAAGTCGGCCTGATGACCGGCGTTTACGTTTACCACTGGCACCGGGCGGACGGAGTAAACTTGGCGGATATTCCAAAGAAACCTGTGGCGGCCCCTGTGGCCGAAGCCCCGAAACCGACAGGCGAGAAAATAGTGGTGCCGTTTGATAACAGTAGTGTCACTGTGGACGCTGTTGAAGAAAAGCCCGGCATGGACGTAGAGGCGGCGAATACAAAAATAGCACAATGTAAGGACGATAACTTTGTTGTCATCGGCGCGCCGCTCCCTTACAACAGGGAGATTGATGTCCAGACCTGCTTATGGATAGAATACCAAAAGCGCAAACCTAACATGGTGGCTTTTTACGAATGTACCCGTTTCGCGGCTTTCGGCAGGAACAACGTGATTTACAACACATTGCACCATTTGCCGGGCGTTACTCACATTTTCTTTATCGACAAAGACGTTCTACCTCCCATCGATGCTATCGAGAGACTGATGGCTCACGACAAGGATATAATTGTTGGTGCAACCCCTATATACAGGGGCGAGCCGGTCTGGTCGGTAATGAAATACGACCCGAGCGACCCGGAAGATAATGTGTTTAACCCGGTAAGATATAACGAACTGCCGAACGAACTATTCAGGGCCCATCACTTCGGAGGCACTACCTGTCTGGTCAAGAGGCATGTGTACGAGAAAATGGGGTGGCCGTGGTATCAGGATGTATTCGCACCCGGCAGGTTGATGTTAGGGCAGGATTTGTTTTTTACTGCAAAGGCAAAACTACACGGGTTTGAGTTGTGGTGTGATCCGTCGGTCAAATGCGGACACGCAAGAATGAACGAAATGAAGGTAGTTTTCGACCAATTGTGTTTGGAGAACGATAATGGCAAGGTCAAGAACTGAAATATGTAACGTAGGTCTCGGTATGACCGGGGCCACAAAAATAGCGGCATTGACGGAAGATTCCCGCAATGGTAGGCTATGCAACACTTTTTATGACCCTGTTGTAGATGAGGTCTTGTGTATGGCTGAGTTCGGATGCGCCAAACACACCAAGATTGTCCCTGCCGATGCAGACTACGATTACACAGACTTTTCGTACAAGCTGGCCTACAAGTTCAATTATCCTTCAAACCCGTATTGCCTGAAAGTTCGCGCGGTCAACAATAATCTATACGACTGGAAGAAGGAAGGCCGAGCAGTTTATACAGGCCAAGCAACATGCGAGATGGTCTATACCAAGCGGATAACGGATGTCAACGAGTTCGACCCGCTTTTAGTCGAGGCGATTTCGACACAACTTGCCATACGGTTGACATTCCCGCTTAAGCAGAAAAACAATCTGAGGCTTGAACTCATCGAGTACCTTGAAGGTGTGGTCCTTGTAAGAGCACAGGCATCGGACCAGTCGGAAGGATATGTTAATGAAAAAGGTTCAAAAAGCTGGCAGAGTGCAGGTGGAAAGCGTTAAATGGCTGTAGCTACAGAACTAAATAGGACTTCAGAACTTACGACCGATGAGATTATCGTTGATTTCGACTTCGATATGCTCATCTATAACGAGTCGGAGGTTGATGTCTATTTTGCGGCCACTGGCGGCTCATACGCCCTGCTCACGCTCAATACCGACTATGGCGTGGTCTTTACCGAGTTCGGCGGCACAGTATCGACCAGCGGCTTCACAGCGCCTTTGGTGGCGGGGACGTTGCTTATCGTTCGCCATATCCCCGACACAAACGAAACCAGCTGGCTCTATAACGATAAACACTCTGAAACCCAGCATCAGGACGATTTCGACCGTGCTGTTATAAGGGTATTGCAATTACTGGAGCAAATAGAACGCGCACCCCAATTCGCTATTCATTCACAAACAACAGATATTACTTTCCCCGAGCCGTTAGCAAACCAATTCATCGGCTGGGACTCGACGGGCGAGAACCTTGAGAACAAACCGGCGAGCGGCGAATCTGCGCCTTTGGTACAGGACTTTAACGATTTGGATGATGTCGCTGTCGGCTCCCCTACAGTTGGAGATATGGTTCAGTGGGACGGGAGTTCGTGGAAAAAGATTGCTAGCGCATCATTATCTTATTTTGAGCTCATAAAAACCGGCAACGTGCCGGGCTCTAATGGGAATTGTCGGTTTATAATCAGCGGAAGTGAGTTAATAATTGAGACAAGGACAGGTGACGCATGGGTGCCGACCGGATGGGAGCACACGATAGCATGAAAATTCGAACGATAGCGATAATATTATGTTGTATAGTGCTTTTTGTTGCAGCCCCGATAGGTGAGCAGAAGTTCAAGAAAAAGGTCGAAATCATATATGCTGGCCAGCAACTTGAATTGGCTTATGATGCTTCTAACCAAGCCGATTTCACTGTGGACCCCGGTGGCGATATAACCGTGGATGCTTCTGGTGGTGATTTCAACCACGCTGACGACAATATTACGACTACCGGTGGTATTACGACTACCGGTAGTATGTTTGCTGATAAAGGGACGTTTTCTACGTCTGTAACAACTGGCCGCATATCAAGCACTGCGAACCTATCGCTTAAACCAACAAGTGAATTAAACTTATTTGCCTCTGGTGATGGAGATGACTATATACGAATTGCGACAGTTGCCGATATTCCCACAATAGGCACAGTTGGTAATTGTGATTTGAAAATAACAGCATCGAGTGGAGAGATAGACCTTGACGATGAGAACCTGACAACTACCGGCAATTTTTCCGCTGATGGCGGCACGTTTACTTCTGTCGTCTCAGGTGTCGATGCTACCGCCAATGCTCACTTTGTAACAAAAGAACAGTTAGACACCGCCGTAGCCGGTCTGCATTTCGATATGTTCCTCGACAATCTTGATTCTACAATAAACGACCCTTGCACAACCAACGATTATTATAGTCTTCAAGATACGGAGACTGGGGCCGGTACTACCACGCGAGATGCGTATGCGGCCTTGGGCCAAGGTGATGATCAGGAAGTTGTTTCGTACATTAGTGGCGCAAGCCTGCCATTCGCAGAACTCCAAGCGGGCCCAATCAGCCTCCATATCCACGCCCGAAAGAACAATACGGGCCAGAAAGATGCAATTATCTTCGGCAGGTTATACCACAGGGCTTCGGGCGGTACGGAGACATTGCTTGCTACCACAGAGGATTCTGACGACCTTACAGATAGTGTTACGGCCTACGACTTACACGGTATTATAGCATCTGTACAGGCATTTTCAGTAACCGACCGGCTCTTAATTAAAATACGGGCTGACGTACAAGCTGCTGGTGGGGGCGATGCCCAGATAGAAATAACTCAGGAAGGCTTGGAAGATTCCAGTATAGGTGCCCTTGTGCGTACTGATACGTTGGGAAATATTTATCTTCGGCAGGATGAGTTCACTCAAGACTCAGGAGTTATAGTTGGGACGGGGGCTGGGACGTACCAAGAAGAAACTGGAGCTACGCTACGAACTTCTCTTGGACTTGGTACTGGTGATTCCCCGACCTTTGCATCGGTAATTATCGATAGTGGGACAGGTGCTGGGCAAATGAGTATAGATGGCAGCGGCAATCTTGAGGTGCGTGGAGAAACGCCGGGTAAGGATTTAGAGTTTGGCACGAAAGACCCTTGCAGCGTTGAACAAACTGCGTTTTACATAGATGGAGGGACGAAGGGCAAGGCAAGGGCTAAATGGGATATAGATGGGCAAGAACCTTACTTTAAGTACGGTTTTTATTTCGGAGTCTCCATTACAGATGCGGGCCTTATCAGTGGAAACCCTGCGGGGTCTGCTTCACGTAATGCATATATTGGCGACGCAAAAGTAATAGTGCAAGGTAAGGCAGCAGCACTTGGGGTTTTTTCAGCCACATCTATTGACGGCCCAATAGGTAGTGTAACTCCTGCGGCGGGGACGTTTACAACTTTGATTGTTGATTCTCCTACTCTTGTTGTCAATGCTTCAGGATATGCAGATAGGGTTGGAATTGGAACGGCGAGTCCTGGGGAAGATTTAGAGATACAATCATCAAGCCCTCTTTTAAGGCTTAGAGATACAGGGGCACCGGCCTCTGCTACTAATGCGTTTGTTGAATTTGGGGGAACGGATGCGGCTGCCTGGAGTAGAACTGGTTATGTAGGTGATGGGTCATCTGGGAATACAACTATATATCTTCAAGCTGAAGTTGGTGATTTATATTTAGGCGATTCAAGTGGTATTGGTGTTCTGAATTTGCAAGGCGGCAACGTCGGCATTGGACTTACTACGATAGACGCCAATTATAAACTTATTGTTAGGCGAGCAGCCGACATAAATTTTGGCGTTGGTCTTCAAAGTTCTGAGTTGGCGATTGCGGCATTTAATGATGCCCTATCTGCTAATATTCCACTGAGATTTTATGCTTCTGAATATAACCTTTTGAATGGCAA
>SDBU01002600.1_pt1 | contig 23777 bp, 31 predicted proteins | sample 2277071 | NCBI WGS metagenome assembly SDBU01 (sample SAMN10397929, study PRJNA504765) | marine sediment metagenome | isolation source: marine sediment core GS08_GC12, 126 cmbsf | place: Arctic Ocean: Gakkel Ridge, Loki's castle | collected 2008 | reverse complement strand
CTAGTGGGTCTATTCCGTAACCGATGGAGGAATCCGCTATGCAACCGACAAGGAACGGGCCGTGTGGTTGCGCCCGAACACCGACAGCGTGGAAGGGGAAGATGTCTTGTCCACTCTGTGGCCACACTTGGGAGGTGTCACCTCCACCCCACCGTGACGACATCAAGCCACCGTGTCCCGGTTGCCTTGCCGTAGACTACGGCCAAGCAATCACGTGCCCCACACACCGGGAGAAACACCATGAGCGTCGCTGCCCGTGATGCTGATCTAGCCACCTGCATCAGCAACTACCTTGGCTTCCTGATCTTGCTCTACACGGCCATGTGGTTGATCTGGAGCTGGGGGGCATGGTGATGGATCTACTACTTCACATCATGAACCTTGAGCCACTAGAGCTCATGGACATCATCCGCACGCCCGTCACTGTCGGCCTGGGAGCGCTGTTCACATGGTCGTATTTCTCAGGAGAAGCTCCCGGCTTTCCTCAACGAGCGTTGACCACCAGCGATGTTCATGACTGGGCATTACTCTGGCATCGTCTCGGTCACGACTGGGAACAAGTCTACCCTAACAGCAAGCTCGAACCCCTTGACCGCAAGCGTCTGATCGACAGCTCATGCTTAGCTATGGACTCGATGGAGCGCTATGTCCTCCAGGACAACCAGAAAATGGCTCGCTGGGAGAATCGCTTTCTCAACCGCTACCTACGCGAGTGGAACGCTCGCCTTGCTGGTCAAGGCGTCAACTGGAAGAACATCGTCGAGAAGATCAACGCCAAGGACCAAACCCGATGAGTAAAATCTCCGACTTGATCGAAGCGTTGACAGACGAGATCGCTGTCCTGCAACACCAAAAGCAAGCTGGTGAGAAGTTGTTGACGACGCTAAGAGAGTTCTTCGATCGTTTCGGGCCTCTTCTCAGTGATCCGCCCACTGTCAAGGCCCACGACAAGCTAAACAGGTGGTTACGTGGGGGATGCGTCGGCCCCGAGCCACGCAGTCCCCACATGACAGCTTGGCTTCGATCCATAAGAGACTTGATCCCGGAGCCGCCGTAACCTTTGGTCCTGGGGGCGCTCTTTCCCTTGCGCCAGTTCCTTCTCGTTTCTGGCGAAGGTTCTCCTTTTCCCGGAGTGTCTCCAGGGCCTTTTCTCTTTCATCCCCGCACCGGGGATAGCTGGCCGCTGATGCGTGCTTCTCGACCCGCCTCTTGACCCGCTCAAGCCAGCACGGTGCAGCCGTCGGGAACTTTCTTGGTAGTTCTTTGAAGCTCCCGGCGGCACTTACTCTTCTCTGCTCCTCGGTTGCGGTTGGCCGGTTACGGAATAGCGGGCCTCAACTTCTCTCGCAACCGGGGAGCTTTTCTCTGGCACCGACAGCAACGCACGCTTAGCCTCTCTGCTCTCCAGGATCCACGGTCTAACCGCAGGCTGAGAGAAGAGTGGCGAAGATCAAAGTTCAACTGTCCGAGGATTGCTCCCGGTTTCACGTCTACGGTGGGGGGCCCGCAGGCAGGGACGAGGTGCACGCCACCATCGCCCGCTGGCCTGGCTGGAAGAGATCTCCTGCTGCCGCGATCCTGGACGGTGATCGCGTCAGCGTCTACAGCGCCCCAGTGAGCCCGGTATCAGCGCTCTCCCTGGCGGGCACCACCATGGGGGTCGAATGGGAGGGTGACGCCCGGGACACCGTGGCGGGCATCCTCGAGGCTCTCAAGAGCGCTCGCGCATACCTCGACAAATCCGCAGGCAAGCCCTACCTCGTCCCCGGGCTCGGGCGCATCGCCATGCCCCACCAAACGCAAGCGATCAGGGCAGCGATTTGCATGTGCGGGCGAGTCCTGCTGGCCGACGACATGGGCCTCGGCAAGACCAGCACCGCCTTGTGGGCTGCCTACCAGCTCTGCGCCAAGCGCATCCTGGTGATCTGCCCTGCCTCGGTGAAGTTCAACTGGCGCAACGAAGTGAAAGCGACGCTGGACTGGCCGTGCTACGTGATCGACGGCACGCCAAAGAAGCGTGGCAACATCATCGCCGACGTTGCCTATCGGATGGCCAACAAGCCTGTCTGCCTTTGCATTGTCATCAACTACGACCTGTTGATAACGCTGGACGACCGCGCCATCACGTTCCTACGCAAGTTCGTCCACAACCAGGCGTTGATCTGTGACGAGAGCCACTACCTCAAGAGCCGCAAGGCAGCACGCACCAAGTTCGTGATGCGCGAGCTCGCACCTCAGGCCACCTTCCGCTTCCTGCTGACGGGCACGCCGGTCCGCAACATGGCCGACGATCTCTGGAGCCAGATCGAGATCATCAGGCCAGGCACGTGGACGAGCTACTGGGACTTCGCCAAGCGCCATCTCGAAACGCGCTTGATCGACTTCGGTGGGAAAGGCAGGCCGGTGGAGAAGATCGTTGGCACCAAGGATCTCAAGGGCCTCAACGCGGTGGTGAACACGGTCCAGATCCGCAGGATCAAGGAAGAGGTGCTCGACCTCCCGCCCAAGATCCACACCTACCCTGAGCTCGAGCTCGTGGGCGACCACCTTCGCGTCTACAAGGCAATGAAGGATCTCGCCGTGCTGGCGTTGAACGAGCTCGACGACAAGGACACCATCTGGCCTCCGCAGGCCAGGTCAGCGGTTCTCGCAGCGCTTCGCTGCGAGCAGATCGCGCAAGGGTTCTGCGGTGGTGTGCCCGAGCAGCTCGTGGAGCAGCTCGCCAAGATCCTGAGCAAGAAGGCTGAGGCCATTCCAGGTCGACCACGCGAGATCATCTTCCCGACCTCACCGAAGCTGGTGTGGCTGACGGAGAACCTGGAGACGTTGTTCAAGACCGGCAAGCGGCCGGTGGTGGTAAGCAGGTTCAATGCCCCGCTGTTCTGGCTCAAGGAGCACATCGACAAGGTGATGGGGCGCCAGGTCATGGTGCTGCACGGTGCGATCAGCTCCAAGGAGAAGCACCACGTGGTTTCTTCGTTCCAGGATGGCGACTTCGACTGCCTGCTGATGCAGGTGAAGATGGCCGAAGGCTTCAACCTGCACATGAGCCAGGACTGCATCTTCCTGGGGCGCGACTGGTCGCCGGCCATGAACCACCAGGCTGAGGGCAGGTTCCACCGCATCGGCCAGAAGGGCACGGTGAACATTCAGATCCCGATCGTGCGCAACACCATCGAGAAGATGATCCACAAGCGGTTGATGGACAAGGACAGCGACGCTGCACAAGCGCTCAAGACTCTCACGATCAAGGAGCTCAAGGAGGCACTCTAGGATGGAACAAACAAGAAGGCTGCCAGTTGTTGCTTTGCGGGGGGTAGACGGTATCGCTTATGTGCGCAGTGCTGACTACCAGAAAGCACTCGCTTACATTTCTGAACTCGAGGCCATCGCGGATGCAGCACAGGAAGTCATCGACCAGGACGTGAAGGTCAGCCGTCCTGATGGTGGGGAGAACCGCCTTGGGATTTCCTTGGCGAACCTGAAATGTGCGCTGGAGGCGTTATGAGCGAGTGCAAACACACTGAGGTCACGCCTTACGAGTGGCAATGCGACGACTGCGGAGACTTTTTCAACGAACGCCCACGCCCTTCCGAGAGCTTCTCGGAATCGAGGCTCACCGACGCGCTCAAGCTCGCGCTCATGTTCCACAGGGGTGGTATCTGGAGCGCGGAAAACGTGGCCGAATGGAGACGGATCACCGGCAGTGACGAGGCCACAACCAAGGTCATGTGCGACCACATTCGCAAGGTGCTTGGATGACCGAATGCAAACAGAGGGACTGTCACGAGCGAGCCAAGTGGCTCTTACACTGGCCAGGTGACTCCATTCCGTGCTGCGACAAGCACAAGGTGCAGATCCAAGACATCGGCCAGGCTATGGGTTGCGCTGTTGCCGCGGAGAGGATCACGCCCTCGATTGCCTGCGCGATCTGTAGCACGGACTGCGATGGCGCAGATGACTGGTGCTATGGCTGCAACAGCATCATCTGCGAAGAGTGCGCCAACCGACAAACCCAACGGCAAGGCGCAGTCGACAACAACGAACACACCCTCGAGGATCACCGACCATGACCGAAGAACAGAGGCCAGAGAAGATCTGGACCCCACCCGAGCAGATCGACGAGAACGTGCGACGCATGGCCTGGCTGCTGTTCCTGGAAGAGTGGAAAGCACGAGGAAGACACTCGATAAAAGAAACCGGGGAGTGGGCAGAAATCACCTATGCAGATTGCTTGGTAGCCGCCAAAGCTGTGCGTGCACGAGAGCAGCAGCCCACCGTCTCAGTCAGACCAGCCGATGACGATCCTACGCACATGAGGATGGCGCAGGAGCTTGAGGACGAAAAACATGAGCCCGGCAGCTAAGGTCGACCAGAAGACGCTCGATATAGCGATGCTGCTGTTCCTCGAGGAGTGGAAGGGTCGGAAGCACACCGTGCTCCGCGTGGTGTCAGGGCGTGTCACCTCCCAGGTCACCAAAACGGATGACATCGACCTCGAGGCAACCTACATGGAGTGTCTCGAGGTTGCCAAGACCCTGCGCGCACTGGAGAAGTTAGTCGAATGACCATTGCTGACAACTTCGCGGTGTTTCACGAAGCGAATCCCCACGTCTACGTGATGTTCTCCAAGTTCACCTTCGAGGCGATCAACAATGGTCGCAAGAACTTCGGAGCGCGAACGGTGTGGGAGCACATGCGCTGGTTCACGAACATCGTAGCGCCCGATCTCATGACGACCTACAAGCTGAACGACCACTACATCGCCTACTACTCCAGGTTGTTCATGAAGGACCATCCTCGATACGAAGGCTTCTACCGGGTTCGAGGCCACGGCTACGTGCCGAGGTTCCGCCGCAAAGAGAAGAAGGAAAGCAACACGGAGTGGCTGGCATGAGCCTGAAAGCCAAGCTCGACAACGCCTACAACTTGGGCACCCTGGCTGAGCGAGCTCGCGTGCTCTGGCTCATGGACGAGGAGCGCAAGTGGCTACGAAAGAAGCTCCAAGGTGTCCTCCTGGTTGAAGACCAGCGTCACGCGATGCAGGTCAAGGTGAAGCTCGCGACCGCGATCTTCGAGCAGCTCAAGATGCGTATGATGGCCGACCATCAACCCCCGTTCCAAAAGGAGGAACAAGACAATGCTGAAAATCACGAAGGACCAGGCTGAGATCCTGGCATCACTGGCTGAGGCGTCCAGGGACGCGGCGGAAGCCGTGGAGAAGATGGCCGGTGGCCAGGACGCGATGGACAAGGCTTCCAGCATCAACGACATCTACTCGGACGCAGCGTTCGAGCAAGCTCTTCTCGGACAGAACGTGATTGCCGGCTTGGTTCGGGACTTCGCCGAAGGTGTCCGAGACCACCAAGAGTGACACTATGGCTGACAAGTGCCGGCCCCAGGTTGGCACTTGTTTCCTTCCCACCAGCTACTTCCGAAAGCGCAACATGGGTAAGTTCGTTTTTCTTCGGGACCTCGGAAGGACGCTTGTCCACGATCATGGACGCAGGGATGGTCCGCATCCGTCTCAAACTAGCGAAGAGCGGCAGTTCGCAGTGCTTTGCTACATCGCCTGGCTGATCTATGAGGATAGCTCGGAGCAGGGGCGAAGGAAAAAGTGGGAGGCACACAACTGGGAGCTTCGGCAAGATGTGATGGCGTGGCTAAGAAGGTTTGACCCCCCACCACCAACGAACGTCTTTACAAGGGTTGTCAACGACTTGGTGGATAGATTCCGACGCGATGTTGAACTGGCCGTGCGCTACCAGTGGGATACTTCGATGTTCGGAGATCCCAAACTGACTCTCCCCTTCTCAGTGGGATCCATGCGCAGCAAGGTTCACAAAGACTACGCGGCGTGGAAGGCCAAGCGCCCCAAACTCAGGAAGGAACCGGATGCCGATCGACCGCACACCGTGGACTGACGACACCCTGATACCGTGGGGCAAGCACAAGGGCACGTTCATGAAAGAGGTGCCTGGCGACTACCTCTACTGGCTCTCGGAGCAGAAGTGGATCCTGGATTGGCCAGGCTTGCACGCCTACCTCAAGAAGAACGCTGACCTCATCGCGGGAGAGGCAGCCAAGCTCGACAAGGAACGCGAGAAGACGGAAGGCTACGAAAGCTATGACGACTACCGAAGAGACGTCCGAGATTGACGATCAGCAGAGTGCGGAGGCGCTGCTAGAAGCGCTGGAGACCATCCTTCAAGATGCCGTCTACACTTCAAAGCACGAGACTCCCGGCCCTGAACTCCGTGGGTATCTTCAAACCCTAAAGGGGACCGCTCGCGCCGCTATCACCAAAGCCAAGGCCAAGAAGACGTCATGACTGACCAGCAGAGTGAGATGTCCGAGATTGATCGGTTCCTGGCGTGGCGTGACCGCCTGCTCGAGGAGCACAAAGACGAACCCGAGTGGCAAGAAGAGATCTGGGCTTTCTTCTTGGACCTCTACTACCAAACTTACCCGGCTCGCACATTCCAGTTCGTGATGGAACTGTGGGGCCATTACTGGGGCGAAGGGAAGGAAAGGAAAGGATCGAAAGATGAAGACGTGCGTGAAAGCTGAGCTGAAAGTGCCAAGCGAGTCGATCCTCGCTTGGCTTCGTGAACGGTTCCCGGAGTTGCCCGACGACGTCCAGATCCAAAGCATCTGGGCTAGCTCGTATGGCAGCCCACCCAAGACCGTGAAGATCGTTGTCGAGCACAGCCATGTGGACACCAATCCAGATCCAGAAGTGGTCGTGGTGGAAGCCGCCCCAGTGGAGAGCCCCACCGATGGGACCTAAAACCTACCTTGGCGACTCTGTCTACGCCGAAGAGGGCAGCTTCAAGGGTGAGATCATCCTCACCACCAACAACGGCTATGCCGACGACCCGCGCAACAGGATAGTCATGGGTCCAAACGAACTGAACACGCTTTCCCTCTGGCTCGGAACAAGAGGGCTTGCACATGACCGAGACCTGCCTGTGGTGGGCCCTTGCGACCCTGGTGTTCCTTCTGATGTGGTCACGCCTACTGAAAAGGAGCAAACTGATGACGGTTCTTGAGAAGATCCAGACCTACTTGGACGCACGCGCGATCTACGACGAAGCCCATGCAACAAGCCAGGCAGCCCACAAGACCATGCGCGACGCTGAGTATGAGCTCGTGGACACCATGCTCTCCGATGGCGTGCCGTCCATGGGGCTCGACAGCGGTGTCAACGTCTCGCTGCGGAAGCAGTATGGGTGCTCGGTGACGGTGGCGAATGAAGCCCAGATCCGCGAGTGGCTGGTAGAGACCAATGGGGACGACAGTGACTTCGTCCACGAGAAGGTCAACAAGCCGGCGCTGATCGAATGGATGAAAGAGGAGGGGAAGGAACCGGACGACGTGCCGGCCTTCGTCAAGCTCACCACTAGGCCAGGCATCACGGTGCGTGGCTGGAAAACCCGAACGTAGGAGAAGCAGAATGGCAGAAGAAAAGACCGACGGCGAAGCCGTCGAGGAACCCGGCACTGATGTTGCCAAGGTGTGGGAACCCAGCGAGTTCAAACAGGGCACCGACCTCGTGCCTCAGCTCCATGCTGGCAGGGAGATGGTCAAGCCGCCGCCTGGGGGCCTCGTGGGCCGCGAGAACGTCGTGCCCACCGACCTCATCCTTCCTAGCTTGTTGCTGTTGCAAGGGATGAGCGACCCGGTTACCAACCAAGAGGAAGGCGCTCAGCCAGGCAAGTTCTGGTTGTCCACTGCCGGCGAGGTTGTCGAGCCACCGCTGCGCTTACTGCTCGTGCATCACTCCCGATCACGAGCTCTCTTCCCGCAGCCCAACAACGCCCGCTCCGCTGACCTGAACAAGTGCTTGGCACGTGATGCTCTTGAGGGCACTGAGTATGGTATCTGCGATGCCTGCCCCCACAAGAAGTGGGGGAAGGAACGCAACGAACCACCCGCGTGTGCAGAGTCGCACAACTTCGTGGCGTGGACTAATTCCGGTCCAGCGGTGTTGCGATTCGCCAAGAGTTCTTTCAAGCCGGCACGGAACTTCATAACCACCTGGAAGCTGTCACCAAAAAACCTGTGGGGACATCCCGCCATTGTGACAGTCAAGAAGAAGGGCAAGGCTCTGAGCGATGGCTCACAAGCCACCTACTTCGTCATGGAAATGCGGTGGAACCAGAAGGAAGATGTGCCATTCGCGTTCCAGGAGAACGCGATCGAACTCTACGACCAAATCCAGCAAGCCCATGAAGCCGGACGGTTCACGTCAGACCAGGAGGAAGCTGCCTACGAGGAGTAGAGGAAACCACCAGTCAAAAAGAAACGGCCGGCATGCGATCAACATGCCGGTCGTTTTCGTGAGGAGGATCGTCGATGGAGAGATCGTTCTTCCGCCAAGTCAAGGAAGCCTTGGCTGCGAATGCTCAAGCTACCCTGACCGAGCTTGGCGTCAACCTGAAACAAGGGATGAAGGGGGAATGGACGCAGTGTCTCTGCCCCCTGTGCGGCGACAAGTCCGGGAGCGCTTCCATTACCCAGGAAGGATTCCTCCGCTGCCACCAGTGCGGGGAGAAGATGGATCTGTGCGCCTGGTATGCCAAGCGGGAGGGCATCACCGAATGGGAGGCGTGCAAGAAGCTCGGGGAGCGCATGCACATCGACATGGAGATCAAGCGGCACCGCGGGCGCCCGCCCAAGGTCATGTCGAACGAGATCCTCCGTGGGGCAACCGCTTCGCTCTGGGAGACCGAGCAGGCTGAGAACTGCCTGGCCTTCCTCAAGAAGCGCAAGCTCGACAACCCCCAGATGCTCGAGCAATTCGGCGTCGGGTTCATCGGTGGCTACATCACCTTCGCTCAGTGGACCCCCACGGGGCACCTGAGGCCCTGCTATCGCTGCTACACCCCAGGTGGCAAACCTCCTTGGATCTGGAAGGGTGGCACCAGGGGCGGAACGCTGGGCTTCTGGCCCTACTTCCAGCTCCCTGACGATGGGGTGATCTGGCTGCTGGAAGGGGAGTTTGACGTGATGACTGCCTGGATGCGGATGCGGCTCCAGGACCAAGGCATTTACTGCACGACGTGGACCGGCGGTGCTGGCTCACCGATCAAGCCCTACGCCATCCCCGAACCCTGGCGTGGACACGAGATCCACATCGTGCCTGACAACGACGTCTTCCAAGGCCCCGTGCTCGAGGATCACCGTGCTCCTGACGAGCACCGCAAGCGCGAGCTCGGGCTCCGCTGGAAGATCCTCATGAACGAAATCGCGCCGAGCTTCCTAGCGCAGAACTGCAAGGTCTTTTTGCGTTCCATCCCGATCGACCCCCTTGAAGTTTGGGGCGGTGATTTCCGCGACTGGGTCGATCGGGGTGGGCGTGATCTAGCTGAGCTCAAGCCGCACCTCTTCAAGGATCTACGGCCAGCAGCAGCGCCACCGATCGAGACAGACTTCCTTGGCGTCTCCGAGCTCGCCGGCAAGGATGCCAAGTTCACTGCTCAGGTGAGCACCATCGACGCCGAGGGGCTGATCGTGCCAACCTGCATCGCTCTCATCTGTGACATGGGGTCGATGCCCTACTGCTCCAACTGCAAGGCGCCAGTGCGTCTCTCCAAGGGGATGATCCACTGCAAGGATCACCAGGACGACATGGCTCGGGCGCTCATGGCACGCGACCGAGACAACTACATCCTACGCCACATAGTGGGCAAGCCTGCGGCCTGCGTTCACGCCAAGCTCGAGGTGGTGGAGTATGAGGTGTCGTCGAGGTGGACCGCAGTGCACGACGACATGGAGGAAGCCAGCGAGCGCAACCTCCCGATCATCAGCAAGGAGACCCCCGCGCTCAGCGGAGAGATCGAAGTCATCGGCCACGTGCACCATGCGAACCAGAAAGTCGTGGTCATCGCCGACCAGATTCGCCAGCTCGATCGTGCCGAGATCGACATCGGTCCCCACATCAACGACCTGATGGAGCTCTGCCCCTTCGACACCGACAAGCCCGAGATCATCCAGGAATACATCGAGCGACGCTGCGCCGACCTAGCCTACAACGTCACCAAGATCTACGGCCGCACCGCACTCCACCTGGCCCACGATCTGCTGGCCCACTCAGCCCTCTGGTTGACCGTGGACGACCTCCGGATCAGAGGGTGGATGGACATCGCCGTTGCTGGCGGCACCCGCACAGGCAAATCCATGACCTTCCAGAGGCTCATGAACCACCACCGCCTGGGGCTCTGGCAGAACTGCGGCGAGAACATCAGTCGCGCCGGCCTCACGATGGGCGGGGAGCGCCTCGAGGGTGGCTACAAGCTCAAGCCAGGGCTGTTCCCCCGCAGCCACAAAAAGATGCTGGTGCTCGACGAGTTCCACATCGTCGTCAAGGAGAACATCCTCAAACACCTGCAAGGAGCTCGCGACGATGGCAGGGTGTTCGCTGCCAAGGTCTACGGATCCAGAATGATGCCTGCCGCCGTGCGCTTCGGCACCATTGCCAACTGGCCACACGACCGTGAGAAGTTCCGGTTCCTGTGCGAGCATTTCCAGGCGATCTACGGCACCCCCGAATGCCTGAGCCGGACCGACTTCTGCCTGGTGGTGCACGATGAGCCTACGGAGACTGGGCTGGTGGAGGTGCCCCACTACTGGTCGGACGTCCTGGTCCGGGCGCTCATCCTGCGAGCCTGGGCACTGGACGAGACGATGGTGCACATCGACCCCAAGGCCGTCGCTTACGCCAAACAGAAGTGCAAGGACTGGACCGGCTACTACGCCACTGGCATCCCGCTGTTCACGCCAGAGGAGAAGCACCTCAGCATCCTGCGCTTGGCGACCGCCATCGCCAACCTGCTGTTCTCTCACCTGCCAGGCGAGCCCTACCACACCCGCGTCAACATCGGTCACGTGATCTGGGCCACGGAGTTCCTGACCAAGGTCTGGGCCTGGTGCGAGTATGACAGCTACTCGATCGTCACCGAGCGCAAGAAGACGTTGGACCGACCCTTCGACGTCGAGTGCGAGATCACCGTGGGCCTGGACTTGGTCAAGGCAGCGGATGCAGCTTCGCTGCTGCCAGATTTCCTTGGTGGCCTTTCGGTCAACCAGGCTGGCGTCATGCTCGGCAAAGACCACTACGACACCATGAAGTGGATCAACAAGATGATCCGCCTCGGAGTGCTGACGCAAGTCCGGGACACCCGCAGCGGCTACTACACCGAGTTCCGGCCCTCCAAAGCCGGAGATTTGTTCCTGCGCAATCTCATCCTCCTGGCTGAGGAGTTCCCTGATGAATGGGCGCGACGCTACCACGCGATGACAGCCTTCGCGATGTCCAGGGTTGCACCTCACATGGCTCCACTGACCGACCACAGAGAGAAGCTACGTCATGACTGGGAAGACGGTAACTGAGAAGCGAATCGACATCGAGCTCAAGAAGCTCGATCCCAAGCTGTGCGACCTCTACGACAGCTACTTCGGCAACACGAACGCCGACGAGACAGTCTGGTGCGAGCTCGTGCAGGCTGAGCAGGTGCTAGCGGAGAGGCTGGCGCCGAGACCGCTCGGAATCATGGAGATTCGGCGAGCCTGTTCTTCCTATACTGTCCACTTCCGCAAGGCGTGTAGTTCAGGGAGGCAACGTGCTGGAAGCATTACTAAGAATGGCGGGTCGAAGACTGGCTGAACACCAGATCGCCTACCTCTTCAAAGTGCCAGAGGAGATGACGACCACTCCGTGTGATTTCTTCGGGTATAGTCGCATGGGCCGAGCCATCTTGATCGAGTGCAAGGAGGTGCAGCGCCCCTCGCTACCGATTGGAACAGCACCTGGCTTGGCGCCGCACCAGTGGAACGCGCTTCGTGACGCCGGTCGCGCGAACTGCATCGCCCTGATCTGTTGGATGCGAGAGGGGATCCTAGCCACGATCGACATCGACATGGCCGTCGAGCTCAGCCGCGACAGACGTTCTATCCCCTGGGAGAAGATCCCCGCGAAGTTCCTTCATCCGAACCCAATACCGGCGAGTTGTCTTGAACTCCTCGAACCGTTCGTGCGATCAGCGTCGTTCTAGCTTGCTGTCGATCTTGTTGAGGCGTTCTTTCACGCCATTGAACTGCTCGACCATCCGCTTCTCGAACTGATCCATGGTCCGGTTGTTCTGCGCCCAGATAAACGCATTGAGCCCCAGCCCCGCGATAACGGCAGCGGTGACGATGGTCAGAAAGTGTGACCAAGTGACGTAGTTGTTCTTCGAGGTAGGGGTCATCGCAATGCTTCGTAGCGCTCCACCAGTGGTCGAGCAAGATCGTATTTGAGGCGCTCGGCCTCGACAGAATCCATGGACCCAGCTCGCACGGAGCGACTGATGTCTGAGAACCTGGACTTGACTTGGTTGACCTGGCCCCGCAGACCGAGCTCGGCACCACTAGCAACTTTGGAGCCAGCACGACGGTCGAGCTCCTTGCTGACTTCATACAACCGATTCTGGAAATAGCCAGAGCGGTGAGGCTGCGCAAAGAACCGCTGGATCGGATTCCAGCTGAGACCAGGGTGATCCTTGAGTTGAGCAATCTCGTCTAGCACTCGCAACGCATAGGTGCCGGTACCAGAAGTGTAGCCACCAAGGATCTTCTCGATTTGGATAGGCGTGAGTTTGCCAAAGAACGCCTGTGACAAGATCTTCGCTGACTCTGAGGTGTAGAACGTCGCTTGGTCAGCGCGAGTGCGGTTGGATGCGATCCAGTCTGGTGTAAGCGGACGCTGACGAAAGAAATCGAAGTTGGCGGTGAGTTCAATGACCGGCTGAACCAAGGCCGGTATGAAGTCGCCAGGTCCCTTGAGATACGGGAAGAGGCCATCTGAGAACACGGTCCACATGCCTGGCGGTGTGCCGTTCTCGCTGACCCACTTCTCCATGAACAGTTCAGGAATGCCGCCGAACAACACGCCAGCCTCGAAGGGCTTGGGGAACGAGAGCATGAAGTCGTCGGAGATCTTCATGTTGAAGAACAGCAGCTTCCTCCACTCCGGCAAGTCCTGATACCACTCCTCCTCGTGGTTCATCCACCACAGGATCATCGACGGCATCGTGATGTTCGCTAGGCCATTGAGGACCGCGGACTGTTGGATTCGAGCTCGCTCGGCATCGTTGCGCCCCTCACCACCGAACAAGATCTGGCGCCACAACTTCCGTTGACCTTGGAGGCTCGCGTTGAAATAGGGCGTCATCGAGTTGAGGAAGCGCGAGACGACCCCACCACGTGCGAAGTTCACGGTAATCTCACGCCCAGCCTCGAGCGCCAACATCCGCGCTTCAATCTCTGTTTTGCCCTCCATCTGTGCTCGGTCGTAGACCTTCTTGAGTTCGAAAATGCGGAGGTAGTTCTCTGGGATGGAGAACATCGACTCGAGCCATTGAGCCGCCTCCTTGCTTTTTTCGATGATGCCCCGAGACTCGCCGATGATCTTCTGGCGCGTGCCTTCGTTGAAGAACGAAGAGATCTTGACGCCCAGCACGTCATAGAGCTCGCGAGTGCTGCCTGGCCCCCTCTCGCCGTGATAAAGGATGGCACCCTTTATCATCCGAATGAAGCCACCACCGGGAGCAAAACTGCCGTCTTGCGTGAAGATCGGTTGAGAGAGAGCGTCGCGAATCATGTTCGCAGCGGTGAAGCCAGGTGCGACACCAGTCGCAAAGAAGCGCCGCAAACCTGCTGCTTTTCGGAGACCCTTTCCAAGCCACCCGCTCTCGAAGAACTTATACATCGGTGGCACGTCAAGACCGATGAGCACTTCGTAAATCGCTGGGTCGATCTCAAGCCAGAGGTTCTTCCCCTGCCTCTTCTCAATGATCTTGCGAAGCTCTGAGTCGCCACGAGCAACGCGGTCGATCTCAGCCTCGGTCAGCCGTGGGGTGAAGGCAACGATGTTCCTCTCGCCAGTCGGGATGACCTTCTGAGCGAACAGCGTGAGCGTCTGCGAATCCAGAGCGTCAGCATCCTTGAGCGCCGAGATCATGTCCTCAAAGAAGAACTGCGCCTCGTCGGGCATCTCGATCTGGCGCTCCATGGCGTCAAGGATCTCCCGCATAGGATGGTTCTTCGGCACCGCGGTCTTCTTGACCACAGTCGCCATGCCACCAGCTTCGCGCCCCACCGCCATCTTGTAGAGCGCGCTCACAACCATGTTGCGGTGCGCGTTCGAGATCATCATCGTCACCGCGTCGAACATCGCGTTGAGAGGATCTCGGATCCGCTCGGTCCCACCACCCTTCACCCTTCCGACGGCCTCACGCACAGGAGCAACCTTGCGTCCGGAGACTCCGTGGGCTTCGGCGCCTTCCATCATGCGGAAGAACGGGATCCATACCACGTAGGCGTCCTTGATCCGTTGGGCTTGCTCGGGCGCCAAGTTGCCAGCCCCGGCTACCCAGTCAACGATGGTGTCGGTCCACGCCTTGAGATCACGAGCTTTCTCACGGAAGTCAGGGTTCTCAGTCTGGAGTCGACGGATCTCCGAAACGTAGTCCGCCATGGAGAGAGTGGCTTGCTTGCCGCGCTTGAGACGCTGCGCGTTCAGCACGGCAACCATGTAGTTGGTCCACTCTCGCTCGCGACCTTTCATCGACTCGAGGATCTCCCTCATGCCAGGCACGTGCTGGCCACTCGGTGTGGTGATCCCATTCATCACGAACTGTTCAGCCTGCTTGGGTGCTGTCATGCGCAGCGCATCCCACATGCGAGACGGATCTTCCGTGATCTCGACATCCATGGGGTCGACCTTGGTCGCCTCTAGCCACTTCTCCACGCCACGCTTGAGCACAATGATGTCGTCAAAGAAGTTTCGGATCACCCGATCGCGAGCCTGCTCGAGCTTAGTGGGCTGCGTTGCACGTAGGCTCTCGGAAGCGATGTCCTGAGCGCTCTCAATGCTCACGTCAAGTCGGCCACGTGCGCCGATCAAGGTGTATTGCAGGATGCTGTCCTTGATCCTGTTGAACTGCGCGCGGATCGCGGCGTTGCCTGGCTGCGCAAGTTGACGCCGGAAATAGGCGGTGAGTTCTGGCGCTTCGCCCTCAAGCCGCACGTCACCAAGGAGCTCGCGGGCGTGCCACTCTGCCCAGACTTCCATGCCTTGTCGGTTGAGAGGGAGTTTCTCCCAGCCCTTGTAGCCTTCGAGGATCTTCGGGAACTCCTGGGTCACCAGGGCCGGATCGAGACCCTGGACCCACGCCTTGGCTGCCTGGACGAACTCCTTGCCACCGCGTTCGGCTTGCATGTGCCGCTGCATGGCGTGCGACCACTCGTGAGCGTCGACCACCAGTTGGCGTCCACCCTTCGTCCGGAGGAGATTCTGGAAGAGCTGGAGGATCCCCTCAGCCCCCCGTCGTCCGAGCGGTCCTTTCCGGAAGCCAGGCCGGACAGGGTCACCTGGCTTGCCACCCACACGGACTGGGGTGAAGGGGATCCGGATCCCCTTCCGTGGCAGACGCCCGCCCATCTCCGCCCTGATCTCATCCAGGGTCGTCCGTCGAGCACCCTCTACTGCCTCGATCTGGAGGCCAGGCACCGCCTGCTGCGATCCTGGACCGATCCTGGCCCCCCTCCGCGCCTCTTCGGCAGTGGGGACCTTGGTGGCTTGCTCAGGCGCCGGCATCTCAGCCTTCTCGATCGGCGGCTCCTCTTCCGCGCGGCGCGGCGCCTTGCGCCGTTCTGTCACAATGGCAGTCTCCATCCACTTCTCGGCTTGCAAGCGACTTGCGATGCCCGACATCTCGGCTTCCCCGGTCCGGCTGTCCACAACCTTCCACAGACCCTTGCCTTCTGGAAGCACCATGTAGCGCTCGGCGCCCTCGTCGAGCCGGTTGGCAATCTTCTTGCGCTCGGCTACGTCATCGGCTGCGAGGATGAGTTTCTTTTCGGCTTCGGGGCGGTCTCCGAAGTCCGGCTCTTCGATGGGGTCAAGGCGCTCCTCGAGTTTCTTCTGCCGGCGCTCAGCCTGTCGCCGCTCCGCTCGTGGCCCTTCCTCCCGGATGATCCCAGGCTCCTTGCCTGGCACAAACTCTTTCCTCACTCGCAGCGGAGCTCCCTCAGCCTCCTCCCGGCCAATCTGCTCGGCTTCGCGAAGCACCTTCGACTCGAGGCCATACTCCTTGACGTCGAGCTGCTGCTCGAATGCCTGCTGTTCCTCCTGGATCCGTTGGCGCTCCACAGGGTCCTGAGCCGCTTTCTTGCGGATGATGATCTCCCCCAGGGCAGCCATGTCGGTAGCTTCCATGCTGGGGAAACGAGAGAGCGTCTGAGCAGGGTCGACACGCCCCATGGCCACGTCTTCGGCAAAGGCTGCGCGAGCCTGAGCACGTTCCACGTGGAACCGAGACGCCATCATCGCCTGCTGCTGCATGCTCGGCGTCTTGCGGCCGAACATCCCCTTGAACAGCATCGCCCCCAGGATGTTCTTGAGGTAGATCTGGAGCGTGCTCGCGTTCGGATTGCGCAGGTGCTCCCACAGCCCCATGTCCGCCATCTCCAGGGTCGCGAAGGGAACGCCCATCACCATGCCCTCAGAGAGCACTCCAGCCAGCTTGGACGGCATGTTGGCGTGCTTCATGAGGGCTCGCTCGAGGCGAGGCCCGTAGTGCCCCAGGACTGCTAGCACCGGGAACATGGCCATGCCGTGGAGATACTGGTTGAGGTAGCCTTGTTGCTTCCCAAAGGCTGTGGCTTGGAACGCCCCGAGTCCCCCGGCGCCACCAAACAAGCCACCCCAGAGCTCGACCAAGTGCAACGCTCGAGCGCTTTCTGCGCCCTTCACCCCGAGACCCGCCAGAAGAGTCAAACCTTTCTTCGAGAGCCCACCCATCACCGCCGATCCGGTGGACATCGCTGCGCCGGCTGGAAGACCGAAGCCAAGGAAGGCGCCAGCGACGTTGGCGATGCCGTGAGTGAGCTCTGTCAGGCCGTGGCGTTGGGCCTTCTCCATGTAGCGAACGCGGTTGAGTTTTGCCACAGACTTCGTGACGTCGCCACCCATCGCCATCGTCCACATGCCCTGTGCCGCTTCGAGGTAGCCAGGGTGTGGCCGTTCCTGGTTGAGGTAGATCTCGCCGTTCGGTCCTTCGATGTAATTGATCGGCGGTGAGATCGACGGCAACCCGAGCCCACGGAGACCCTGGTCGGCCCACTCCCAAAGCTGGTAGCCAACAGCGAGGGGGATGTCGGTGGCAGTCTCGATCGCTTCGGCCGCGACGTAGGCCGTCCGACCGACCGCGCCCATCTCGAGCTCTTGTTCCTTGGAGGCGAGATAGCCGAGCCCCGTGACGCCGGCCTCCCGGTTGAGCCACCCTGCCCACTGTTTGGTGTCGGTGTTGGTCCACACGCGGAACTCCGGGTCGATCTGCTTCATCCGGTTGTCGATCGACACAAGCATCTGGCGCATGTTCGCCACTTCGTTTGGATCACGACGCACCGGCTGGAGCTTCATCATGTAGTCGAGGCGCTGCTGCTCCGTCATCAGGTCTGGCTGCCACTCACCGAGCGCGGAGCTGTTCCTGTCCTGATACTCGTCGAACACGCCACGCATGTAGTCTTTGACCTGGCTGAGCTCAGGATCGTCGCGGAGAAACGCATTGCGTTGCTCCTGCTTTTGCTGCGCAAAGATGTGGCGTCGAGCGGCCTCGAGCTGCGGGTGAAGGAACATTCCCACCGGCCTGGTCTCACGAACTGGGTCACCACCTTCTGACAGCACCTCGAGCGACGCTCGGCCGCCCATCTGCTTCATGCGTTCCCAGTTTTGGTTCGCTGTCTCCCAGTCTCCAGCCTGAGCAGCCTTGTCGAAGTCGTTGCGCACCGTTGCCGACAGATCCATGTCGCGCAACTCCTGCGCGTTGCGCACCGGCAGATCGAGCTGAGCTGGCTCTGGGCCAACAGTCTCTTCGGGAACAGGAAGTGGGGCGCCGGAGCTCATCTCTTCTGCCCGAATCCAGGAACGATTGGCTTCGTCACAGGAGCGGGGCCACCTGGTCGCTGGACTGGCGGCATCTGAGGGACTTGCTGACGAAGATCTTGCTGTGGTTGTGGCTGCTGTTGTTCTTGAGCACCACCGAACTGCTGACCACCGATCCCAAACCCGCCACCGGCTGCGCCTGGCTGTTCTGCTGGAGCTCCACCTGGTGCCATGCCGCGCGCCACACCACCGCCACCATCACCGCCACTACCGATAGATGCCTTGCCTTTGAGCACCTGAACTGCTGCCCAACGGTTCTGGTAGCGGATCTTCTCTGCCCACGAGTTGATCCCGTTGTAGTTCTGGAAACGGGGACCAAGCTGCTGCATCCAAGTAGTGATCTCTTCCTGAGCGGCTCGGTATTGCCCCATGATCTGCCCAGCGTGATCGATCGTGTCAGGGAGCTGACCAATCGTCGCGGCATACATCATACCGCTCTTGTCCATGTGGCTCTTGATGAACGCCTGGAGTCGAGTCCGCTGTGCTGGATCCACCGGGCCGAATCCACTCTTGGAACCTTGCTTGAGGATCTCCATCAGGTCAGCACCGCCAGGCGAATCTTCCATGCGCGCGTCTTTCGCCCATTTCGTGAGCGTCGTGAAGTCGGTGGCGCTGGGCTTGTTGTTCATGATCCGAGTGAGCAAGTCACTCTGCTGCTCCAACTCCACGTCCATCGCATCCCTGATGATCTTCTGCGCCTCTTTGTTGCCAGCGATCTCGGCTTGAGAATACTTGTTCTGCCTGGCCGTGATGCGACCCTGCGCCGCGATGCGCCTGGTATCAGCTTCAAAGTCCGCCCGTGTTTCTCGCCGCTCCCCGATCTCCGAGAGCCGGAGTTTGCCACCTGGCTCTTGGGGTGGTCCCTGCATGCCTGGCTGTGCCGCTCCTGCGCCGCCCAGCTCCACGGGCTTGGCTCCTTGCGCCTGCAAACGCTGGACTTCCTCCGGAGTCCTGGGGGAAGTCTCGCCCATCGGTGCGGCGCCTGGCTGCTCGCCAGCGGTGCCCTTGCCCATCTCGGCCTCGAGCCGGCGCGTGCGTTCGTCCTGGATGAGCGGCGGAACGTCACCGCCTGGCGTGCGCTCCATGCCCTCCTTGCCTTCCTGGAACTCCTGACCCCGCTGTTGGAGCATCTGCTGCCCGGTGGCCTCCTTGCCCCGCTGCTCGAGCTGGGCTCCGGCGATCTCGCCACGCTGCTCTTTCTCCGCAAAGCGCTGACCTACCTCCGCGCCTAGACGGGCGATCTGCATGCCCTGTTGAAAACCGACTTCCTGTTGTCGGGTGAGCGCGTCTGTTGCGCGCTGGCGAGCAGCCACACCACTCTCAAGACCCTGTTGCATGAGACGGGTCTGCTCGCGCTCGCCCTTGCCTATAACTGTTTTTGCTCTTCGTGCCATAACTAAAACCAGCCCGTTTCACCGGCCGACCCGACTGCTGTGCTGAACCCGGATATGCCCAGTCCAATGTTGCCCGTGGCGATGCCTAAGATCCCTGTTGCGATCCCCCCAAGGAAACCGCCACGAGACTTTTTCTTGGCCCGTTTTCTGGCCAACGCTTCTTGCCGCCGCATGAGTTCCTGAGCAACGTCCATCTGTTCCTTCTGGATGAAGTAGGAGAAGTCCGCCGCTTGGTATTCCTGGTTGCTGTAGAGATCCGCAAGATCCTGGTAGAGCCCAGTCTGCAACGAAGCCAGTGAGCCACGTCCACGCTCTTGCACCTGGCCAAGCCCTGTCTGGATCGCAGCGATGCCTTTCTTCTGCTGTTCTTCGGTCTGCTGTCTAGCGATGGCCTGCGAAATGTAATTCATCTTCGCCGCTGCCGCCCCTATGGTCGCTCCGCTAGCAGAGGCTAGTTGATCGGGGGTCATCAAGAAGTTGCCCTGGGCATCAATGATGTTTCCGCGCCCGATGGCCAAGCCGTAGTGTTGCGCAAGGCCCTTTGCGAGCTGCTGCAAACTGGTGCCGCCGATCTGCTGTGTCTCGTCACCCACTTGGAAGTCCTGAGCAACCCCACCACTCTGCGGGAGGTCTTGAGGAGCCACACCTTTCACCAACTTACTTATCCAGCCTTCGGGCGTTGCTTCCACCGCTGCGTAGGTTTTGTTCACCGTCGCAAGCTGCTGGTCGATACCTGTTGGTGGGAGTCCCTGGGCAGGAGTTTCCTGCGCGGGAGCGGGCGGTGGAGCGGGCGTCGGAGCACCGATGGGCGGAGCTGATCCGACCTGCTGCTGCTGAGCCTGCGTTTCTTGAGCTTGTGCGTCGAGACTGGTCATTCTGTGTTCTCCATGGCTAGTCCGCGATCCTGGTCAGCGTCCAGGTGTTGCCATTGCTGCCATCAGTTGAGAGTGTGGTTGCCGCTCCTGCACCACGACGAATCCGAAGCCGGATCTTGTCCGCTGCCGTGAAGCTGGTAACAAGGTGGCCAGCCAGAAAGATCTTGCCTTGGCCACCACCAGGATCGAACTCCAAAGCGTTGGCGCACGAACTTCCCGATATGTAGGACCACGCACCCATGCCGCCTTCGTCGATCTCCTGGAAACAGTCCACCCAGAAGGGGAAGACCGTGCCGGCAGACCAACCTAAGAAAAGCGTCCAGTCGATCCGGTAGACCCCACCTGTGACCACCGTCAGCTCATCGTTGACATCCAGCGTCATGATGGCGGGGGCTGACGCGAAGTTGACCTGTGTCCACTGGTAGTTCTGGTTGACCGCCGTGATGACGATGTTCTGAGCAGGTTGGCCGTGAACGATGGAAATGAACTCGGGAAAGCTGTCACCAGAAGGGGTGAGACCCGCAACATCCACCAACAGACGACCCTGAGCGTCGACCACTGCCTCACCGTGAGAAGCGACTCCACCTTTGATCTTCATGCTAGGCCACCTTCATGATTGTCATGTGACACCCTGCGATCGCGTTGACCGCCGCAACGGCGGTGGTCGACATCGAGAATCCAATCGAGTCTCCGGCGACCAGATTCAGGACGACGGTCCCGGAACCCATCCCACGGATGACACCACCGCCACCGCACAGTCCTATGGCACCGGGGACAGCGGCGTGGCCAGCACCAACATTCCTGGTGACCTGAGTTCGGAGCGTGTGAGCAGCCCCGTCGCTCGTGCCTTGCCAGCCAATCAGGTAGGAACCGCTTTCGCTGATGTCGAAGTCGGTGTTGCCCGCGTTCCAGGTGATCGAAGTTCCGTTCTGAGACACCTCAACCGGCAAGTCGATCAGCGTCAAGGCGACGTTGTTCAGCGCAATCGGAGCGCCGGTGATGGCTCGCGTGTTCCACTCCAGAGCGGCGGCACCGTTACCACCACCTCCACCACCAGCGATGTCAACCAGCAAGCGACCCTGAGAGTCGACGATCGCTTGGCCGTGAGAAGCTACTCCTCCCTTGATCCTCATCCTTGCACCACCATGAGCGCTCCCGCGCTCGTGACCACTGCTTCGCCGTGAGAAGCCACGCCGCCTTTGATCTTGATAGGACCAGGTCCGATCCTCGGACTTGCCGGGACAGTCGCCACGCACTGCACCCGACCGTTGACGACCTTGATACCGTTCAAGGGATCGTTCTCCCAGATGGCACCGTTGGTGTGGAACTCTTTTTTACCCATGTCAGTAACCTGTGCTAGTCCAAGGTCTGTTCCGTTCTAAAGTGCCCAAGAAGGTGCGTTCGTAATGCATGTCCACCTGGACCAGGTAAGCATCATTGGCAAAGGTGTCCTCAACATCTACCGGATCACGAAACACCCGACAGATGAGAACTGCGTCTGGCTCTATCTCCACCGAGTTCACCACCACCATGTCGTCGTCGTTGGTGATGTGGTGGACAAACTGCGCTGCCGCAGTCTGAACAGTAGAAAGGGTTATCGAAGCTGGGAACGCGCCAGCTTCGTAACCCCTGGCGACCGACAATTCGACGTTCCACTTCACGTCGCCCGCGGGCGCACCGATGATGTGTGCCCAGTGAACGTGGAACGTCGGTGAGCTGCCTGGCCTTAGTCCGTGCTTGAGATGGATCGTGAAGAAGGCTTCTTCGGTGGTGGGACCTGTGCCAATAAACGCCGGAAGCTCCAAGCCATCTCGGAACACCCTTTGAGTAGGGGCGTTGGCCCCCGTCGCAAGCACCAAGCCTGAAACGGTGTAGTCATCGAAGACGGCTTGATCCAGCTCTCCTCGCCCCAGCCTTGTCACGTCCTCACAGATAGCAGCACGAAGCCGGTTCAAGTAGTTCTCAACCTGCTGCTGAAACAGCTCGCCTGCTGAGGCTGCCTCTTCCGGGCTGCCCGACTGTGGTGTCGACTGAGCCACGAAGGGCTCGATTTCACAGCTCTGGAGTGTCACTTGCTTTGCTTCGGGGTCACCATGAGAGAGTGGTTGAGGATCCGGATCGGTTCCTCTGGTGCGAAGTTGGTCATCCGCACCGCCTGGTAGTTGTGAATGAGCCGGCCAACAGGTTTCACCTGGCGCCCCTTGTTGAAGCTCATGTCGAACAAACGCCCCTGCCCAGGCTCCGGCGGCTCACCGTTGAGAATCGTGAGTTCTTCCGGGTCGCTGTTGAAGAAATCAGGCAGAAGCTCAATGCGAAGCTGGCTGGCAACCGACTCGGGCAGGTGGGTGACCACCTGGCGCCAGTCTCGCTTCTGGAAGTCGTCCGTGCCGTAGCTGCTCGGCTTGAACACCGACACGAGCCGGATCGCGCCGATCATGTAGTCGTCGCCCACGGAGGGGGTGTCGTCGGTCCAGTTTGGCGTGACGTAGATCCGCTTCTCGGTGGCGGCGTAGACGGTGCGCACCTGCCAAGGTTCGTCGAGACCCGCGTCAGCCGCGCGGGTGTAGATGCACGCGCCCGCCATGCCCAGGTCGCCCTCGAGCACAGCCCCGGAGAGACCGATGGTGCCTGACAGCCCCGCGAGCTCAGGGAGGCCACCGATGAGGAAGGTGGCTGTGGAGTCGTCAAGGAAGCTGGCTCCCGTGGCGAGCTCGATGCCGGCCGCGGTGATGGTGCCGCGCACGGTTCCAACGGCGTTGGGGAACCCGACACCATCGTTGTGGCCGATGTCGTAGATCCAGACGAAACCATTGGTGTCGCCCAGGTAGACCCGCTCGTTTCCCTCGGAATCCTTGGCCACCACCATGGACATGAACTCCTGACAGAACTCGAGCAGCGTGATGTTCTTGAGCTTGATGTCCCACACGATCATGAGGTTGGATCCCCGGACCGTCTGCACGGTGGGGACCAGCAGGAGATACTGTTCGCGCTTGGGATAGAAGGCACCGACTGCACCGATCACCCTCCCGTTAGAGTCTCGCCTTACGTAACGGGGGTTGTCCGGGTCGATGAACAAGTTGTTCATCTGATCGGATTCAGGCACGTGGCGCACACTACGCCCATCGTAGATCACGATTCCGCGGTCGCTCAGCCAGACGGAACCACTTTCGATCTGCGCAAACGTGCGTGGACCGATGCAGCCGATGTCAGATGAGATACGAGTGGGCACCACCACCTCGGTGGCAGGTTGCTCATTGAAGGTCAAGACGTAGGTCTTGCTCCTCTTGCAGATGACCAGGCGGTTGAAGTTGCTCACGGCGCCCATCAGGCGGTCGCCATCACCAGGCTCGATGTCCAAGAAGTTTGCGGCTGGCCAGCACTCCGGTTCGAGGGGTTCCGAAATGTAGAGCCGGTTTGGACGGCCACAGATGATGTAGTTGAGTCCGGTGTCGTCCGAGCCCTCATACTCGTCGATCAGCTTGAGCTGGCCGATGGGTGGTGAGAGCCCGGCTACAGGGG
>SDBU01002599.1_pt1 | contig 23781 bp, 22 predicted proteins | sample 2277071 | NCBI WGS metagenome assembly SDBU01 (sample SAMN10397929, study PRJNA504765) | marine sediment metagenome | isolation source: marine sediment core GS08_GC12, 126 cmbsf | place: Arctic Ocean: Gakkel Ridge, Loki's castle | collected 2008 | reverse complement strand
ACTTACTGCCTATATCGGCATTTTAGGACAATTTTTTAGACCTTTCATGATGTTAATGCAAATACAACAAATAATCGAAGCTGCAATGGCAGCAACTGATCGAATATATTCATTATTAGAAGAAAAAGTTGAAATCCCAGATGATGACCATCCATTATTATTTTCATCAGTAGACGGAAACATTGAGTTCGAAAATGTAAGTTTTGGATATGTTCTTAACGGAAATGGGAGGAAAGAAAATACAACAAAAGTTAACCCTCAAGCCAGTATGATGGGAAATCACCCCACTGGATCAGGAGGGGGCCCTCCAGCAGTAATGATGCAAAACCCGATGTTTAAAAAAGCAATTGAGACAATTAAATCATTTCCAGAGCCATATTCTTCGTTTATAATGAAGAATATGATGCACATGCCTCCAAATATCATGCGTAATTTAATGATGAACTGTATGGGAACAAATCTAACCGATGTGCCAGAGAAGATCGATCAGATCTTAGCCGAAGTTCAATATGCCGTTCCAGGGACGAATATGGCAAAAATTCATCCGGATTATAAAACAACGTTCATAGCAACACCTGATCAACAAAAAGAAACTGATAGTAAGGAAATATCGTTTCAAAGCATGATGCCCCCAGAAACTATATTGATGATGGTAAAATTCTTAGAAAGGTCTTTAAAATCTAAATTTCCAACAGGGGGTAGTGGAATGGGAGGTGAAGGCGGGGGGATGATGGGTGGAGGGATGCCACAAATGTCCCCAACATCCATGATAAACATGCTTGCTAGGATGCCAATATCTCCCGAAATTTATGATCAATTCCCAAATCTTGTTAAAGAAGCCATAGTGGAACAAAAGCGGATCATACAACATGAAGAATCAGTTGGTTATATTTTGAAAGATTTTGATTTAAAAATCTCAGCAGGGATAACAATTGCAATTGTCGGGGAAACTGGAGCTGGTAAGACTACTTTAATTAAATTAATTGGACGATTTTATGATATCAATGATGGAAAGATTCTAATTGACGATGTCAACATACGAAAGGTTCGTAAAAAAGATTTAAGAGATGCTATAGGATTAGTTCCTCAGGATGCGTTTCTTTTTACTGGCACGATCAAAGAAAATCTTTTGTATGCCTTCGAAGCCCCAACCCCTGAACTCGAGAAAAGAATGTTGGAAGTTTCAAAGTTTTTAGGACTACATAATTTCATTGAAACGCTTCATAAAAAATATGATACAAAGTTAAGAGAAAATGGGAGTAATATTTCGATAGGGCAAAGGCAATTAATTGCATTTGCAAGAGCGTTAATAACAGATCCGAAGATTTTAATATTGGATGAGGCAACATCTTCAGTGGATCCATATACAGAAACATTAATTCAAGATGCTTTAAACAAAGCACGGAAGGGCAGGACCACAATTATTATAGCTCACCGCCTTTCTACTATAAAAAATGCAGATCATATAATAGTTTTAGGTGCGGAGAAAAAAAATATAATAGAACAAGGAACTCATGAGAGTTTAATAGCTTTAAAGGGAAAATACGAACGACTCTTAGAAATGCAACATCGTGACGTATAGGTTAAAGATAGATAATCCGACTCTTTTTATTATTTATTTCATTTTTGGACGGGATAGTTTTAAAATTTCTTTTTCGATGGTTCAATACAATTAAAATGATATAATTCCTCAAACTAGGTTATTTCTATCTTGATTTTACTCTTAATTCTAGTAATTTTTCTCTAAACTGGATATCTCATATGTATTAATCCTTTATAATGAAAATCATTTAAAAGTAGTAAATCTTACATCAATTCAGATGCTTTAAAAATGCGCATATACACATATGGTCCGTTTCAATCCAGACGTTTAGGACTCTCATTAGGAATAAATGTTTTACCTGATTATAAGTTATGTACTTTTGACTGTGTTTATTGTGAAATTGGTAGAACAAATAGAGAATTTTTAGTTTCCCCGAAATATAGAATACAATTAAAACCTACTCCAAAATTTCGAAAAGAATTAACTTCAATTTTAATTCTTTTCCCTCATTTGAATTCAATTACTTTTGGTTATAACGGAGAGCCGACTTTAAATGAAAATTTATTAGATTTCCTAAAAATTGCCTCAAATGTGAGGGAAACACTAACTTGGACAGATAATCAGCCGAACCTAACTCTTTTTACAAACTCTAGCACACTTCATTTTGATGAGATTAGAAAGAGAGTTAAACAATTTGAAGTTGTTTTAGCTAAATTGGATGTTGGTACGAATGAAGATTATAAAAGGACTAATCGGCCTAATAAAAAATCACCTAATGTTGAAACTATAATTGAATCATTAGTAAAGTTAAAGCATGAAATGCCCAAAAACCATGATTTAGTAATACAGAGTCTTTTGTATAATTCATATAGAAAGGATTTCGTACCAAATAATAACTCTGCAAATTTGGATAAGTTAGCCTATGCTTTGGAAAGAATTAAACCTAATTATGTCCAAATCTATTCAACAGCGAGAATTCCAGCAGAATATTTTGTATATTCTATTGATGAAAAAAGAAAAAAAGAAATTGTAACATTTATTGAAGAAATTGTTCAAGATCCTAAAGTTATTATTAAGTTCTATTGAAATCTACCTTGTTTATTAACTATTTTATACAAATTTTATTATCAATTAAATGAAAAATATTATTAAATCAAAAATGTTTGATCAATTATTTTCAACTTAACTTGGTGAGAGAAATAGAAGAGAATCTTATTGCTGGAGTTGATATCGGTGGCACATGGGTTCGAGTAGCATTATGCACAATAGATTTAAAAGAATCTAATATTAAGAAAAAAAAAATCAGAACTTTAAAAGAGAATAAATTTTCAATTGGGAATTCGATATGCAACGTACTTTCCGAATTGTTAGCAGAAAATCACATTAAGAAGGAAAGACTAGTTGGAATTGGTATAGCTTCAGCAGGTCCTTTAAATGTAGTTACAGGGGTTGTTTTTAATAATGCAAACCTAGGATTTAGAGTTATTCCTTTAAGGGAGCCGATTGAGGAAAAATTTCCTAGAATCCCTTTATTTTTTATAAATGATGGTACTGGCGCAGTTTTAGGGATATACTATTTCGAAGCAGATGAATTAGAAAAAAATAATTTAGTTTATATTACTTTATCGACAGGAATAGGGGGGGGTGCTATTTGTGATGGACATTTATTGATGGGAAAGGAAGGAAATGCAGTTGAAATAGGACATGGGATCGTTGAGCCTAAAAGTTCTATTAAATGCAATTGTGGGGCTTACGGGTGTTGGGAAGTCTACAGTTCTGGAACCGGAGTAAGGTTAAGGGCTATTGAGGCATTAAATGAAGGAAGCCTTAATTCAGACAAACTTAGAAAAATAGTATTGGATGATAGATCTAAAATTACTGCAAAAGAAGTTTTCAAGGCAGCAAGTAATGGAGATGAAATGTCACAGAAAATTGTGGATGATTGTATTTTTTATACAAAAGTAGGTGTGGGTCTAGTAAATAATTTTTACGATTGTTCCTCAATCTATTTTGGAGGAGCAATGATGAAAGATAAAGATCAAATATTACCTCAAATAATTGAACAATTTGAAAAAAAACCTTTTAACTTCACAATTAATCACCCTCCAAAAATTAAACTGACTAGGTACAAAGATGAAATCGGTTTAAGAGGAGCATTAGTGTATATTAAATATAAGTTAGAAGATAATCCTGTAATTTCTTAAAAATAATATAAAAGAGTCTAATGGAAAAGGAAAATTTAATTTTTACTCTCAGTGGAGCACGTGGTATAATTGGAAAAAGTTTTAATGCTAAAATCGCTAAGAAAATAGCTATAGCATATGGTTTACGGCTTAAAAGTGAAGATAAGAGAGTCATAATAGGGAAAGACACCAGACCAAGTGGAAAACAGATTGAAGAAGCTGTTATTGAAGGATTGAGGGAATTAGGTTTTCAAGTAATTAGTCTAGGAATTTGCCCTACACCAATAATCATTCATGCTAAAAACAAACATAATATTCCAGGCGGTATCATAATTACGGCATCTCATAACCCGCAAGAGTGGAATGGTTTAAAATTACTTTCAGGAAATAGTTTTCTAAGTGAGTTTGAAATAGGGCAAATTGCAAATAATTTTTATAAAATTGAAGCTAATTCCTACTCTTTAATTAAAAAAAAGCAACCAGAACATGTAAAAACTCTAGATCCTTTCTCAGATTATATTCATGATCTTTTTAATTTCATTGACTATAAAGCAATTAAGAAAAAAAATAATCTTAACGTAATAATTGATCCTGGAGGGGGAACCGGAAAATATGCAACTCCTAAAATTCTGGAAAGAATGGGATGCAATATAAAATTGATTAATGAAAATCTACTTATCAATGGTAGTTTTCCTAGAGGAATTGAACCAATAGAGCCAAACCTAAGAGATTTAGCAATGGAAGTATGGCAAAGTAAATATGATTTAGGATTAGCCTTTGATGCCGATGCAGATAGGTTAGCTTTAATTGGGGAAGATGGAGTTTGTTATCAAGAAGATATTGGATTAGCACTTATCACAAAATATTATTTAAAAAATAATATGAATTCAGGGAGAAAGGGAGTTTTTGTCACAAATTTAGCTTCTTCATTAAGATTTGAGGTTATAGCAGAAAAGTACAATGCTCAAGTTATTAGGACTCCGATCGGAGAGAGATTTCTCGCAGAAAAAATGAAGAATTTAATTGAAGAAAAAGGATTGGAACGTGAAGAATATTTTATACTTGGAGGAGAAGGGTTATGTGGGGGATTTATGTTTCCCTATTTTAACAACACCAGAGATGGTATTTTTGCAGCTGCTAGAATTATTGAAATTTTGGTTCAGAAAGAGGAACGACTTTCAGATTTGGTTGGTGACTTACCTAAATTTTATTCACATAGAGAGAAAATAAGTATTAAAAAAAAGACTATTAATTTCCTAATTGAACAAGTGAAAAAGGAATTACTTGAGGAGGGAGAAGAGATTGAGCAAATTGGGCATGATCTCCGATTTGGTAAGGAAAAGGAATGGTTTGTTCTAATTCACCCCTCAAACACTGAACCTGTTGTAAGAGTTATAAGTGAAGCTAAAAGAAATTCTCTTGCGAGGGTAAATTGTGAAGTAACCACTGAACTTGTAAGGTTAGTGAAATCAAGATTATAATATCTTTATGTTTATTTAATTGTAATTTGTTCAAAATGGGCCCACTCTTTTCCCATTTACCTTATAAACCTCATCCCTCTGTAATATTTAAATATTAAAGTGTATTATATTTTTATTAGACATATTTGTTGATTGAATCATGGTAATTAAAGATTATAGATGGATTGGTCTGTAGAGATACCGTAATCCGTCTGCAAGTAATTCATTTTCCATGACATGAATGTATGTAGGTTTTTAAAATACATATACCTAATGCTCTATCCTAATCAATTCACTGGATCATCAAAAGCAGTGAGTAGATATAATTCAAGAAAAGATACCCACAACATACGTAGATGGTGCTCGAAAATTGAAAATGAATATTTAACTTAATTTTTTATTTTTGGCTCTTATTTATTTAGTTCTTCCAAAACTGAATAGGCTAATTTCTTACTTACTATTTGGGAAATATCTTCAAGCGTAGCTTTTTTTATATTATCAACACTTCCAAAGTGATTCAATAGTTTATTCCTTGTAACTGGTCCTACTCCTTCAATATCATCTAATCTTGAGCGAGTAAGGCGTTTTTTTCTCTGTACTTTATGCAATCTGATTGAGAATCTATGCGCCTCATTTCTAATTCTTTGAAATAGTTTTAAAAGTGAGGAATTTAATGGGAGAATAATTGGAGATTTTTCATTTGGGATATAAATTTCCTCATTTTTCTTTGCTAGCCCAATTATTGGTATATTAAGGTTTAGTTCTTTCAAAACCGAAATCCCTGCATTCAATTGCCCTTTTCCTCCATCAACTAATATCAAATCAGGAAGCACCATATTTCTTTTTAGAAGTAAAGTATATCTCCTTTTTAAAACTTCTTTAATCATTGCTACATCATCAGGTTTCGATTTTGTTTTAATGTTAAAATGACGGTAATTTTTATTATATGGTTTCCCTTCTAAAAAGTAAACCATTGAACCTGTCGCATCTTTCCCTTCAATATTGGAAATATCAAAACCTTCAATAATCCTAGGTTCTTTTGAGAGATTAAGTACATCTTTGGCTTCTTTTAAAACATTTTGCCTAAAATCTTCTTCATCCATCATTATCTGTTCCATTTCAGTTTGTTGTATAACCATAACTTTTGCATTCTTATTAGCGATACGTAACAAACTTGCTTCATAATCATCAATCGGAGGTCTTAACTGTATAAAAGGAATCATATCCTTTAAAAACTTGATTAGTAAATCAAACTGGTCGTTAATTTCAGCTATAATTATTACTTCCGGCAATTTAGTTTTGAAGTCTTGATAATATTGTTCTAAAATTGAAGAATAAATCTCAGTTTTATGAGCCAGTTTTTCTCTTAAATCAAAATTAAAGGAATTTTTATTTATTATTCTCCCATCCCTAATTTGGATGATGACCATTGACATGTAATTATCTTTATTATAAAACCCAATGATATCTTTATTTGCTTCATGGTCTGAAAGTACATTTTGTTTATCCGTTGCATGATCAATTGCGTCCAATTTATCTCTCCAGATTGCTGCAAATTCATATTTCTGTTTTTCTGCAGCTAATTCCATTTTTTTTTCGATTAGTTTTTTTAATTCATTTGTTTCTCCTTTTAAAAACAACTCAATTTTTTTAATATTATCTCGATATTCTTCCTTAGTAATTTCAGTGAAGCATGGACCAGGGCAGAGTTTTAATTGATAGTATAAGCAGGGATTTCTTCTTTTTTTAGTTGGTTTTTTGCATGAACAATATGGAAATATTTTCCTTAGATCTCTTAATATCCTTATAATCTCTTTCTTATCAGTAAAGGGGCCAAAAAATAAATTATCTTGGGAATATTTTTCAGGATTTCTTAACACACGTATTCTTGGGAAATCTTCCGAGTAGAATATAGCAACCCAAGGATAAGATTTAGAATCTCTCATAATAACGTTATAGCGTGGCAGGTGTTTTTTAATTTGAATGTTTTCTAAGATGAGAGCTTCCTTTTCATTTTCGGTTACTATATATTCTATATTCAGAATTTTTTGAACTAATTCTTTAATTTTTTCTTCATAGTAGGGGTCATTATAGCTAGTTTTTAAGAAGTATTGATTTACTCTTTTTCTTATATCTAAAGCTTTTCCAATATATATTATGATTCCTTTGCTATCTTTGAATAAATAAATCCCAGGTTCATGAGGTAAACTTTTTCGTTGTAGCTCTAGATCTTTCATTAAGAGGAAATTTTGATTTTTAATGAGGGTTAGATTAATAATAATTAATTAAATTTTTTATTCTTATCATTTACAATTAAACTATTAAAATGTGATTGCTAACGAAACCTTAAGGTAAGGTAAGGATAATATAAATTGGATAAATCTTTTTTTTTGTTTTTCTCAGCTTTAGCGTTCTTTTTATTTACTTGTGTTAGTTTTAGGATAATATTAATAATTGAGGAGACTAAATGATATTTAATATTATCGAAAATTAGAATTAAAACAACAACTCTAAAATTCAATTTTTTCTGATTAGATATCATATTAAAATTCCATGATCCGAGATCAAACGGCTTCTTATGGTTAATATTAGAATTTGTCCGAAGTGTAAACAACCAAAACTGAAAAGCGCTGTGAATGTTTCAGGTTGGTTAGCTCCAAATATGATGGAATGTACTAATTGTGGATACTTAGGCTACTTCTTTATTGAAATAGATCCAGAGGACTATGAACTGGACGAAAAAAATGACAAAACTAACAGTTCAACAATTAAATAAATCAAATTAATGGTTAGAAAATTACTATAATCCGAAAAAACATAAGGAGTGCATAAAATAATGGATCAATTAATAAAAGATGCTAAGAAAATTAAGTCGTTAGAAATTCAAGGGGCTACGAATGTTGCAATTAACGCAATAAATTTTTTAAGTAGTTATGCAAAAAGGTTAAACGATGATAATTTAGAAACATGTTTTTCAAATCTTTATAATGCGGTCGATATATTAATTGATACACGCCCCACAGAACCAGCCATGAAGAATGGACTCAAATTTATCATGAATAAATTAGAAAAAGAAAAAGAAAATTGTTATGCTGAATTTATTTCGGATATTATTGAAAAGTATAAAAACCAGTATTATGATCTACTTCAAAATTCAAAGAAAAGAATTGCAAAAATTGGTGCTCGACGCATACCTTCAACAGAGAGAAAGTTTATTGTTATGACCCACTGCCACTCAACTTTGGTCACAGCCATTCTCTTGGAAGCGAAGAAACAAAAAAAGAATTTCAAAGTTGTAAATACAGAAACACAACCAAGATTACAAGGAAGAAAAACAGCAAAAAAACTGCTAGGTGCAGGTATAGAAGTTATCCATGTTGTTGATAGCGCAATGAGATGGGCTGTTCGACACTTTCAAGTTAATATAATTATAATTGGGGCTGATAGCATAACCAGTGAAGGAACAATTATTAATAAAATAGGTTCAAGATTACTTGCTTTAGTAGCACATGAAGAACATGTTCCATTTTATGTTGCATCTCCACTTTTAAAGTATAATCCAGAAACCAACCTTGGAGTTTTAGAAACAATTGAGATGAGACCTCCTGAAGAAGTATGGGAAAATCCACCTGAAGGAATTGAGATTTTAAATCCAGCATTCGAAACAGTATCTCGTCGATATATAGATGGTTTGATTACAGAAGCGGGAATATTTGCGTCGAGTCATGTACCTAATTATTTTTTAAAGTTGTACCCAGAAATGGTTGAATAATTAATCAAATAAATTATCCCCATTTATTAACTGCCCTTTTTAATTCACTGTGTGTTTTAGCATATTCTTTTAATTCTGTCTTTTCTAAAACTGCATTAACAGCTTGTCTTATAGCTCGTGCACCAGCAAGAGTTCCATCAGGGTGTCCGTGACAACCACCTCCAAATTGAAGGACAATGTCTTTTCCCAGATTTTCTATTAATTCTGGAATTTGTAATGGACTCAACCCACCAGAAGCAACTGGCAATATAGGTTTAATATTCTCCCAATTTTGATCAAGAAGTGTCAGATTATTTCCAACTATTTTTGATTTTGTAATAACTTTGTTTGTTTCTAAAACTTCCTGGCGATCCCCTTGCATTTTACCCACAATAGTTCCTGAGTGTAATTGATCCATTCCAATCAACCTCATTAGTTTTGCTATACTTATCATAGACATACCGTGTTTTTTATTTCTTGTCAGAGCAGCATGCATCGCCCTGTGAGCATGTATTATTACTTTTTCATTGTCTAGATAATTCCTTATCTCTTGCAAAGCAGAAAAGCCGACTGTTAGCACATCAATCATTACATATTCACCACCATTTCCTAATACAAAATCTGCTCGATCCTTCATAATACTAAGAGGCGCTGTTATATTAGGCATGTAAAATTTTCTTTCTCCAGTTGCATTTTCAACTTTATCTCTAATTTTAAGAGTCTCTATAATTCTTTTCTCGAACTTATTAAATATCATATTAGTGAGATTTTCGTCATCTTTCACGAGATCTAATCCCCCCATCCAAGCTTCTCCACAAACTTTAGCATGATCAATTTCATTTAACCCAACTTTCGGTTTGACAATAGTTCCAAGAAGTGGACGGTTGTTAATTTTTGTTAGATTTCGAATACCCTTAATTCCAAATTTAGGCCCTTTATACTTTTTAACAATATCTTTTGGAAAACTAATATCTAATAACCTTAAATATTTAAGCACTTTCATACCATAAATATTTCCAGCAATGGCACTTAAAATCTGTGGTATGTTTTCTGCTTCGAAAAGTTCCTTATTATAAGCAATTTTCACTATATTATTTTCATGATCAATATAGAAAGCAGAGGGTTTTAATCTATCAGCTATATCAGCGGAAAGTGTCGCAATTTCAGTCCATGTGCCAATAGAGCTTTCTTTTGCAATTTCTTCACATGCTTGCTCTAAATCTCTGCAATCAGGAGCTTTTTCTACATAATACATAACGATGAGGTCATTTTCATCTGGTACATAATCTAAATTTACATAATGAATCATATTCTTCCACCAAACTAAAAGTAACTTACTTTGAAAAACGTAAAACTTCTTTACAAAACACTTCTAATATAGATTATAATATTCAAACCATAAAAAATTAATAATATTTTTAATTATCTTATAGAGTGGTTAGTCGATGAGTGAAAATAGTAAATCGTATACAATAAATGTGAAAGATCTAAGTTTTAAGAGCGACCAGCATGTCACTGATTTGGTTCGATATTTGGCAGAAGCACTCCCCCAAATTGACCTTAATCGGGACGGGAATGAAATTAATGTTGAAATGTCTCAAGATATGTCAAAGAGAGCTTTAAAACTTCGTCTAAAAAAATTTTTATATAAAAAAGGATTAAACAAGGATTTCAGACCAATAACATACAAATCAACTGATAAAGAAGGTTATGCGATAAAAGAAAAAAGAATAATAGATTTAGACTATTACTAATTCAATTATTTTATCAATATTATTATACGTTATTAAAAATTATACTTAATTGTGTCTGTAGAAAGACCAATTCAATATCTTTCTCTCAAATCAGTTGATGATTTGATGAGATGTGTAAATTTAGCTAGTTTATTTGAACTAATTGGGTGGCCTAAACCTGGAAATGTTCACCGTCGAAAGGATTTTGAAAATACAAAATTTGAACACTTTATAACCGGTATTACTGCCATTCAACCGAATTTTAGAGCATTTTGTGAAAGAATTTTCAAATTTTCTTTTAATAATGATAAAGATTATGAAGAATTGCAATTGGGATATTTCTTTAAGAAAGCAACTGAACAAATGATAAAATGGCAAACTGGAGGGAATGTTATCCTTGGACATATCCTCATTTTAGCACCTCTTGTTGCTGCTGCAACGATTTGTTTAAAAACTGGAAGGTTTGAATTAAAGGACTTCAAGTCTAACATATCGAAGATTATTGATCATTCAACCGTAGATGATACATTGAATTTATATAAAGCCATTAGATTGTGTAATCCGGGGGGGTTAGGGAAAGTTGAAAAATATGATCTCACCAATAAAAATTCATTACGTGAAATTAGGGAAGATAATATTAATTTACAACAAATTTTTGAACTCTCAAAAGAACGCGATCTAATAAGTTCAGAATATTCAACAGGATTTCACATAATATTAAATGAAGGCTTACCGTTTTTTGTAGATATCTTTAATCAGGATAATAATATTAACATATCAACTGTTAATACATTCCTAAAAATGCTCTCAGATCACCCAGATACCTTAATAATTCGAAAATCGGGGATAAAACCTGCATTAAAAATATCAAGAGCTGCGTTAAAAATCATTAAATATGGAGGAATCTCCTCAAAAAAAGGTTTAAAATTAACAATCAAATTAGATAATGAACTTCATAAACACAAAGGTAATCTAAATCCGGGAACCACAGCAGATCTGATTACTGGTGTATTATTTTGCGCTTTGATTCTTGGACTAAAGGTATAAATTTCAATAAAAAATATTTAGATTAATCCCCATAACTTATTTATTTCAAATCAATTAAAATTAAATCAAAGGCTTATGGAATTCTGTGATGAATGTGATAGTATGATGCTCCCTTCTAAATTAAATGGAGAAAAGGTTTTCAAATGTAAATGTGGAGCTATCAAACCTCTATCAGAGGAAAAATCAAAAGCATATAAGTTAACAACTAAAATTAAGCATCCTATTAGAAATGAAGTTACTAACTTAAAAGAAGTCATAAAATGGAAAGAAGAGAATTTAAGAAGTACAATTAAGAATTTTAGATGTCGAAGCTGCGGGTATGATAAAGCACATCTTGAAACTCGCCAAACTAGGAGCGCGGATGAAGGGATGACACATTTTATAATATGTTTGAAATGTGGTCGTCATATTAAAATAAGAAGTTAGGAAAGAGAAGAATTATTTGAGTAGTTTTCTAATTAGGATCTCTTTTTCAATCCTCTCTGGAAACTTTAATTCAATTAACTTCTTATTACTTTTCAGACCAAATTTAATTTTTATTTGATTAGATCCAATTTTTAGCTTCCTTTTTATCATTTGAATTATTTCCTGGTTTGCCTTATTCTGTATAGGTTTAGATCTAACTAGGAATGATAAAAAATTCTCGTTATTTATTATTTCCTGTTTCCTTGAGTTTGTTTTAACATTAACATGAAGGAAAAAAGTAGAATTATTTTTTTTTTCGAGAAAACTCATTTTAAGATGCTGATGGTTTATTTCCTTTATAGGTTTAAATAAATGCGTCCACTAAAGTTTTTAACCTTTCATAAGAAGGTTTTGATAATCGAATACCTCCTGCAAGTTTATGACCGCCCCCTACCCCCCCTAATTCTTTTTTTATTGCGCTTATAATTGTATTTACACCGTTCCCTTTTTCTTGAATATATTCTCTCGAACATCGAATACTCAATTTAAACGTTCCAGATTTTATTTCTAAGCCACCAAGGAATAGAATTTTAGAGGTATTAAAAAGGTGATTTACCGCACTGAAACTTGCTGTATCTGACCAATTACTGGGGGGAATTTTTCCCCCTACTTCCATGAAAATAGCCTTACCAGTTTCATAAGTAGGAGTTTCATTCGATAACGTTTTTAAATTAACAGCAAGATTACTAATATAGTCAAAATATATATCTTTTGCATAACGAGTTATTTTCTTTAATTGTATTATTGAAATTGCAGCACTGATATTTTTAAAACACAATATATTTAATAATAAAGCATGCTCAAAAGCATGCTTCAATAATCCCGATTTTTGAGGTAAAAGAGCATAATGACCATAACAATCAATATTTGCTTTTTGTTGAATAGTTTTGATTTCGTTTGCAGTTAAACTAATTACCTTAGATTTGGGATCAATTTTAATAGAATTTAAGAATGAAGTTATGTGCTGGTCAGGTTCACCCCCAAATCCGATAATAAAAGGCAAAATACTATATTTTAAGCCATTTTTTATGTTTTCATGCATACTGCCGAATAACGTTAATCCTTTTTTATCCTCAATTAATTCTTCATTTTGCAGTTCTTCATAAATTTCTCGGTTAAATGATTGAAGTTTATCCATTGATTTTAAAGAGTCACCAGCAATTCCTAATATTGCTAACCAGCCTTGTTTGATTACAGAAGGCTTTATTTGTTTCGCAAACATGTAAGCAAGAGTAGACCCCGAGATATGTTCGAGCCCATCAAATCCGTGTATAGTTGGGTTTACGAAAAATAAATTTTCCGGCATTTCATCGAAAGTAAAATTGGCATCTATCTCATGATGGTCAAGAATGTAAAAATGCTCTTTCCTAGCATTTATTATTGGAATTAGCTCAGCTAAATTAGAACCTAAATCTGTAAAAATAAAAGCTGTTTTTACACTCTGCCTTTTAGATAAAATTCCTGCTAAAAAATTTTCCCAAGAAACAGACCTATTATAAATAAAATAATCGTAATCAATATTTAGTTTATATAATAAATTTTGGATAATATGTAAACTACTTAAGCCATCCGCATCATTATGAGAAATGATCAATACTCTTGTATAAGAGTTGTCAATGAATTCATCTACAGCATTATGAAAATCTCCTAAAAATTTAGATCTATCTGCTGTAGTAGTCATAAATATTTATAGAATCCAAAAATTTTTAACTTGTTTAATTATCATTAGGTAAATTACTAAATAAATATTAATTAAAAATTTCAATATAAATAATTAAGAACACTTTTTGTAGAACATAGAAATAATAAATCTGATTTTGTGAAGAAATCGAGGTAAAAGTTAAAATTTAACGAAAAATTATTTAATTTATTTTAATTTTCTGTCTTTAAGATTTTAAAACTAATAGATCAACAATGTCAAAGAGAAACCAAATTTATTCCATCGTTTCTATAAGAACGTTATTAATTGTGCTTTTAATTGGTTCATTTGCAGTGCCACTTTTGATTGGAAATTTAAAAACTAACTATAAAATAGAATACTCTCCTCCTGAAAATACCCCTGGTAGCAGTGAGTTCACAAAAGATAATTACAGTGCTATATTGACCACAGATGATTATGGATTAGGAACTGTGTCAATTGATGATATGCATTTTAATGAATTTCGGTTGGGGATTGTTAATCATAGTATTAATTATCCTCTTCTTGATAATGATTTATTCTCAGGTGCTTTAAATATGTCTGTTACAAGAATTGAATTCATTGAAACTCTCAATCCAGCCATTCATGATAATTTAAATCGTACTAATAATGATAACACCATCACCGTAAAACTAAATGAAAGTATCTCCGTTTTATATAAAAACCCACAAGAAGGATATCTAATCTACTTCTCTCACTTTTCAGGGGCAAAACTACTTAAGTTTTATGTCGATAACGGTACTTCAATTATTAACCTCACTAAAGGAATAGACTACACGATAGATGATATCTATTTCATTGTCTTCGATTATGAACAATATTTCCAACAAGGTCCTACATTTAATTTTACAATGCATCTAATTTGGGAATATAAACTACTGCTTGAAGGATGGGAAATACTTCAAACTGATGAAGCTCCTTTAATAATGAATGAAAATGAGCAAAATTTTACCTCAAGTTTTGCCTATATATTCTATCTATTAGGATATATAGTATTACCAGATCTGTCAGGGACGATCCTAATTGACTATATAAATGTAGCTCTAACAATAAGCCCCTTAGACAAGGAGTTGTTTAGCTATCAGGAATTAAATATTAATTTTATTGATAAAAATATTAATGATTATTTAAATCCTGATAAATCTCTTAGTTTTGGAATTTCAGATCTTCTTATACCAAATAGAGGTTTTATTATATTTAATTTTACTATCTCATTTGGTCTGAAGTTTGAAGAACCAGTTGGATACTCATGGGGTATTGATAGACTTGTAGCTAAAAGGAATATACGAGAAAGGATCTATTTTATTTCAATGGTAACAGGCCCACCCCATATATTTTTGAAGAACGTTGTACTTTATGAAACAGCTATACCCATTGATCAAGTTGTTGAAGTTTCCTCTTTATTCAATAGAGAAGTGCTATTCTTTGATGCAAATGCTTCAGTACCAAGACATTATGGTCTGAAGGTGGATATACCCTATCTTATAGTAGGAGAAACTTGTCCAATTTCTATCAAATATCTAGCTACACAAACACTTACAATTGTTGTTACCGATACTATTAAAATGCCATTAGTTGGAGCAAATGTTGAGATCCTATATTTTGGAGCAATGTATGGAACGTATATATCAAATAAAAGTGTTCAACCAATCAATCCAGGTAGAACGGATGAAAATGGCCAAGTTGTATTATACGATGTTCCTCGTGGAAATTATACTGTGAGAATAATATGGCAAGGAAAATTAGTAAAAGAAACCACTGTTAATACAGATAAAGAAGTTAATTATGTCTTTACCCGTGTTCCTCATTTTCCTCTTTGGATATTAATTTTTGGAATAACAACTGTAATTACAACTGCTGTTGGATTGATGTACTATCTAAAAAATAAAAAGTTGCGTTAAACATCATTGATCGTTATTTTCTGTGATAATATTGATGATTTTATGAAATTTTTGGAAAAACGGGTAATGAACGAGATCTTTTATGAATTTAAAGAGATCACGAGGGATTCTTTAGTTGGTATAGTAGATATAGAGATTATCCTCCATTTTTTAGCTAAGATCGAAAATAGCTTAATGTTGTATGAAACTAAACAAATTATTACAAAATCAAAGAATTCTAATAGTGATCAAGAAGTCGTTAAAACATTACAGAAAATATTTTATAGTTTTGATTGTTCCCTCAGCTTAATCAAAGGTAAAATTCGAGAGATATTTCTCTCATATTCTTCATAGATTGATTTTAGCTTAAAATTTAAATTTTTTAATTAGTTTGAGCCTACTTTCTCACCATAACCTATCAAACGATAACGTCGACTGATAATTCGAGATATAGCATAGATGAATTTTTCGGGAGGGCATATGGGGGGATTAACTTTTATTATAACACTATTTTTCAATATTTTTAAAACAGTTCCCCCTGTTTTTTCTGTTCCAACGACTAATAATAATTTTTCCCCATGTTTGAGAGGTTGTACTTTCATTGGAACTTCTGATCCAATCACAATATCTAAAAGATGTATCTTAAGCTCCACTTCATCAAAAATCTTGGGTAAAGTTCCTGGTCCTCCGACTAAATGCCCAATGAGGTGATCCCCTTTAGTTAAGGAGGGGTCTAATTTCGTTCCTAAACCGATAAGTCCACCAGGTTTCGCAATTTTTAGATGGTTTTGTCCTTGACTAATACTTATAACCGATGATTTGATGGGAATGTAACCATCCTTACTTCTTATTCCTGGCTTAATTTCAATTTGAGCACCAATTTCAATTTCACCTTTTAAAACAGAACCACCAATTACGCCACCTTTTAGTTCAGTGATAGCACTTCCAGGTCGATTAATATCAAAAGATCTAGCAACTAAAAATTGAAATATCTCTTCATCCTTAAATTGAGGAGTTGGAATGATTTCTTCGAAGGCTCTAACGACTAAGTTAAGATTTGCTCCAAAAACAGCTGAGAGAGGTATTATTGGAGCCCCCTCAGCCACTGTACCTTTAACAAATTCTCTTATCTGTTGATGGTTTTCCATAGCTTGTTCTCGAGAAACAGCATCAATCTTATTTTGTAGAATAATAATTTTCGTTATCCCTGCTATATTTAAAGCTGCTAAATGTTCACGAGTTTGAGGTTGAGGGCATATTTCATCTGCAGCAATCAAGAGGCACGCTCCATCCATCAATGAAGCTCCACTTAGCATTGTAGCCATTAAGATTTCATGGCCAGGAGCATCAACAAATGAGACATTCCTCTTAAATTCTAAATTTTCGTTACATTTTGAGCAGTTAAACCTGGGTTCCCCCTTTTTTCTCTTCTGTTCAGCGAGATAAGCCGTTATGTACTCATCACATGAAGGACAATATAGAATTGTGGCATTAGAATATCCTAATTTAATCGATATACCTCTTTCTTGTTCTTCAGAATGCCGATCTGTCCAATCTCCTGTTAAAGCCTTCACTAGGCTGGTTTTGCCGTGATCTACATGGCCCACTAGGCCTATATTGCATTCTGCTTGCTGTTTAATCAAGTCTTTTAATCTTGCTCCTTTTTCTTTCGACAATGCCTTTGATTCGGGTTTGGTCTTTGGCTTAGGTTTAGCTTTAGTTTTTGAGACTAATTTTCCATCAGCTTTTTCCGTTTTTAATATATTTAGCTCCTCTTTACTTCCTTTTTCTTTTAGCATTTTTTTAGCATTAGTTATAATTTTCTCAGCGGTAGCTTTTCCAACACCCTTAATTTTCAATTTTACTAAATCCTCAGGTTTAACACTAGCCAGTTTTCCAATTGAATTTATTCCTGCCGTTTTCATCTTATCTGCTGTTGTATTACCAATTCCTGGAATATCTTCTAATTCGATAGGCATTTTTTATAGAAATTAAAGTGTCATTACTACTGAATAAATATTTCTCTATGAATGATTAAGCTAGAATTTTTTATTAAATTAATCAAAAAACAATCTTATATACTTAAATTTGAGAAATAGTCTTTTATTCAGTTTGAATTGTTGTGATACCACCTGGTTTTTTCTCAAGTTCTTTATATGATATTCTTAAAAGGCTATCTACATAAAAAGTCGATAATTTCTTACAGGATTTACATACAATATAAACAGGTGCCGGGTATTGGCTTTTATTTATATTTTCTATTTCAATTTTAAACATAATTTTTCCATCGCAATGAGGGCAAGTATTAAAACGTAAAGGCATAAGTTAGAATCCCATTTTTTTTTATAATAAGTAAATTCTTATTTTTAAATAAGTATTCTAAAACTAAATAAAAAGTTTATAATATTTAATTCTTGATACTTTATGAGGCAACTTTCATCTAAGTTATTAAAATACCTTATTCTTTTTTTCTTATTGCTATTTCCAATAATAAATCTAAGCTTAAGCTATTTTTCCAGAGGTTTTGGAATTTCAAGGACATTAGTTCTAAATATGTCATCTATCGGTTCTGAGGAAGTAGATTTATCATTCATCCCGGATATTGATTATACATCCCTAAATGACGAATGGTATAACCATAAAATTGAGATGATAATAATAACTCCAAATAACTCTGATTTCATTAATGCAATGAAACCTCTGATGGAATGGAAAAATGAGAAAGGTGTGAAAACTATAATCTTGAGTAACTTTTCTCTGTATGAAGGTAGGGATGATGCAGAAAAAATAAGAAATATGATTAAATCTTACTACGAAACAGATAATATTCAGTGGGTTCTATTAGCTGGCGATGCTCAAGATGACTTAATACCAATTAGAGAAGTATTTAACCCAGATGTCAGCAGATGGCAAAGCCCCCAAAGAGAATCTGTTGGTGGGGAGGATTATAAACCGACTGATTTCTATTATGCTGATTTATCAGGGACTTGGGACAACGATGGAGATGGGAGGTGGGGGGAAGCTCCGAAAGATACTTATCATGGTTTAGACGAAATTGAATGGATACCAGAAGTTTATGTTGGGAGATTTCCAGCAATCAATGGCGTTCAACTTGAGATAATGGTAAATAAAACCATAAAATATGAATCGAATCCATTTATGGGCGATTGGATGAATAAAATGCTACTAGCTGGAGCCATTTCAAGCTCAACACCACTTGAGGATGAAGCAGTTTTAACAACCTACATCTGGAGTAATTATATACCTAATGATATGGAATTTACTCATCTACATAGAACCGCATCTTCTTTTGATCCCCCGACACCTCCATTACCAAATCGACAGGAAGGGCTTACAAGAACGAATATTTTTACGGAAATGAATTTAGGGTATTCTACTGCTATTATTGCAAGTCATGGAATTGTTACTAATTTTAAGGACGCTTCTGGCTTAAATATTTTTACAGCAGGTCAAGCTGATGATTTAACCAACATTAATATGCCTTTTTTACTTTATGGTGATGCTTGTACCACTTCTAGTTATGATATAAACGATAACAGTATAGGAGAAATACTGATAAAGAAACAAAATGCTGGGGCCATAGGTTATATAGGTGCAATAAGAGTTAGTTGGTATTTTGAAGATGATTATAACCTTGCGGCCTTAAACCGTGGAAATGCAAAGTTGTTTTGGAAAGAATTTTTTGAAAATAAAAAATTTCAACAAGGGAAAGCTCTGTATGATTCAAAAGTAGCCTACATAAATAGTGATTATTATAAAATAGGAAGTCAAATAGGAGATAAAATCACACAAGGATCAACAACTTACGATTTTGAACGTAAAAACATATTTACTTATAACCTATTAGGTGATCCAGAAGTAGATATTTACACAAATATACCAAAATTAGCCAAAAATCCTTTTGAAGATGATCTCTACGAAGGACAGTTGGTTTCAATAGTAATTAGAGATGACAATAATTCAATAATCCCTAATGCCAGAGTGCATTTTAAAACTTCAGATAATAAATATTATACTATTTATGCTGATGAGTCTGGTGTTGGAAAATTTCGGCTTCCAAAACAGGCTTATGAAACCTACAATGTGACAATATCAGGACATAATTTAATACCAACTCACTTTAATTTCACAACACTTCCAGATAATAGTAAACCCCAAATAATTGAAGTAAATCCTGTTATTAAGACTCTTTTTGCTTCAAGCATAACTACTTTTAATATTGAAGCTTATGACGTTAATTCAGGAATAGAAAAAATTATTATGTTAATATCTGATAACAATTTTGAAAACTATACACAATTCAGTATATCAAATGAATTACTTGAAAATAAAAATGAATTTACATTAAATACTGATAAATTTAAGCCGGGACAATATTCATATAGCTTAGTATCAAGAGATTATGCTAATAATTCTCAACTATTTCAGGATAATACGTATAAGTTTGTTATTCCAAATCCTATTATTGATTACGTACTCCCTGTATCTTTAATAATTATAATAGGGATAGCAGGAATTTCTGCTTTCACAATCTATAAAAGTTTCCAGAAATATTCTGGTGTTGTAAGGTGATTATGTTAAGATAGATGTAGACACCTAAATTTAACTCGGATTGCTTTCACTCTCATTTTCACTTTTTCTTATTTTAAGAAGGTAGGAAATTGAACTTAGGGCTCCAATAAGCCCTTGTATAATCAAAGCCAATGAAATTAGAAAAACTGCTAAAAGGTCTTCATATACAAATAAAAAAATGATAATAAAAATCCCAGCTAAGGTAAATTTTAAGATATTGGAGAGCTCGCCAAGAATGATTTTCCCAATTGGGGATCTTTTTACTTTAGATCGCAATTCCTTAACATAATTGTCTTCTCCCGTTTCCCGTACATACCAACTACCCTCAATATTATTAGCAAAAAGGAAAAGACTCCACCATAAAATGAAAAAACTGAAGTAAATATCTAAGGCTCCTAAAATTAGTATCGGAATTTGCATTAATATCATTCCCTTCCAACCAACTCGCCTTGCGATAAAGTTTGTCTCTAATTTTAATTCTTTTGAGACATACCGTGTACTAAGCAAATCAAGCAATCTTCCGATAAAAGTTATGAAGATGTTTATTAGGTATTGGTACCACTGCACGTCTGGGTTTACAATTTGAAAAATCATTTTCTAGGGCATTACTTTGTCTACCCCTTATAAATTTTGCCATTTCCTATGAAAAAGTTTAATTAGAAGCTTTTATTATTGCTAATTACATATAACCTTATAAGTAAGTATTTTACTAAAAATAACCGAACTTGTAAAAGAGTTATAACATGGTTTTTTGTTAAAAAAAACCAAAAAACTTCTTTTGTTATTATCTTGTTATTTCTGATTTAAATAATTTATTTAAAAGCTATAATGCTCAATTGCATAAGTGTACTACGCCGGTTTAGGAAAACAAAAATTTTTTAAAAAATAAATCTAGTATGCCATTTGGGTCAAATACCAAAGCTTTCCCATCATTAAAAATAACGTATTCCACGTCTATATCCGTCTTTTCTTGTAATATAAAATTTTTTAGGTTAGAGCAGAAAAAAAGGGGGATAAAAAAAAATATAAGAGAAGCTTTAAAATTAAATTTAAAGATAAAAATATTAAAAAATGAGATTAACAAAAATAATTATTAAAAATTTTCAAAGTTTTGGACCAGAAGGTGAAACATGCTATTTTGAGAATTTTACCATATTTATTGGAAGGAATAATTCTGGAAAAACAGCAATGTTGAAAGCCATACAAAAGGTTTTTGGTCAAACACAATCTGCCAGACAAATCTATAAATCTGATTTCCACATCCCAAATTAAAGCAAAAGCAGCATATTTCAAACAAATTATTATCCGTGATGAAGTTTCCCCTCCTTACTTTCGAATTCGATTAGAGGCAATATGGGAACGAAACAACAATATCGAAGGAAATATTACATCTGAATATTATTATATTCAAACACCTGAGACGGAACAAACTGAAAGAAAAAATTATGTTAAACAAAAAGAATTAGGTATTATTCAGATGATTTATGTGCCTGCATTAAGGGATCCTTCAAAACAAATTAAAAATTCGGCAGGAACTATAATCTGGAGATTATTTCGGTATTTAAAATGGAATGAAGATTTAAAAAATAATATTTCTGATGAGATAAATATATTGAATAATAAAATTGTAGAAAATCAAGGAATTGGTAAAATAGAAGAAGTTATAAACTTAAGCTGGGCAAAATTTAATGACATTAAATATTTTTCAAATACTAAATTTTCTTTCACTTCAAATAATATCGAAGATATTTTAAAAAAAGTTGAACTATCATTTAAGCCAAGCCCCGATGAAATAAATTACGATATAGAGCAGATTAGTGATGGGCTTAAATCTCTATTCTATATATCATTAGTATGCTCTCAATTAGAATTTGAGAGCAAGATATTAAATGAACAAGAAGCCCTTTTTTCTGATAGAAATTTTTCACCGTCTTATTTAACAATATTAGCGATTGAAGAACCAGAAAATCACTTGGCACCTCATTTGTTAGGAAAAACTGTTGATAATTTGTTAAATATTTCGAAACTTGAAATTGCTCAAGTAATGATTACTTCACATTCATCATCTATTCTCCAAAGAATTTCTCCTGAAACAATAAGATATTTTAGATTAGATTTAATAAATAATCATTCAATTGTAAAAAAAATATTATTACCTCCTGAATCAGGTGAAGCGTTTAACTATGTCAAGCAAGGAGTAAAATTTTATCCAGAGGTTTATTTCTCCAAACTTGTAATTCTTGTTGAAGGAGATAGTGAAAGAATAGTTTTTCCTCGTATTCTTAAAGTCAATAATATTTCTTATGATAATTCCTACATTTCAATTATACCTTTAGGAGGAAAATTTGTAAATTATTTTTGGAAATTGCTCAATGATCTAAATATTCCATACATCACTTTACTTGATTTTGATATGCATAAAAAAATCCAAAATCCTTTAAAATACGTGTGTGGAGAACGCTTAAAAATAAATCCAGAGCTTATTATTGGTGACATAGTAATTAATTCCTCAAATATAGATGAATCAGTAGGTGGAATAGAGTTAGACGATGAAGATTTCCGTAATAAATTAGAGGAAATTAACATATTTTTCTCTTATCCTCTGGATCTTGATTTTCTTATGATTGAGTCATTTTTAGAAAAATATAAAGATAAGAAAGGTAGAGGGCCCAATATTTTAAAACATCAAGATGAACCAAATTATGAGGAATTACTAGAAGAATATGTCAAAACTCCATTTGAAGAAAATTTTGCTCTTAATGATAGTGTGTTTTCGGGAAAAGGGGAATTATTAGCATGGCATAAATATCTTTTCACAAACAAAAAACCATTAATTCATTATCTTTTCTTAAGTGATATTACTGATGAGGAATTATTACAAAATTTACCTCCAATTTTTTATAGAATTATTCAAAAAATTAATAGTATTTTAGGGATTTAATACGAGTAGAAATAAAAAAGAATCTTGGACACCTCTAGACAATATAATCCTAGTGCCTGAAGCTTTAAAAGTAGTTAAAAGTAATGAAAATATAATTGTTCTAGCAGGCCCTGGTTCTGGTAAAACCGAACTATTAGCACAAAGAATAGCTTTTCTATTGCAAACAGGAATGTGTCCTTTTCCATTCCGCATATTAGCATTGTCATTTAAACGTGATTCAGCAACTAATTTAGAACAAAGAGCATTAAAAAGGTGTGGAATCGAGTTAACAACTAGATTTGACTCTTTCACCATAGATGCTTTTGCTAAAAGTATTTTTGATCGGTTTCGTCTTGTTCTACCTGAACAGATTAGACCCATTCAAAATTATATTATTTCAAATGATCGAAATCAAGTATTTATGGCGAAATAAATAACTTGGCATCCTCACGTCTCCTTCTCTCATCTCACATGAATAACACACCCTCTCAAGAAGCTTTTTTCTGC
>SDBU01002598.1_pt1 | contig 23791 bp, 24 predicted proteins | sample 2277071 | NCBI WGS metagenome assembly SDBU01 (sample SAMN10397929, study PRJNA504765) | marine sediment metagenome | isolation source: marine sediment core GS08_GC12, 126 cmbsf | place: Arctic Ocean: Gakkel Ridge, Loki's castle | collected 2008 | reverse complement strand
GTCCTGAGCTTCAGTCACCGGCTGAGCCTTGTAAAGCCTCAATACTATCTTGTCAGAGTACCAGTAGGCTCCCATGTTCATGATCACGGCGAACCCGAAGGCGAACACCATGCCCGACCTCCCGCCGAAAACAGAACCGAAGGCCAGAAGAAGACCTGTCAGCGCGCCAAGTAAAAGTGTAGTCCTAATCGTGTTATTCATGTTATGTCACCGTCCTTGTTTACTGATCCAAGATCGTAATGCGACATGCGTAACGCGTGATGCGTAATTAGTGAAGCCAGGCGCTGGGCGTTAGGCGCTGGGCTCTGGGCTCTGGGTTCATTCAATTCGAATGTCTAATGTCCAATGCTCTAATGTTCTAAACCCAAACTCTAATTTCCAATGTCCATTTTCCAATATCTAATACTCTAATTTCTAATGATCTAATGATCTAATGATCTAATGATCTAATGATCTACGCTAAACATACTATACCCCCCCATGGCATGTCAAGCAAGTGCTTGCAAACATACCTGTTTTTTGCTATACTTTTACTGAAAGCCATATTCACGATACAAGTTAACAGAACAGTAATCGCAATGAAGGAGGCAAGTCATGGCACCTAAAGAAGAAAAAGGGCTTTTTAAGAAAATCGGCAAGAGCGTTAAGAAGACGCTTCAGGATCTGAAGGAAGACTCCGTCGCGCACAATCCCACAAAACCTGTTGACTGCTGCAACCCACCAGTGCCGCCCAAGATAATCGAGCAGGATCAGAAAAAATAAAGCTGCACTTAACCGGTTGCTCTGCATATGGAATCCGCGCGATCCAGTTATGCAGAACTGCCATCCAACGCGGCTATCGATCTGATCTTTCCACGGCGGGAAAGGATAATATAGGCTGCGACAGCTATTGGAACTATCATCAAGCTGACGACCTGGCTTGTGGAAAGAGTTATTCCCGAAATAGTAAGGAAACCCCTGGGATCTCCCCTGAAAAACTCCATATTGAAGCGCAGTATTCCGTACATAATCCCGTAAGCAGCTATTACCTGCCCGGTAAACACAGATCGTGAACGGACCCTGAGAAGAACAGCCGTGAGACCCAGGAGGGCCACGGATGAATACAACTGCACTGGATGGACAGGGACTCCGAGAATATTTACGGCAAGGGATCGGGGATCGGTGAAGATAACAGCCCAGGGCACATCAGTTGGTTTACCGTAGCACGACCCCGCGAAAAAGCAGCCCAGCCTTCCGAGAGCGTGGCCTAGCGTAAGTCCGGGAGCGACATTGTCCGCAAGCCTCCAGAGATCGAGGCCTTTGAGGCGCACTGTGAGAATGAACACGATGGAACCACCGATCAGACCGCCGTAAAAGACCAGACCTCCCCGCCAGATCATCAGTATCTGAAGCGGGTCAGCCCGAAAATAATCGAGGTTCAGGAAGATAAACAGGGCCCTCGCACCGACGATAGCACCTACAATGACGAAAAGAGCCATATCAGGAATAGTTCCCGGTTCGCCGCCATCCTTTCGATAAAGATAGTCAATGAGATAAGTGCCCACCAGCATGCCAAGGGCTACAAAGAGCCCATACGTATGCAGTGTAAGCGGTCCTATTTTCAGCAGTTCGGGGTACATTCTCTCTCCTGTTTGATTCCTTCTTGGTTGTCAGATGTCAGTTGAAAGTCGTGATGGGCGATTAGTGTAACCAGGCTCTGGGCACTTATATCGTCCAACGTCCAATGTCCAACGCCCAACGTGAACAAGAACCAACAACTAACAACTTTATTGATTCAATTTCCATTCTCCAATTTCCATTCTCCAATTTCGAATTTCTGCTTTAAAGCTACAGACTACGCTTATTCCTGATCTCATCTAACTGCTGTACCGCCGCTTTTCTCAGACTGGCATTGGGATTGTTGTTCAAAACCTCCTCAAAGTGCACAATAGCCTTATCTTCATCATTCTTGTCAAACCTGTATATATGACCGATGTAGAAGTGCGCTTTGAGAAAACCCGGCTTGAGTTCCAACACCTTCATGAACTTTACGATGGCCTCATCTGGTCTTTTAGCTTTCATGTAGAGCATTCCCAGGTCAGTCTGTACATGTAGATTTTCAGGATCGACTTTTTCTGCCTTTTTGAAGACTTCGATCGCTTTGACCGGTTCGTCTCTATCGTAGTAAATGTCGCCCAGCCTGATCATTGAATCTATTTCTGTCGGATTTGCCTCCACATATCTAATAAGATCCTGCTCAGCGGACTGATCAGCCCCTCCGGTGTTCATCGGACCAACGGCAGCATTGTTGCCGGCGTTCTGCGCAAAAACCGGTTTTCCCTTATTTTTCAAGCTTTTCGCACCGTTTATTATAGCCATAGCGGATACAAGCACCAGGACTGCCCAGAAGAAGCAAATGATTACCATTTCTCTTCTGCTTCTGATCGCTTCCATTTTCAGTCATCCTCCAATTCTTGATATTGTCGTAAAAAGTCCATCCATGGCTTTTTACTTCACGGAAAGCGAAAAATGTCATTTTCACTTTCCTCACAAATCAACGACTTGCGCTGCAAGTCATTGATTTGGGCGCCCCTCAATGGGCGCGTTGATGACTTCTTACGAAGTCATCATTCTTCATCGTATCCGTTTTCTTCCACGGCTCTTTCGTCTTCATTGCTGTATTGGGCATCTTCTCTCTCTTCATCTTCCAGTTCCAGCTCATGTTCCAGTTCTTCAATGGATTCCATAAGATGCGCTACTTTGGTTCTGTAGTGCGTTTTGAGATCCTCGAAGTCATAGGAGTTTATCTTTTCTGACGCATGCTCAAAGTCGATATCTTTAAGAGCTTTGAGGTATATCTTTTTTTCAGCCTCAAGCACCTGTATCTCTTCTACCAATTCACTTTCCTCTTCGACCCATGCAAATCTCTCCTGCATCAATGGTTCCAGGGCATAGAAAAGAGCCGCAAGACCAACGATCACTAAAGCCAAGGTCATCATCTGTTATCCCTCCTCGATCTGCTCCAGTTCACTGTCGATTTTCCTCTGTATTTCATCGCTGAGAGCATGATCTTCGTTTAGGTAATCTTCATCGAATTCATCCTCGAATTCATCTGAAGAAGTCCATCTGCGCACGAGCACAACCGCTATACCTGCACCGAACAGCAGGCCCACCCACGGACCAATATAGGCAATAAGGTTAAAGCCCCGTCTGGTGGGAGCAGCAAGTACCGTCTCGCTGTGATTTACAACGTACCACCCTATAATTTCTGCCTTGTTCTGTCCTTTGGCGATCATGCCGCTTATCGTGTTCCTCATTTCATCTGCAGTACCGCATGCACACGTATTCAGAACCATTGTGCACCCACAGGTGCACATAAGCTCCGCTTCAATCTCCGAGGTGGTAATACTGTATCCGGCTGCGGGGACCAAAATGATCACCAGAACCATTATGGCGGCGGCCAGTTTTGACGAATTACTCATAAACATCATCTTCATCCTCCCTTCTCCGCCTCCGGGGGATTACCGCCATTACACCGCCGAGTACCATCACGGTACCTCCTATCCAGACCCAGACAAGAAGAGGATTTATCGCGGCACGAAGGGTGATTTCCTGCCCCTTTCCCATTGCCGGCATCGTGACGTAAAGATCTTCCAGGAGGTTCATCCTCAGACTTACCTCAGTTGTTGGCTGATCGGCGCCTGTGTAGTACCTTTTCTCGGCACTCATGGTGCCCAGTGGTCGGCCATTCTTGAATACCGACAGGGTCGCAGCATATATATCCCGGTTGTAGAGTTTGTATCTTTTCATATCGTCGTATCTGAGAGCGTAAGACCCCACTTTAATTACCTGCCCCCGGTTGAGGGTGGCCTGGCTCTCCTGCTTGAATGCGCTGGATGCCGTTATACCGATGACCATGATCACGACACCCAGATGAGCAATAAATCCACCGTATCTCCTTCTCATGTTCCACAGGAGCATGGGAAATGCCTTGAAGGCAGGATCACCGGTAAGCCTGCTCCTTGCCCTGGTTCCCGTCCAGAACTCCCTGAAGATCGTAGCAACCACAAAAATGGACAGGGTAAAAGCAAGGAGTGAATAAACCCCTCTGATGCCAGCCGCAAACAGCACAATAGCTCCAGTTACGGTCACACCGAGGGGGATCATGAAGTTTTTCTTCAGGTTGTCACGTGAAGCCTTCCTCCATCCCATAAGAGGACAGAGACCGGTTAACAGGATCAGAAACAGAAAGAGCGGGGTGTTAACCCTGTTGAAAAATGGCTGGCTAACAGTGATCTTGTTGCCTGTGAATACCTCCGAGATCAAAGGGAAAAGGGTTCCCAGCAGTGTTGAAAATGCCAGGGCCAGAAGGACGACATTGTTGAACAAAAAGGTGCTCTCCCTGGAAAGATATGACTCGAGGGAATGATGGGTTCTCAATTCCGAGTAGCTTTCCGCTATAAGGTAAATGCCCCCGAACAGAATCGTCGCCATGAACAGCAGGAAGTAGCCGCCCAACCCGGTGGCGCCAAAATCGTGGACTGATTGCAGAACACCGCTTCTTACAAGATATGTTCCGAAGATAGTGAGAACGAATGTCAGAACAATGAGGACCATATTCCAGACCCTCATTATGTTTCTTCTCTCCTGGATAATAGCTGTGTGAATAAATGCAGTCGCTACCAGCCATGGGATAAAGGAAGCGTTCTCCACAGGATCCCAGGCCCAGTATCCTCCCCAGCCCAGCTCAACGTAAGCCCACTGGCCGCCCAGAATGATGCCAATAGCGAGGAGTACCCATGATAGAACATTCCAGGTCCGGGTTTTTTGCAGCCATAACTCGTCCAGTTCACCCGTTACCATTGCAGCAACTGCGTAAGCAAAAGGCACTGTAAATCCAACATATCCAAGGAACAGCGTTGGGGGATGAAAGATCATGCCAGGGTTTTGAAGCATCGGGTTAAGCCCTTGACCGTCTGCAGGGATAAAGTTCAGAAGCTCGAAGGGGCTGGTTATCGATACCAGCAGAAAGAGAAAAAAGCTTTGAACCCCGGCAAGGACAAGATATATGTACGGAGTAGCTCTTCTTTCAAGATCATCCCTTGTGTTCCTGACTACTGCAGCCGTTATCAATCCGAGCGTCAGGGCCCAGAAAAGCAATGAACCCTTCTGGCCGGCCCAGAATGCGGTTAACTTGTAGAAGATCGGCAGAGCACGATTGGAGTAGGATGCCACGTATTCCACCTGGAAACTGTCGGAAGCAAAGAGCATCACGAGCGCCGTCGATGCCATAACCAGAAAGATGGTGACATTGTAAAGTGCCCTCCGGCTGCTGATGATAAACCTCATATCGTTTTTCACGATTCCCAGAAGTATCAGCGCCATGGCACCCAGTGTGAAGAGAAATGCCAGTAACTGTGAAAGGCTGCCTAACGTAACCATGGTGTTCTCCTATTTGGAGGAGTTTTCCTCCACATATTTAGAGGGACATTTTGCAAGAAGTATTGCAGCGTTGAGGGTATTGCTCTGTCTTTCGTAAGTACCCTCAAGTATCACCTCGATATCCCCTTTGAAGACATCGGGTATGACACCGTTATAAGTGGCATTGATAATTTTTTCCGGATCATCTTTTTCTTTAATCGCAAACGCAAGTAGCAGGTTCTCCTGGTCGTATTTTATTGATCCTTCTACAACCTCACCACTGACTCTGATCGCTCTGTCATTGGCTTCCGGCACACCCGCGAGAACTTCACTTACTGTCCAGAAATAAACACTGTTTTTTGAGACTCCAGAAATAATCAGAAAGCCCGCTACGGACACGATCAATGCTACAGCAGCAGTAGTCCGCCAGTTTTTAATTTTCACAAGAATATCCTGCGCAGCCATTCATAACTGAGTCGAATTTGCGTCCTTGCAGGTGATCTCTCAATTTTAATGTCAATCATCGAGGAGGTATTCGTCATCGTCATTCCTTGAGCGTGATCTTCCCTTTGACGACCTTTTTTTCGAGCTGCTCTTTCTGTTGCCTCTCGACCTGGTGTTTCTGCTTCTCTGATTTGAGGACTTTGAGGAGCTAAAGAGCTTCACTCCTGCGAAAATAAAAACCGCGGCTCCAAAACCGATCAGAAAGACGGCAACGGTGTTGGACTTTGATCCTCCGACGCGGGTTGTTGATACAGGATTTCCTCCGAATACCTGTGGCGTTGCGCCTGCATTTACCACCAGAACGGATTCACCGTAACGGAAGACGAAATCCTCAATGATCTTCTGCTCGGACCACCCCTTTGCCACCATCTGTGCTATCTGTGACCTGTAATCATCTGACTGCGGACATTCGCAGGTAGACAGGGCTTCGTCACAGCTTCCACATGCGCACATGAAGTTCAATGTGGCGCTGGACGCTGTAACTGCATGTGCATATGGGGCTACGATCAACAGCGAAAGTATAAATAACAAAATTGTAAAAACATTTTTCCTTCTCATAATCAGATCCTCTTAATTACCTCTCTTTATCGGGGTTATGGCTCCTTTTCAACGGTGCCCCCTGCTCAAATTTCGGCAGAGATCCTGTCGGAGCACTGTCTGAAAAAGGAGGTTGGTTACCAGTTTCAGGAAAAACAGTTAATCTGCTTCGAGGAGTTAGTTTGAGATGCTAAAACGGGGAGGTTTGAAAAAGGGCTCCGGCAATTCTATACTGATGATTGAGCTTTCGGGAAAGAACATTGGCTGAAAAACAATGAGTGTAACTAACAGGAATGTGGAAATAATGAAAGCGCAGAAAACCAGTGCGCAGCTGGCTGTGCCACCATGGTGGACAACCATGTGTTGGCCAAAAACCGCCGCCACAACCAGCAAAAGCAGAATGCTGATCAGCGGGACATATCTGTTTAATCGGAAAGTCATGGCGTTATCAGGACTCTAATCTCTCAGAGCATTTCTGCGACTGGCATATCCCTCAGTATCGATCTCGCCCCTGGCGTATCTTTCTTTGAGTATCTCCAATGGATCTCTATTCTTCAGGGACGAAGTGCTGAGCTGTCCAGCGGTCAAAGAGCGCACCGCCATGATGGTGCCGATAATGATCAGTGCCCAGAAAAAAACCATTATAAATCCTCCGAAGCCTCCCATACCCAACATGCTGTTACCTGCATTGCTCCATCCCATCATCACTGGTTCCTCCCTGAAGTTTCAATAATTCGAGTGATTTTGTGCAAAATTCATTCCCACGCGCCGGTTTGCGTTCAGAATATGTTGGCTGGAAAAACCGGGGATTATCTTCCAGGAAGCTTAACTTAAGAGACTAAAAGGGTTTTTCTTAAGTGAAAAGCTATGTGGTTTTGGAATACAGAGGGTAATATTTCGCAGAAATGGATAGAGAATATAAATATTACACGATAAGTCTATGAGCAAAATTTGCGCAACTTATAGTAGCATTTACCAGGCTAAAGTATGTTACCCCCTTATTTTACCGCTTTCCCAGGAGATTTTCGCTGCACTGCGTAATTTTGGCACGTCCCACAGTCAGTTTAAGAGTTATCAGTCCTGTGTAGAATCTGGTAATCTGACCTTGAAAGATACTTTTCGCAAACCGACACAAACATCTGAAAGGAAAAATTGCGCTGAAATGAAGCTTCAATCTCCCTCGGTAGTCTCGGGTTCTCCAGCCAGGAATATTTCTTTACTCACAAGGATCATCACCGGAATTACAATTGCCCTGCTGTTCATAATTCTCTACATAATCCTGAAACGGACAGGCCTGCTTGCCTTCGTCATGGATGGAGACAAGTTATCTACCTACGTTGAACGTATCGGGATCTACGGGCCCATGATGATCATAGGACTCATGGCCGGGGCAATCGTGGTTAATCCCATTCCCAGTGCTCCTATCGCCCTGGCTGCTGGCATGGCATATGGGCATCAATGGGGCACGATCTACGTTGTGACAGGAGCTCTGTCTGGAGCTCTTATCGCTTTTTCAATAGGGCGCCTTATCGGTCACGAAATACTCTACCGATGGTTCGGGGACAGACTCAAAGTGGGCTTGTTCGGTTCGCAGAACATGCTCACCGGTATTGTATTCATATCGCGGCTCATTCCCTTTATTTCCTTCGATATAGTGAGCTACGCCGCAGGTTTGACTGAAATAAAGGTGTGGCGTTTCACCTTGGCCACTTTCGCCGGGATAATACCTGCCAGTTATCTTCTTACCCACTTCGGCAGTACGATGGGAGCAGGCAATGCGAAGCGAATAGCCACTTCAGTCCTGGCCCTTGGTTTTCTGACGCTGACACCGATATTGATCAAGATCGTATATGATAAATTTCGCAAAAATAGATGATCTCCAGATTAGCTGGTGGTTAGCACAGGAAATTAGACATTGGAAATTGGAATGAAATGATCCAAGATCCAAAGTCCAAGATCCAAGACCTGCGTTGGACATTGGACGATAGAATAACCCTGAGCCTGTCGCCTCTAATTTCATTCCCAACGCCTAGTGCCTAGAGCCTATAGCCTGGTACTACTCATCACGCATTACGCGTCACGCATAACGATCCTGGATCTTGGATTTTGGATCAAATTTACCAGAAACCCGAAACTAGAAACTAGACTCTACTGCACCCCGTATAAAATCAATCTCGCTTCATCCGAGTAGTCCCTTCCCTCCCCTTCCCTGTAAAGAATGAGAGGCGGCTCTTCGATTATATCAGTAGCCGTCGATCCATTTATCGCTTCCATTAAAATAAACGCTGGGGGATCGTCTCTTCGGGAATGGACCTTGCGCACCCTTGTAGGCTCCATGCCATATTCCTTAACTGCCTCCACAAGATCATCCAGCCGTTCAGGCATATATATCCATGTGGACGTGCCTCCATCTTTGAGAAGACTCGAAGCCGCCCTGGCAAAGTCCACAACAGTGCCGAAGATCTCGTGCCGCGCTCCAGCACGGGCAGGGTCGGGGCTCAGCCTGCCGGAACCCAGCTTATAATAGGGGGGATTCGCAACTACCAGATCATATATTCCCGGAGTTTGTTTCCAGGACGGGGTTTTCAGATCCGCGCAGAGAAAATCAACATTCGAAAGTCCGCTCAACCCGGCGCCCTCAGATGCCTGGTGAACCAGCTCTTTCTGAATTTCGATACCCAAAACACTGCACTGTGGATTATCGTGGGCAATGACAAGACCAACCAGACCGTTGCCGCATCCAAGGTCTGCTACTTTCCACCCGGGGAGAGGCCCTGCGAAACGAGCGAGGAGTATCCCGTCGACAGAAGCCTTGACGCCTGTGGGACTCTGGACTATAAACAGCCCGCTGCCAGCGATCTCGTCAACAACCTTTTCCCTATTACTCAATCCAGAATTTTCCCTGTGAGATCGTAGGCAGAGCTTTCGGTGATCCTGACGCTGACAACATCTCCCAGAACCTGTGGGCGGTCCAGGTATACGACACCGTCGACCTCCGGAGCCTGACCTCTGTGGCGCCCGTAGGTTCCTTCCTCATCGGCACCTTCGATCACAACTTCCAGGTCCTTACCCACCAGAGCCTTCAGAAGTGCAGCTGACACATTCTCCTGAGCCGCAAGCAGGATATTCATCCTCTCCCTCGCGAGCTCGTGCGGCACCTGCCCGGGGAAGTCTGCCGCTAGTGTTCCTTCCTCCCTGCTATATGGGAAAACACCCAGATGATCGATCCTGGCGTTTTTCACAAACTGGAGCAGTTCATTAAAATCCTCTTCCGTCTCCCCTGGAAAACCTGTCATGAGTGTCGACCTGATAGAGACATCGGGTAGTCGGCGTCGCACCAGTTCAAGTACATCTCGTGCATCGGGCGCGTCCTCTCTGCCCATAAGGTCCAGTATCCTTGCCGAGACGTGCTGAAAGGGGACGTCCAGATACCGGCAGACCCGCTCATCAGACGCCATTACATCCAGTAGTTCCTCATCCACCCTGGAGGGATGTATGTATAGAACCCTGAGCCAGCAATCCCCCTCGATCTTCAGAACCTCCCTTAAAAGTCCTGAAAGGCTGCCCGTCGGGCCGTCGAGGCCGTATCTTCCGGAATCCTGGGAAACCAAGGTTATCTCACTGACATCCTGATCGAGGAGCCACCGAACCTCGTCGAGAATCGAGGAGATCTCCCTGCTCGAAAACTCCCCCCGAAGGCTGGGTATCATGCAGTAGGAGCAGTGGTTGGAGCACCCCTCCCCTATCTTGAGGTAGGCTCTGTGGTATGGAAAGCCTCTCAGCCGTGGGGGAAACTTGTCGTGCTCGGATCTTTTGATCGGTTTCTCCCCGGTTACAGCCTCAACAATACCCTCAAGATTTTTGGGATGAACGACCCCGTCTATTTCAGGGATCTCCTCCCTCAGATCCTCACCATACCGGCTCACCATGCATCCCGTAACAACAAGCCTGTCGGCTCTGCCTTCACCTTTTTGCTTTGCCAACTCAACGATCTGGTCCAAAGACTCCGTAACCGCTTCAGACAGGAATGCGCACGTATTGACAAGCAGACAATCTACCTCGTCGAAATCCTCCAGGATCTGGTAGCCCTGGGCGGCGAGATGGCCGAGCATTACCTCGGTGTCCACCAGGTTTTTGGAACATCCCAGACTGACAACACCTATTTTCTTTGTTTTTTTCATTTCGGGGGTATGCGGCGGTGATAATGGGCAATCTGCTGTGTTCTCGGTCATCGGAAATCCTCGATCACGCCAAGGGCGTGACGGCCTTGCATCTTACCCATTCTCCCTCTCCCTCGCCTTGTTTGTTGTTCCTAAGAATTTTTTTCACGTTGGACATTGGACGTTGGGCGTTGGATCCACCAATTCACTCCAGGGTCGGGCCTCGTGTCTGGCCTATTTTCTCTCGCCTCGTTATGGGCAATGAACTATCTGCTTATTAAACCCAAATTATCCTTGGAACCTGGAACCTGGAACATGGAACTCGTTCAATTACGGTTCAATCACTTCAGTACCTTCAGGCACATCCCATTTGAAGAGATCATCGGAAAGTTTGACATCAGTTTTGATATCTGAAAATTCGATAGTGGTGAGATTGCCCAGCCGGTGGTGGATGCGGATCCTCTCCAACAGTCCTGTCTGGACCGAGACGAGGATGCCGATCCTCTCGTAGGAGGTCCTTTCGTCTATGGGAAACAGGTCAAGGGCATATTTCCCCTCAAGGTTGTCCTTGCCCGGATAGACTGCAAACTGCTCCTCCAGGCCTTCAAGACCTCTCATGAAAGTCATGGGGCCCATCCTCATCTCCTGAAGGGACATCTCACGGCGAACGACCTGGTTCCTGCTGGGAGTGAATATCCAGACAAGATTGTCGTTGATCACAACCCGGTGTGGCCTCTTGCCCTCATAGTCCCACCTCATCTTTCCCGGAGGCATAAAGGACATTAGCCCCTCTTCACTGGTGCTCACCCCTACACCGGGCCTTTCCTCAAACTGTAAGAACTTTGCCCTCAGGCTGGTTATGGACCTGTAGGTTGATTCAAGCAGATCAAGGGCTGTGCGGACTTCGTCTTTTTTGCCGAGCCCCCTTGCAGGAGATATCAGAAAAAGCAGGACGATGACGGCAACGGAAAACCGCCTCATTCGATCTCGATCCTCTTCAGGACAGGCCTTGCCTTGGCACCGTCGGGGGGGCCAACGATACCCTCGGATTCCATCTTCTCCACCATTCTGGCGGCGCGATTGTAACCCACCTTGAACCTGCGCTGGATCATGGAGGCGGAAGCATATCCCCTTTCGAATACAAACTTGAGGACTTCATCGTATTTCTCATCCGCCTCGTGTTCTTCTGTAGTCCTTGAGGGAGCCTCGTAATCGAACACGTCATCTCTGTACTCCGGCCTCGCCTGGCCCCTGAGGAAACGCACTGTCCTTGCCACTTCCTCTTCGCCGACAAAAGAGCCGTGCACGCGGACCAATCGCGAAACTCCGGACTGTACAAAGAGCATGTCACCGCTACCCAGGAGCTGCTCCGCTCCGTTCTGGTCGAGGATAACCCTGGAGTTGGCCTTGTCGAAGACCTTGAACGCCATCCGGCCTGTAATATTAGTCTTTATATTTCCGGAAATTATGTCAACGGAAGGCCTCTGAGTACCAATTATGAGGTGTATGCCAGCCGCCCTTGCCATCTGGCCCAGCCTGGCAATGGTCTCCTCCACCTCCCGCGGGGCTGTCATCATGAGATCTGCGAGTTCGTCGATCACTATAACGATATGCGCCAGGTGGGGATCGTCGTGTTCCGGCGGCTCCTTTGCCTTGGCCATCTTCTTATTGTATCCGTTTATGTCTCTGACCTTGTGTGACGCAAGGAGCTGAAATCTCCGTTCCATCTCCACTACTACCCACCTCAGGGCGGCCGCGGCCTTTTTAGGCTCCATCACCACGGGCGCCAGCAGGTGCGGAATCCCCTCGTAAGGCGACAGCTCCAGCATTTTGGTGTCCACCATGAGGAAACGAACCTCTTGCGGCGTCAGGTTGTAGATCATGCTCAGTATCATGGAGTTTATGGCAACGCTCTTTCCGGTTCCCGTCGCCCCCGCCACCAGAAGGTGGGGCATCCCACCCAATTCGGCTACAAAAGGATCTCCAGAAGGGTCTTTACCAATGGCAAGCTTAAGCATCCCCTTTGCCATTTTGAATTCTCTCGAGAAGAGAACCTCGCGTAACACAACGAGTTCCGGTATCTTGTTGGGGACCTCTATCCCCACCACCGACTTGCCCGGAACGTGCCTCACAACCCGAACAGCAACACCCCCCATGGCCAGGGAAAGATCGTCTTCGAGCTTGGCGATGGCAGAAAGCTTTGTCCCCGGAGAAGGCTCGTATTCGAAGATGGTGATAACCGGGCCGGGGTTTACAGCCGTCACCTGGCCCTGAACCCCATAATCCTTGAGTTTCTTTTCCAGTATCTGGGATCGCTTTATCTGTTCCTTTTCGCTGATAGCTGCTGAGCCCATCTCAGGTGGATCCAGAAGCTCCATGGGTGGCAGCGTAAAGTCCCCCTTAGGTCTGGGCAGGGCGGCGAATTCCTCCTGGGTCGGCTCTGATAGTTTTTTCTTTAATATCCTCTCAGTCTTCTTGACTACCGGAGGCTGTTTCCTTTTAGTCTGGGTCTCTTTGACCTTCGACACCGCCCTGTGGCGGCGTGTGCGTTCCTTCCGTATTGTAATCAACCTGCCGATACTGCCGAAAACTCCCGCCACTCCCTTTCCGGCAATCTTCATCGAAACGTTAGTGAGCATGACAGCCGATATGAAGATCGTGGCAATAGCGAGGATATACGCGCCTGGTACGTTCAGGAAACGGACCATAAGACTGGAAAGAAGGTTCCCGAGAATACCGCCGGCCTCCCGACCCGCAGCTCCTACCACAACAGTTTCACCTATCCTGAGCTGCAGCAGGATACAGGCGGATATCAGGAATAACAGACTGCCACTTGCCCTCAGCAACCACCCACTCCATTTTGGAGCAAGGAAACGGGTGATCCCCAGGAAAAAGAGGAGGACCGGTATGAGAAATCCTCCCCAGCCAAATAGCTGAAGGAGAAAATCGGACAGGTAGGCTCCCACAACACCGCCCATGTTGTTGACAGCGTCACCGGCCCCGGTACTGTTTAATGAGACATCCTGGGGAGAGTAGGATTTAAGGGAAACAAGAAAGTAGAGTCCTGCTGCCGTGAGGAGAATGCCTGTTATTTCCCTGAAGCGGGAGTGTAGAGGTATTGTTGCTTTTTTTCTGTTTTTTTTCTTTGTCATCTGCCTGCTTCGACTCTCGCACCCGCCGTCTTCAGTTCTTATTTTCAGGTAAGTGAAACTGTATCGAGATTGGAAATTGGAAATTGGAAATTAAGTTCTTTAGTAACAACATATTAGATACACATATATCAATTACTAAATTGATAGAAAATTCCCAATCTCCAATATCTAATTTCTATTTTCGGGGCAGGAGACCAATAAGTCTACTGCCTAAACAGATACCAGAAATACCATAGAAAGTGAACCGAGTACCAGGCAGTAAAGTGCGAAAGGCAGCAGCTTTCCCCTGGCCAGAACACGCATGAGAACCGCGATGGAGAGCCATCCGGTGATCGCGGCAGCAACGGCCCCGGCTGCGTATATCCTGATATCGCCAGTACCGGCCAGGGCTCCAGCCTCCAGGAAAAGTGCGCCAGCCACCGCCGGAATGGACAGAAGGAAGGAAAATCTGGCCGATTCAGTGCCTGAAAAACCCAATAGCATTGCTGCACAGATAGTAGACCCTGACCGTGAGATTCCAGGAACTATCGCCAAAGCCTGAAATATACCCACAAATAGCGCCGCGGCAGCCCCCATCTGGAAGATCTCCCTGCTGCCCCCGCTGAATTTCGAGGCTGCAAGGAGAAGAACGCCGGTTACCAAAAGTCCACCGGAGGCAACCATCGGCGACCTGAACATACCCTCAATTGATTCGCTGAAAAAGACGCCGACTATACCCACCGGCACACTCCCCACGATTATCACCGCCGGGAGTCTCCACCCGCCCTTTCCCGGCCTGGCGAGACCGGAAACGATATCAACGATGTCTCTCCAGAAGTAAGCCAATACCGCCAGAAGCGTACCTCCGTGGAGGAGAACATCAAAGGCGGCTGGGGGGGCTGTGAAACCGGGGATGAGAGATTGTGCCAGCACCAGGTGGCCGGAACTGGAGACAGGGAGAAACTCTGTCAGTCCCTGAATGATACCCAGAAGAATGATGGCAAGAGAATTTTCCATCACTCCTCGATAATGACTGTTACAACTCTTGGCTTTTTCTTAAGGGCCCTGCGAAAGACACCCCTGACCTTGATCCTGATCTCCTCCTTCAGATCATCACGGTTGACCCTGAGAGATCTTGCGGTCTTCAGTATCCCTAACACTTCTTTTACAGCATTCTCTTCCAGACCCTCTGCCGACTCTTCCGAGATCACACCGACACTGTGAACCATAGGCCGAAATGAAGACCTTCCATCCATATCTACACCGGCCACAACAACAACCAGGCCCTCCCTTGCAAGCCTTCTCCTGTCCCTCAACAGTTCATCATTCAGGTCTCCGACTGTATCTCCGTCTACGAGAAGCCGGCCTGCTGCCACCGGCCTGCCCAGGGCAGCGCCCTTATCGGACAGCTCAAGAACGTTTCCAGGTTCAAGGATAAAGATATTGTCCGCCCCGACACCGGCCTCCCGGGCCAGATTAGCGTTCGCCGTCAGCTGACGGTACTCGCCGTGAAGGGGAATGAAATACTTCGGCTTTGCCGCCTCGATAACAGTTTTTATCTCATCTCCAGTACTGTGACCGGAGACATGGACCATTGCCGAGTCCTCTGTAAGTACGACGACTTCCTTGCGGAAGAGCTCATTGATGATCTGTCCCACTGACAGCTCATTCCCGGGGATGATCCTTGATGAGAAGACCACTGTGTCGCCTTTTGTGATTTTGATCTTGCGGTGCTCGTCACGGACTATTCGACTGAGGGCAGCGAGGGGTTCTCCCTGGGTCCCCGTGGTCAGAAAAACAGCGTCTCCATACTCTTTTTCGTCAAGATCCTCAATTTGACAGACTGTCCCTGGAGGATACACAAGGTAACCGAGCTGCTGCGCAAGAGAGCAGTTTTGAACCATACGCCTGCCCTCCATTATGACTTTTCTGCCAAGTTTGTGGGCCGCTGCAAGGACCATCTGGACCCGATGTATGTGAGAGGCAAAAGTCGCAATAAATACTCGGCCCGGTGCCTGGGAAATTATCTCCTCAAGGACCTTTCCCACCTCCTGCTCGGGTGGAAGAAATCCCCGCCTGTCGGAGTTTGTGCTGTCTGCCATGAGCACAAGGATGCCTTCGTCTCCCAGTTCCCTGAAGCGGTCAAGGTCGGTTTTGTGACCGTCCAGGGTCTGTGCTTCCATCCTGAAGTCTCCTGTGTGCAACACAGTTCCCAATGGGGTAGTGATGGCCAGGGCCGCGCAATCGGGAATACTGTGGCTCACTCTGACGGTTTCCACGGAAAACGGACCACATTTAACTGTATTTCCAAAGAGCAGCTGCACGAAATCCGGTTCTGTATGATCCATATTCAGATAGTTGTCGATAATCCTTGCCCGTGCCAATGCAATAGTAAAGGCAGTACCGTAGACCGGCACATCAAGATATCGGATCAGGTACGGAAGAGCAGCAATGTGATCGTCGTGTCCGTGGGTAAGGAAAACAGCTTTCACTCTCTGGCTGTTCTCAATCACGTAGGAAAAATCTGGAAGTATCTGGTCCACTCCGGGCATGTTTCCCTGGGGTATCTTGATGCCAGCGTCCACCACTATCATATCATCACCGAACTCCACTACCATGGAGTTCATCCCGAATGTACCAACACCTCCAATGGGAATAATACGAAGAACAGGACTATTCACACCCAAACTATCGCCCTCCCTTCACGACATCAAGAACCCGATTGGAAAGCTCTGCAAACTGGGAGACCTCCAGGCCTTCTGCACGTACGGTGTGGATGATCTTCATCTCCTTAAGAATCGTGGCCAGATCCTCTTTTTTCAGGCCCTCGATCCCCGAACTCAGGCTGTTTATCAAAGTCTTTCGCCTCTTTCCAAAGGACGCGCGTATCACATTCCTCGTGAAATTCCAGTCTGTGAGGGGAAACAGGGGTTCTGATGACAGGTCCCATCTCATTAGCGCTGAATCGACCTTTGGAGGCGGCAGGAAGACATCTGGAGGGATCTTTCTGACAATCTTTGGCCGGCCGAAAAGCTGGCTGACAACGGCCAGGATCCCATACTCCTTCGTGCCGGGATGGGATGTCAAACGGCGGCCTACCTCCCACTGCATCAGGAAAACAGCTCTCAGTATGCGGCTTCTGTGCTCCAGGGCCCTGAATATCACCTGCGTGGAAACAGAATAGGGCAGGTTCCCCATCAGAACCGTTCGCCTGCCGGATGGGACCAGCTCATCCCACGGCACTTTGAGTATATCCCCCCTGACGAGGCGAAACGAGCTTACATTCGAGAATTCATCTTCAAGCCTGTCAGCCAGGGAATGGTCTATCTCGACCCCGATGACCGAGGCCCCTGTTTTTAGAATTACTTCAGTCAATTTCCCGGTTCCGACACCCACTTCGAGTACAGTATCATCAGGAGTGAGATCGGCGGATTTAACTATAAGGGCGAGGAGATTCCTGTCGTGGAGGAAGTGCTGACCGAAGGGGGGTTTGATCTGATTCATATGATTGACATTTACCGTTTCATGAGCTTATAACACGTTTCATGTCCAGAAAATCTCGCTTTCATGCGCGTTTATACCCCACTGCAGCCGCTCTGGCAATACTGGTGCTGTTTACCGGGTGTAGACATATCGCTGCCCTGCCTTCTCATCAAGCTCCCAAACCTGCCAGGGCCCAGCCCACGGTATCAGGTCCAGAGCCTGAAAAAGCCCCTCTCCGTGTCCCTGTCGCCAAACCCGGCAAAGTCCTGACATATTCACTCAGCCCCGATCAGGAACGGGAACAGCTCATGGCCTACCAGGAGGCAGTGAAGCTATTCAGGGAAGAGGGAAAGGCTAAACAGGCATCCCAAATGCTCAGAGCGTTCGGGCGGATGCATCCTGAAAGCCCATATGCAGATAATGCCCTCCTGGAATTGTCCCGTATTCAAATGCACCTCGGCAGCGGGAAAAAGGCTATTTCAACCCTTAGGAACCTGCTTCACAAATTTCCAACAAGTCCGCTCAGGAAAAGAGCCTTCATTGAGCTTGGAACGATCCTCTCGGACCAGGGCAAATACAGAAACAGCAATGAGGCCCTGGAAAGCATTATGTCACTGAATCCCCTACCTGAGGAGAAATTCGAGGCCCTCAGACTTAAATCAAAAAATTATATAAAAATGAGAAATCGCGTCGAGGCCGTATGGACAGCCATTGAGGCTTATCGCTGGGCCGAAACTGGTATTATCCGCGAAAAAGCCCGCCTGGTTATCATCGAAGCCGCCGAAACCCTCAAGGACAGAGAACTGGAGGAGATACTTGCAAACTCTGACGGAAGCTCTCCCCTCGGGGTAGTGGCCATGACCAGTGTCGAAAGGACAATTGCCAGAGAATCTTATGATGAAGCCATGAATGAACTGATGGGCCTTTTAATCGACTATCCTGATCAGGTTTCCCGGAATCGTATTGACACCGCCTTTGTCCTGCTAAAAAGCAGGCTTCTTGTAAAGAGTAATACTGTAGGCGCTATTCTGCCACTAACCGGCCGATTTTCAGTATACGGGGAAAAAGCCCTGCAGGGGATACAGGCAGCTTTTGGATTTCTTTCACCCCTCTCAGACACTAACCCCGAACTGGCCATCAATCTGGTTGTAAAGGATTCGGGCGCAGATCCATTGAAAGCTTCACAGGCTGTTCGGGATCTTTCGGAAACGGAGCAGGTCCTTGCTATAATCGGCCCTCTTTTTTCAAGGACTTCAAGGGCGGCTGTAGAGGCAGCGGTAGAATCAGGAACTCCCCTGATATCCCTTTCAGCGGATCCCTCCATCCCCGAGATGGGAGACAATATCTTCAGGCGAAGCATTACCGATGCTCAGCAGGTAAAAGTACTCGTCGAGCTTGTTCACAGCCGCCTTGCCATGAACCGTTTCGCCTTTCTTTATCCGGATAACGCCTACGGCAGGGGACTGATGAACCTTTTCTGGGATGAACTGGACAGGAGGGGCGCAATTGTAGTCGCAGCAGAGAGCTTTCCTGCCGGCGAAACGGATTTCGGCCCGCAGATACGTGCCATAGCAGGACTCAACAGGCCACTGACGGAAGATCAACTGATCCTTAAGGAAGCAGGTCAGAAGATCGAGCTGGAACCGATAATCGATTTCGACGCGCTCTTTATTCCAGCCGATTTTCAGACTGTTGGCCTGCTGGCACCGCAACTGGCATTTTACGATGTTACAGAAGCGCTGATCCTGGGAGCTGACGGCTGGAACAACCCCTGGGTCGTTGAATTAGGGGAACACTATGTTGAAGGGGCCCTTTTCACCGGCAGTTTCTTTCCGAATATCAGGAACGAGACTGTCAGGGACTTCATACAGACCTACTGGCTAAGCTTCGGCGAAGATCCACAGCCTCTGGCGGCCCAGGCATACGATGCGGCGCTTATTATCCGGTCTGCAATTGAGAGCGGCAGCGCCGGGGACAGGATATCGCTCATAAAATACATCAATGAGCTGTCGGAATTCCCCTCTGCAGAAGGAGATCTCACAACTGACAAGGACGGCGATATTGTCCAGCAGCCCTACCTGCTTACCATCAACTCGGGGAATATTGAGAAGTTCAAGATTGAAATTGATTAAATCGTCGTTCAACGTTTAATGTTCAATGTTCAACGTCAATGAACGAAATATTTCCTGAAATCTGAGAATTTCATCTAACTCCTATAAATGTCTTATAACAACGTTCAACGTTTAATGTTCAACGTTCAACGTCAATGAACGAAATATTTCCGCAAATCTGAGAATTTCATCTAACTCCTACAAATGCCTTACAACAACGTTGAACCTTGAACGCGCTAGATCATAGTCCTTTCACTAGACCCTCCCAGCAGCAGCCAGATGAAGAACGGTCCCCCCAACAGGGCGGTGATCACGCCCACAGGAATTTCGGCAGGCGCTATGACTGTGCGCGCAAGAGTGTCGCACAACGTCAGGAATATACCCCCAAAGAGGATTGTTGCCGGAGTCAGGTAACGGTGGTCCGGACCGACGAAAATTCTACATATATGGGGTGACATCATCCCCACGAAACCTATCGGGCCGCAGACCGCCACAACACCTCCCACCATGAGGGACGCCGCGAAAAACAGGGTGCGCCTTACCTTCACCACGTCCACACCTCTACTAGCGGCTATCTCCTCTCCGGTGGTGAGCAGATTCAGTTCGTTTGTCAGGTACAGTACACAGGCAGCACCAATGGCGACAAAGGGAAGGATCCTCCAGACGGACGCGAATCCAGCCACTTCCAGACCCCCCATCAGCCATCGTATTATCCGGAAGGTCTGTGTAAAATCACTGATGTACTGGGTAAAGAGGATCACGCTGGAAAAAAAGAAGCTTACAGCCACACCCGCAAGAAGCATTGTACCTATTGAAAACCCCTTCCTGGCTCTGGTTATTCCATAGACAAGAAAAATCGACATGAGAGCCCCCCCGAAGGCCGACACGCTTGTCCCGGGGATACCGAACACCGCCACCGGGAGGCCGAAGCGTATATAAGCCACAGCACCCAGGGCCGCGCCTGATGACACTCCCAGGGTAAACGGGGTTGCGAGCGAGTTTCTGAATATGGCCTGGAAAACCATTCCGCTGATGGCCAGCGCCGCACCGGCAAGGAAGGAGACAGCGACTCTTGGCACCCTTAATTTCCAGAAGATCTCCCCTTCCCTCCCCGACCCGGCAAGATCAAAGACAGCCGCTAAAGGTGTCAGTTTCATCCCGACAAGCGGGGCAATCATAATGACTGCCAGGGCGGCGAAGCAAAGCACAAGGATCACGGAATTCTTTTTTTGATTCATCTTCAAATTAGTTGGTGGTTAATATTCCATATGGTCGTAAAAAGTCCATCCGTGGCTTTTTACTCCGCGTAAAGCGAAAAGTGTCATTTTCACTTTCCTCACAAATCAACAACTTGCGGTGCAAGTCATTGATTTGGGCGCCCCTCAATGGGCGCGTTGATGACTTCTTGCGAAGTCATCATACAGGCCTGCCTTCGGCTGGAGTTTCTGGTTTCCCTTCGACTCACCAATTAATGCTCTGGACAGGCTAGTTTCTAGCAAACAATTAACCATCAAACATTGCCCCCTCCCCTTATGTTCCCCTCCCGCCAGGGGAGGGGAGTAAACGCCGACACTCCGGCACGCCGTTACCCCGATACGTATCAGGTGCTCCTGCGAAGGCGAGTGATTACACTCAAAAACCAGGCCTGTTACATATATATTCATCCGAGGTTCTGGAGTTTATGCTCTACCCGGAACGACATAAGGTTTTCCCGTAACCGGGTGTTCTGCCATAATAAAATTCCTCTCGAAAATATCTTCCAGGACCATGTTGTCCATTATCTCCCCTGGAGAACCCCAGAAAGCCACCCTCCCATCCTTGAGAGCAAGTACGCGGTCGCATTCAAGGGCGGCGATATTGATATCGTGGGTAACGGAAACGATTGTCACACCCGACTCCTCATTCAGCCTGGAAAGGGTGCTCATAACATCATCGGAGTGCCTGGGATCGAGAAAGGTTGTCGGTTCGTCAAGAAGCAGGGTTTGTGCTCCCTGGGCAAGAGCCGCGGCGATGAAAACCTTCTGACGTTCGCCGCCGCTGAGTGTCTCCATGTGGCGGTTAGCAAACTCCAGCGTACCCGTGACGCCCATTGCTTCAATCGCCGCCTCCCTGTCCTTTTCCTTGATCGAGGAGAAGGGGCTCAGGTGAGGATACCTTCCCATCAATACAAACTCTCCTGCCGTAAATGCAAAAGGCCCTGCCTCAGCCTGGGGTACATAACTTATCAGCTTGGCAATCTCTTTTCTTGAATAAGTATCGAGAGGTTTCCCGTTAAGGGCTACACTTCCATCTCCTTCAGCATATATCCCCACAAGACACTTAAGAAGGGTCGTCTTTCCCGCGCCATTGGGCCCAATTATTGACAGATATTCCCCCGCTGTTACGTCAAAGTTGAGATCCCGGAGTATCTGAGCCTTGCCGAAGGAGAAGCTGAAATCCTTAACAGAAAACAGTGTCGGGATTTTCACATAGCCTCCCAGTCGATCTCCGGATGAAGCACCTTTGCCATCTTCTCCAGTAGAAGAATAAACCTTGGTCCGGGAACCACAACGAAATCCTCCACAAAAATGTGTAAGCGTTCTTTCTCGATGGCGTCCACAGATGGAATGGAGCGCCACTTTTCGGTTATCTGCGCCACCCTCTCAGCCTCTTTCGCATCGGGCAGCATTTCGACAATAACTTCAGGGTTCAGCCTGACCACACCCTCAACCGATAGTGCCGGAAATTTCAGGGTTTTGTCCTGATATGCGTTCTTACCGCCGGCCAGTGTGATCAATTCATCGTAGAAGCCGTCCCTGCCGGAGATGTAAACAGCTCCTATGCTTCCCCTATCCATACCCCGGCCTATGGCAACCATCACCCGCGGCCTGCTCTTTTCTCTCGTTGCCATGGAGATCCTCTCCACCCTTTTTTCCAGGTCGGCAACCAGTTCAGCTGCCGCTGCTTCAACTTCCAGCACTCTGCCGATGGCCCTTATTGAATCGAGTATCCCGCCAACGGAACTATGGTCCACTGACATGACCTGGATACCAAGGCCGGAGAGATAGGCCCCTGGTTCGCCGTGTTCCGTCAGGAGGATCACAATGTCCGGTTCCATAGCCAGTATGGCTTCGTAGTTGATATCGAAGTAACCGCCTACCTTCTCTATGCCCGCGGTCTCCGGTGGAAAATCGCAGTAGCGGGTGATTCCCACCACCCTTCCCCCCGCGCCCAGAGAAAACAGGACCTCGGTTATGGAAGGGGCAAGGGAGATGATCCGTTTATGGGCGAAATTTTCATCTTTTGTCTCCAGGGATATCTTTGCTGCAGACGGCGTCGCTGTGCCCCTCTCGGTCAGGGAAACACTTGCGTAAAGGCCAGCCACCAGGAACAGGACAGCGAGCGCGGAAAGTGTATATTTAAGCCGCACGGCCGCCACCTCAATCCTCCAGCCTGAAGCTGAAGGCGATCTTCCTGTTGCTGGTAACGAGGAGACCACTTTCCGATGCTGGTCGGAACACAGCTGATCTGAGCGATCTACTTGCGGCTTTATCCAGGCGTGGGTATCCGCTGGACTGGACTACTAATATTTCCCCCACAGTGCCGTCAGAATAGATAAGGAAGGAAAGAGTCACAGTTCCCTCTTCACCCTTTCTGCGCGATGACAGGGGATAAGGGGGTCTTGGCAGGGTGGTCGCTACCGGAGGAAAGTATATAAGGCCCGCGTTGGCTTCACTTCCCTGACCCAGAATGCCGGCCGGAAGGCTGTTTCCAGCGTAAGCGGTAACTGCAATGGGCTTCGAGTCTTGGACTTTGGATTCTGGATTCTGAATTCTGAATTCTGAATTAAGTTGTTGGTTGTCAGCCGTAAGTTCATCAACCATATCGCGAGACGATTTCTCTTCGATCGCAGATTTTACTTCCTCCACATTGAACGTTGAACGCCTGGCACGCCATAGGCGTGGTTGAATCTTGAACGATTCCTCTTCACTCCTGGATTCTGCATTCTGGATTCTGACTTCTGAATTCTGGATTCTGGATTCTGACTTTAGAATAACGGATTTTGGACCCGACACCTGCACCAGCGAAACATACATCACCTCCGCTTTGCCCGGGCTGCCGCCCTGGAGTCCCATCCCAGTTCCGAACAGAAGCAGGACCATCGCGTGCAGGACGATTGAAATGCATACAGGTATCTTCAGACTGGCAAGCCAGCCTGAAGATGGAGTTTCCAGTTTCTGGTTTCTGGTTTCTAGTGTGTCCAAAATAAAGAATTTTCCTCTATAGCTCTGTGGTTAAACCCAAGCTCTGTTTTTTCTCTGCGGCCCCCTGCGTTAAAAGCTTTTGTCTGTTTTTATAAGGATAAACGATTCACCCTCCCCCTGCCCCTCCCGTCAAGGGAGGGGAGTAAACCCCGACACCCCGATACTCCCTTACTCCGTTTCAAGTGACTCAGCGCACTACGCATTGCGCTCTACTCAACGCT
>SDBU01002597.1_pt1 | contig 23809 bp, 29 predicted proteins | sample 2277071 | NCBI WGS metagenome assembly SDBU01 (sample SAMN10397929, study PRJNA504765) | marine sediment metagenome | isolation source: marine sediment core GS08_GC12, 126 cmbsf | place: Arctic Ocean: Gakkel Ridge, Loki's castle | collected 2008 | reverse complement strand
ACGGAGAGCAACACGGCATACGGACGTTGCGCGAGGTTTCGTGACGTCTTGTGATGTTTCGTGACGTTTAGGAACGCCAGGCCTTGCCGTCCTTCCGCCGTCTTCTTTCGCTGCCGGAGATTTCAGGGAACACCATCCCGAAAATACCTGCACCACCGGCGAATTGCATAACGCCCAATCCGATGGGTGTAATTTCGATATCTGTTTGCCCGAGGCGTCGCTTTTTTCTGGGTTCACTCAACGTCATGTCCTTTCTCCACAATTAGGATTCTGCATCGTCGATCTATCGGAACTCCCGATATTCCGATTAGGAATTATTTTGCTTAATTTTATAACAAAGTTTCTGTCCCTAGAATCTTCAAGAATTTTATTTATACGTTCAGCCCTTGCTTTTTCTTTACCGTAGAGTACTGTTGCTTCTCTTCCTATTACTCGGGCTTTGTCTTGAATCTGTTCTTGTTGGTCTAATTGTGCTTTGAATACAGCAGTCATTTGCTTACGTGCTTGATACTCAGCACCAGTATTCTCTGCTGCATTGGCTGATGCCATAGCCATTTTCGCCATGGCTTTAGCTTCACCAAGATATTCAACAGCGACGTCTGTTTTGCCTTCACGAAATGCGTGTCCTGCCTCGCGGATAAGCGATGCTGATCTTGTATTAGCAGCGGCACTTTTCTTTAATGCATCTGCACCTTTGATCGACATTTCAAAATCGAAACCAGAAATTTCACGCTGAATATCAAAAATCTTCTTTTGACTACTCTCAATAGTGTCTGCAGAGTCTGCGATTTTATCTTCAATTGCATCAATAAAAGTATCCCACGCACTACTCCTATCACTTAACTGTTGTTTCAAAATTCCAGATATAAATTCTTCTTTTTCTCTTGCGGTTTCTTTGATTTCTGACATACCCTTTTTGCGCATTATAAGATATTTTTGAAATTCAGCAAACTGCTTACCTAATTCATCAATTTGTAATTCAGTTAAATCACTAGCGTCTTTCTTAAGTTGTGCAGCAGCTTTTTTCTGTTCTGTCATTTGTCGTTTTAACTTAGTACTCGCAGAAGCATACATTTCATTAAATTGCGCTGTTAATACACCGATAACTGTGGCCATTCCTGCAAATATCGCGACCCAAGGGAAAAATACAGCAGCTAAAGCTATTGCTCCAACAGTTAAAATTCCAACAGCTACAGTAAGACCCTTTACGATATTAACAGCACCACCAAAAGTCTTGAAAACCTTATTAACAACCTCTAGTGCATCACGTCCAAAATCAAAAACAATTACATTTTTTAACGCTGTTAATTCAAGCTCTACTTGTTTGGCATTTGTCTTAAAAATCAATTCCTTTGCTTCAAGTATATCTTCGGCACCTGCTTTTTTAAGAGCTTCTAAAGTTTTTACATACTTTTCAGTTGCTTCATTAGTCAAACCCATAACACCACGAATTGCACGAACACGACCAAAAACAAGACCCAAAGCTTCTGCTGTGTCTCCAGCTTCATCTCTTAATTTTTGTAAAAATCCTTGGAAACCGTAAGCTTGAATACCAGCTTCAGCAGACGCTATACCCATTTCATCCATTAGCTTTTTAAGAGCGTCTGTTGGCCTAATCAATTTAAGCATAATATTCGTTGTTAGTGTTGCTGCTTCATTATATTTCAGACCAGAAATTGTTAAAGTAGCAAGAGCAGCATTTGCTTCATCCAAACTAATACCCATTTGTCCAGCAAGAACATACACGCGACCAATAGTATTAGCAAATTCCTCACCACGCAAACGTCCTAATTCAATAGTTTTGAAGAGCTTACCACTAATAGTTGCAGCTTGATTTGCAGCGTAACCAAAAGAATTTATTGTTGAAGACAATAAATTGACCGCAGCGTCAGCACTCATTACAGCACCGATTGATAAATCAGCAGCATCTCTGAAAAACTCAAAAGATTCTGTACCTTGTGCCACTTGGTTTGATAGTGTTTGATACACACCTTCAGCTACAACATCACGTTGAATACCGAATTCATCAGATAATCTACGTACAGCATCAGCAACACCTTCAAAATCAGCACGTAGAGTTGGTGCGATAGTTTGAATTTCAGCTAACGCAATCTCTAAGTCCATAGCCTCTTTTATACTATCAGAAAGGGCACTAGTGATTTTAGAAATTGCTTGATGGATAGTTTGAATAGCAAAGATACGAGCCATACTTTGCCAACTAAGCATCATTTGCTTAGCAGCTTTCTTTGTTTTCTTTGCAGTATCATCTACAGCACCGCCTGTATCTTTGGTGCTTTTAATAACTTTCGCAGTAGATACAATAAGATCATTTTGTGCTGATACAACACCACGTTCAGCATTAGATAACTGTCCTAAAGTTGTGTCTACGCTTTTAGCAGCAGTATTAAAAGTAGTTGTACTACCAGCAGCACCCATCATAGCTGTGGTATAACTAGTTAATTGGGCATCCAATTTAACTAGTGTGCTGATTGCTTGACTTGCGTCAAAACCTAATACTGTTTTGAGTTCATCTGCCATTAGATTGTTCTGACAAAAGGTTTGAAAGTGACAGTGGGTAAATTTATGTCTCTTGCAATCGCTCTAAAAGCTTCCGAACCAGCAAACAACGAGAACCAAGGTGCTGAAGGACTACCACCACTCGGTGATTTTCTATACTCTTGTAAAGTGTAATGTGGTACTTTCGTAATTATAGTGATTGTAAAATCAGTGTCTGTTATGGTTTTTATTGCAGTTCCAAGAGCACGACCTTGAGGTACACGACTTTTAACTTTTGGATTAATAACAACTCTACCGCCGACCATCTCTGATACTGCAAGCAATGAAGCTCGTGACATACCTGACCAAACGGGAACTCGACCTGTTACTGCTCGTAACCACTCTTGAACATACTCGTTAAGTTTTGATTCAAGAAGTGTGCGTAACTCAGCTTCCCATGCTTTAAGGTTGAGTTGTGGTCCCGTAAAGTGGCCAGTAAATTTCATCGTAATGCAGCTTCCATGTTTTCTACACTTTCCATCTCACGAATTTGGTAATAACCTATAGCGTCACTTTGTACATCTAGACTACAATCATCCCACGATTCTTTGACACCTGGCGGTCTTATTCCAATTTCAACACAGGCCCGCCAAATAGCGTAGAGTTCTTTCCTACCTTTTGGAAGGATTATTCTTCGACTGCTACCTGCTGCGAAAGTAAAAAACGTTCACGTGCCGCTTCAATTTTTTCTTCACTTAAAGCATTAGCGTTCACAACACCAGCTGTAATTCGCTGAGTTTCAACAGCACTAAAACCTGAACTTTTCAATTCAGATTCTAACTTCAACCAAGTTGAAGGATCATTGACTTTTACATCTTCCCATTCTAGGCCTTCCGTGGCCTCTAATGACGTAAGGATCATCCAAGCCATACGTTGTTCACCCCGCCGTTCCATAGCTTTCAAATAATTTTTATCTTTTAATTGCGGCACATCCACCCCATCAATCTTACGTAATGGGGGTTTGGGCATTGGACACATCTTTTCAAATGGTCCCATATCCTGGACTGCACGTGCTTTGAAAATAATGTCGTCACCATCACCCCGCGGAATAGGAATGATCTCGACATTAACACCTTCAATTTTCTTTCCTTTAATTTTCAAGTTAAATACTCCCTTGCTTAGGAACCTCGGGTTGCAGTTGCCTCAACGGCATTACATTTACCAGTACACGAAATCTGCGAATCTTTGAGATTATGATCTAACTTCTCGTGACGGAAGTATGGGAGCGCGATCTTTTCACTGTTCGTACCACCACATTGAGGATCATAATGGACTTCGAGATCAACACAATACTCTTCGCATGCATCACTAGAAGTAGTGATCCACGCGGAGGCTTCACCGCGTTGCTTCAAAGCGTCTTCAATCGTTGGAACAGCACTATCAGTAACAGCCGTAATGTACTCCCAAACAAAATCAAAAGCAACGTCCATGGGCACGTCGTCACCAGGTCGAACAGTGTCAAGATTCCCTCGATTGAGAATATAATCACGGTTCTTCGTCTCAGAGTACGTCATATTACCCTCACCAATTCTGACAGCCAAGAGATTGCCAGTAAAGGTAACGTCACCACTAGATTCAACAATTTCAGCCAATCCAGCCGTAAGAGTAATCGTTGTCGTATTAGTAGCAGACACACCAGGTGTCGTATTGGTGAAGGTTTCAGAGCCTGCACCAGTTAAGCTAGAGGTCCAAGTAAGACCAGTAACCGGCTGATCGCCCATATCATCACCAAAAGTGAGGATCATGTCAGCCGCTGGAGATGTAACAACAACATCATTAAAACCAATTCCATCCAAAGCCTGAAGTTCAAGCTCAATCGTTTCATCAGATGCATCATAGGCAATTGCATTAGTAGTCTGACCACCGTAAGTGATTGTATAATCACCACCGGACGCCGTATCCAAGAAGATTGTCCAGACCGCATCGGTCCCACCACTGGTAGCTCTCGAAGCAACGATGTACTCCGTATCAGTACTATCATTACTGAAATGTACAGACATTCCAACAGGAATGACAAGATTACAACCAGTAAGAGCAACCGTCGTTTCATCCGCTGGCTCTTCATCTGTATTAGTCACAGCACTAACATCGGATTGTCCACCATAACCATCTCGTACGTAAAAATCAGCTTGCTTCAGATCAATTGGAGCAAAAGCTGCAAATTGGGTTTTTGCTTTCAGAAAGCGCATAACGTTTTCTCCTAGAAGATGTTGTTACTTTTTAGCCCTTAACAAGTAGCCCGCAGCCGCGATTAATCGCTCTGGGTTATCCTTGAAAAGTCCTAAGACTCGATTACAGCCAACACAAAGAAGACCCCGCACAGAATCTTTCTTTTTACTATGATCGTGATCAACACAAAAATTGTCATGCGATTTACCTGGATTAACCGTTCCACAAATTGCACATTTGTTATTTTGTTGTTTTAACAATTTTTCATAATCAGCGATTGTAATACCGTATTTACGCTTATATTCTCGCTCTCTTTGACACCATAAGCAAAGTGCTCCAGCCATTTTTCGGCCATTGGCTTGAACTGTAAATTCATAAAGTGGCTTAATCTGCTTGCAATCAATACAATATTTTGTATTTTCAGACTCAAGTTTTTCTCGTCGAGCAAACTCTTTCTTTGACAACATACTTTACTCCGTTAGGTGCATTCTGTACGTGCCCTCTACTGAACCTTGAACCAATTGAGTGTCGGGTCGAACTTGACCAAAATTATTATTACGAATTGGGCTGTTCGGATCCTGGCTCAATATTAAGACACCAAGCAAACTATCGTCATCGTCGTCACCGTCGCCATACTTATAGATGCAGATGTCAGTCATAGCTTCAACTAACATCCCTGGAATCCTTTGCTGATCATGAAAATCCGTAGAGCTTAAATGGATAGACCAGAGAATGTTGATTTCAACATCAAGTCGAAAGTAACCTTTACTAATCTCTCTGGTTTGCGGGCCGTCCACCCTAAATTCAAGCCATTTTGATTCGTTCTTAGTGTCTCGTTCCACGCCTTCAAGGAACATGTGCATCGGGTAAGCGTCAGCAATAGCCTGAAAGTATTTTGACGTAGAGGCGTAGATCCAACGGGGCCAATTGGTGTTACTCATGGTATGTCGTCCGCAGCAACTGTTTGAGTGATTTCAATAGCATTACTCATGTCAAGCGCACCAATATCTCCAAGTTCTGAACCAGCTACTCCACGAACTTTCACAAGATAACCAGCATTATTTTCAAATATTCTACGTTCAGTGATTAGATAATGTTTGTCATCGTACACAATATAATCATCTACTTTGATTTCAAAATCACGAGTATCCTGCCAATCAATAAGGATAACTCGATCCTCTGGATCAAAAAATCCACCAGAAACAAAATTCTTATTTACAGCAATAAAAGACAAATCATAGACAAAAGACCGGTACAACCTAGCGGTAACAAAAACCGCACGAGCAATACTTTTGTATTTTACTCTGCGTGTCTTTGTTCCCGCTTCAAGATCCAAAGTAACATTCGTGATTTTATAAAGTCTAATTGGGAATCCATAGTCTCGCTTGAGCCTATAGATAACTTTACGAATCATTCGTGTTTCTTTGCGTCTTGGTTGCATCGGCTTATCCTTAGACTAACTTGATTACAAAAGCAGCAATAACAGTTGCAATTACAGTAATCAATGTGCCACCAAACAAAGCTAATGCTCGCCTGTGACTAGCGTATGAACGTTCCAATCGGTCTAATCGAATTAAGAAGCCAGGCTTAGATGTATCAGCAGGATCACCTAAGAGTGCCTCAACAAGCATATCAATTCTCTCTTTCATATATGTAATAGCGTTATTAAGATCCGCTGAGTCCATGATTTCTCCTTAACCGAGAGGCGCCCTCCGTGGCGCCTGATTGGTTTCAAAATCAGATGCGGCTACGCATCAGGACAGCCCCGCGATCCTCGTCGAGCACCTTCACACCGCAAAGCATATCGAGCGTAACGAGATGGCCCTGAGCGGTACCATCATACGTGATGACAACACGCATGGACAAATCATTATAAGACGACACACCAGCCGAGGCGCCCGTACCAGCACGCGGCAGAGCCAACGGTCGAGTGACCAACGCAAGGGCAGCACGATCAAATGCAAAGTTATACTGGAATGGAGGGCCATAATTGACCACATCAGTATCTTCAAGAGCAGCTTCCAAAGGACGATCAAGCATGATGTAATAATCACCAGTACCACTGCCATCAGTAACATCAATAATACAATATTCACCAGCACGCACAGGATCACTGTCGGAATCACCAAAACCGACAAGTTGGCCAAGCTGAGGAATAACACCACTAGCAGTAATGTTAATCTCCTTAGAATAACCAATCGGATACGCAGTAACACCAAAGTGACCACCAAGGTCAACAGCACCATTCGTGTAATACCTAACGAAACTATCATTAGGCATGGCCGATGCAAGAGGACGATCAATCGTAATTATCGTAGCATGTCCACCAGTAAGGACGCGATACACGCCAGCAACCGTACTGAAAGTAATATACATACCAGCCAGAATCGCACTGGAATCAGAGGTCAAAGTAATCGTCGTAACACCCTTAGCCATGACGCCATCCGTACTACCGGCAGCATCAGTCGTACCAAGAGTACTTCCACCATCAGTCTTATAGCCAGGTGTATTCTGACTCATGAACGTCTGATAACCAAGCTTCTCACCGAGCGAAGCCTTACGCAGAGCAGTACCATCATCGCCAACCTTTTCAGCCGAGATGAACAGGTCCAACTTCAAAGCTTCAGTCTCAGTCGCCGGAGTAAGAATCAGGTTACGACCATCCAGCGGAACATTCTTAACATTTTGGACTTCACGAGTATCAAGAATCATGTCCTTAATATCACTAGCAGTGTCATCCGGATCCTGCTCAACCATGTTGTCCAGGAACTGGTACACTTGGCCCAACAGAATACGATCAATGTGCCTCGCTAAAGAAACAGCGGCTGGCTTCAAGTACTCATTGACAAGATCCTGCCAAGAACGACTCTCTTCACCATCACGAATCATGAAGGACGTATGAACATGCTGATTCAACACAACTGGCACCTTGACAGCGGTTGCACTTTGCACGTCAACATCATCATTCGTACCCTTACGCTTAGCAGTGAACTCGCCAGGCTTACGGGTGTTGACAGTATCACCAAAAGAAGCGATCTCATTAGAGAAATCAGTGTGGACCAAACGGCCAATCACCATATTCTCTTCAAGAACAGCCAGCGTCTCCGCAGCCCAAATCTCAGGATTCCACGCTCGTTCGTCGGTATCAAAATCATTGTCAAACGCGACGTAACTAAGCGATTTTAGAAACTTCTTAATCATGGTCTTTCCTTTACAAAAGGTTGATTGTAAAATCACAACCCGGAATATGATTCCCGATTACATTGACGCAAAAAGTTCCGGTTGCTTTTTACGTAATTCTCGGTAACGTGCAGGGTCTTCACGAGCAATCTTAATTAAATCAATTTTACCAGTCTTCAAATTAGTACCACCACTACCACCAAGTCCACCAGACTTATTACCTTGAAAGAGATTACCGTATTGTGGTAACTCTGACATTCTTTTTACAGCTTCGTCAATAGACAAATCAAGCATAATTGGCTTTTCGTCTTTATCTATATCTTGAAAATCAACTCGTGGTTCAAAAGTTCCAGTAGGTTTTCCTTGCTCATCTAATTTTTCAGTTAATTTAGCTGCAGGACGTAACATGGCACTGATTTGATCCACTGCGACCGCCTTGTTAGTTACTGCAGCTTGAGCAATTGCCGATTGAATAGTCGATTGAGTGTAACGAGTTTTCCAAGAATCTCTCGCTTTAATAGTGTCATCAAGTTCCTGCTTATGCTTCTTAGAAGCTTTTTCAGAAGTTTGACGATTTCGTTCTTCAACTGTCATATACTTACCTTGTAAATCTTCAATCTGCTTCGCCAATTCTTCTTTCTCTTCATTACTCAATTGAGCGTTTTTCTTTTGCTCTTGAAGTTGAGTAGCCAATTGCTTTTGAACGTCTTGCGTCTTTCGCTTCTCTTTGGCTAAATAAGTATTTACGTCCTCTTGCGTAAAAGTCTTTTCTTTCTTAGCTTTAGCTTCAGCAGTAGCTTTAGCGGCTGCTTCAGCAGTGGCTTTAGCAGCGGCGTCGTCATCAAAACAAACATGAGATACTGTTCTCAGATACATGGTAGTTTCCTTAATTGACCCTACTTAGTCTTACAGTTTTACCCCTAGCGAGATATCGTTGCAAGAATCGCCAAGCATAAGCACTCGGAATACCTGCAGCAATATGTTCTGGGGCCTCTCCGCGAGCGTAGGTATTTCTCACGGAAGAGATTCCTTGGCTCGACATGGCCAAGTTTTCAAGTTCAAGTTCCGGATCAACACCATCAAGCAGAGCGAACGCACACTCATAACAAGCGATTTTAATATCAACTGGTACAACTTCATCACCTTCGACTTCGTCACCGTAATAGCGAGGAAACTCGAGATCCTGACCATCCACAACTACATCACCACTAAATCGGAGTCTGTCAATACGGTATGACGCTTCCGTTAATGCTTTGGTTTTGTCGGCATTACTAGACTCTGTCCACGCTAAGACATGTAGTCGTGTGGCAAAATAAGTATCTGCGTTTCCGTAAGTATCATAAGCTGCCATTAAATTACCTCTGGTTCGGGATCAGGATAATAATGTTTGGCCAAACCATTTACTACACGAAAATTATCTTTTGTGTGATTTGATGCTGCAATGGCTTCTGGTGTAACTGTCTCGTTTTGTCTCTTGTAGTAGCGGTCAACAGCGACAGCTGCTAGTCTCTTTACTTCCGCGACACAGTCTTCCGGTACATCATTTAGTGTTAGTTCAACTAATTTCATTTTGTTAACTCCTCTAAGTGTGTCTTACTCATAATGGGTGTTGAATGCTAACATTGGTACCAGTGCGTACCATTACAAACTAACGTCCAGCCACCGTAAGTTGTCAGCGTATCATCCCCCTCGGACGTAAGGAAAATATCTTGATTGCCTGTACCCTCATTATACTCTAGGGTAGCATTATTGGTGGTGCTCGTGCGAACGATGCGGATTACTTGTCCAGCTACTCCATTGATGAACCCACCAATAGTAACATTGCCGCCGGAGGTATCCAGGAACACGACATTGGCAGACGCCACGTCCACATTGTCAGTGGGTCCAACCGCTGAGACAGTCGTTACGCCAGTGTAGACTTTGCCCGTAATATGTACGTTTCCATTGACTTCGAGTTTCTCATCAGGGGCAATTTCGTCGATACCAAAATTACCGCCAATGAATACAAATGAGCCAGCTACAATAGTGTGGACAGCATCATCGCCATCCCACTGTATATCGTAGTCTTGTGCGGCGCCAAACTGTAAAAGTTGATCATCGTTTGGGAGTACTGTTGCCGTTACTGCAGGACCGCCAAGAGTAATTGAATTCGCTCCCGAACCGACAGCATAAGCACCAACAACTGTTTCATTCTCCACGCCATTCGCAGAAGCTTTGGAGTTATAGCCAATATAAGTACTCTTGGTTGCAGTTTGATTAGGAGAAGTACCATTAGCAATATAACGACCAGCAAAGGCACCGATGCCAATATTGTAATTTCCTGTCGTGATATTATACAAAGCTAGGTTACCAATGGCAGTGTTGTATTTCGCCGTCGTGTTATAATACAAAGCAACGCGACCAATAGCTGTGTTATCACGCCCTGTCGCGTTGGTATACATAACGTTGTCACCGATAGCGGTGTTCTGATATCCCTCTGTGTTGTAACGCAGAGCATATTCACCAATAGCAACATTTTTATATCCTGTCGTATTAGCCCTCAAAGCACTAGAACTGATGGCTGTATTCCGATCTCCCTCTGTATTAGTACTCAGAGTAAAATTACCAATAGCAGTGTTGTATTCTCCAGTCGTGTTATTTTGCAGAGCAGAGGGACCGATGGCAGTGTTGTATTTTCCTTCTGTATTGGCGTACAAAGCTAGATTACCAATGGCTATGTTGACACGGCCCGTCGTATTAGTGAACATAGTATTGTTGCCAATAGCAATATTCTGATATCCCGTCGTGTTAACACGCAGAGTGTAGCTACCAAAAGCAAGATTTGAATGCCCTGTCGTATTATCATGCATAGTATTGTTGCCAATAGCAATATTCTGATATCCCGTCGTGTTGGCATACATGGTACTGGAACCAATGGAGACGTTATAAAATCCCGTCGTGTTAGCACCTAGAGCATTGGAACCAATGGAGACGTTATAAAATCCCGTCGTGTTAGCACCTAGAGCATTGGAACCAATGGCGAGGTTCTGATACCCCGTCGTGTTAGCACCTAGAGCATTGGAACCAATGGCGAGGTTCTGATACCCCGTCGTACTGTACCCACCGGCTCCCAGACCAATGAACATGTTCACCAATGCTCCGCCCGCACGCATCTCAATAGCGTCCGTTCCGTTGGAATCTTCCAGTAGTACCAGCACATCCGACACACCAGTGATTCGCTTAACAGTTACGTCGTCCAATCGCCCGTCCCACGTAGTTTCTGGTGTGAACGTCAGGTCAACACTAGCTGTCGACGTGGCCTTAAAACTACGCTTAAAGGTACTGTTCCCATTTGTACTGTAACTGCCGACCATACCACCAAACGTCACTACTACTGCACCCGCTGTTCTATTACTAGTCGTAAATTCAACTTGATATATCTCTTCGTCAGTGACTGAAATGCCTTGGATTAGTGTCTCGACCGAGCCAGCGGTGTGTTCAGCCATACCACTAGCCTCCCATGCCCAATTAGCCCCGGCTGTCCAACTGGACAAATCACTGGCAAAATCACCATTGGTGACTAATTCATCACCTAACGGAGCCGTGTCGTTGCCGCTATTTCTAACCGTAAGTGGTGATAAAATAGAAATAACTGAAGTCCAAATTGGGACAACACTGATACCTTGTGATATTAAAATCTGCCCAGATGTTCCTTGAGTAAGAGCGTCGTAATCTTTAGAGAACGTGTTATCAGCTTTAACTAGAAACGAACCGGTAGCCGCAATAACCGCCATCGACGGCCGGAGCGGTAGTTCGTCTTGTACAAAATCTGTGAAGTCGCTCACACGGTTTCCTTTATTTTTAGGTAAGCAGTACCCGTGGTATTTGCACTAACCGCACTAAGGTCACACCATCTCAAATAATTACCGTTGACATCTGGAGTACCACCTGCATCTGTAATTGTGTATTTGTAAGTACCGTCACCTGTACCAGCTTGATAAGTCATAACGTGTCCAGCGTTATCTTCACAGACTAAATTTCCTACTGTAACTACCCCTGAAAGATTAGAGAGGGGTTCAAGGTTCCACGCAGGAGCATGATTGAATACAATTTCCATTTCTAGGAAGCCACCAATAATACAATCTCCTGTGACACCAGCATTCATACTTGAATTAGATTGTGCTGGTGTGACTTGAGACCAAGCAACTGTACCTTTAGCATCATCGTGTTCAATCAAAAGTTCTCTGGTCCAAATCTTATCACTGCCAGCAAAACTACCACCCTGCCAAGTACCACCACCAGCGATATTTAGATCAGGAGCACCATTAAGATTTTGATCAGAAGTCACTGTAATAGTGTAAGTATCTTCAGATCGAAGACTAGCAATCGGTTGCGATACCGTAAGTGTCGCCGCGGTGTCCGCGACTTCAATAATCTTTTCAAGAACTTCAGTGGCGTTGTTTGCTGCTCGATTTGCTATGATTTTGAAATTGTTAGCAGAGTCATTATAATCACCCGGGTTCTTACAAGTGATAGTTTTTGCTGCTGTATAATTTGTTGGGTCTGTAATTGTAAAATCATCGTGCGGTGAAGTATAAGCAACTGTATTAAAATAACTAATTGCAGTATTTTGAGAACCATTTTCAACACCTTTGAAAGCTAAAGCTCCAGGATTATCAGTGTTGGTAAAACCATTATCAAGGAATACTGGAATTGTATCATTACAGACTACAGTGTTGTAGCCATCAACAGAGCCACCATTCAAGGTTGTGGCTGCCACCGGACCGTACGCACCAGCAGCATTACGAGCTTGTACTTTTGCGGCCAACGCAGCCGGAGTATAACCAGTGGTATCAATTGTCGCTGTAATAACAAAAGTGTTAGCACTTGGGAATCCTTGAACGGACGTTGTACAAGCACCAAAGTCTAAAACTCTTGCGACAACACAAGGAACGTCAGTCGTTCCAGTAATTTGAAAAATGTCGCCAACTTTCATTTCCGTTTGACTACCTGGATAACCACCAGTAAAATGTAGTGTCAAAAGTGTAGGACCAGCAACAATGTCTACAATCGTAGTGTAGCCGGCACCAAGGGTATCATTTGGTAGAAGCAAATTAACTGTAACTTCAGTAGCATCAGCAGGCAATGAAAAATTAATGTCTTTTTCATAATGACCTTCATCAGTTGCTTCATCCAATTCGATAGTCGTATCATTGATTCTACACATTGGAAAACTGGAAGCAATACTGATTATAACATCAAGGGTACTGGTTGTACACGTATCCAAAACCGTTTCGCCACTAACGTCGATCCAAGTTTTGGATGAAACCTCTTCGTTGTCTTCATCTTGTGGTACAATATCCTTGATCATGATGCTACCACCATGGGCCGCTAGGTTCAAAACCTCTTGCTGAGTTTTACCCATCTCTTCAACAAGACGGTCCCAGTCCCAACGATCTGGTCGAGCCTGTTTCCACGGAGTAAGACCGCGACTCTTAGAAACACCTTCCCAGACGCTTTTTAACCAGTTTCCCATGGTATCTCCTCTGTGGGCGAGCAGCCCGATTGCTGCTCGCCCTGATTTCAAAATCAGAAATCGCCTAAGTTAACGAAGAACAGTGTGATTGTGCCAGTAAGCGTAGCAACACCAGTACCACCACCTTGATCAAAAATGATGTTCAAGTAAAGATCAGCAGCAGAACCACCGGCCTCTACAATAGCAGTACCAGCACCATTTGAACCATCAATGACACCATCGCCACTACTTAATTGAGCAATCGTCGTTTTATCATGCATATCTACTTGTGTACCAGAAAGATCAGCATCCGTAGCTACTGTTGAACCTAGAGAGAAATCACCATCAGCGGTTTCTGACATAGTTGCTGTCGTGACAGCTAAATTTACAGTAGAACCAACCATCAAAATAGAGCCAACATCAAAATCAAAGAGCTTCAAACTACCATATTCTTTAGTACTGCCCTCTGCGATCGTAACTGCAACTTCATTAAGCGTAATAACAACTTTTTGAACACCACTATAATCTTGGACTGCCGAAATTCCTGCAGCAGATACAACATCACCACTAGGTGCACCAAGACCCATTTTTGTTTGGATTGCAGCTAACTCTTCAATAAGACGATCCCAATCACGCCAATTCGGAGCCTTACGTGGAGCGTCATCAGAATTACGATTTGCAGAGTCACCATCCCAAATTGAAGTCGGATACGAAACAGTCATGTTGTCTCCTTGTTAATTTGCTTTGCCACGAACAGCTTTATTACCTTTATCACTCGAAGCAGCATCTTGTGTTATTTCTTTTTCACCTCTAGCACCTGCACCAGGATTATCTGATTCATCAGGAACACCGCGAGCATCAGGTACACTTTGAGCAGCCTTGATGCGTTCGATTCTTTCAGCATGATCTTTAGCCGCTTTCTTTGGTTCATCTTTAGAGTAGCCTCTAGCTATAGCACCAGTCTCTAAGGACAGTAAGCCACGTTCAATATCAGCGTGAATGTTTTCTGCATCCGATGATAACCACTTAGCTTCGTCAATTTCATCCATAATTGTTTGAAGTTCTTCGGCACTTACTTTAGAACTTAGAAGAGTAGTAGTAATTTCTCTGGCGACAGCTTTTTGAAAAGTATTACTCGGTACTGTCGCCATTTGCTCAGCATAAGCACTTGCTTCTTTGAGTTTTTCCGTATCAGTCTTCAAACTATAACGTTCAGGATAATGAACAGTGGCGATTTTATTATCATTCTCATAATCACTGTAGATTTGAGCAATTTGTCGTTCTGCTTGTTCAAGAATTAAGCCCAAGAAAGATAAGCCACTTTCCAGACCACGTTCATCATATTGTTTGGATTCAGCACTGGAAAATTTAGGTCGAATGGCACTAAGAGCCAAATTAACCAGAGCTCGAATATCATCTTTTAGGTTCTTTTGCTTCGACATAGACGCTTCAAGCGGTTCTGAAGAAGGATGAATAAAATCAGGCTGATCCAAACCTTTCGCATAACGGCGACCCTGAATAGACCCTACTTCAACTTCAGAACTTTCTGTATCGTCACTGTCTTCACTACCTTTAAGATGCGTCGAACCAAAACGACCACTATATTGTTCAACATAAAATGGGTAGTTAGCACGTAATGAATAAGCAACGTCAGCACTCTCCATATTCAAGAGAGCGATCTGATGATTTGCAATATCAGTAAGCATTGATCGCTCTAATTCTAGTAGAACGAATGGTATTTTATCTGTTGCAAGAGTTATAAAACTCTCAGTTGGTTCACCATTTATATCAATCTGCTTGTCTTCTGCATCAAAGAATTTGACTGTTACACCGTTTTCAGTACGCTCTAAAAAGCGGTATCTTACGGACTCTGTTGTCTCTGGAAGGCCATTTACATCAAAATCTTCGTGTGTTTCCTGTAAAAGGAGTTTCTCGAACTCTAATCCTTCTTTACCTGGCGTGTATACCCAGTTACGTATCTGTTCGGCCTTAAAAACATACAAGTATGGATGTACTTGATCTGCATCGGTCTTTGTTTGATCGTTTGGTAGTACTGGCATGTCAATATAGATACCGACTTTACCCAAAAAGATCAATTCAGGTAAAACTTCACGGCCAATATAATGATTCATCGTAGAATATGCCAAATCTACGCCACCTCTAAGACCATTCATAACCTCTTGATAACTTACAGAACCATCAAGGCGTCTAATGTCATCCATACGTTGGAAAATAGCGTTTTTGACATCAATTAAAGCAGCTGTCGCAAAACCAGGAATTGGTGAAATGGATTTTCGATTTTCAAAATCAGCAGAATCTTCACGATCACTAAAACGAACCATGTAAGCTTCGATATATGCGTCTCCGCCTTCCATTGTGAAACGATATTTCTCCCAATCATCAGACAAGGCATTGTAGTTTGGATGTTGTGATTGTGCAATAGTCATTAGAGAAATGCCTTTATGTCTGTATTCGTGTTAAGTGAAGCCGCTAAGGGTAAAGCAATTTCATCATAACAACGAGCATGGCCAAGGTGGTCATCACCTATCGAAATATATTCACCAACAGGATTGTTATTGGCATCTTTGCGATAACGTCGAATTTGATTCTTGATATGAGCACGATATTCAATTGATAAATCTTTAGGCAAAGTAATAGTCTTATTATGAAATCTATTGAACGCAACATCAAGCCAAGAGGTTCTGTCTACACTAACTTTGTGCGTTTCATCATTTTGATCTATAACAATTTGATTCCCGCTCGCACCTACGGAGTAATAACAGAGTTTGACGTGCCCCCAATGTTTGACTGCGAACTCATAAGCTAACCGTCGTTCTGGTTGTGCATCTATGACGCACATACGAATCTGCCATTGACGCATCAATTGCGCCAGTTCAGTAAAATCTAAGACTTTGCCTTCCGCGAGTACTTCACACGACGCGTTCATATTCAGATCGTTACCGAGTCTCGGAAAATCCCAAGCTGCTACTTCATAATGTAGCCACGTGCCTTGATCGACACCCATTGTAATTAGCTTACCAATAGGAGCAGGATCACTTTTGACTCTAGGACCTATGGCTTCACTGATTTCAATATCAGTGACTTGTGCACCTTCAGGAACATGTGGTAATCCGAGCTTAGAATTGAAAAATTCTTGCTCTGCGGCTTTATCAACTTGTGCTGCAAAATATAAATCTGCAATCTTCCAGGGTTGAATAGTACTGGAATAAAGTTGATTGATATAAAAGCCACGACGATCAGCTTGTTTTTCTCCAAAAGGTACCCAAATACCATTTTTTAAGAAGTCTTGCTTAGCTTCTTGATGTAATGTGCCGCCACACTCTTTACAAATTAAATGCGTACCTTTGATTTTAATATCGAGGCGATGTTCACCTTCAATTTTCAAACATTCAGGGAATATTAATTCTGTTTGTTTCGAGCAACAGGGACACTTAAAAATAAAATGATCCTGTGTAGAAAGCAAGAATTCTTTATTGATACCGTGGTTCGGAGCTGTTGGTGTACTGATCTTCCACATCTGCCAAGACGGTTGACCAGAGACACGTTCTTCTGCCAAACTTATATTGTCTTGATTCATTTCATCTAATTCATCAAAAACAATAAAAGCGACTGGAATAGACTTCAGGCCGCCTCTTGAATTAGAACCACGAATGTAAAGATTGGCGGAACCTGCTCGTTTGTGACCTACATTTTTTACGTTTTGAAACAGGTTCCGCAAATGGGGACTTAATTCTAACGCTGCATCGAAACGTGATGCTGAAAAGTCAGATGCATCAGGGGTTTTAGCGGGAAGAACATACAAACAATCTTTGCGTTCAATATCAATTTTGAAGAAAGTGATATTAAGTACAACTTCAGTGTAACCAAGTTGAGCAGCTTTTTGACCAACACAAATTTGATGTGTAGCTTCGTGCATACCACGTAACCACGAATGGTAATTGTATGCCCACATGCCAGGGAACGGTTGTCCCATCATCCTATAACTTTGAGCCCAACGACTAGGCGTAGTTACAGCCTTGCGGCGCAAGCCACTAACAACAACGTTCTTGAGTATTGTCTCTAGTTCGTGCATTTACTTTACGTTTTTCATTAACAACCTTCAGAGCAGTGTGCTACGCGAGGAATGAAGAATCTTGGCATGTTTGTCCATCCTAAGGTTAAAGTAGTCAATGACAAGCATAGGTAAAGTACTCAAAGCGACTGTAGCAAAAACATTGATTGTAAAATCGAATACGGATAAAACGTTTGGGTAACAACACCAAGCACCAAAACTGATCCAATGAGCCGCACAGTACGGGCATCGAATTAATTTGTAATTGAGTGTCTTACGAATACCCTCAAATAGATTACTCCGCGTAATCGTCATTGTGATTGTTGCTACCGCCAGAGCTACAAAGATTATGGTCATTGGCTAATTAGCTCCCTGTATTCTGCTTCAGATAAAAGACCGGTGACTTTTTCAGGTTCTTCTCCAGATTCACGAACAACCAGTGTTGGTGTTACTTTGACCTTGAACATACGGGCAAGTGCTCGTTCAGGCGGCGTACCCTTAATGTTGATGATTACAACATTGTAACCTTCGTCTCGAAGTTGAGAGACAATTTCAACAGCTTCGACACAAGGTGAACATGATTTTGAAATCACTAGGACTTCGGTATTTGGTCCAACGAAAGGTAGTGTCAAAATCAGTGCCAATAGTAGTTTTACCATAGAATATAATCCTCTTCTGGTTTCGGGAAACCCTTATACAAACTAAGAGCGTAGGAATCGTTAAAATTACGGCAATGTTGATCAATGTATTTGGCATCAATCCACACACTACCGTCAGGTTGACCGTGTCGTTTCGGCCCACTACCGTAGTTAGAACCATGGCTGTTAAGCAAACAAGCACCAGGACGCTTACCATCATCAATACCAGCACCGAGCCAAGCATGATACCACTTTTTCTTATTGCTTGTCTTAATGAAACCATCGCTATCGCGACGACTGTAGCCACCGAAAAAGCTAGCACACCAAAGTACAGGGTAGCCAGCAGCGACTGCGTCTCTAAATTCATACCAAGAATTAACAGGGGCATACTCGAGGAGTGGATGTTCTTTTGCTATTTCCAACAATGCTGTAGGGACGCCTTGACGATCCCACTTACCCATGGTACTTTCAGAATAAGGCTTGAGATTAAAATCATCATACTTTTGACGTAGCAAATTGCCGTATTGCTTAAGATACTTTACGGCCCAACTACCAGGCATGCCACCACTACGGCCAAGTTTGTTTTTACCAATGATCTTGCGACCACCCGCATAGATCATGTCCGTATTACTCTTGGCAATCCATTGCTCTTTTGACTGTTTCATGATAATTTGAACAGCAGTAAGGATATCTATACCACCACCGGAAGCGTGAGCAACACAATCGGGGCCTTGTTGTCTATGGGCTTCCCAAGGGTGGCCTACAATTGCTTCAAATGGCTTCCAGAGACAGGCTACTTTGCCGGAGCCGAAACGCTCCAAGTGATTAGCAACCTGGTTAAAAGGTTTGTCGGTACTAGGAAAACCAGGGAGCCAACCGAACACCGGTTGCTTTCTAGGAATCCACCCTAAAAAGGGTACAGCTAAAGCTGTTGTTAAAAAGTCTCGGCGTTTCATATTGCTCTCAGTGTGGCAGCGAGGTTGAACCAAAGTTCAATATGATTATCAACTGTTGCATCTGCATAATTAACTTTAAGGTGTTCAGAAAATGCAATTAGAAAAGGCTTGTAAGTTTCAAGTTGAGATCCGAGGATACCGCGGTTACTTAGAGCGGTAATTTTGACGAGGTCAGCAACTTCTTTGTGGCCGGCACTGGCGACACGCTCAAAACTCTTGGCAAGTTTTTCAAGGATCTCAAGGTCTGGGTTTGATGGTAACCAGCTTTTGACTTTGATTGTAAAAGCATTGTCAACAATAACTGGTTGCGGCAGTATTTTAGTTTCAACTATGACTGTGACTGCTTTTAATGGCATCAAGATGCCTTCTCTTGTGGCCGCGATAATAAAAATGTAAGTACCCGAAGCACCCGCACAAAACAAAGCCTCTTGGCCATTTGTAATGACTCTGAAGTTATTTGTTTCTGGAATCACTTTCCATTCAAACTTATCGCAGTTGCTAGCAGTAGCGTCGATTGTGACCATTTCGCCAATAGCACAAGTTTCTGGTGCTTTTACGATCAACTGCATACTAGTTTCGCCATCATCAATCTCTTGATCAATCTCTTGATTGAAAGTAACACGAGACTTATCAATGGTCTTAGGAACGCTGTGAATACAAACTACCAGTATAGCGACTACGATAGCGGTAAGCAGTATAGCAAATAAAATTACTGGACCAATAACATTGGACTTTTTCATGATTCGACCTTTGATTAGAGTGTGAGAATAGAAACTGCGATTACAACAACAGTGACAGAAAATAAAATCATCAAAACAATAGCAGTAGAGTTTTTCATTTGATTGTTTTGCTGGTCATCAAACGAAGATGAATATTCAAAACAGCAGTGATACTAACAGCCATTGCTGTAAGCGACGGATTAGCCATGATCCATTCAGTGCCTGCAAAAACAGCAGTGATACCAATAGCCAGATTCAGCAGATTAACAATTATTGTTCGAGATTTATACCATGGCTTCATTAGATGTTCCCGAGGGCTTTGAGAATGTTTGCACTAATAATGTCTAATGTTCTTTCATCATTAATTTCATTGCTAATTATTTCTACTACCAATTGTGCGAACTGCATGATCTTGTCTCGTGACAGAAGATTACCGAGCTTAGAGTCTAATCTATGACAGCTTGAGACTAGCTTCTCTGACTTCATAAGCAGGTCAGCTAATGGTCCTGCTCTAAGAAGCAAATCACTTGGCTCATCACAAGAGTTAATCATTTCTTCGATCAAGATTCTTAGAATTGCGACTTCATCTGTTAGACTAGTTAAATGATCGGAATTGCCTAGTTCTGTTGCCCGGACTCTGAATTTTGATAGTCTGTAGTTTTTTAGGTTCTTAGATTCTTGGTTCTTGAGTTCAAAAGCACCACCATGAACAAGACAATTTTTACCACCGGGGACAGCTTTAAGACTACATGGACCTGTACGTGTCATTGCCTGACAACAATTAGGGTCGTCGGCTTTGACTCTAATAAATTTTTGGTCGTCCATACTTTTCCTCTGATTTCAAAATCATTGGGTCTTGTTTTTGGCCAAAAATATGCAAAATCTTTCGTACAGTTTCCATTTTATAATACGGATTCTACGCCAAAAATGTGTAATAAAAATTAAAATTTTTCGGGATATCTTTTAGCGAAAAATGCGTCCCGTTGTTAGCTAAAGGAGCATTGAATAACCCCACCACCGGGTGGTGACCTGCAGCCCGAAAATAACCCACCACCGTTACAATCCAAAAGAAACACCCTCTGAACAGGGAACCAGGAACCAACAACGTAGCTATAGCACCCAACAAGCGAGTGGTCCATCACCACTCGAAGGAGGTGATTTTATCATCAATTCCATCCCATCATTTTAGGTGGTTAGATCCAGGTGTCCAGTATCTAGGGTTCAGGGTTCAGGGTTCAGGGTTCAGGGTTCAGGGTTCCTAGGCCCATGGCCTTGGGCTCTGGTTCCTGATTCCTAGGGTCTTGCGTCCGGTAAACACATCAATCGACGATTCTGCCCTACAATGATCACAGCTTCACATGAGAACGACAAAAGCAGCGATAGCCCGAAAACCATAAGATCTTCGGGCTATCGCGTGTCGAAGTGACTGATAATATGATACGGCTCCTACGCGGCGGTTGCCGCATTCTCTTCAGTCTGCTTCTCAGGATTGCCAAGAGCCTCTTCGACCGCCGCAGCCCTCGCACAATCAATCAAAGTAGCATACTCGTCGGGACCAAGATAGTCCGCGATCAGCTTGACCGTCAAGACAGCTGTCTCGCCTTCGGCCATAGCCCGATCAAGGTCAGTGATGGACACTTCCGACTGGCCGGTCAGCACAAGCAAGGCTTGCTGTAGCCCCTGGCTGCTGGCTACCTGGGCTCGTTTGACCGCATCAGCAGGCGTCAACTCCTTCTTGCTTGTGGACTCCTCCGCATCGTCGGCGGCCACTAGGGGCGTGATAGCCTCTGACCATGCGGCCGTGAAGAGCGGGCCGTCCCCATTGGGATACTCCACAAACTCAGAGTTGTAGGCTTTGTACAGCCCAGCAACGTGACTCCACCGTATGGCGGTGTTATCCCGGTCAAGGGTGTACTGCCTCATAGCTTCTTCCACTTTGCTCGGCAACCTTGCCAGGTTAAGCCGTGGTTGAACGAAGGAGCGGTTCGGCTGACCTTTTTTCTTGCCCTTCGTGTAGAAGATGCCCAGTTTCTCAGCAATACGCTCTTGGGTGTCGATGCCCACCTTAGCAAGCTGTTTGACCGCCATATACACAGACCACTCGTCAAGCGGCACGCGGTCTTCATCCATGCTGTGGTCGATGCGGAGCAGAGTCTCTTCTTCTTTCGTAAGGCCCTTGTGAACGATAGCAGGGACTTTTCCAGTTGGCAAAGCCAAACCGTAAGCCCCTTTGTCATTGTCCCGCAACCACAGAAGGCCGATACCACGGCGGTTGCCACAGAGCACTAGGTAGACAGTAAGACCGTCCACAGGCTTCTTCTCGGACACGACAAGTGGGTGGTTGACTTTGAACCCATTGCGGCGGTAGCTCTCTACCATGGCGGGGATAGCTTGACACTCTGCGGACCGCACATTGTCCGCAAAGATCAATTCATCAACGGAAATCATTCTCGCAACATTGGTAGCCATATTCTGGCTCCTTTTCTGAAAGTAAATTGACGATAAAAACGATTCGGACGATTACCTCCTACAGGGTTAAAATCAGCCAAACGCAAAACGTAATCAGTAGGCAAGACAACAAGCCAATTGCAACGTTTTGAGGCGTCAACGATTGCTTGCAAAAACCCCAAGGCATTAGGACGGCAGCAAACATTGCAACGACTGCCCCATACGCCGCAACAATGATGAAGACCATGATTCCGCCGACCATCGCGTCCCCCAATACAATCTGATTTTACAGTCTAAGCGGTCAACGCCAAGACGTTTCCAAGTAACGCGGGTTTTGTCGGCCCGCACATAGTCTTCGATTGTGTGCATAGTTTCACCTCTTGGCATCGGCATAAGCGATAGCAGCGGCCTTGGCATCAGCGTAAATAACCTTGGCATCGGCATAAGCGATATCAGCGGTCTCAGCATCGGCAAAGGCATTCTTAGCATCAACATTAGCAACAATAGCAGCCTTGAAACAAGCAAACGCATAGGCTCTAGCATCGGCAAGTATCAATGCAGCAGCCTCTAATGTCTCTGTCATCAGAATGTCCTTGGGTTCAGAGTGATCTAGGCGACCTTAACAGCGGCGGCAACAGCAACGGCATCAACAACAGCCTCAGCAGCAGCCCCAGCAGCATCGGCAACAGTCTTAACGGCAGCAGCCTCAGTGGCAACCTCAAAGGCGGCCTCAGCGGCAGCGTCAGCAGCAATCTCAGCAGCAACAGCCTCAGCAACGGCCTTAGCGGCGGCGGCCTTAGCAACAACAGCCTCAGCAACAGCGGTCCGAATAGCAACAGCAGCCCTAGTGGCAGCCTTAGCGGCGATAGCCAAAGTGGCGGCCAATGTTTCTGCGTGATCCATCAGAACGTCCTCGGGTTCAAAGTGGTTTGGACGAAAACGGCAACGATGACGGCAACTGCGAAAAGAATCAAAATGCTCATGTCTGTCTCCTTTGTGTTCCTTTGACTACTTGAAGTATACACTACAGATTCTAAGTTGTCAAGCGAAATCGAAAATTGCTTCTAGGTTTCCATGTTCCGTGGTTGACCATTCGATCACGATAGTCGCCAGACCGAAGACTTCGACCACCCGACAACCAATAGTGTCGGTTCCTAGGTCAACGGGTCCAAGACGATAACCACAATCGTCAACGGCCATACTAAGGGTAGTCAGTAAGTGGAAATGGTCCCGATACAGTTGGCCAGTCAGTTTGCCTAGCTCTTGCCGTAGTCTAACAGTCATCAATACGCCTTCAACTGGTTCATAAAGTAAGGGGAATCGACCCAACGGTCAGCAGCCCAGAATTGTATCCTCTTCAGATTAAGACGCCCGTACATAGCATACATGACACTTTGACAATGCAGGTACGTGCCGTCGATTTGCTCAACGACGATTCGGCCGTCTTTCAGATAGCCACATACAGCCTTCATTGTTAGCTCCTTTGTACAGTTAAGTATACCATAGTGGAAAGTGGTGTCAAGTGAAAACTGAAAAGATAGTCAAAATAATCAAACCTTTTATCATTACAACCGATT